>SDBV01012917.1_pt1 | contig 10664 bp, 10 predicted proteins | sample 2277081 | NCBI WGS metagenome assembly SDBV01 (sample SAMN10402039, study PRJNA504765) | marine sediment metagenome | isolation source: marine sediment core GS10_PC15, 223 cmbsf | place: Arctic Ocean: Southern Knipovich Ridge | collected 2010
ATAAAAAAAATTTCAGATAGAGTAAATAAGATATGTCTTTTAAAATAGATGATACTTTCCAAGTAGATGAAAAAAAAAGGTGGTTTCAAAACTGGTGGCCTAAAGGAGTTCCTTTTAATACTACGTTTGAAGACATAACAATAAATGAGTTATTGGATGAACAAGTTAAGAAATATGCCAATGAAAATTTTATCTGGTTTTTGGATACATGGATTACATACAAACAATTTCAAGATTATGTAAAAAGATTTGCTACAGCATTAGCTAATATAGGTATCAAAAAAGGTGATATTGTTGTAATGCATCTTCCTAATTGTATACAGTATATCGTTGGGTATTATGCTATAACTAGAATTGGCGCAATAGCTAGCGGCATAAATCCTACATATCAGCCTTTAGAAATTTTGCATCAACTTGATATAATAAAGCCTAAGACGTTAATTGTGTTAGACGCGTTATATGAACAATATATAAAACCTATAATCAATGATTCAAGTATAGAGATTGTAATATATACTAATCTAGCAGATTTAACAAATATAAAAGGAGTAAAAAAAGCTATTGGAAAATTTGTTAAAAAAATTCCCTCAGGGAAAGTTGATTATTCAGGTGCTCTCAAGTTTAAAGATCTTTTAAAAACTGAGCCAAGTGTTCCAGATATAAAAATTGATACAAAAAAACATCCCGCGACTTATATTATGACTGGGGGGACGACGGGTTTACCAAAAGCAGCAGTTTTAACGCATTTTAATGTAGTATCTAACGCTAAACAATGCAAATTATGGTTAGGGGGAGAAAGGCCCGGAATTGGAAACATAGGTATACTTCCATTGTTTCATAGCTTTGCTCACACTGTAATAATGAATACTACATTAAGAATTGGCGGGTGGATAATGTTATTTCCTAACCCCCCTTCTCAAAATGAATTATGTGAAAATATTGAAAGGTTACCATGTAAAGAAGGATTGATTTATGCTGGCACTGAAATTTTATTTAAAAATCTAGCAGAATTGAAAAATCTTAAAAAGCGATATCCAGCTGTAATGGGAAAATTAATCTTATGTTTATCAAGTGCTGGTCCATTACATAAACCAGTTCGAGATGCTTTTGTTAAAAACACAGGTGGTAGAATTGTGGAAGGATATGGTCTATCAGAAGCTAGTCCTGCGGTAAGTGGAGGAAATTTATTTGGTGAAAGCCCAATTGGGACTATTGGGATGCCGTTTCCTGGAACTGAATGGGGAATTTGGCCTACTGATGATTTTACCAAAGGACCGATTTGTTTAGGCAATCCTAAAGATAAAAATTTTGGTGTAGAAAATACTGGAGAAATTTGCGTTTCCGGACCTCAAATAATGCTGGAATATTTAAATAAGCCAGATGAGACAGCAGAGACTATTTTGAAGCATGAGGGAAAATTATGGCTTTTAACTGGAGATTTAGGTTTCATGAATGAGGATGGTACTATTGAAATAAGAGATAGAAAGAAACAACTTATAAAATGTAAAGGATTTTCTGTTTATCCTAAGGAAGTAGAAGAACTCTTAATGAGACATCAAGATATTGTTGAAGCTGCTGTTGTGGGGTTACCTGATGAAGAATATGGAGAGATAATAAAAGCGTGGGTTGCAATTCGCTCTGATTGTGATCTTTCGCCACAAAAAATCAAAGATTGGGCTGTAAATAACATGACAAAGTACAAATGTCCACAATCAGTCTCAATAATCGGTGAACTACCAAAAGATTTAATTGGAAAAGTCCAGAGAAGGACACTACAAGAAGCAGATCCGATTTGGAAAGAAAAATATGGTATGAAAAAATAAATTGTCTGCTATACTAATTAAAGGATAGTTACCCGATTTATTACTTCTCAAAATTTTTTTTTTAAATTAATTGGATAAGTTTAATTTAAGTATACTGTTGTTAGGAATAATAAGAAGCGTTTTTCTCAATAACTTAAAAAATATGTGAGTAACACAGAAAAATAAATATACTAAAAGATTTTAGTATATTATAGCATAGGTTTTTTAATAAAAAATTTAGTGTTTTTTAATAATAAATCTATAGGCTAAAAACAGATTTCTATTCAACGAGATTTTTAAACTTGTCAGAAAGATCAGAAATTGAAAAATTTTTATTAGAAAATGCTAAATTAGAAAGCGCACAGATAATAAATAACGAATTTAAATTAGTTGACAAAATAGTTCAAGATTTTGCCCCAGAAATAGCATACTTATACCAGTTTAGGGAAGATCAATCAGAAGAACAACATATAAAAACAGGGCGTCTTCATGAAAATCGTATTTTAGGAATTATTTTAAAATTTTATTTAGAGGGAAAAAATAAAATTACGACAGGGGAAGTTGAGCAAGAGTATAAAAAGTTTTTTAAAGAGATTGCTCGATCAACTATTTCGACTTATTTAAATATGCTAAAGAATGAATCAACTTTATTTAAAGAAAGAGATGGTAGAATAGTATATTATCTTTTTTATGAAGAGCCACCTCACGGAATTAGTGCTTTCTGGTTTACTCGAATCTTTTGTATTATACCAGCATACTTTGATAGAGCATTATACTATTCGAATATATATATTAACGCTGAGAAATCAATAGTACAACACATCAAAAATTTTGACATAGGAGATCAGGATATTTTAATAAGGAATTTTAAATTTATTACTGGATTAATAATATTAAAAATCTTTAAAAATAGATGTTCAAAATGCATACTTTGCCAATTCAGCAAGCGAGAGATATACAATAAATTAGAAGAGATAATTAATATTGCTGTAAAAGACCGATCTGATGTTCTACCTGAAGAAATTATGGAAAATTTGTTAGAAAAATATTCAGAAATACCTATGTTTGGTGGAATCAATATAAAAGCCGAGAATGGTAGAGAAAATATAATTGAGAAAATAATTAGAGCCGCGGATGAATTTAAAAAAGATCTGGATTTCCAAATTATGGTTTCGTTAAGAAGAAGAGATTTGAGATTGAAGCAAAAAAAAGTTATAGAGGAACAAAATCTAGATTCTTAAATTGAATATCTATTAAAAGACACTCTCTTTTTATTTAAAACTTAGTTAATACTATATCACTTTATCTATAATATTGATCTCTTCATAGTAAATTAGAGTTTTGCATCATTAAACTGGTTAGGGCCTTGAATGTTTCTTCTACATTTTCTCCTGTTTTTGAACTGCACTCTATAAAACCATGTACTCCCCTCGATTTTGATATATTGATCCCTTCTTCACTAGTTACTTCACGATATTCTGTGAGATCTGCTTTTCCGCCAACGACAATAATAGGAAAATGATCTTCTACCGTTATTTCTTTTTTTATTATCATTAACCAATCATCAATATGAGCTAAGGAAGTATAATTTGTGACATCATACATAAATAGAGCTCCGTTAGCCCCTCTAACATAGGTGGGTAATAAAAATCTAAAACGTTCTTCACCACCAAAATCCCAAATTTGGAGCTTTACTTTTTTCCCGTTAATTTCTAAACTTTTCACTTCGAAATCAACGCCAATTGTCATAGTTGTTGAGGATTTGAACAAATTGGTAAGAAATCTCTGCGTTAGTGTGGTTTTTCCGCATCCACCATCTCCGAAGATAACCATCTTGTAGGTTGCATCATACATCATTAATTCCCTTAATCTATTCTTGTTTTTGGATGATATTTTAAATGGTTTATTGTCTTTTTTATTTATTTAAAGAGTTTATTCATTTTTTTAATTTGATTATTACGATTTCTATATTTAATATTTTTTTTCACACTTATAAAATATTTTAAAAATAAATAATAACTTGATTGTAATGTAAGTTTAAATTTTTATTGAAAATAAAATATAAGCTTAACAAATTAATGTCCTATATTAATTATATACATTTTAGTTAATTTAAGTTATGAAATTATTAAAACAGGAAAAATCCAAGAGAAATTGAAGATAGCATTTTAACTCAAGAATTACTTAGTTAGCCTATGATTCTGAATATTTAACTATTAATAGAAATCGCATTCTTGACTGCTTTGATAACCGCATTTGTATAATCATCATTATGCCCATGCATGTCTACACCGACTCCAATTTGAGTTATAAATCTCTTCACACTCATTTAAGAAAACTATTTTTTATTATTGCCATTTGAAAATATGATTATAATAATTTTATCATTAAAGTTTTTTAATTTTTGTAATTAATTAATAACAATGAATCAGAATACTAATAAATTGGAGAATGCATATGAAATAGATGAAACTATCTACAAACGTTTTGATCAGAAATATAATATGATATACAGAAGAATGTGGGACAAAAAATTGCCAACTTACGGCAAGATGTTTGAGGAAAATATAGAAAAACATATTAATTCACAAAAAAATGGATTTTCACGAATAGATTTTGCGTTAGTAGCAGCGGGTTGGACTGTTTATGAGAAATTTCCCTATGCTTTCATGTGGGAAAGAAAAAATCTGATGGATACGGGGTATGGAATAAATTGGATGAAGTCTAAATATCTAATTGAAAACTCAAAAAATTTTACTGATATTATTAAAAAGATAGCAAAATTCTATGGAGCTTCTTTAGTAGGGATTACTGATGTCAATGAAAAATGGATTTATAAAACAGGATTTATGAGACCGGATCAAACTAGTGAAGCTGATGCAAAAGAAGAAGTGCGGGCTGGTAATATCGCTTATTCGATATTGGATCAGCCGATTAATTTACCAAAAGGTATTAATAAAGCAATCATAATGGCAGCTGAGATGGATCAAGATGCTATCTCTACAGCGCCAGCTCAACCAGCAGCAGCTGCTGTATCAATTGCATATTCAAAAATGGCTTTTATAATTTCATGCCTAGGAGAATTTATCAGAAATTTAGGATACAGAGCTATACAATGCGGTAATGATACAGCCCTTAGCATACCATTAGCGATTGATGCAGGACTAGGAGCTTTAGGTAGGCATGGTCTATTAATTAATCCTGAATTTGGTCCAAGAATAAGGATATGTAAAGTATTTACAGATTTACCTCTCATCTCAGATGAGCCAAATTTAGAATTTATAAAGAAAGTGGAAAAAACTTGCAAAACATGCTATAAATGTACTGAAGCGTGTGAAGTAGAAGCAATAACAAGAGAAATAGAACCCACTTTTGACGTACCAACAATTTCTAACAATCCTGGTATTAAAAAATATTACGTAAATGTTGAAAAATGTTTTGAATTTTGGATTGAAAATTCTTCTGATTGCGGAAATTGTTTGGCTGCATGTCCTTTTTCTAAGATAAAAAATTATTTATCTCCATCAGAATTTTGGAAAAAACCTTAAACGACGAATTAAATAAGTAAAAAAAGAAGTGAAATAAATGAAAAATCATTTAATATTCCTTATATTCACCTTTATACCAAAAACGTTGGGTTTTTTTTAGGTTGTCAGGCATATCTTCATAGGGTGATACTTCTTCTTCAAGGTTGCACTCAACACCATAGCGCCTATTTCTTTCTGGGTGTAAAAATCCGGCTTTTGATATTCCATTAGCAGCTCTAAGTGCGGTGCGCCTATCGATTAATGACGCTCCCTTAATATAAAAATATCTCCATTTTTCTTCTTCTTCAAGTAGTTCTATGAAAATCCCATATTTCATATCAGTATCTGATTCAATAGGAGAAAATTGACCATGATCAGAATTCCATTTCAGCATTATTTTTTCTTTTTTCTCTGTCATTTTAATGACCAAAATTCAGTTTAAATTGATTTTTTTTTTTTTTAAAAAATTAATTTCTTTTAATATTAATTAAAAAAATAATAATATTTAATCTTATTTTAAAGATTAAACATATTCGATTATCACATCTAACTTATTTCTTAAAGTTATAAACTTTTTATGAGGAAATTCTATTCTTCTTGTATTTATATCAGAAACTCGAGATGATTAAATTATCCGTTTAAGAATATATAATAAAAACTTTTATGTGGTATTAGAAATATATTTTACAAAACGGATAACGATTTTAGTCTTTTTCATTTAAAGAAGTTTTAAACACATAATTCTCTCGAACATGAAAATAATTGATAAAAAAACAATTGCAGAGTATTTAACAAATTATATAACTACACTCTCATTAGAGGAAATTGAAAATACGATTGAAATTCCTCCAAATGAAATTAATTTTGCCTATGCATTTCCAGTTTTTAGATTAGCAAGAATTGAAAAACGTGCTCCAAATTTAATTGCTAAAGAATTAGAAAAAATCTGTGTTTTACCGGATTTTTTAAAAGAGATTAAAGCCAATGGACCATATTTGAACTTTAAAATTAAACAATCGATAATTTTAACTAATATTTTCGAACTTCAAGAAGATTATGGAAGAATTTATGAAATCGGCGACAAGGGTAAATTCAAATCGTTAAAAATCGTTATTGAATACCCCGCTCCTAACACTAACAAACCCCTTCATTTAGGACATGTGCGCAACATGTTTTTAGGAAATTCTTTGGCGAATATTTTGAGATATATAGGACATGAGGTATTTGAAGTCAACCTCAATAATGATAGAGGTATTCATATCTCTAAAAGTATGCTAGGATATAAAATGAGAGGTATTAATCACTTACCGGAAGGAGTAAAACCTGATCATTTTGTTGGTTTATCGTATGTCAAATATAATCTTGAACTTCAAAAAAATGAAGAATTAAATGAAGAAGCTACAAATCTACTTAAGTTATGGGAAGCTGAGGACCCCGAAACTAGAGAATTATGGAAAAAAATGAATAATTGGGCTTTGGCTGGTTTTAAAGAAACCTATAAAAATTTTGGAATTTCATTTGATAAAGAATATTTTGAATCTAATTTATATAAGAAAGGAAAAGAAATAATATTAGATAATGTTAAGAAGGGAGTTTTCAACAAAACCGAAGATGGAGCAGTTATTGCTCATCTGAAAGATAAATTTAAAGTTCCAGATAAAATTTTACTGAGAAGTGATGGAACCTCAGTTTATATTACTCAAGATGTTTATCTTTCTTTTATTAAGAAAGAAGACTTTGATTATGATAGATCTATTTATGTGGTAGGAAATGAACAAGATCTCTACTTCAAGCAGCTTTTTGCTGTATTAGATATGATTGGTTTTAAAGAGGATAAATACCATCTTTCCTATGGCATGATTAGTCTACCTGAAGGAAAAATGAAAAGTAGAGAAGGAACTGTTGTTGATGCTGATGACATTTATGAGGATATACAGAATCTTGCATATAAAGAAGTAGATACTAGATATCCAGAGATTACAAAAAAGGAAAAGCAATTTAGAGCCAACATTATAGGTATGAGTGCTTTAAAGTTTTTTATATTGAAATTTAACCCCAAATCCGATTTTGTCTTTAATCCAAAAGAAAGCATCTCATTTGAAGGTGAAACAGGGCCCTATGTTTTATATTGTTTTTCAAGAATCGAATCAATAATCTTAAAATCAAGTGAAGAAATAACACCAAATATTCAATGGGATCTATTGAATGAACAGATAGAGCTGGATTTAATCAAACAATTAAATTATTTTCCAGAGATCGTGGAAAAAACCGCAAAAAAATATAGTATCCATTTAATCCCTCAATATTTATTGACAGTTTGTCAACTTTTCAATTCTTTCTATAGTTTTTGTCAAGTAATTACTGATGATAAAGAATTGGAAAGAGCTAGATTATTCTTAATCAAATGTGTACAAAATATTATAAAAATAGGATTAAATATCTTGGGAATAGAAACACTTGATAGAATGTGATATATGAGAAATAACGAGAAATAATAGGATGACATTTTTCGATTTTGGAGAAAAAATTGAGGAAGATACTCAGTTTGCCATTTTTGGTATACCATGGGACTATTTGACGTCTACTGATTTACCTAAATCCTCTTTAGCGCCGGAAAAAATCAGAAATGTAACATATGATTTAGGTTTGACAACAGAGTTAGGTTTTCGCATCCCAAAGCTTAAAGTTTCTGATGTTGGAGACATTCCAATTAAAAATTCAAATATTGAAAAAAATCTCCAAATTATCAATGATTTTATCAATGATTTATTTCAACAAAAGAAAGATATAATTCCCATTATGATTGGTGGAGATCATTTTTGTTCTTTTCCGGTGATAAGATGTGTTGGAGATGAATTTAACAAAAAGGAAGAATTTGGGGTTTTAATATTTGATGCACATTTAGATTTCTATCAAGAATGGGATAAAGGAGTTTATTCTCATGCAACAATGTCTCATAGAATTTATGATTTAGAATATATTAATAATAAAAATCTATTAATAGTAGGAACGCGCGATATTGATATTCCTGAATTAGAAATATCCAAATTAGAAAGTATAAATTATCTTAATGCTTATCAAATAAAAGAAGGAATAGATACCTATACTCAAAATATAATTGATTTTTTCAAAAAATCTAAAATTAAATCCCTATATGTTTCAATAGATATTGACGTATTAGACCCATCTAACGCTCCAGGTACAGGTTTTGCCATCCCAGGAGGTTTTACTTACCGAGAAATTTGGAGTATTTTGAGTGAAATAGTAGAGAATTTTAATATTATAGCGTTTGATTTAGTTGAAGTTGCGCCAAATTTAGATTTAAAAAATAAAATGACATGCAATTTAGCGGCGAAAATGATTATAGAATTAATATCATTTATTGCACTTAAAAAATAATAGGTGAAGGAGATGTCAGAAAAAGATTTTAAAGAACGTTTAAAAAATATAGATCAATTCGAAATAACAGATAATACTAATATTATAGAATTAATCAACTCATTAAAAGGAACAGGTTTTAATGCAAAAAGATTAGCTTTGGCTTGTGAAATTTATTATGAAATGATTAATAATAAAGATTGCGTTAAATTCTTTGGTTTAGCAGGAGCTCTTGTTCCGGTAGGATTACAAAGAGTAATCTATGATTTTGTTAGAGAGGGATTCATTGATATTATGGTCACAACTGGGGCGAATTTAACTCATGATTTAGCAGAGGCCTTAGGTTTTCATCATTTACAGGGAGATATTAGCATTGAGGAAGTTAGTGATAGTTATTTACATAATGAAGAAATAAATAGAATATATGATGTATTTATGCCAAATAAAGTTTATGAAGGTATAGAGGATTTTATATCCAAATTAGAGATACCAGACAATCAAATGGCTGTTAGTTCTTTCTTGAAATTTTTGGGAACTAGACTCCCAGAAAATTCTCATTCCATTCTCAAAATATGCGCCGAAAAAAATATACCAATTTTTTGTCCAGCTTTTACTGATTCTGGGTTGGCAATGCAATTAGGTTTCCATCATCAACGATTAAACTTAAATCATTTCAAAGATATGCTTGAAATGGTAAATCTAGCTTGGGATGCTAACGAAGTTGGCATTTGTATCATTGGAGGAGGAGTTCCTAAAAACTTCATTATGCAATCACTACAATTTTGCCCTAATTCTGCTACCTATGCAATCCAGATTACAATGGACCGACCAGAAACAGGAGGATTGAGTGGTGCTACATTAAGGGAAGCTATTTCTTGGGGAAAAATAAGTGAAAAATGTAATTATTCTACAGTTATTTCTGATGCTACAATTGCTTTACCACTTATGTTGTGGTTTTTAAAAAAATCGCATAAAAATAAGTGAAAACAATATTACTTTAATATTCCTCGTAGTTTTTGATCAATAGTTTGGGTATCAGTTCCAAAAATATTATCAAGGTTTTGTTTAAAATTTTTAAATTGAGATACTTCTGATAAATTCTTTCCAGAATATATCGACTTAAATTCATTAATTACCTTGTCCAGTAAAGGTTGTATTATCTTATGTACGTATTTTTCTATTCTTTTCTGCTTATCTAAAATAGCATAAGAAATTAGGAGTTCTGGTTCTAGACTATCTTCTGCACGAATATTATCCTGCATAAAAGTAATAAGAAATTTCTTTCCTTCAATGTATTCAAGTAAATTTTTAGAAAAAGCAATGTGAGCGAAATTCAAAATTGCTGTAAGTAATCCACTACGTAAATCTGAATCAATTTTTCCATTTGTAGTTTTGTGATAACTTTTTTTTACTAACTTGAAACCTCTGAATAATAAACCAGCTTCTCGAACAACCATTCTGATAATTTTTTACTTTAAATTTTTAAATACATACTTCCAATAAGGAGATTAAATCGATAATTTAATTATTGTTATACATTAATTAATTCTTTTCTTATTTCATCAATACATTTACTTTAAAGTATTTAATAAGAGATAATATTTATGCAATATTTCTTAATGGTATGATCACCAAAGAAAAAATTATGTTATGTGCTGAAAATATTGCTAAGAGTATAAACATCAAAAATGAAGGTGAATGCGTACTTATTTCAGGTGGTTTATATTCCCATGATCTATTAGAAGAAATAGGTTTAAATATTTATAGAAGTGGAGGAATTCCACATATTACAGCCACATCTGATTATTTTGATGAATCAAGATTTACTGATGAAAAAATAAAAGTAGAGACAATAGCAAAAACTCGAAAACATTATTTAGAAATGATCAAAAATATCGATGCTTATATAGTAATTGAGCCACTTGAGGATCCCTCTATTCGAAGTAAAGTGCCAAAA
>SDBV01012918.1_pt1 | contig 10664 bp, 10 predicted proteins | sample 2277081 | NCBI WGS metagenome assembly SDBV01 (sample SAMN10402039, study PRJNA504765) | marine sediment metagenome | isolation source: marine sediment core GS10_PC15, 223 cmbsf | place: Arctic Ocean: Southern Knipovich Ridge | collected 2010
CGAGGAAACCCACGAACAGGCCGGAAACCGAATACAGAAGATCGATATGGGGGAGTGACATGGAGCAGACCGCTGCCGGTCGGGTGAGGTTTGCGAAGCGCGCCGCCTATCCCCGTGTGTCTGGTCGTGAACGGGGATCGGTGGCGCGGACGGGCGCGGCAAAGCGGCTATTGTCGCAAAACTCGGGAGGAAGCGTGGGCGGCGCTTGCGGGGCGTGCGGAACTGCCGCACGTCCGGCGTCCTGTTAGAGCGCGCGGCGAATCTCGACGAGGCCGAACAGGGCGAGGCCCATGCCGACGCCGCGGTCGATCAGGCGGCGCAGCCTGCTGCCGAGCGCATGGCGAGCCAGCGTGACGGCGCTGACGAGACAGCACCACCATGCAATCGAACCGCAGAACACGCCCGACACGGTGGTCAGCGCAACCGTCGTGGAAAACGCGCCGCGCGGTGCGAGTGTAGTGAAAAGCGCCGCGAACATGATGACGGTCTGCGGGTTCGTCAGTGTCAGGAGCAGTGCGCTGGCATAGGCGCGCACGGTGCCGGCGTACCCTTTGCGCTCGAGCGGGCTGTCGGCCGCTTCGGCGCCGGCCGGCGCTTTCTGCAGCAACGCGCGCAGGCCTAGGTAGAGCAGGAACAGGCCGGCGGCAAAATGCAGCGGCCGGTCGTAAGCGAGCATGAAGTGCGACAGGCCGACCAGACCCAGTGCGGCAATCAGACCGTAGACGGCGTCGCCGCTGGCAATGCCGAAACCGATCGCCAGTCCCGCTTGCGGGCCTTCCGCCAGCGTGCGGCGAATGCACAGCATGCCCATCGGTCCGACGGGCGCCGCGACCGCGAGCCCGACGCCTGCGGCGGTGAAGAAAAGAGCGGTACTCGACATGCCGGTTCCTTGTTATTCAGTGTTTCACAATCGTTAAGCCCAATGCCGCCGTTCGCTGGCGCGGACGGTTCGGTTTCAGCGTCGTCAGCATAGCGGTGTCGAAAAGCGGCGGCAAATCCGCTGGCAAATGCGCTGGCAAATCCACCTGCAAATGCGCGCTATCGCACAGCGTTTTTCCGCGCCAGTCTCATCGATCCGCCAGTTGGCTGAAATAGCCGATTGATCTTTGCGCCTAAGCGGACCATATTGCCCTTACATTGCGCATGCGCACACGCCTGTTCTCGCAACGTGATTAGCGGTACGGCCAATGCTTAGCGACATCACTTCAGATCAACACGATTCGACACAGTGCCGGCACTGTGGTGTGACATTAGCCGCCCGTTTGCCGTCCTGTCCTTCCTGTGGTGCAAGCCAGCTCGATCCGCTCGGCTGGTATCCACCCGCCGCCGGGTCGGCCAGCGCCCGGCTTGCTCCCCCACCTGGTTCGAATACGCCGCAACTGGCGGCGCCCGCCGCGTGGCAAACGCCGGCCGGGGTCGAGGACGATCGTTTCTACGCGAAGCACGACCCGTGGCGTGTGCCGAAGTCGTACCGGTGGGCCTGGGTCGTAGGGGCGCTGGCTGTGGCCCTGCTGGCTTTCGCGCTGGCTGCCTATTTTGTGCTTCGGCCTGCCACCGAGGTGAGCGTGGTGGCGCCGAAGGCGGTGTCCGGTGCAGTGACGGCCCAGCAGGCTGGGCCCTCGGTCGTGGCGCGTGCGGTGCCCACTGTGCCCATGACGTCTGCGGCGTCCACGGTATCCAAGGCGCCTGTGGTGTCCGTGCTACCCAAGGCGCCTGCGGTGTCCATGGCGCTCACGGCGTCTGCGGTGTCCGCGGTACCCAAGGCGCCTGTGGTGTCCATGGCGTCCACGGCGCCTGCGGTGTCCGCGATACCCAAGGCATCCACGGTACCCACAGTGCCCACACTCACGCTGGCGCGGCCAGCGCACCCGTCCACGCCAGCAAGTGCTGTCGCGGCCGAGAAAGCGCCCGTCCTCCCGCCGCCGCCCGTCCAGACGCCGCCCGTGGCGAGGCTGACAGCGCCGGCGCTCAGCATGCCCAATACAAATGTGCCGAAGACGCCGGCCGTGCAGGCTGCCAGTGCGCCGGCTCCGGTAAGTCCGGGTGCAGTGATTGCGCAGAATTCGCCGGCACCGGCTCGTGTCGAAGCAAAACCGCCAGCGTCGAGTCCGGAGGTCCCGATGAGGCCTGCCGCACCGCCAACGGCGCCCACGGCGCAAACGCCGCGGACCGCGTCCGTGCCGCCGCCCGTTGCCAGACATGAAACGAAAGCCGCGCCGGCGCCGGCGCACCCCGGCCTATTGGCGAACCAGCAAACAAGCCAGCAGGCAATCCAGCAAGCAAATCTGCAGAGGAATCTGCAAATCGCCCGTGCGATGCTGCAAAGGAACGACCTCTCCGCAGCAGGTGGGCGGCTGGCCGCCGTCCTCACTGTGCAGCCGAAGAATCGCGACGCACTCGCCATGCACGCAGATTTGACCGACCGGGAACAACAGCGCGACACGGCGCTCGATGTGGCGCGGGGCTGCGAAAACATCGGGCGCTGGACCTGTGCATGGCACAGCGCCGGCAGCGCGCTTGTGCTTGATTCGAGCAGTGCGGAGGCGAGGCAGATTATTGCAAGAGCGATGTATGAGGAGCAGATCGACAAAGCTCAGGCGGCGCCAATGCCACCGGCCGATCCGGCGCACGCCGATCTATATCATCATTAAAAGAGGAATCCGAATTAATCGGATGGAGCCGGACGGCTTCAGAGCGAAAGTGCCCGGCGAGTCATCACCGGGCCGCTCTACGCTGATCTTGCCGCGGCTTGGCGAGAACGCTTATTGCGAAGCCGACGCGACCTGCAATTCGCCCCATGTCACGAGGATTTTCTGGATGCTGCGCGCGTAGGCGTCGCGCAGTTTGGGCGATTCGGAATGGTAGGCGCCTATGGCGCGCCAGGTGTTGCCGTACTTCACCATCTTCTGCTTCAAGAGCCACGCCGCCACATAGACGTTCACGCACGGATCGGTGAGCGCGCGATGCGGTACGCCCTGGCGGGCCAGGTCACCGAAGTGGATCGAGTTGATCTGCAACTGGCCCACATCGACCGAGCCGTTCGCATTGCGATTGACCGCGGCGGCGTCGCCCTTCGATTCGAACCATGCTACAGCGCGCAGCACCGACGGGTTGACGCCCTGGTAAGCGGCTGCCTGGTTAAAGCAATCGTCCGCGTGGGCCGCGCCGCAGAGCAGCGTCAGCGCGAGTGCTGCATATCCATGCCGCGGGGCGCGGCTGGGACGGCTGCTACGGCGGTGCGCGGGCGCCGCGGCGATAAGAAGTTCGTTGGACACGAGCGATGTCTCCGTGTGCTGGCGTTCTTGCGACGGCGCCCGGTCATCCATGGGCGCTCGCGGGTAAAAGGATAAATACGAGGACAAATGCAAGGGCAACTGCGAGTGCAACTGCGAGTGCAACTGCGACGGGACTGCGGGACTTGCGGAAACTACCGGGTTTGCTGCAATGACGGATCGTGCCTGGCTTATCTGGCCAGTGTTACTTCGCAAGAGCGAGATCGAGCTGCTTTTCGATGCCGCCGAGATACGCGCGCGATGCATCCGATACCACCATGTGGGCGCTCGGCATCACACATTTGCGTTCCTGCACGCGGCCTTTCTTTTTCCTTTGCGTGGGCTTGGGCAAGGGATCGTCGTCGTCATCGCTCGCCGGCGGCAGCATCGCCAGGGTCGGCAGGGGCGGGTAGACCTTGTCCGACGCGGCGGGTGCGGCAGGCATGGCGAGCGCGACCGTGGCAGCGGCAGCGGGTTGCGCTGCGCTGGCGGGCTGGCCTGCGAACGCAGGCGTAGCCAGCAGCAGGCTCGTTGCCAATACGGGTAGGCGATACATAAACTCGGCTTCCTTATGGCGTTTTATGGCGTTGGCTTGATCGACACGCTGTACGGCTGGTTGGCGCCGGCTGTCAGGTTGTCGAGACTCAGTTTCACCGCATGCTGAGCAGGCACGCCTCGCCAGATGGCCTGGTTGAGGTACGGCAGATCCTGCCCGAGAGCGGTCACGAGGATCGTCGTCGGCTGCTTTTGCGCCGCGGCCAGCGTGCCCACCTTGGCGAGCACGGCGGTCAACTGCGGATCGCGTGCGCCCAGCGCATCCGGCGGAATCGTGAAGCTCATGATGTCGGTCGAAACCGGCGGCTTGGCCGGCTGCGTGGTGCTAACCGCCGGCATTTGCGCACATCCGGCCAATGCGAGGACGGCGATGATAAACAGCAGCTGCTTCACAAGTTGCTCCCTTAAGTGTCATCGACGCTGTGAACGCGTTTTCGGCACGCCGGAGAGGGAACTTGATATGCAAAACGCAAACGTTTGGCAAAAAAGAAAACGTATCTCAATATTGGCGGCAAGACGTGGGGCAATGGCTTTTCTGCGTCGGTCCGGAAGTGAAGTTGCCCTGTGCGATGACGCAGTTTCGAACCTGCCTTTCGTATGAAGAAGAGCGATGGCGCAGCGCCCAGAAAGATCAGACAATTGCCGTCAATTGATATGTGTACACGCAACCGTTTCAACTCAGCCTGGGAGTGGACGAGACATGAACGACAAGGTCAAGGAGCTCGCGGCAAAGCTCATTAGAAATTTCAACGACGCCGAGTTGCAGGCCGAAGCGCGCCCGCCCCTCTACGACACGCTGTGCACGCGGCTCGCAACGGGCACGGCCGCCACCAAGCTCGGTGCGTCGATCGATATCGTGGCGGCGGGCAAGCGCTCGTGCCCCTATCATTTTCATTACGCCCAGGAAGAGATGTTCGTGGTTCTCGAGGGCGAGGGCACCTTGCGGGTGGCGGGGGAACTGCTGCCGATCCGCAGCGGCGACGTGATCTTCATTCCGCCGGGCCCGGAGTACCCGCATCAGATCATCAACTCGTCTGCTGCGCCTCTGAAGTACCTCTCTATCGGCACGCGTGACGACCCGGAGGTGGTCGAGTATCCCGATTCGGACAAGTACCAGGCCATCGTGCGCGGCAATGCCAGCAGCCGGCTGTTCGTGGGCATTCAGCGCAAGGAGAATTCGCTCGATTACTGGGAAGGCGAGCCTTGAACACGATCTTTCGCAACAGGAGTGCAGCAGTGAATCCAGACTATGTGGTCAGAAAAGCACGGCCTACCGATCTCCCGATGGTCTACAAGGGTGAGCTGAACTACATCCGGACGATCGAGCCCGAGCATGAGCAGCGCTGGAAAGACGCGATGCACGCACACTTGCGGCAATGGACCGCTGCGCTCGAGCGGATGTCCGTCGTCGAGCAGGATGGTGTGCCGCTCGGATACTGCTTCTGGGAGAGCATCGACGGCGCCGCGTGTCTCGCATCGATTCATGTCGCGCCCGAACTGCGCCAACGTGGTCTGGGACGCCTGCTGCTCGATCACTACATGGACGATGCCCGTGCACAAGGTTTCACGAGGCTGACGTTGAGCGTGTTCCGTGGCAACCCGGCTCAGTTTCTTTACGAATCAGCCGGGTTTCAGCGTGTGAGCGAGGGCGCCGAATATCTCGGCTATGAATACCCCGAGGCCGCGTTGAACCGCGCCTCTATGACATTTATCGCAACGCCCGACGCCGAGGAATAGAATTGGCACCCCGCGTTAAGGAAACCACCCATGTCCCTCTCGCAAGAAGCCAATCCTCTACTCGAAGACTGGCATACACCCTACGGCTTACCGCCGTTTGAACGGATTCACCCCGAGCATTTCACCCCCGCATTCGATGCCGCGATGCTTGAGCGTCAGCGCGAGATCGACGCCATTGCCACTCGCACCGAGGCGCCGAGCTTCGGCAATACGGTCGCGGCGCTGGATGCCTGCGGCCAGTTGCTGGGCCGCATTCGAATGCTCTTTGACAACCTCTCGCTGAGCGAGACTTCACCGGCCCTGCAGGCGGTCGAGCGTGAGATGGCGCCGCGTATTGCAGCGCACGAAAGCGCGGTCTACCAGAACGAAGCATTGTTCATGCGTCTGCATGCGCTGTACGAGCGGCGCGCGAGTCTCGGTTTGACGGCTGAACAAGTGCGCTTGCTGGAGCGCTTCCATCTGGACTTCGAGCGGGCCGGCGCAACGCTCGGCGCAGCGGAGAAAGTCCGCTTCGCGGCGATCGTCGAGGAGCTGGCGGCGCTCTCTACCCAGTTTGCCCAGAACGTCCTCGCCGACGAAGCGTCGTTCGCCTTGACGCTTGCCACGCCGGACGAGCGCGCCGGCCTGCCGTCGTTCGTGCTTGACGCGGCCTTGCAGGCGGGACGCGAGCGCGGGATGCCGGAAGGCACGTATGTGATCACACTGTCGCCGTCGCTCTCCGGGCCCTTCCTGACCTTCTCCGAGCGCCGCGATCTGCGCGAGCAGGTGTGGCGTGCGCGCGGCGAACGCGGCGCGCATCCGGGCGAGCACGACAACCGCCCGGTCGCTGCGCGAATCGTGGCGTTGCGGCAGGAGCAGGCCGCGCTGCTGGGCTATGCGACCTACGCCGACTACAAGCTGGCCGATCGCATGGCGCCGTCGGTCGCGGCTGTCGACGAACTGCTGCAGCGCGCCTGGAAGCCGGCTGTCGAGATGGCCAGACACGACCGCGAACGCCTGAGTGCGCTGGCAGTCGAACTCGGCCAGCCGACGCCGATCGCCGCGTGGGACTGGCGCTACCTGGCCGAGAAAGTGCGGCAGAAGAGTTTCGCCATCGACGATGCCCAGATCAAGCCGTATTTCTCGCTCGACGCGATGCAGGCCGCGATGTTCGATTGCGCTTCACGGCTCTTCGGTGTGCGTTTCAAGGAATGCCACGGCATTGCGCTCTATCATCCCGACGCCCGCGTGTGGGAAGTGATGGACTCCGAAGGAAAATTGATCGGCGTGTTCATTGGCGACAACTTCGCGCGCCAGACCAAACGCAGCGGCGCCTGGATGAGCATTCTGCGCTCGCAGTCGGGCCGCGACGGCGGCACCTTGCCGATCGTGCTGAACAACAACAACTTCGCGAAGGGTTCGCCGACGCTCCTGAGCTTCGACGATATCCGTACGCTGTTCCACGAGTTCGGTCATGGGCTGCATGGTCTGATGTCGAATGTGCAGTACGAGCGGCTGGCGGGCACCAACGTGCTCGCGGACTTCGTGGAGCTGCCGTCGCAGTTGTTCGAGAACTGGGCGCAGGAGCGCGAGGTGCTGTTGCGCCACGCGCGCCACGTCGAAACCGGCGAGGCGATTCCGGCGGAACTGCTCGAGCGTCTGGATGCGGCAAGCCGTTTCGATCAGGCTTTCACGACGGTGCAGTATGTTGGACCGGCATTGATCGACATGGCCCTGCACGCGCGCACCGACACCGCGCCGGTGGACATTGCGCAATTCCAGGCAGACGAGGCGGCGAAGCTCGGCGTCCCTGACGATATCGGCATGCGCCATTATCTGCCGCATTTCCAGCACCTGTTCGCGGGGGACGACTACGCGGCGGGCTACTACGTCTATATGTGGGCCGAGGTGCTGGAAGCGGACGGTTACGCCGCTTTCACGGAAGCGGGCGACCCGTTCGACCGCGGCACCGCCGAGCGCCTGCTGACGTGGATTTACAGCGCAGGCAATTCGATCGATCCGGCGACGGCCTTCAGGACCTTCCGCGGGCGCGAGCCGGCGGTCGAGCCGATGCTGGAGAAGCGCGGCTTGCTGGCTGCGCCTGCACGCGGGTGATTCGCGCAGTAACGGGAAGCTAGAACCTGCCGGGCGCATGGGCGTGCGCCTGGCAGGGCGTTTCGCTGGCCTGCGTCGTCAAACCTGCACGGCGAAATTTGTCGTGTTCAAATTCGTACCCCGTCCGTTTCCTGTACTTCGGCATGGGCTCGGCGCCGGTGGCCGCGGCAAGCTATCGCCTGTTTATTGCCTGTTTATCGCCGGTTGTCTGCGCTCGATTGCGGTCGCCTTGAGCAACGGTATGTTTCCGCGCTTGACGAACTGCCGCCGTCTGCGGCGAGATCCGCCGCCGGGGGCCGTCCGGGGCCATTGTGCGAATGACGCGTTACGGCGGATTGCCCGCCAAGCCCCGTCATACGGTGCTCTCAGCGGGCGCTACGGGGGGCTTGGCGCGCCGCAAACCGGCCATAAGCGGACCATAAGTGGACCATAAGTGGACCAGCAGCGGACCATAAGCGGACCCAAAGCCCGCCCGATCGCACGCGCGGAATCCACCCGAATCCCGGCCCGGATGTCAAGCTCAGGAGGCGTATTCTGGTAAACACGCCTATACTCACGGGCGCGCCTTAAAAGTCGTACTCTGGGCCGCGCTGCAGTCCGGTGCGAATTTGTACGCTGTTTATTACGGTGCAACCTCGTCGGCTCAGCGCCACCAACGCTCTGTCTTTCATTTCATCACGCAAAGCATCAGATATGTCTACATCGCCGAAGATCATCTACACCCTCACCGACGAAGCGCCGGCTCTGGCAACCTACTCGCTGCTGCCGATCGTGAAGGCTTTCACGCGCTCATCGGACGTCGCCGTCGAAACGCGCGACATCTCGCTGGCTGGCCGTATCATCGCCGCGTTCCCGGATTATCTGACTGCGGAGCAAAAGGGACCTGACGATCTCGCCGAACTGGGTGCGCTCACCACCCGTCCGGAAGCCAACATCATCAAGCTGCCGAACATCAGCGCCTCGGTGCCGCAACTGAAGGCCGCCATTGCCGAACTGCGCGACCAGGGCTACAAGCTGCCGGCCTACCCGGATGCCGCCACGACCGACGAAGAAAAAGACGTCAAGGCTCGCTACGACAAGATCAAGGGCAGCGCCGTGAACCCGGTGCTGCGCGAAGGCAATTCGGACCGCCGCGCGCCGTTGTCGGTCAAGAACTACGCACGCAAGCATCCGCACAAAATGGGTGCATGGAGTGCGGATTCGAAGTCGCACGTGGCGCACATGAGCGGCGGCGATTTCTACGGTAGCGAAAAATCGGCGCTGATCGGCACGGCCGGCAACGTCAGGATCGAACTGACCGCCGCCGACGGCAGCAAGACGGTCCTGAAAGAAAAGACGGCTGTGAAGGCCGGTGAAATCATCGACGCATCGGTGCTCAGCAAGAACGCGCTGCGCAGCTTCATCGAAGCGCAGATCGCCGACGCCAAGGCCAACAACGTGCTGTTCTCGGTGCACCTGAAGGCCACCATGATGAAGGTCTCGGACCCGATCATCTTCGGTCAGGTGGTCTCGGTGTTCTATAAGGATGTGCTGACCAAGCACGCGGACGCGCTGGCCAAGGTGGGCTTCAATCCGAACAACGGTATCGGCGACCTGTACGCGCGCCTGAAAGATCTGCCCGAGCAAACGCGCGACGCGATCGAAGCGGACATGAAGGCCCAGTACGAACAACGCCCGCATCTGGCGATGGTCAACTCGGACAAGGGCATCACCAGCCTGCACGTGCCGAGCGACGTGATCGTCGACGCATCGATGCCCGCCATGATCCGCGAGTCCGGCAAGATGTGGGGAGCCGACGGCGCGCTGCACGACGCCAAGGCCGCGATTCCGGACCGCTGCTACGCGGATGTCTACCAGGCTGTGATCGAAGACTGCAAGAAGCACGGCGCGTTCGATCCGGTCACGATGGGCAGCGTGCCCAACGTCGGCCTGATGGCGCAAGCGGCTGAAGAATACGGTTCACACGACAAGACGTTCCAGATCAAGGCGAACGGCGTGGTCCGCGTGAGCGACGAAGCCGGCAACGTCCTGCTCGAGCAGAACGTGGAAGAGGGCGACATCTTCCGCATGTGCCAGACCAAGGACGCGCCGATTCAGGACTGGGTCAAGCTGGCCGTGAACCGTGCCCGCGCCACCAATACGCCGGCCGTGTTCTGGCTGGATGCGGCTCGCGCGCACGACGCCCAGATCATCAAGAAGGTCGAGCAGTACCTGAAGGACCACGACACGAGCGGTCTGGATATCCGCATCCTGACGCCGGTCGAAGCGACGAAGTTCTCGATCGAACGCATTCGTGCCGGCAAGGACACGATTTCGGTCACCGGCAACGTGCTGCGCGACTACCTGACCGACCTGTTCCCGATCATGGAACTGGGCACCAGCGCGAAGATGCTGTCGATCGTCCCGCTGATGGAAGGTGGCGGCCTGTTCGAAACCGGCGCAGGCGGTTCGGCGCCGAAGCACGTGCAGCAGCTGGTCGAAGAAGGTTTCCTGCGTTGGGACTCGCTGGGTGAATTCCTCGCGCTGGCCGCTTCGCTCGAACACCTGAGCAACGCGTATCACAACCCGAAAGCGCAGGTGCTGGCCAAGACGCTCGACCAGGCCACCGGCAAGTTCCTCGACAACGACAAGTCGCCGGCCCGCAAGGTGGGTGGCATCGACAACCGCGGCAGCCACTTCTACCTGGCGACGTACTGGGCCGAAGCACTGGCCGCCCAGGACGACGACGCGCAACTGAAGGCGCAGTTCGCCGGTGTGGCGAAGGCGCTGGTCGAGAACGAAGCGAAGATCGTTGAAGAACTGGGCGCGGCACAAGGCAAGCCGGTGGATATCGGCGGTTACTACCGTCCGAACACTGACCTGACCAGCAAGGCCATGCGTCCGAGCGCCACGCTCAACCAGATCGTGGACTCGGTGGCCTGAGCGCAGGCTAGCTGAAGGTCAGTAGCAAACGCAACGAACGCCGCGGGCGGGCTGTACGGCAACGTCAATCATGACGTGCCGTAC
>SDBV01012919.1_pt1 | contig 10664 bp, 10 predicted proteins | sample 2277081 | NCBI WGS metagenome assembly SDBV01 (sample SAMN10402039, study PRJNA504765) | marine sediment metagenome | isolation source: marine sediment core GS10_PC15, 223 cmbsf | place: Arctic Ocean: Southern Knipovich Ridge | collected 2010
TCTCTAAGAATTTAATCTAAACATTCAAACTAACTACCTTGCTAATTCCATCATGCATGCTTATTCCATAAAGCCTTGTTGCATTTGAAATAACCTCATCATTATGAGAAATAACAATGTATTGTCCTTTTTGCATATATTTTTGAAGCAAACTTGAAAGTCGAGCAGAATTCCTTTTATCGAGTGCGGCATCAATTTCATCTAAAATATAAAAGGGATATGGGCTTAATTCTTGTATTGCGAAAATTAAGGAAAGGGCGACAAGAGTTTGCTCTCCTCCTGATAATGACTTTACATCAAGATATTTTCCGTGTCCTGTTTTTACCGTTATATTAAGTCCTCCATCAAAAGGGTCTTTTCTATTTTCTATTTCAAGATAAACATGTCCCTTTTCACTTAATTGCGAGAAATTTCTGGTAAAAATTTCATTGAGAGAGGTTAAGGTATTTAGAAATTCTTTTTTCTTTTTTATGTCAATTTCGTGTATTATTTTTAACACGCCTCCTTTTTCTTTACTTATAATCTCTGTTTTTTCTTTAATTGAATCATATTCTTTTTTAATATGGTCATAAACTTCTAAAGCGCGTAGATTTACAGAACCAATTCTCGAAATAATTTCTTGAGATTTATTTAATCTTTCAAGCAGTGTTTCTTTGTTCGCCTTTATTATCTCAATATTTGGAAAATTAAGCATTTCTGTTTCAAGATTCTCTACCTCTGCACTGACTCGTGCCATATCTATTCTTAAATTATTAACATCTTTTTCAAAATTATATGTTATGTTTTTATTTGAAGAAAGTTTTAATTCACTATCTCTTATTCTTCTTTGCAAAACATCTCTTTCTGAAATTAATTTTTGGAATTTTTCAATTAATTTTTGTTCAAGTTCTTTTTTCTTCTTGAGAGCTTTTTCTTTTTCATCCTTTGCCTTTCTGAAATCTCGAAGGTCTCTTTTCAAGTCTTCCTCTTCCCTGATTGATTGGTTTAAAGAAATCTTTGAACGCTCAACTTCCCGTTGTTTAAATGAAATTTCTGAACTAATATTTTCTTTTGTTCTAGATGAAAGCTCCTGAATTTCGATCCGTAAAGTTTCATATTTCTGCTCTATGTTAGAATTTGCGTCAAAATTCATCTCAAGAGATTTTTCTTTTTTGGATAGTTCAGATAATTCCTTTTTCAAGATATCAATCTTTTCCTGAAAAATTTTAATCTGATTCTTTTTTTCATTTATGTTTGAAAGTTGAATTAAATCTGACTCTCTTTTTGAAATTTCAGAAAGTATTTGCTCTATTTCTTGTTTAATCATATCTCTTTTATTGTATATCCCTGCCAGCTCCTTATCCGAGTTTTCTATTTCTTTTTTCAATGATTCAATTTCAGGGGATATTTCGCTATGCATTTCTTGTATATGCTGTTTAGTAATTTGATTCTTACAAAGGGGGCATGTGCTCATTTTTGATATTTTATTTAGAAGTTTGTTCTGTTTGTCAATCTCATATTCATTGGCTCCAGAAATTTTTTCTAGTTCTATCTCTCGTTTACTCAATCTTTCTAAAAGTTCTTTTTTTTCAGTGAGCAAAATCTTTAATGCGTCAACTTTTTCCTGTTTTGTGTTTCTATCAAATAAATCTCTAAAAAAAGATTTTATTTGTTTTATTAAAAACTCTGATTCATTAGTAAAATTCTGCAAAAGAACTTCTTTGTCATTAATCCTTTCTCTTATTGATTTCAGTTCTGATTTTGTTGTATAAAACTTTTTTCTTTTTTCTTCAAACTTCTCAAGTTCTTTTTTCTTCTCTTCTCTTTCTTTTTGAGTTTTTGATTTAGTTGGAGATTCTTGTCCAAGATTCTTTATTTCTAATTTATTTTCCGTGAGCATCCTTTCAAATTCCTGTTTTTGTTTTCTCACATCTCCAAGTTTATTTTCATAATTCTCAATCCTTACATTTACTCCTGCAAGTTCTGCCCTTATATCTGCTATTTCCTGATTCAGTTTTTCTTGTTCAAGCCCAGTTGATTTTTGTATGACAGAATTGATCGAAAGAACTTTAGATTCATCGTTCTCTATAATTGTTTGAATAGTCAAATTGACTTTCCTTGATTTTTCTATTTCTTTTTTTTTCTTTAATATCTCTTCTTTTATTACATCCTCTTCTTTTTTCTTTTTGGTTAAACCATAATAAACTATGCTTGCCTTATACCTTTTAATATCTTTTTCAAGCTTTTTGTACCTTAATGCCTGTTGTCTTTCTTTCTCAAGATTATTCAAAAAAATTGTCCTTTCCCTCAATATTGTCAAGACTTCTTTTAATCTACTTTCTGTTTTGTCCAACTCTTTTAGAGATTTTTCTTTTCTCAATTCATAAATAGCAATCCCTGAAACTTCTTCAACAATTTTCCTTCTTTCTTCTGATTGCATTCTTACAAAATTTTGAATTTCTCCTTGCAGAATTATGTTAAAACCGTTTGGGTCTATTCCTGCTTGAGCCAATAATGCCAAAACTTCTTGCCGTGTTTTGGTTTCATTATTTATCTTATATGTACTTTGACCTTTTTTTCTTACTATTCTTTTTATTGAAATTTCTTCACCATCAATTGAAAAAGTTTTATCAGAATTATCAAAGACTAACTCCACTGATGCTTCCTTTGCTGGTGCTGCCACTTTTGTTCCCATGAAAATTAAATTTTTTGCCTTGGCCGCTCTCATCGATTTTATTGAAAGTCTGCCCAAAACAAAACACAAGGCATCAGAAATATTGCTTTTTCCACTTCCATTTGGTCCCAAGATGACATTTATTCCAGGGGCAAAAGGGATTTCTGTTTTTTTCACAAAGCTCTTGAATCCGTGCATTACTATTTTTTTTATAAAAGGCATTTGAATTATTTACAAAAAAGCAAGAGGTATTTTTAAAGTTTGAGAAAGGCTCAACTTTCAATAATTATATTTTATTGTCATAATCTTTATAAATACCTAGATGATGAAAAGAAGATGGTAGATTATTTCACACGAACAACTTCAAAGGGCATAACAACTGCTTATGTTACTGAAGATAAAGATTTAGCTCGAAGATTGAGACGTGAAGATGCAGTAGTTCCATTTGAAACAATTTCTTTAAAAGATGTTGAAGCTAGAGTTAGATTTGGAGAACCAAATATTGAGTATACAGAAGATAAGAGATTTCCTTATACTTTAATTTCTAAAGATGTTGAAGGGTTAGAAGAATATTTTGAAAATACTCAAAGAATTCTTAAACTAGGAGAATTTCATCCTGAAAGAGTAGAATGGGAAGAGGATAGACAAAAACTTCTTAGAAGATTAGATGAGTAAGTATTCAAAATAACTTTTTTTGTTTGGATATTGAAATTGCTTTTTGCCAAGTACTCCATGTTTTTCTGAATATTCCATTATGCTCATATTTTTGAGAATGTTTTTCAAGGAATTTGCATGTTAATGGATCAGAGCAATAACCAGAGCCAATTCCATTTCCGTAAATTTCTTTTAATTTAGTCATTTCTTTTTCTCTTGTGCTTTTTGCAAGAATTGAAGCAGCTGAAACAGAAATATGATTCTTATCTGCTTTGTGTTCACAGCTGATTTCAAGGTTCGACAAATCTTTTATTTTGGTTTTTAATAAATCCTGCCATTTTGCTATGCTAACAGAAGGACAATCTACGATTACTTTTATTTCTTTAAATCCTTTATTTATCCTATTGATTATTTTAGCTGTCATTATAGCTTCTAACTCATTTAGATTTACTCCTTTGCTATTTGCGAAGTCTATTTCTTCTGGAGATGCTAAAACAATTTCAAAAGTTTCTGCTTTTTCTTTAATTATTTTTTCTAGAAATTCTCGTCTTTTTTGAGTTAACTGCTTGCTGTCTTTTACTCCCATCTTCTTAAATTCTTTTTCTGTTTCTTCATCTACCAAACAACCTGCCAAAATCATTGGACCAATTACTGGTCCTCTCCCTGCATCATCTATTCCGAGCGTTAACATTTGAATAAAAAATAAATTAAGTTTTTAAGGGTTGTGATGGAACTTGTATAAGAATTTTCTGAGAAAGATTTTTTGAGCATTTTAATGTAAGACTATGATTAGTTAAATAATTTTTTGCACAGGAAACTCAGGAAATTTAAAACCTAATTCTTCAAGTACTCTTCGGGAAGTACTTATGTGCCTAAGATGATAATTATGCCATTCTCGTCCTGTTTCTAGTATATTAACCCTGTCTTTAATTTCACTATTTCCATGAAGAGTAAAAACCCAGAGATTATCTAATTTTACGCCTTGCTCCATAAGTCGAATCATTGCAATTTCAAGAGTCTCCCCTGTGCAACAATAATCATCACAAAGAAGATATTTGTCTAGAGGATCACAGAAGGGAATTTGTTCTTTTCTCATTCCTCTAAAACCTGTTTTGTAAAATTCCAGAACATCACTCGTATATGTGGGTCCCACCCAAGAGGGAGGAGTATACTCTGTTCTTTTCCTTGGCAATCTCAATCCCAAACTCCTAAAAAATTCATCATTAGGTTGGGTTGGGAAAGTTTTCACAATAACGGCAGTGTATGGACTCATAGTTTCATTAAAGTCTTGTCGGGATTCTGGTAATAGTCTCATTTTAATTTTCAGAACTAATGCGTCCTGTGTAGACACCCCAATAGCGGGGGCGGGATTTGAACCACGCGACCTCCGGGTTATGGGCCCGACGAGCACTCCAGACTGCTCCACCCCGCTAATAATGAATGTCCCGGGTGGCTTTTAAAGTTTTCTTAATTGAAATAATAAAGCTTATAAGTTTAAGATTTTGTATAATTCTATGCCCTGATGCATACCCTAAAGGGCATATCCAAAACGTTTTCAGGTTCATATGAAAGAATAACATCAGTTATTTTTAGACTTTATATTCAAACATTTACATAGGTTTTTAATTCCAAAATAATTATAATTATATAGGGGAAAAGTAAAATGCAAGCTATAATTTTAGCAGCAGGTAATGGAAAAAGGCTACGACCCTTGACAGAGAGTATCCCAAAAGTCATGGTTGAAATTTGTGGTGAAACAATTATAAAAAGAGCTTTGAATCATCTCGCTGAATTAAAAAAAATTGAGGAAGTAATAATTGTAATTGGGTATAAGTCTGAAAAAATAAAAGAACATATTGGAGAATTCTACAAAGGTATGAAAATAACTTATATATTGAACGAGGATTATGATTCAACTAATAATATATATTCTTTATGGCTTGCAAAAGATTATGTGAACAGTGATATCATCTTGCTTGAAGGAGATGTCCTATTTGAAAAAGAAATGTTAACTCCTCTTTTGGATTCGAACCATCCTAATTTGGTTTTAGTAGCAAAATATAATGAAGCTATTCCTGGTACTGTAATTACAATAGACGAAAAGACTAACCAGATAAAAAGTTTTATAGGCTCAAAAAACCAAGAACAAACAAAAGATTATTTTAAAGATAAATATAAAACAATTAATATTTATTTATTCAAAAAATATTTTTGGGATAAATATTTCATGCCAAGTTTGAATAATCATATTAATATTCATGGGAAAAATGATTATTATGAAGTTGTTCTCGGATCTTTAACTTATTTAGGAGTTGAACTTTATCCTCATTTAATTAATGATGTAAACTGGTATGAGATTGATGATTTAAATGATTTGAACGAAGCATCTAGGATGTTTTCAAATAATAAACAACCATTAAAAGAAGAAATAGATAATTAAAAAAGAAAATTCCGACAAAGTTATAAGGATTAAACTATTTCATTGTTTATGATATTAAAAGAAATCAAACCATTAAAACAAAAAAAGAGGATGTGCGGACCTGCATCATTGGAAATAGTTTTAAGGTATTATGGAAAAAATAAAGATCAAAATGAGTTGAAAAAATTATTGGGGTCTAATATTTTAATGGGAACAAGCAATAATAAAATGATTGAAATTTCTAGAAATTTGGGTTTTGAATCCCAATTAAAAACAAATTCTTCAGTTAAAGAAATTAAAGAACTAATTTCACAAAAGATTCCTCCAATTATTGGATGGATTACTCCAGAAGGGGCAAGCCATTATTCTGTGGTTCAAGGTATTGATGAAAAGAATATTTTTATTGTTGATCCAGAATTAAATAAAATTAGAAAATTCAGAATTAATGACTTTTCAAAAAGATGGTTAGATGTAAATTGGGAAAAATTATCTCTCTTGAAGAAAGTTTTTGTATCCATTAAAATTTTTATTAACAACAAGGTTAATAAAAAAAATAATTTTAATTTGCCTCTAAAAGAAGAAGATATTATCTTTAAGGAGATAATCATTATTAAAAAATCTTAAAAATAATCTTTATAAACTAAGAACCTTCATTATCAGTATGCCCAGATGGCGGAGTGGTTAACGCACTAGATTGCTAATCTAGACCCTTCGGGGTGCGTAGGTTCGAATCCTGCTCTGGGCGTTTTAATTCGAACTCCGTTCGATACCCAAAGAGGGCACGAGAACCTCTTGCGAGGATCCTGCTCTGGGCGTTGATATTTTATTATGCAATTAAGGCGGGAAAAGATGTATGAAGGGGATTGATTAGTGTTGTGGAAGATATATGCTTTTGTATACATAAAACCTTAAAAATAGTTAAACATACATTTTAAGATGATTCAAGTCAACGAAAATTATGGAGAAGTTGCTGGAAGTTATTTATTCTCAGAAATTGCAAAAAGGACAGCCGCATTCCAAGAAAGCCACCCAGATGTTAAGGTGATGAAATTAGGAATCGGAAACACAACAGAGCCTCTTTGTCCCACAATTATTGCAGGATTACATAAGGGAGTTGAGAAATTATCAAAAGTAGAAACATATTCTGGTTATGGAGCTGAACAAGGAGATCCAAGATTAAGAAAGGCAATCGCAGGAGTATATCAAGAGAGAGGAGTGAATCTTGATAGTGGTGAAATTTTTGTGAGTGATGGTGCGAAATGTGATAGTGCAAATATCCAATCTATTTTTGGTTTAGAGAATATTGTAGCTGTTCAAGATCCTGCTTATCCTGTTTATGTTGATACAAATCTTTTATCTGGAAGAGAAGTTACATATTTGCCATGTCTTGCTGAGAATGATTTTTTCCCACAAGTTCCAAATGGAAGAAGAGCAGATTTGATTTATTTATGTTTTCCAAATAATCCTACAGGAGCAGTTGCAACAAAAGAACAATTAAAAGAGTTTGTAGATTTTGCAAGAGAAGAAGGTTCTATAATTCTTTATGATACTGCGTATTCTGCGTTTATTTCTGACGACGATATACCTAGAAGCATTTATGAGGTAGGAGGTGCTAAAGAATGTGCAATAGAAATTGGTAGTTTTTCTAAATCTGCTGGTTTTACAGGAGTAAGGCTTGGTTGGACAGTTGTTCCTTTTGATCTTAAAGGAGGACAGTTTCCATTAGAAGGAGGACAGGTTAATGGAATGTGGAATAGGAGACAAACAACTTTTTTTAATGGGGCTTCAAATATTGTTCAGGAAGGGGGATTGGCGGCATTAACTCCTGAAGGAAGAACAGAGTGCCAGGAAACTATTGATTATTATATGCAAAATGCAAGAATAATTAGAGAAGGATTAGTAGAAAAAGGATTAAATGTTCATGGAGGAGTTCATGCTCCTTATTTATGGGCAGAGATTCCTAGTGGATTAACTTCATGGGGATTCTTTGATAAAGTACTGGAAGAAGCACATGTTGTTGGAGCTCCTGGTTCTGGATTTGGAAATAATGGAGAAGGATATTTTAGATTTAGTTCTTTTGGACATAGGGAAAATATTATAGAGGCTGTTGAGAGCATTAAAGCTAATCTTAAGCTATAAAATGGGAGATAAAGCAACTTTCAATAATCGATTACAAGACTTAAGATTAAATGTTGATGCGCTTGAAGAAGTTAAAGTTCATCTACCTGAAGGGATTAAGACTATTCCGAATAAAGAAGGTAAAAAAGGTTCTCTTCAAGTTTATGCTGCAATTACAACTAATGATGGATATATTGATGTTGAGGGCGCATCAAGAGGATTAAAAGTTTTTGGGCAAGAGTTGAGAGAGGAGTCTGCTGCTGATTCTAAAAAACATCCAAATATTAGAATACTTGAATACATTGTTGCTAATGGTTCAAGATTGAGAGTTGATGTAATAAGAAATTATGATGCTAAACCAATCCCTCCTGCTCTTAGTGTAGTAATTCCCGAAATAGTTGAGGAATTTGGAACTCCTTTTCATGTTTATGATGAAACAGGAATAAGAGAAACAGCAAGAGAACTTAATCAAGCGTTTTCTTGGGTTCCTGAAGTTGGAGGATTTGGTTTTAGAAATTACTTTGCTGTTAAAGCTTTGCCTAATCCCCGTGTTCTTGAAATATTAGTAGAAGAGGGGATGGGCACAGATTGCAGTTCTCTTCCAGAATTAATGTTGGCTAATGCAGTGGGTCTTTATGGCGAAAAAATAATGTTTACTTCTAATGATACTCCTCCAGAGGAATTTCGATTTGCTGATGAGGTGGGAGCGATAATTAATTTTGATGATTTAACACACATAGATTCTTTTTTGGATTCAGGTAAAAAGTTACCTGAGCTTACGTGTTTTAGATATAATCCTGGAAAAATGAAGAAAGGGAATTCTTTTATTGGAGATCCTACTGAAGCAAAATATGGGCTTACTCGTGAACAATTAACTCAAGGATTTATGGAATTAAGAGGGCAGGGTGTGAGGAGATTTGGTTTGCACACAATGGTTGCTTCTAATGAACTTAATCCTGAATATTTTATAGATACTGCAAGAATTTTATTTGAAACTGTTGGAGAGCTATCAAAAGAGCTTGGAATTAATTTTGAGTTTGTTAATCTTGGTGGAGGTATAGGAACTCCTTATAAAGCAGAGCAAAATCCTGTTGATATATCGAGAGTTTCAGAGGGGATTAAGGACGCTTATGATAATTTAATTGTTAATCGAGGACACCATCCATTAAGGGTTGTGATGGAAAATGGGCGGATGATTGCGGGACCACATGGTTTTTTGGTTTCAAAAGTATTGCATGTTGCAGAGAAACATAAAAGGTTTGTAGGATTAGATAGTTGTATGGCTGATTTGATGAGGCCAGGATTATATGGGGCTTACCATGAATTAACAATTTTGGGAAAAGAAGATTGGGTAAGAGATGGTGTTTATGATGTTACTGGTTCTTTATGCGAGAACAATGATAAGTTTGCAATTAATAGAGTTCTTCCAGAAGTTAGTGAAGGAGATATAGCTGTTATTCATAATACTGGTGCACATGGTCATGCTATGGGTTTTAACTATAATGGAAAATTAAAGAGCCCAGAATTTTTATTCAGAGAAGATGGGAGTGTAGAGCAAATAAGAAGAGAAGAAACTGCTACAGATTATTTTAAAACTTTATCTGGTTTTCCTGGTTCTAGATTTCCAAAGTTATGTCGATGAAGATATTATCAAAGAAAAATTAAAAGAGATGGAAAACTAAATCTTCTAATTTTTATTTCATAGAAACAAACTTATCTCGTCCGCCTTCTTTTGCTTTGTAAAGACCTTTGTCAACTCTTTCTTTTAATCTCTTTTTGGAATCTCCTTTCTTATACTGAGTTATTCCTCCACTAACATTAACTCCATATTTTTTGAGCATAGGATCAGATTTAATTGCTCTTCGCAGTCGTACTGTGAACTTTTCTGCTTTTGCTAAACTTGTTTCTGGAAGCAAAACAAAGAATTCTTCTCCTCCAAATCTTGCAGCAATGTCTGATTTTCTTACTTGCTTCATTAATACCTTTGCGAGTTGGGCAAGTAGATCATCAGCTTTTATGTGCCCATAAGTATCATTTATTTTTTTAAAGAAATCTATATCTATCATAAACAAAGATAATTTTTGCTGTCCTCTTTTTGCTTTTTCAATTTCCATCTCGAGCATATTCTCAAAAAATTTATTATTATACAATCCTGTTTTTTCGTCATGTGTCGCGGCTTCATAAAGTAAAGAAACAGATTCGTCCATCATAGACATTAATTCTGTAAATCTTTTTCTAAATCTAGGGTCTAATGCATGTAACTTCTTTTGCGTCTCTTTTTTCATAAACAGAGTAAAGAAAAATTGTTAATAAATGTTTTCAAAAAGTATATAAACAAGTTTCATATTATTATAAAATAAAAGAGTGATTTAAATGACAATTGGGAGTACATTAATTAGTGCAGGTTTTGGAGGACTTACTATAGCATTAATTGCTATTAGTATTATGTTCTTTGTCGTATCTGCAATAGCAGTTTATGTTTACACTGCGCTTGCGTGGTCAACAATTGCTAAAAAACTCAAATGTAAATATTATTGGTTAGCTTGGATTCCTGTAGCAAACTTCTTTTTACTTCCACTTATATTAAAAAAGAAATGGACTTGGGGATTTATGATTTTTGTTCCTATTGCAAATGTGGTGTTCTTTATTTTATGGAACTGGAAAATTTTTGAATTGAGAAAATATCCTGGATGGTTAAGTTTATCTGTGCTTGTTCCAAAATTTGGAGGAATTCTTTATTTGATAGCAATAGGATTCGTAGCATGGCAGAAGAAAAAGAAATAGTTATTTATCTATCTCAGTTGTTCTTTTATACTCAAT
>SDBV01012920.1_pt1 | contig 10663 bp, 8 predicted proteins | sample 2277081 | NCBI WGS metagenome assembly SDBV01 (sample SAMN10402039, study PRJNA504765) | marine sediment metagenome | isolation source: marine sediment core GS10_PC15, 223 cmbsf | place: Arctic Ocean: Southern Knipovich Ridge | collected 2010
GGCTCTGGAATGTTTCAGTGATTCGATTTCTATTGGCATAGATGAAGTGCAATGTTCGAGGATATGTCGAAAAAGTCGAGAAATTTCGACATATGGGGCCTTATATGTCGAATGGATCGACATAAAGAGGGGGATATGTCGAGATTTTGCCTTTTTTTCGACATGGGTGTAACCCAAATCGGTTAAAGGTCCAAGTTCCTATCCTCAGGCACAAAGTAGGTGGTGTTCTTACTCATCCCTCAGAGAACAATGAATACGCAAACTTTTTACTAACAAGACACAAAGCTTCAACACAAAGGCACAAAGACACAAAGGATTTCTTAAATCCGGCCTCCTCCTCGTAAGAGGAGTTTTCCTTAAGGAGAGAACAAAAATGGAAAATAGAATCGAACAATAACATGAGAAATTCAACATTTCTATTTTCCATTTTTGCTCTCTCCTTAAGGAAAAAGACCCTTTGGGTCAGGCCGGATTCTTCGTGTCTTCGTGTCTTTGTGTTGAGTCTTTGTGTCTTTTGTGCCTTCCGTTCTCGTTATTTCCCGGTAGGGGGCATGCGAGAGCCTGGTATGCTTATGTCTGAAGACCAGAGTCTTGGGTTTTTAACTGATTTGGGTTACACCCAAATATTTTTAACGAAAAATGTCTAGCAATGAAGGCAAAAGCCTGCCACAAATGAAGGCAAAAGCTCCACTTTTAATTGCACCCTCTGAAGACCAGAGTCTTGGGTTTTTAACTGATTTGGGTTACACCCTTTCGACATTTAGTGGTTTTTCAGGACCTCGAGGAAGGCATCATTGACGAAGTACTTTTCTCTCCCTCTCTTCACTTGGCGTAAGATTCCGATTTTTTCCAGCTTTTGGAGGTATTGAGATGCCGTTTGCCGGTGGACAAGGTGCTCCAAAAACCGAATTTTGCAATATGGATGTTCGAAAAGAAGTTCGACTAAGTCTTTAGAATAGATCCGAGGGAGCTCATCTTGAATTTGTTGGGCCATCCGATCTCGCACGTTCAAAATCATGCGGATCTTTTCCCTAGAGAGCTTGGCAGTTGCCTGTACAGCATTGAGGATGAACAAAATCCATGTTTCCCACTCTCCTTTTTGGGTAACATTCCGTAATCCTTCATAGTAAGCAGCTTTGTTTTCAATTACGTACTTGGAAAGATAGAGGATGGGAAGATTCAAAAGTTCTTTTTCTACTAGGTAGAGAATATTGACAATACGTCCAGTCCTCCCGTTTCCATCATGAAATGGGTGAATCGCCTCGAATTGGTAGTGGAGAAGGGCAAGAATGATCAGAGGATCGATATCTTGCTCGATATAAATAAATTTAGATAGATGATCCATCATGTCTCTGATCACCGATTCACCCTCAGGCGGTGTGTAAACAACCTTGTTTTCAAGAGGGTTTTTCAATACGGTTCCTGGGAGCTTTCTCACACCGGAAGAATGTTGTGTCATCAGTTGAACAAGTTCTTCAAATAGAGTTAGGTTGAGAATCCGATTCTCCTCTTTGATTGCCCGATATCCATACCACAGGGCCTCGTTGTATCCTAACACCTCTTTGGTGTGGGGATCAGATGTCATTCCCCTATCGGCATAAGAACGGTAGAGTTCATCATTTGTGGTAACGATATTCTCGATTTCAGAGGAGACGCGGGCCTCTTGGAGACCGATCGATTGAATCAAAATCGCTTGATTGGGGAGTTGGGGACTCATCCCCTTCAGTTCGGCAAGTTCTCTGTGGGCCTCAATCGTTTTTTTCCATATCTCGGGTGTGTGGAATTTCTCTTTAGGAGGAGGAAGAGGAGGGAGCGCATTATAAGGGGTCTTGGCTTCAAACATGAGAAAGGTAGTGATAATCTTTACTGGTATAGTACGGCGATATGTCGAAAAAGTCGAGAAATTTCGACATATGGGGCCTTATATGTCGAATGGATCGACATAAAGAGGGGGATATGTCGAGATTTTGCCTTTTTTTCGACAGGAGGGGTTAGGTGAGGAGGCCCCAGGCGATAAGGGATATAAGGATCCCAACAGCTAGACCGAGAAGGGAGAGAAGAAGAGCTCCCCACATCTGCTTTTTGGTGACGGTGGGTGGGGTATGTTCCCTACGCGCGTGATGTTCGTGGTGTTCGTGCATGGGGGCTTCTTCCCCTTTGCGTACTGTCATCATTCCGTGTTTGAGTCCATTTTTCACGAGCCAACGGTTCATATTGAAGGCTGTCAGACCGGCGATAATGGCAGCTAAGCTCATCTTTCCCCAGAAGTGGGGGGAGCGAGGGTCTTGAGCTGAGGGTTCGAGCAGGTTCCAGATCACCATGGTAGGGATCATTCCAGCCATGATCATGTTCATTGAGGTGAATTCCGGATAGAAAGAGGTTTTGAGGGCTTTTAGGTAGGTGCCTCCCATCATCCCTTTCATGAATAGAGATTGGAAGATGAAAAGGCCGAAGAGAAAACCGGCTAGATATTCAATCGTGATCTCCCAGGCCATATTGATTTTGAAAAAGGCAATCACGATCGCTGCCAGAATAATCCCCGTAACATCACCAGCGAGGCAGTGGACCATGGAGCCGAGAGATTGCTTCCACAGGGGTTCGATGAATTTTTCATGCATCCCAGGTACATGTTCTTTACAGGAGATGAGATAGAAAAAGAGTCCAACAGGTCCAGCATAGAGGGTGACGAGCCACCAACCCACTTTCATCACTCCTGCTTCTGGGGTTACAAAGATGAGATCATAGGTGATGTAGATAAGAGAGAGACCTGTTAGGACAAACCAGAGGGTTAACATTCCTGTGAGCATTTCTTTTTCCTTTTGTTAGTTTTATTTTGGACATACAAGCCTCCTGTGATATTGTCAACTTTCATGAGTGAAGAAGAGAGAGTCAAACGAGCTTTGCGCGAGGTGTACGATGTGGTCATTCCCGACCTCGACTACTTCATCCGGCAGATCGACTGCCGTGATGGGTGTCCGGTCAATACCGATGGGCGGGGGTATATGCTCGCGATTCACGCGGGGAACCTTCTCGAAGGGTATAAGATCGCCCGGGGGTCAAATCCGTTTGCTTCGATTTGTGGAATTATCTGCGGTGCGCCGTGTGAGATCAGTTGCAGACGAGACCGGGTCGACAAAACCCTCACGATCCGGGCCCAGAAGCGGTATCTCGATGAGTGGTTTGGCCTTGACAAGCAAGCTCATATCAAATCTCTAGAGTTTAGTTATTCGAGGGGCTCAACCTCTCCCAATCCGAATGGGAAGAGGGTTGCGTGTGTGGGGGCAGGTGTTGCCTCTCTTACGTGCGCTCACGATCTCTTACGTTTGGGCTACCAAGTCGATGTCTATGAACAGATGCCCCTTCCAGGTGGAATGCTCGTTTATGGAGTTCCCAACTATCGGCTCAAAAACGAGGTGGCTCTCAATGAGTGTTCAGCAATCGAACACCTAGGAGCAAAGGTGTTTTACAACACGAAAGTGGGCCGAGACATCACCATGAACGAGCTCCAAGAGAGCTACGATGCCATTTTCATCGGAAATGGCCTTTGGAAGTCAAGGGGGATTCCTCTCGATGGGTTCAAAGCTCCCGACGTGATCCGAGGAGTTGAGTATTTGCGTGTTCTGTGTGCTGAAGACCAGTGGAAGATCGGCAAGAGAGTCGTTGTTGTGGGAGGGGGAAATGTCGGCTTCGATGTGAGCCGCTCTTCAGTTCGAAATGGAGCGGAAAAGGTGGCGATGGTCTGTCTCGAATCGCGAGATGAGCAGACGGCTGATGAGTTTGAAGTGGAAGATGGAGAAGCAGAAGGACTTGAGATCCATTATAGAGTTGCCCCTTTAAGCATCGAACGAAACGCTCAAGGGAAGATCGTCGGAATTAGGATGCAGAGGATCTCCTCTCTTTTCGATCCCGATGGGAAATTCTCCCCTGAGTTCATCCCTGACACCGAATTCGTCCTCCCTTGTGATACGATCATTCTCGCCATTGGGCAGGAGATGGATACGAGTCTATTTGACGGTTGGTCGAAAAAAGAGAAGCTCGTAATGGAAAGAGGGCTCATCAAGACGGAAAGGGGTACAGGACGTACGTCTGTAGAAGGGGTCTATGCTGGGGGAGATGGCGCCTTTGGAGCTGCCCTCTTCATCACGGCGATCCGCCATGGGCAGGAAGCTGCTCTAGCAGTCGATCAAGACCTAAGAGGGACCAAGCCCTACCAGGAATTTGTCGGGATGTTCATGACAATTCCTCCTGGCCGCGACAAAACCTATCTACGTACCCCTTGGGCACTCCCCTCCTCGCAACCGGCTAATGTGCGAAAAAATAATCTCAATCTTGTTGAAAACAACTATACCCCTGAAGAGGTCCGGGAACAGGCAAATAGGTGTTTACAATGCCACATCTCCCCTGTCTTTGATGGCTCCTTGTGCATCAAGTGCAATGGGTGTGTTGATGTCTGTCCAACAAATTGCCTCAAGCAAGTGCCTCTTTCGATGCTCAACCTCGATTTAGGGGAGGGAAACTTACGAAGAGCTGTAGACAACCACTACGGGATCGATTCGAGGGCAACCGATCCCGAAGAGCTCGACGCGCTCGGAACAGCGATGCTCAAAGATGAGGATCTTTGTATCCGTTGCGGCCTTTGTGCCGAGAAGTGTCCTACCCAGGCGGTGACGATGGATGTGATGAACTACTCGTTTAGATGGGTTGAATGATGGAAATTTTTTGCTTTCTTGTCGTATCGTTGTTTGCTGGAGCCATTGGACTCGCCTTTTTTCTCTACCACTATAGAAAAGGGCAGTTTGACGATATGGAAGATCCAAAATACCAACTCTTTCGTGAGGAGGACGATGCCGAAATACCGAAATAGCCTACAAAAAGATGAGAAGAAGATCTCCCGTCGGAAATTTCTTGCTCTTGCTGGATGGGGAGCTGTAGCGGGTGTGGGAGGCGTTTTGGGGGCTGCGATGCTGGGATTTCTCTACCCAAATGCTCTTAAAATTCCACCGAGTGTTTTTTCGATCGGCAGACCAAAAGACGTTCTAGCTTCGGAAGGGAAGGTCTTTATCCCAGATCAAAAGGTCTTTCTAGAGGTAGCACGAGGGAAAGTGCGGTGTATGACAGCGATCTGCACTCATCTCGGCTGTACGGTCAACTCAGTTGAGACAGGCTTTAAGTGTCCTTGTCACGGCTCGACCTACGATCTAGACGGGAGAAATACGGGAGGTCCGGCTCCTCTCCCTCTTGTCTATTACCCGATCCACATGGGGGTGACAGGGGAGCTTCTTGTTGATAAGAGCCGGGTAATCCAAATTCCGGGAGAGGCTTGGTACTCTCCTACAGCATAAAGAGAAGAAATGGCAGAGTTTAAGGGTAAGAAAAAAGAGAGTTTTTTGGAGGCGATGGAAAATCTTCCCGCTCGCTTCATCCGTTCGATTTTCAAACACAACTACCCGAGCAACGATGTCGATCGCTCTGAAGTGATTTTTAAGAACTTTTTCCTCCACATCCACCCTGTAAAGTGTCATAAAACTGTGATCGATCCTTTCCACACTCTGGGTTTGGGGACAATTACCGCCTCTCTTTTTCTTCTTCTCGTGCTGACAGGGGTTGTGTTGATGTTTTTCTACGTCCCAGCAACCGACAGGGCTTACAGCATTCTAATCGATTGGCTCGATACCACCCCTTTTGCGATGATGTGGCGCAATATCCACAGATGGAGCGCCCAGCTGATGGTTCTCTTTGTCTTTCTCCACATGAGCCGAGTGTTTTATACGGGCTCTTACAAAGGGGAGAGGAAGTTTAACTGGGTGATCGGGATTCTCCTTATGGTCACGATCCTTTTCCTCTCTTTTACTGGCTACCTTCTCCCTTGGGATCAGCTCGCCTTCTGGGCGATTACAGTAGGAGCTGAGATCGCGGGGTACGTCCCAAGTGTCCCTGGGATGCAGTACAACATCAACAAGTTGATGCTTCTTGGGTCGACAACAGTTGGACAAGATGCCTTGATCCGCTTTTATGTGTTGCATGTAATGGTCTTACCGCTCCTTACCGGGACCCTTCTTGGCGTCCACTTCTGGAGGATACGGAAAGATGGGGGCCTCGCCCGCCCTCCCGATCGCTTTCGTCCCGATCCTTACCGTGTGATCCAAAGATCAGATACCAAAGAGTCGTTCGCTCCAGGTGTGAGAAGAACGTATGGACTTATGGAGCTTGTAAAAGGGAGTTGTCCTGCTGTCGATCGAGGGCCCGAGAACTATGTTTTCGCCTGGCCGAATCTTTTGCGAGCCGAGCTGATGGTTTTCTTAGGGACAGCGGCTTTAGCACTTCTCCTCTCCCTTTTCATCGATGCCCCCTTAGAAGAGATTGCCGACCCCTCCAAACCGACAAATCCCGCCAAAGCGCCTTGGTACTTTCTGGGCTTACAAGAGATGGTCTCTTACAACGCCTTTTGGGGAGGGGTGGGAATCCCCACTTTGATGATCATCGGCCTTGCCTTGATCCCCTATTTGGATCGTAATCCTTATGGGGAGGGAGTTTGGTTCCATCGGACCCGCTATTTTGGGATTTTTCTCTACACAGTCTTTATGACCGTCCAAGGACTCTTGGTTGTCGTAGGAGTCTTTTTTCGGGGGCCAAATTGGGGGTGGATCTGGCCCTGGACGAAAAACTTTGCGAGGCATTAAGCATACGTGGCGAAATATCGAGATAGTTACCAGTTTTTCCTCCTCCTCTTCTCCTTCATCGTCCTTTTCGGTGTAGGGGTCTTTGTCTATCGAGAGCTTTTCCCTCAATACAAAACCTACCAACAGACCTATATCGACTTAGAACGGTTCCGATCGGGCTATACGGGAATCAAACCTCCCCCGTTTGAGAAGGGGATTAAACAGATTTTGATTCCTAAAGAGGGGGGAGGGCCCGATCAAGTCGAGAGATGTATCTCGTGTCATGTCGCTCTTGATATCCCCTATTTTTCCCCCACTAGAATTGCTCTGGACGTCAACCAAAACCCTATTTTGGATAAGAAAGGGAAGCCTGTTCTGGAAGAAAACCCCGACTATGTATGGGGGCATCTAAAAGATAAGATCGGAGAACTTCGCAACGAAACTGTTATTGATCAGCTTAGATCTCGAGGTAAAGGGGAGGAGGCTGATAAGCGGTTGACGCAAGCTGAGCAGCTTGCAGCCCTCCTTACCGCCGAATTTGGGGGACTGACCTACAATGTGGAGAAAGCGCTCCAGATGCACCCTCTCATTGGAGATGAGACCCGTCCATTTGAGTACCATCCGATGCATGAATATGGATGTGTCTCGTGCCACAGTGGAAACGCCCAAGCTCTTGTGGCGAAAAGGGCCCACGGAGCGGTTTTCGATGAGGAATATGAACCGGCTGATACTCTTATAAAACCTCAATTTCTCGAAATCGACCCAGAAAATGATCCCCGCTTCTCGACGATGTACAACGACAAACCAGGACACGACCTCGTTTTCCAAACAACTCCCATTCTCGCCGAAACGCTCATTGTCTCGAATTGTGCCCAGTGTCACCAGACAAGTACGGGAAAAGCGAAAGAGACGATCGAGCAGCTCTCTCGTTTTGGCATACAAAAACAAGAGCAAGCCAAAGAGATTGAGAAGGGAATCGCGCAAGAAAAAGAGGCACTCACCGCTCTTCTTACCCTCTACCAGTCGATCCAAAAAGTGGGACTGGAAAAGACAAAAGAGATGTGGAATGAGAAACTGGGCAACTACCGTCTCCCTGCTGCTGAGATCGATAGAATTGAGGGGCAGTTCGCCTATCTAGAAGCGCATGAAGAGATCGAGTGGGCGATACGTGATTCGATCACCCGTCTTGTAGGAGGAGTTGAAGGGGCGGAGAGCCTGATGAATGAGGCGGTCGACACAGACAATCTCCCTCTTTTTGTCGATTCGTTTTTGCAAAAAGAAGGAGTAGGAGGGTCGATTGCCCAAAAAGAGGCTACCTTAGAGAACATTCAACCCACTTTGCAAAAAATTTCTCGAGCAGAGAGACCAGTCGATACTACCTTAGAAAGCATCTCCTTAGAGACAACAATCGATACCTATCTGGCCCCATATGAGCGTGGGAAAGAGCTTTTTGTCTCCCAAGCTTGTTATGCCTGCCACCGGATAGATGGGTTTTCTAGAGCAGCTGTGGGTCCTGAGCTCACAAAGGCGGGTCTCAACTACCCATGGTATATCAAAGAGTCGATCGTCTGGCCGCAGGCCGATCTCCCCTCTTCCACTATGCCCAATTTTCATCTCGATCACGAAGAACTTGAGGCTCTTATGACCTTCCTTCTAGCCCAGAAGGGGGAGACCAAGGCGATCTCAGAGGTCCAGTACCAGATCTCCTTGAAAGAGTGGGAAGCTGGGGCGAAGATGCCGTGGGAAGAGCCAGTTCCACCTACAAAAATCGAAGATCTCCAAGCTGGAATGCGCGTGTATGCTACTGAGGGTTGTGCCTCCTGCCACAAGCTCCAAGGTTTTGAATCGAAAGTCGATCTTGCTGAAAACAGAAGTGAGTGGTTTTACAAAAGATTCCCAGAACAGATTCTTGGTACGGTGCTCGTCGATCGTGTTCTTGAATATGGAGAGGAGATCGATCGATACATCTACCTGGATGGGGAAAAGCAGGAGATGTTGGAAGTCCTGGCAGAAGAGTTCCCAGGCTTGATTGAGGGCTTTTATCCAAACTTCCGCTATGCGATGCGGGCGCAAAACACCCGCCTAAAAGAAAATGAGGAGGCCCTGACTCTCTACCTAGAACGCCTCCACAAGGTCCTCATGGTCTATATCGAAGAGTACGGTCTTGGGAGGGACATCGCTCCTCATCTCAATTGGTCGGGGGTTTACCGTGACGACGCGTGGCTCACAGGGCATTTCAAGAATCCAGCAGCCTTCACTGCCCGTTCGATCATGCCCGTCATGCCTTTTGACGAGACCAAATTCTATATGCTCAACAATATGCTCCATGTCTTGGGGAGAAAGAATCGAAACGAGCTCCGCTCGATTTGGAAAAAGAAAGGATTTGACCCAGCCCTTGCTTATGAGCTTCTTTGTAGTTCGTGTCACGGTCTCCAAAGGCAAGGGAATGGCCTTGTCGCCGAGTGGATCTACCCGATTCCGAAAAACCTCCGAAATCCAGTCTTCTTGAGAAGCATCACCAAAGAGCGAGCTCTCGATTCGATTCTCCATGGGGTCAAGGGAACTCCGATGCCCCCTTGGGGAGAAGTAGCCCCTCCTCAAGAGCTTGGTGATTCACTCCCCGTCTTGACCTACTCCGAGGGTATGCAACTTGTCAATTGGCTTTACAGAGGCGTCCCCATTCAAATGCTTGGTGAGGAGAAGATTGAGCAAAAGAAGTGGAATTACGACCCAGAAAACATTATCGAAGAGATGAGTAAGGAAAGAGATTGGCTGGCTCCTGCCCCTCCAAAAAAAGAAGATCTTGAAGAGAAGGTCGAAGACTACTTTAGAACCGTTCCCAATCCGATCCCAAGCCCCGACAAAGAGCTTTATTACATTCGGGAGAAATACTATACCGATCCGAACCTAGCGGAAGCGAGAGCCTACTTCGATCTCAACTGCGCCTCCTGCCATGGGAAGGAGGGTACAGGAACAGGCCTTCGCGCTACATCAATGGTAGAGGCAAAGCCGAGGATGTTCACCAACCTCCCTTGGATCCAAACACGAGATGACCTCCGCCTCCTCCGTTCCCTCAAATATGGGGTCCCTGGAACCGCGATGATCGCTTTTGGAGACCAAACAACGGCAGCTCAGCGGATGAAATTGGTGATGCTCATCCGCGACTTCACCCGTTACCCCTTATTCCAAGAAGACCTCGAGGAAGCCCTCTACAAGGAGTTTGACAGAAAAGTGTTACAAGTGGAAGAAGAGCGAGTAGACAACTACGCTAACCTTGAAAAAGCCCAAGAAGCTCTCCAAAACCTGCAAGAGTCCCTCTTCGAAAAAACCGAGCAAGAAGGGAGTTCCCCTGAAGAAATCGGTGCCCTCTACTCCCAGATCACAAGCTTACGAAAACAAACCGAAGCTTATGAGGCACAAGACCAGGCGTACCTCGATGAGATCGTTTCCATCAAACAAAACAGAAAGCATTACGAAACGATCGGCTCGGCCATGATCGGGAGTAAAATCAAAGAGGAGCTCATCATCGATTTCCTCGCTATGATCCCTGCCGCCTCAGATCCTAAGAAGAGCAAAGAGCTACAAGAAGCACTCTCCAAGAAATTCGATCAGATCATCGCCAGCTACCAGAAGAAAATCGACCAAGCCGAACAGAACATCCAAGACCCAGAGCGTGGCAAGAAGATCCAAGAGCTCATGGAGCAGCAAGGGACCTACATCAACCTCCGCACCAAACTCTATGAGATTCGCATATAATAGATCGACACCCCACGTTCCACTCGCACCTATTTGTCCCCGTGCCAGATTCTTCTCTGCGCCTTTAGGCATCGAAGCTGAGGCAGGGGGAGTTGCCAGAGGTAAACGTAGAGGGTGGGGCTGTAGTAGCGTCTGCCGAAGTAGAGGTAGCCGGTTTCGGGGTCGTATCTTTTGGAGGCAAAGCGCCAGGGTGAGGTGACGCTTGAGGTTAATTCTTCGCCAAAGGCGTTGTAGCGGTAGGTTTCTGG
>SDBV01012921.1_pt1 | contig 10663 bp, 14 predicted proteins | sample 2277081 | NCBI WGS metagenome assembly SDBV01 (sample SAMN10402039, study PRJNA504765) | marine sediment metagenome | isolation source: marine sediment core GS10_PC15, 223 cmbsf | place: Arctic Ocean: Southern Knipovich Ridge | collected 2010
CCGAAAGGATCGTCGGCGACGACGCCTTCGGATTCGTGTACTCCCGTTCAGACACCAACCGGACGAAGGTGAAATACCAAACACCAGGATCGGCCGGCTCAACAGGTTCCCCCGCGTTATCGGGGTCGGCATGCGGCGGCCGGGTGTGCGACGCGGCGGGCCGCTGCGGCAGCGGAATCAGCACCTCCCGGTCGGCGGCGTCATGCGGCGGCAGAAAGATCTTGAACTGCTGATTCGGATTCGGCCCTAATTCAAGTTCGAACCGGAAGATGTCTTCGGTATCATTGTTGGCCTTGATGCCGACAAGTTCCTCGGTTACGTCATCAACGATCCACCAGAAATCAACGTCGGCCCAAGGGCTATGCGGGATGAGGATATCAGCCATTACGCTCCGCTCAAACTGAGAATCAAACTTACATCCGCCACCGCAGTAGAACCCTTCGACACAATCTTGACCGTCAACACATCACCAGACGAAACCGCAGTAACGTCCGGCGCCGTAAAGCTCGTCGTGTCATTCGAATCTGCCACCAGTGTTGGGAACTCAGACGACGACGTAAACAACGTCACCGCCGTACTCCCAGCCGCCGGTGTCTTCAAAATGTCGAACACGATAGATCCGCTAGTTGACGCCGAACCCGCCCCCACATGCGCCCCGTTGACCTTCACCGGATACGGCGCGATCCACCGGGCCGCGGCGACACCCGTGTTCACTGTTGTGACAGTGAACCGCAGTTCCTGCTGATTCGCCACATCCATATTCGCACTAACATAAGTGTTCATGTCGGAAGCGCCGGCAAGGAAACCGGGCGGCCAACTACGGGGAGCAGTAAACGCCATTATGCGCCCGTCATCGAAATGATCACCGTCGCATCCGCAGCCGCAGTAGAGCCGTCGTCCACTACGCGGATCGTTAGTACGTCACCGGACGAAATAGCTGTTACCGTGGGGACTGATACGGTGGTGGTGCCTCCCTGCTGTTCCGAAGTCAACGTCACAAAGTTGCTCGACGAAGTGAATAACGTCACCGCCGTTGAACCGGTCGCGGGGGTTTTTAGTACATCAAAAATAGCCGACGCCGTAGTAGACGCCGAACCGAGCGCGACATTGATATCAATGACCGTCGCTGCGAATGGTGCGATCCAACGCGTCGCCTTAACTCCCGAGGTGAGATTCCCGATCAGCGAGAACTGAATGTTGAACCTGTTCGCCACATCCATATTATTCGACACCTGGGCGTTCATCTGTGTCGTAGTGACCACAGCCCCCGTAGTCCACACTAAAGTTGTGCTAAACGCCATTACTTAATCCTCATTAGTAGGACACCACCGTCGTCTCGTTCAGTTTGCTGACATCCAAAATCCATAATGCCTGCCTGTTCGCGGGGGAACATTGCAACACTATGTCCACCGTTTCGGGCGTCACCGTCGCGCTGATACGCTCAATATAAAGGTCAGTGTTAATCGCATTACCTGTCTTCGGCGGCGGTTCCACCACAAACGTAATCAGATCCCCAATGTCGCGGTCGCGGAACTGCGGCCACAACGTCGCCGGACTCCCCTCGGGTCGAACGAAAATCTTCTCGATCCGTAACTCCGGGTTTTTGAATCGGGCAACAATTGCTAATGCCATATCTGACGCGTCGTCTGCCGAAATGTCCAAGTTTGTCCGCGAGAACAGCCGCGGTCCGAACGACGTTTGGCTAGTCTTATCAGACGCCCGGAGAGTCCCCGCTGTCGCAGTAGCAATCTTTACTTGATTAAAGATCAGCGTGTCGTCCATACCTAGCTGCACCTTCTGAAAGTTTTCTTTGAACGTAAAGTTGCTCGACGTTTGTAGTTCGCGACTGAAGCGGTCGCGGCCCACCACTCGGCCGTCGCGGCCCATTAGGACTTCGCCGTCTTCTGACTGCGCCGCCCGACGCAACGCGACCAGAACAGACGAATCGGAATCTGTCAACGCGGTAAGAGTGGACTGGCCTGCCCTCAAGTCTGATCCCCCGCCCCATTCCACCGCGGTGAGGGTGCTCCCGATGCGGGTGTCATAGGTCGCTGCTGCGAAAGCGTGCGCCGCGGCCTCAGCATGGGCCGCTATCCGGCCGGGTGACAGAATCTTATTATATATGGCGACCTGGGAAATCAGACCGTCAAAGTTGGCGACCGTGGACGACGTGGTTTCGGCGATTTTAACGGTCATGGTTCCAGCGGTACGCGTCTGGTCCCACTTATCAAGAATGAAGCTGCCGGTCGCCACACCGTCTATGTATGCTGTCATGCTCTTTGCAGAAAAATCCACAGTGACGGCCACGTGCGCCCACTTATCGGCAGTGAAAAACGCGCCGCTAAAAGTGTCGCCGTCCCATCCGCTCGTCATGGGCACGATGAACGCTAGACGTTCGTTTGGGGTCGGCCCCCGGTCAACAATAAAAGCTATGGGGCCGTCGCCGCTACCTTCTGAGTCTATTTGAACGAGCGCCTGCAAGGTGGTCGCATCACCGCTATCAAGATTAATCCAGCATTCCACAGTGAAGTCGGCAGCGACATCGGAGCCGGTGAACGTCCCCACATTGACTTCTTCTGTGGAAGCGTCATCGAAATTGACTGCGAGCATCCCCGTGATTGGACCCGTCGCCCCCAACGTGGGAGTATTCACATACGTCCCATCCACGCTAAGAGACCCGGAGTCGGTCGCGGTAGTCCCAGACGTTTCTTGTAGTTTCCAATGCCCAATAGGGCTGTCTGTCGCGACCTCAGTCTCGTAAGTGAAAAGGTCGAGGCGATTGAACAGGCGGAACGCGTCGGACGCCTGAATCGTACAAATACTATGTGTCGCGGCACCGGGATAGGTCACGTCCCACGATTCGACGAAGCCCTGCCACACCATTTCTGAGTAGCCGCCGTACTCCGCGCGTATTCTTACGGGAGCCCAAGGAATCACATTCGGACTATTGGCACCGCCGGTGAACGCCGGTTCGTAGGCGCGGTCCTCGTTGTTCAGAATTATGGTGGTCCGACCCGCCTCGAATTTGTCGGTTTCATAAAGGCGCCCCCGAACGTACCGGACCGAGGTCACGTCGGTGGAAACGTTCTTCCACGAGCCGGTAATCGCAGCGTTGTTCACCAGCGTCCAAGCGGTGCCCTGCGCGTCGTTACTGGCCGTTGACGCGGCGTCACCGATAGCCCACTGCGACACATCCGAGAACCCGGGATTAGCAACGAGCGTTCCGCCGTCGGCTTTCATGCCGTTCCAAATTTCCACTTCGTGAATCTGACCGAGAAAATCAACGTCCACATTCTCGTCCGTGCCGATAGTCACATCTGATGTGCCCGAGTGGATGCTGGTGGCGGACCCCGAAACGGTTGTTCCTAGCTGCGTCCAATCAGACAACGCGGCTGGCGCCGCGTGAACACCGGGGAACGTATAAAACTTGGTATCCCCCGAGGACACATCCAACGTTAAAGCAACCCAATTTGTTGTCCCATCCGTAAATGAATTCCCAACAGTCGAATTCGTTGTAACAACCGCAGCGTTAGTTCCGTTAGGGGAATGGGATAGCCGCAGTTCGCCACCGGGTAGAATCGTAAATTGCCATGACCGGTTATTGCTAGTCGTGTCCCATTTCGCGGCGAACGTTTCGGCCTCCGCTCCTTGTGTCCAATCAGCCGCTGTCGCATGTGCCCGTACCTCGATGTCGCCCGTAATGTCATGGGCCGCTGCGTCGGGCGTGGATACATAGTCGTTGGTGCCATCTAAATCGACACCATTCGGAGTGATGACATCCTTCCACTTCTTGCCGAATGCTATTTCGCAATGGACGTTTCCTGAGAGTGCCATTAGACGCTGATTCCTGCGGAGCCGCGGATGTCGTCTTGGAGCAGGGCACGACGGACTTTTTCTACTACTTCGTCACCGGACACGTCACCGAAAAAGTTGATGGTCGTCCCGCCGACACCGCGGTTCGCCGGAATAACAGTCTCACCTGCTTGGGCGACGATCGGTACGTTCGCACCGGGAGGACCGGGAACGATACCGCCCTGATGGAAAAAACGGGTGCTGCCGCTGGTGCTCAATCCCAGCTCCTTGATCGCCGAAGCACTTGCGGAACCGGAACCACCCGAAGGCGCCGGTCCGCTCTGTTGGATTACCTGAACCTTCAAAGGATTATTCTTCCAGAAGTCCTGTAGCCCTTGATGGAACTCGGAAAGCTGTCTCGTATGGACGAACGTGTCTAGCTTCATCCCGATCTCAATGGAGAAACGCAGGTCTCTGAGTTCGTTGTTCAACCGACGTTTCAGATCGGTCGTGTCTTTGATCATATTATCGACGACAATGGCCCAGGTGCTATCGAGGCCCTCCATCTCGGCTGCTAGATCATCGAAGCCCATATCCCGCAGCGTCGCCAGATTGTTCTCCCAGTTGGCTTTCGCCGCTATGTTCGCGCGCAGCAGGGCTTCCATCTCGGACAGTGATTTCTCGACCTGAATCGGTAGTTCTTTGAACGCGCCCCACGCTTTAGTAACTGATTCTGCGACATCCTTGGCCCAATCACCCACAAGGCCGCCGCTGCGTTTAAAGACAGTGAATCCCTGGCCACCACCGAACGCCCGTGCCATTGCCCGCGAAGCCGAATTGACGAATCCGTCGGCGGCGACTTGAAGATCATTCGAATCGGTAGGGAACACAATGCTCGCCATAAGCTCACCGAGCTGATGGCTACGACCGATGTTCTTCATAGCTTCACCGACGTGACCGACAGCCGAATCAACGAAATCCTCTATTTGTTTTTGAACGCCGCCGAGGTTACTAAACGCTTGAAAAAGTTCGATTCCGATCGCTATCGGAATAATCCTTTTCGCCCCGAACTTTAACGCCCCCAAACCAAGCAACGATAGGAGTGCGGTGTCCTGCTTTTTTAATGGCGAAATATCTAAAAGGATTTTAAAGGGACGAGCGGCCAACGTCACCAGATCAGCCATCAAAACAACAAAAGGTGCCAGCTCAATAAGCGCTAGTCCCAAGGAGACACGAAAATCGTCTATCGCCGCACGCATATTTGATTGCGCCTCCGCAGCGTCGGTCTGCCCGTCAGCGAAATCATCTAGCTTGTCTGTCGCTTGACCCGTGATAAGTTCCAGAGTCACCAACGCTTCGGCCTGTTTCTTCGCCTCACCGGTAAGGTCCGCCATCCCCTTTTCCGCGAGACGGTTCGCAACATCAACTGCGGTAACCTTGACGCCCAACCCGACGAGCGCCTCACGCTGACCCAACAGGCCGCGAGTAAGGGCGCTTGTTGCCTGCTCCGCTGTCGTCGCCCCACCAGACGCCTCCGACAGCGCGCCAGCAAGGGTCAAAACCTCTTTCGTGAGTGCCCCCGCCTCTTCCCGTGTGAATCCCAACGGAATCAACAACGCGCCGATTCCCGCAGCCATGCCCTCCAAGCGTTGTTCGGCGACACCGAACCGTTCGTTCATGGTATCAACAAACACCGATACGTCGTCGGCTGCGTCGCCAAACACTGAATCAAATTGGCGGCCCCACGCCTCGGCCTCAACCCCCAAATTGAAAAGATCGACACCGACCTTTATTACGGCCGCGGCCACTATCACTTTGACGATCTTGGAAAAGTCTTTCGCCTTTTTGCCAGCAGCGTCGAAAGCGTTCCCCAATTTGTCGGTCTTCCCCGCCGTCGCCTCCGCCGCCCCACCCATTTTCGTTATGTCGCCGCCCGCGTCCTCTAATGCTTTATCAAACGCGATCAGACCTCCCGGATCGGCAGCGTCGTTCATATCTCGGAGAGCCGTCGATGTCCCCTTCAACGTTTTCTCGGTTTCGGCGATAGCGTTCCGTCGCGCCCGGTACACGCTGATGTCTATCGAGGCTTGGTTGCTCACCTCCTTGAACGCCGACGCTACGCTCTTTAGCGTTTTCTCGGTTGCCGCAACAGCAGCGTCCGCGTCTTTCAACGCGCGAACAGCGCCCTTAGTCTCAATAGTCAGGGTCGCTTTCAGCGTACCGATATCAACAGATGCCACTATCTAGCGCCTCTGTTTCCGTTGTTGTTCACGCGCCCGCTTCTCCGCTTCCTTACCCCTGATCCGGTCGAGTACCATCCACCGATGTAACTCGGCGCCGGGCATCTCCGACCTCACCTGCCACTCATACTTCCCTAACCGCTCCGCGATTTCGAGTATGTAACGGTTTAGAGGTCGTCGCCGAAATCCTCTGCTACGTCCTCGTCGTCGTCTGTTCCGCCTAGGCCGGACAGCCGCGCCGCCACACCGGCCAAACGCGTCACCACGGCGGAAGGCATATTTTGAATCATGTCCCTATCCGCTGCTTCGAACACTGGCTTGCCGTCCGCGTCGAACACGCAGGCAATCAGTAGGCCCGGCGCCCACGCCTTACGGTCAATGACTGTCTCGCTGCCCTCTTCGCGGGTCGCTGCGGCATAGAAATCCACTGCCGCGCCGGCAGTCATCCCTTTCACAACTACCGTGCTATCCCATTCTTCTACTTCCACATCTTCTTGCGGAACTGTTGAATTCAACGCGGCCTTACGAATGTCCGCTGCTGTGTTACTCATCGGGTAATCTCCCTCTAGTTAGTTGTTCGGTAAACGACGCCGTCTACCATCAATGACACTCCCTCATCGGCCACACCGTCAAGCGGCACCGACGGCGAGAAGTCCGCCACCCGGCAGAACATCTCGTATACGTCTCCGCCGCCATCCACCACAAGCTCCAACAAGAAGTTCGATGACGGCAAGTTGAGCGCGTCGAAGAAGATGTTGTCAGTTGTGCCCGCCTGAATCAGATGTTCGATGTCTACGGTCGCCTCGTTGACTCCTGGCACGAAGATCCGCCACGTCACATCTGTCCCGTCCGAACTGAACGCAGTGACATCATGCAATGCGTTGTCAATGTTCAACGTCCAGTTCCGTCCGCCGGCTAAGTAGTCGGTCGGTAGGTAGTCAACGTCCATCGTGATCGTCGTAGTGGTCGAATGGCTCGTTGTCCAAGTGATCTGTCCTTGCACATAGTTAATCGACTCAATATCGCCAGCCCTGTCCGTGGTCGTACTGCCGGATATGAAGATCGCCGGAGCCGTACTGGTACGGTCCCAATGCTGCTTCGTAGTCGAGTTAATCGATAACGTAAAGTTGTCGGTACTCTGATCCGACGCTTCGTTTGTTGAGTTAACCGCCGCCGCCGCAGTTCGGCGTATGCGTGCGACCTTCCCGCTAACCGCCGCCATTTACGTTGCTGTCGCGTAGGTGACTGCGCCGGAGAACTGCAAGTCCCAGTTGACCGTAGCCATACCGTCAATCGGCACACCCACAGATTGCCGTGACAGGAACGCCGTGCCACTATATTTTCCGCCCAATGTCTGATCGACTTCAAGAACAATCGTCGCCGAAGCCGGCGTAAGAATGTTGTCCTGCATATCTTCCTGTGCTGTCGAACCGCCACCGATGTCCCAGAAGCCGTTAAGACTTCCAGACCCCGAATTGAGTCCTGCGGCGAAGGAACGCCATACTACGTCCGCCGTACTGAACGTCGTGACATCATGCAGGTTGTTGTCGATATCGAGCGACCATTCGTTGAGGGTCAGGACCGGAACAGATCCGATCAGAACCGTTCCGCCCTTTCCCGTTAACGCTGCCATACTTTCTCCCTAGTCAGACCCTCTGGGGGGTTCTAGGTTGTTGCCATCACCGAAACACCGATGCGGATCGTTTTGATCTGCTTGCATCTCGGACACTTAATCTCCACCACACCGCCCGAACCTTCTGAACGGAACAGCAGTTGCCCACAAATCCGTCCCAAACCTGGGCGTTTGAACTCGCCGTCGCAGCGGCAATCTCTTAGGAGTCCCACGCTGCCATCTCCATCGCCGTAATCACCAGATGTTCCGCCGCATGAGCAGCTAGATCGTCAGGCATCGGCCGACTCCACCGCTCACCGTCAGTTAACACCTGGTAAACCTGTGCAATCACGCCGCCCATCTGCTCCAAATAGGCGCCCGCCTGATCTACCTTCGCCACAAGGTCCGGTTCGTTATTAACAGTCATGTGGTGTCTTTCATAATCAAAAAGTTACAGGAAAACAGAACTCGGCGGTCGCCGTCCCGTCCAAGCAGAAACGGCGGCTGCGCGGCCTCAATACTCAGATAACGTGTACCCGATAGCGTGCCCGTGAAGCCGTCCAAAACCTGATGGGCCAACACCGCGTTATCCCGCGCCGTCTTATAAGACGTACTCCGCGAGAGAATCTGCAACCCCGGCCGCTCAAACGCCACCTTCGCGCCCGCCGCAGCAGACGTTGAGAACGCGAACCCTGAACCGAAACCGGCAGTGTCGTACAGTCCGAGGATCGTGTTCGGAGCGAACGTCGAGTCGTCAATGATGATCCCGCGTCCCACGTTGCCGGTGGTGCCTGAGAGTTTCCCGAATCCCGTAACGTCGGCTACGAGTTTGATGGCGATGTCGTCTAGCATCGGCATCAGGTGACCCTCCTCCACACGTTGCCTATCTTGATAGCAAGTTTCGCTCCCAGTCGCGGGGCCGCTATGCGGAGGGGTTCTTCCAAGTATTTGCGGCGGCCTTGTCCGGGGTGGTTAAAGAAGCCTTCGTGTTGTATTAACGCATACGCCGAAGCCGCGCCGCCAAAGCCTAAAGTAACAGAAGCAAGGTCGGCAGTAATCTCGGGTTGTAAGACACGCCCGGAATCTTTCAGTGTTCCAACATCAACCGGAACCCATTGAGTTTTTATGTCTGTCATAATGAATTCCGCCTCGGTGAACAGTGCGGCGCCAGCAGCCTCCGGTGTAACATTCTGAATGTTCCGTAGGTTGCGTCGAATCTCGTCGCCGCCGGTAACGCTTACGCCCATGAGATCGCCCACGGCGCGCTATTCGCCGTTTCGATAGTCCAATTGTTTTGTTCGTGCATGTCGATCATCCGAAAAACAGCTTCGAGTGATGGTGGCCATCGTCGTCCGGGTAATGCTCCACCCGTAGCAGCGGCCCCAACGTCGAACCCCCAACTGTGGCCTTATCGAACAGCGAAAACGTCGCCGACGACTTCACCCAAATCTGCGTATTACTGACGTTGTTCTCACCGAACAGATCGGTAATCTGAACCTGTTTCGTAACCACCCGACAACGGTAGTTCTCCGACGTGGAAGTAGTGAAGGTGGGTTCGCCGTAGCCGTCTGTGCCGACACCCGTATACGGATCAATATGCAACGTGGAGGGCATCAGGGTTAAGAGAACGTCATTGAAGCTCATCGGGCCACCCCCTAACGATCTTCGGAATGCGACGAGCAACCCTATCGCTGCGCCATTTGTAGCGCGGCGGATTGTGATATCGATGCAGCACAGCAAACGAGCCGCGCCGGCTTATCCTAAACACGCGGCCGTCGCCTAGTCCCTTAGATTGCAGCCAGGCGTTCGTGAACTTTACGGGCCGTCCGCCGTCGCCGACGCCGACCCCTTTGGTGAAGTCTTTCCAGACCACCATTAGAGCGTCCGTCCTGTGCTGCCGCCGTCGTAGTCGAACTGGCCACGCCTCGATTCGGGTGAGGACCAATCCACGTCGCGTTCTGTCGCTACCTTATCCGCAATTGAAACGCCGCCCGCATACGGCTTCACCCCACGCCGCACACCCCGAAGGCGTAGCTGCTTGCCGAGTCCTTTCCAGAAGTCGGCGCCGCCGCCCTGCCCCGAATAGTTCACCTCAAGGTCGCCCACCTTGCGGTCGCCTTTCGCCGCGGCGTTAATCATTTCCGCATACGCGGCCTGTTCCGCGGCTAGGAAGATGTTCACGTTTTCATCAACATACGAACCGAGATCGGCCGTACTCAACGTGCCTGTACGGGTTGATCCGCCGTACAGATGGCGTTGCATGTCGTTTATGTTCTCTGTAGTAGCCATTACGGTATCCTGTCGAATCCGGTCGCGACGCAATCGAACCGATCCACACCAGTAGTTAAATCACGCACCTGTATAACCATCCTCTGCAACGTCCCCCTCGCTAGTCTGATCCCGAACGGCGGATTCAACACTGTCAGATCCAGCACCGGGATATACGCCTCCGACGCCCCCACAATGTTCGGTGCCCGGAACGCAGTGTTGCCGTCGCCGAACGCTGGTTGTCCTAAACACATCTGCACGAAATCGAAGTTACTTTTCAGTGTGCCATGTATTTCTATTTCACCGGACGCCCGTTCGTAAAACAGGCGGCATCCGTTCGTCAACGCGGTGATAGTCCCGAACTTATCGAGTGTGGCGTTCTGATCTGATATCACGAACGACAGCGACGTTACGTACCTGTCGTTCGTCACGTCGGCGGGAATCCAAAACTCGACTGCCGTAGTAGAACCGTCGACCTGCATGTCCTCCGACCCCGAGGTCAAACCGGTAGTGGTGAGGAACTGACGGAACGGCTGCGTCTTCTGTTCCTCCAACGGAGGCCAAGGACGTGTCGTAACGATCTGCGACCCGTTTTCTAACAGGGCAGTGTTCTCATCGCGGATGTCCGTTAGGACAGTCTTAATCATGAATCGTCCATGAAGAAGCGGATACCCATCGTGATTTCCCCGGCCTTCGCCAAGTATTGGATGCCGATGGAGTCACCCTGGTTCAGAATGTAACGGCCCTGCAC
>SDBV01012922.1_pt1 | contig 10663 bp, 11 predicted proteins | sample 2277081 | NCBI WGS metagenome assembly SDBV01 (sample SAMN10402039, study PRJNA504765) | marine sediment metagenome | isolation source: marine sediment core GS10_PC15, 223 cmbsf | place: Arctic Ocean: Southern Knipovich Ridge | collected 2010
ACCCAAGCATGCGGCCCTAGATATTCTTCAAGCACATCCCAAAACCCGAGCAGATTATCTCTATATTCGGCGACCGCTTCATCGCGCTTGCTCCAAGGCTTGCAGGCCATGCGCGAAACCGCCTGATACACGAGCTTTTGAAATACATTTTCATCGAAAAGCGCAAAAAGTGTCGGCTCAATGGTGCTAATAATTTTTTTCGCCTCTTCAGCTTGGCCGATGCAGCTGGCCATCGCTGCTTGGATAAAAGCTCGATTGAATAATATTCTGCTCTCTTGATTAGACATACCGAAGTAGAAAGTCGGGATTGCCGTTTCACTAATATTCATAACTGAATTTTCGACGACCTTTTTCGCGGCCCAGAAATGCTTTGCCGGCCCATCGTGGACCATGCTCCCCTCTTGCTGACGATATACGCAGGCAACTTTGCCCGTCGGCAAAAAGATCGCCCCGCCTCTGAGCATTCGCTGCCAAAGCTCCCAATCCTCCGCTCCGTCAAACATATTTTCGTTGAAAAGACCGAAATAATCGAGCGCTTCTTTATACAACAAAACACAATGGACCGGGAACGGACAATTTGGGCCGACGGAGAGACCCGTCAGTACGTTCCTCGACCCTTTCTTGGTAATTGAGCCTTGCTGAAACTGCGGGTCCAAAGATGAAATATGAGTGTCATAGGCTCCGGTGGCGTGCGGATTGTTTTGCAGCACTTTGACTCGGTCGATAATCGCCCTCGGCATCAAGAGATCATCGGCGTCAAGAAAAACGACATATCTCCCTTTGGCAGCCGTAATACCTGTATTTCTGCTGGCCGAGAGCCCCCGGTTCAGCTCATGACGGAGCAATTTGAATCTTTTATCGCCCTTGGCGTAGTCATCAACAATCATTGCAGACTGGTCGGTGCTGCAATCATCGATCACTATTGCTTCCCACGCTGTGTATTCTTGGGCCAGAAGTGAATCCAATGTTTCTCTTAAGTAAGCCTCTCCGTTGTAGCATGGGATAATAACACTGGCAATTTCATCATCATCCAGCAATTCTAAATTATCCACTAAGTCGGGAAGCGCTTTTCGGCCTCGTTCGATATGTTGACCGCCCAATAAGAGCCAGAAGGAAAAATCGAGCTCCGACGCCGGCGAATCTTCTCTCGCGACCGGCAATTCTCTCCTTTGTTTTTGCGGCATGACGAGAAAGAGCGCAAAGTACTCGCCCAGGGCGACAAACATGGGCCAGGCGCCGCTCTCGAGACCCACTAATCCGCCATAAAAAGATATTCCGGCCATCGCCATTGAGCCATATAAGAGCGTCTGTAGCTTGCGTGGTGAAAAAAAGTCACCGGTCACGCCGGCGCTCGCGCCCGTGAACCATAATAAGTAAGCTGCTATCGGGATTAGAATAATTTGATGATATGCCAAGGCGAAAACGTGAAACTCCTGGATAGACGGGCTCGCGCTCTGCCTTAAGACTATGCCTGCAATGAGCATTAGGTTTGCGCCGGCAATCGTGATCGCGGCAACCCGGGCCCAAGGTCTGTCCAGCCTACCCCCCCGCCACATCAAAAATATGGCCACCAAAGGCATCATCGCCAACAAATTCAGGCCTTGCGCCGCCAAGGCCAGAACGAAGAGGACGAAGTATATCGCGCGTTGAGCAGGTTTACGAGTCGAAATAATGGTTCGAACCAGGCACGCAAACGCAAATATATTCAATAAGAAATAAACGAGACTTTCAAAATCTCCTAGCGGATCAAACGCGGCCACAAACCAGAAATTCAGCAGAATCACGGGCGTGGCTCCAAAGACAAACAACGGTACGTCACTTAACGTGTCCTTGAAGAGAAGAATCGCGCTTAACATTATTAGAAGATGCAGAAAATACTTGGTCGCTGTTGGTGTAAGCGGCGACTTTGACCAAAGCGTCGCTTGAGTCGTCATCAGCCAAGCAGAGCATGCATAAATATAAAAGAGACCCACATAGGCCGGCCTGCTTTTGATTTTTTTTAGAGCAGCGTTCATATTATCAAGAAGAATCTGGACGTTTATATCGACCGATCCGATTTAAAAGTCAATTGCACCGATTAACCGTTCGCAGTCAAAAAGACTTTTTGTATCATATGCCAAATCGTTACAAGAAACACGCTTACTGCTTGATCGTATCGAAAAACCGCCAAATCTTCAACGGATCAACTACTGCCTTGCTGACGATTATTTGAAATATAGTCCGACCGACCCAGGCATGTCGACCTGAGATCAACGGCCGCCCGGGCAGAGCACATAAGAGACTTGATATGCATTTTACAAACTCATAGACTTGAGAGGCGGGAGACGATCGTCCGGTTCGCGAGGAGTCAAACCGCGTGGTGCGGCAACCGCAACTCTGTTCTTGAAATAAGATCGCTTTTCGACGGTAAGAAAAGGTAGAAAATGAATCTAGCTTCATTGTTTGTAGATCCAGTCACCCTTGACCCTTTAGAGGATTTAGCAAGTCATGACAGAGGCACACATTTTGAATTCTTGCCAAAGGGTAGCCTGAGTTATTCGAATAAGAATGAGAAAGAACTTGCTCATTTTAAAAAGACATATCGAGGCGCAAAAGCAGAAAGTGACGATTACCGTCAACGAATAAACTGGATCGACCACCCAGAGCTTGACGGCTCCGAGGTCGTTGTAGATATCGGATGCGGGCCTTATGACAATATTTCATCGCTCGGGGTGCGGCTGCGGCTTGCGATTGATGACTTGGCCTCATTTTATACGGAAGAGCTCATGTTTACGCCCGAGCGCTCAACCTTGATTTCCGCGCGCTCCGAGCTGATACCGCTAAAGTCCGAATCCGTCGATATAATTTATTGCATCAACATGTTGGACCATGTTGATGATGTGATGGAGACGGTTGGAGAACTATTTCGGGTGCTAAAGCCTGATGGAAAGCTAGTCCTGCAGTGCTATTTTAACAGCTATCCATTGCAAGAAACCGAGCCGGGGGTCATAGATGGCTACTTTGTGTCCGAACCTCTGTCTAAACTGTTCGATATCTCACAGGTTCGCGCGCTCGCTCTAGGAGACCATAGCATCAACACAAGTTACAATTGTGACGTAATTGGTGGCGTTTTGCGAAAAAACAGGCCATTGGCCGAATATCCCTTTCCAAGAAAGCCCCGCGAAAGATTCGCAGACCCGGGCTATCTAGGACCCCAAAGTACTATTTCAAATGCGCTTTCAGGGCTGGACAAAAATGACCTCGTCAAAGCGGCCGCTTTGATTTCGACTCTGGAAATAGGTGGGCTCCATGACATCCACTATCTATTACTGCAGGCGAAACTGAAGATTGCCCAAGAGGATTTTGGCGCGGCCCGGCTGCTGCTCGAGGGGGCGCTGGCGCATCCGAGAGCCAAGCAAAACGTTAGAACGCAATTGACGATTTGCAGACTGGAACGCCAGCGCATATTGAAAGCGGAGAGAAAAATAAATAGCGATCTTAAGCTGCTCAATGAAAAACTAGCGAAACAGTTCAAAGTTAGCGGAGCTACCTAGTGCGTGGGAGAGGTCGCTTTGGTCAACGTAATGCTATTTATTTCGAAAAGGGCAGAAGATTCTCGGCCCCCAGTTAGGGACGGCTAAAGCACGCGGGCATGATGTGTGCTCTTGCCGTCTGGGTCAGACCAACAATCCCAATAAAGCTGTCTCGATTTGGTTCAATTTTATTCAGGTAATGAATTGAAGCGGTTCATTGTTCATCCATTTCTTTTCGCTTTGTTTCCGGTCTTGTCGCTCCTATCGACCAACCTGCGCGAGGTCAAGATCCAGGTTATTTTCTTGCCCTCAATTGTGATACTTTTGACCACTTCGCTCATATGGCTTGTTCTGGGGCGCGCGCTAAATGACTGGGGAAAGGCTGCTTTGCTGTCCTCGCTCTCAATTTTTTTGTTTTTCTCGTACGGACATATCTTTAAACTGGCTTCATCGGTATCAATTATCAGCTCAGCCCTCGACCGCCAACAATATTTGCTGCCCATCTTCGGCGTTGCCGTAATCCTTGGGGCGGCTTCAATCATCGCTAGGTCACGGAAGAACCTAACCAGCTTAAACTCGATTTTGAATGTAATGTCGATGGCTCTGGTGTTGATCAATGTATTCAATATCGGTTATTTCGAATTAACTGAAATCTTGAGCGCCAGACACGTACGAGAGGAATCGCAAAAAGAGTTTAAACCGGCAGCCCTCGATCAGAATACGGCAGAGCCGGATATTTACTATCTAGTTTTTGACCGATATTCAAGTTCGTCTTCGCGCACCTGCTGATTCCTCATGATCCCTATCTTTTTGACCGCCATGGCGAGCCCTTGTCTCCCGCTGAGGCCAAAAAAATTAAGGAAGCCGACAACTACACAAACTACGTTATTCTTGCAAACAAGCGCATAAAAAGTCTGGTTAATAAAATCCAATCAAACAGCAAAGAGCCGCCAATAATAATCATACAGGCCGACGAAGGCTTTACGCCAAATGCAGTCAAATCAAACGGCCCGCAAGGCTCCTACTGGTACGGCGCGAGCAAAAAAGATCTTCGCTTACATATGCGGATACTAAATGCCTATTTCCTGCCGGGGGTGAACGCTGAAGAGGTTCTTTATGAATCGATATCTCCCGTAAACACATTCCGATTAGTCTTCAACCTTTACTTTGGCACAAAGTATGATCTTTTAAGTGACGAGAGTTTTAGTATGCGACCAGAAAAACCGCACAAGTTTTTCCCGATTACGGATATTGTCAACTATTGATAGAGGTGGCCTGGAGTTGACCCGCCTTCGTTGACACCCAAGGATTAATAAAACTAGCGCTCGTAAGGGGGTCATATGACCGGCTGGGTCACGCTGACCGTTTGTAGGTTTTGAGAAACGCCCCCATAATCAAGAGATGGTAGGTATCTGTTACGCCCATGAGCCGGAGATTCGAGAGCTACGACGCTTAGTCGATAAAACCGGTTGGGCCGGGAACATCCGCTGGCAACGCTTCGCCGGCAAATCAAATAACTGGGCCGATGTGGAGCTGATCGTGAACGCCGGTTTCGCCGGGGCCCTCGACCCCAACTTGAGTCTGGGCCAAGTCGTACGCGTGCAGCCCGCAGTGCATGACCGAGCCGATCTATTCTGCGGTGAACGGGGGCTGAAAACCGTCTCCTGCCATACAAGTGAAACACCGGTGATCGACCGGGGCGACGCGGTCGCGCTGCGCCTGGAAACCCGTGCCGACATTGTCGATATGGAGTTCGCTCGCGTGCTACGCTCCGCCCGCTCTCACAAAATACCATTGATCGGATTTAAGATAATATCCGACCATTGCACTCCGGATGCCCGAGCCACGGTTAGGAGTCGGCAAGAGGAATGGTCTAAAATCCTGGGCGTGACGGTTTTTGAGTTTCTCTCGGGGCTGCAGTGAAAGTCGCGGTCATCATACCGGTTTACAACCGGGCCGAGCTGCTGCTAAGGGCGGTCAACTCCGTCCTGGCTCAGACGCGCCCGCCCGATGAAGTGATCGTGGTGGACGATGGTTCGACAGACGATCCGGGGGCGGCACTCAACGCGCCCCGCTATAAAAACGTTCGCCTGATACACCAGTCGCATCTTGGCGTCAGCGCGGCCCGCAACCGCGCGATCGAGTCCGCCGAATCCGACTGGCTGGCGTTTCTGGACTCCGATGACTATTGGCTGCCGAGCAAGCTCGAGCGCCAGCTCGATTGGCACGAGCGCTCTCCCGAATCGCCGGTCTCCCAGACAGACGAGTTGTGGGTGCGCGGCGGCCGGCAACTGAATAAGCGCCGCCATCATGAGAAATCAGGCGGCGACATCTTCGAGCAGTCTCTTGAGCGCTGCATGATCTCACCTTCGGCGGCGTTGCTCTCGCGCTCCCTCTTCGACAAAGCCGGCCCCTTCGACGAGACGCTCCCGGCCTGCGAAGATTATGACCTATGGCTCCGAGTGACCGCCCGTTATCCGGTCGGTCTGATCGCCGAGCCTCTGGTCGTTAAGACCGGCGGCCACGACGATCAACTGTCGCGAAAACATTGGGGCATGGACAGGTTTCGCGTCAGATCTTTGGCGAACCTACTCGACGGCGGGACACTCAGCCCGTCGCAGACGGCGGCAGCGACGGACGTCTTGAAACGAAAGCTGGCCATCCTGCGGACCGGTGCACTCAAGCGCGACAAGTCCGATGACGTCGCTGTTTATGACCGGCTATTGAGCGAGTATCTCGAACCTCGGCCGGGGGCCGGAGCAGTCGATGAGAGTTGACGCCGGGATGCGATACCGGCGCCTGGGCCGGTCCGAGCTGGATGTCTCGGTCATCGGCATGGGCGGTTGGGCTCTGGGGGCGCGCAAATGGGGCCGGGTCGATGACGATGAGTCGCTTCGCGCGATCCGCCAGGCGGTTGAGTTGGGAATAAACTTCTTCGACACCGCCGACATATACGGGCTGGGACATTCCGAAGATGTCTTGGGAAAAGCGTTGTCGGGCAACATTGAGACGATCATCGCGACCAAAGTCGGGCTGGCCTGGGAGCCGCGCGGCAAATTCCGCCACGACCTCTCGCCGAACTACATACGGGAGGCATGCGATTCGAGTCTGCGCCGGCTCCGCAGAGACCGCATCGACCTCTATCAGATCCACTGGGCTGATCCGAGCGTGCCGTTTGCGGAGACGCTGGCGGCCTTGTCGGCCCTGGTCGATGCCGGAAAGATCCGCTACGCCGGGATATGCAATTTGTCGCGCGATGAGGCAAGCGAGGCCGGAGGATACGACTGGCTCGTCTCATATCAGGGGCTATATAACTTAATCGAGGATGAAGCCGAGGGACGAATAATACCGCTCTGCCGACGGCTCGGGCTTGGTTTTATCGCCTATGAGCCGCTGTACAAAGGAATGCTGACCGCCAAGTTCACCGCCCTGCCAATCTTCGGCCTTAAAGACCACCGCCGGCGCCTAAGCCGGTTCGGAGATGATTTCATGTACTATAAAGACTTGATGGACAAGTTCGCGGCCGTCTCAAGACGACTCGGGCACGCCCCGGCGGCGCTGGCGCTCGCTCTCCTGCTCGAGCACGCGGATGTGGTTATTCCGGGCGCGAAAACCGCTGCTCAGGTCCGGGAAAATGCCGGGGCTGCATCGATTACCGCCGACCAACTGGCCCGGGCCGGAGAAGAGATCGATCGATTATTCAAGACCGAGGATGGAGCCGCGGACAATTGACCGGTAGTACCCGAAAACGAATGGAGGCGGCAGACTGATGAGCGATCTCGAGAGCGCCCTTGAGCGGCTGTTGAAGCACGGGATCAAGCTCAATCGCAACAACCGGCGCGAGCTGGGTGATCTGGTCTTAGAGATCGCGAGCCGCGACGAGATTTCTGCCGACGAGGTCATGCGCTTACCACAGATAAAGACCGTCATCGAAGATCCTCACATGAATGGACCGCAGAAGCTGGCCGGGGTCAAGGGCGTCCTCCGACGGATCCGATATCCGGCGCTCTCTTTGGCGCGGGATACCTTCGACCGGCGAATCAAAGAGGCTGCTTTGAGCGCCCGCATCGACGTGAGCCCGCCGCCGAATTTCGAGGGCTCGTCAGTGAAAGTTAAGTTCTCTTACTCCAGCCCGGACGAGCTGCGCTCTATCATCAAGGAACTTGAAAGGCTCGCGGAGACCGATCCGGTGAACGATGCGATTAAAGTCGCGGAAGATATTAGTTGAACGGGACGTCGCCGGCGAACCGGCGGCGATCTGCGCGATCCGAAGTTTTCCTGAGGCGAAAGTCGAATTAGTCGACCGGGCGAAGCCCGGCAATCACAATGCGGCGCCGGCGGATTTTATCATCGCCCGCCAACGCGGGCGGTTCATCAAGAAATGTCCCGGTACGCCGATCTACACCTGCTGCGATTACTACATCATCAATCTGGGGATCGGTTGCTCTTATGGGTGCTCGTACTGTTATCTGCACCATTATATGAACCGGCCCTACACTGTCTTCGCCAACCTTGATGACCTGCTTGAAGAGGCGCGCGCTTTCTGCGGGCAGCGGGCGGGCAAGACTATCCGGCTCGGCACCGGCGAGTTCATCGACAGCCTTGAGTTCGATCATATAACCGGAGTAAACCAGACGCTCGTTCCGGAACTGACCAAGATCCCGAATGTCATATTCGAGATAAAGACCAAGAGCTCTCAGGTTGAATCGCTACTCGCGCTGGAACATCACGGCCGCGCCGTCATCTCGTGGTCGCTCAATTCTCCCGCCGTCGTCGCGCTTGAAGAGCCCGGGGCGGCCCCGCTCGATCTCCGCCTCGAAGCGGCTGTGAAGTGCGCGAACGCGGGGTATCGGGTCGGGTTCCATTTTGACCCGCTCATCCACTACCCCGGCTGGGAGCCCGATTACGCGAATGTCGTCGATATGATATTCGAACATCTGCCCCCCGAATCGATTGCCTGGATCAGCCTGGGAGCTTTGAGATTTAACCCGAGCCTGAAACCGATCATCAGGGAGCGATTTCCCCGGAGCCGTCTCCTCGACGGCGAACTCGTAGCGGGGCTCGACGGCAAGCTCAGGTATTTTATCGCCATCCGGCGGCGGCTCTTCAGGTTCATGAATGAACGCCTGAGAAGTTATTCCAGCGAGATCCCGATCTACTTGTGTATGGAGAACGATGACTTGGCCCGGGAGGTTGGAGTGACGGGTCTCCCGCGTAATGGCTAGGGCGCTTGGGGCAAGTCCTCGACAAATATCTTCATCTTGGTCACCGCCCCAATCAATCCCTCGTTGTGAGAGCCGGTCATCGAGAGCGTTTCGCCAAAGTAGGACCCGTCGAGGAATACTCCGGATTTCTTGCCGTTCTCGATCGTCCCCGCCTTAAACGTGCCGCCGCCGGCTTTGGCGGGAAAGTGTTTGCCGTAGAGCGTTAAAACGCGCTCTTTTTTCGGCTTGCAGGTCAAGAAATCGATCTCATGCAGCTTGATCTTGCCGCTGACCCGACCGTTGCCATGAAGGTTGACCGTGTATTCGGCGATACTACCGCACTCGCCCGAGCCCTCGATTCCTGTCGTGATTCGCGCTTTAGCGAAGTACGTCTTCACGCTGTTCGACGCGCTCGCGGCCGCCTTTTCCGGGTTGGATCCACCCCCGTCGATCTTCGAGCCTGGCTCCTTCTTGCCGCTCGTGGAACTGGCGGATTGACGGCATCCGGCCGTCGTCAAGGCGAGCATGATTATTAGCACGAGAGCGAACATCGCCTGTTTGCGGCTGACTATCATGCGGGCTCCCCTCCAGAAACTCGCTCGGCGCGCGCCTTTCGGGACGCGTCGCTATAGCCGATTCTAGATTAGAGCAACCACAAAGTAAACTGCTTGACTCCGGCATCACAGCTGGTCACGCTTCGTGCCCGGGGAACCTGCAAGATCCCCCCGTGCTTTAGCCGCGAGCGATCAGCCTGTGTCGACTTGCGAACTGTTAGTAACACATTCAGAGCTGGCGGCGATAATATTGTCCAGCTCTTCTTTGAGAGCATCTTTATCGCGGAATCCGACCACTTCCCCGACCGTCCGTCCGCCGCAGAATACCTTGGTCGTCGGCGTGCTCATGATGCCGTACTTCCGCGCCAGATCGAGATTGTCGTTCCCGTCTCTGATGTCGATAGACGCGAGCACGGCCCGATCGTATTCACCGGCCAGTTCGTCATAGACCGGACTCAATCGCTGACACCAGACGCAACCGTCTTGCCAAAAATCGACGACCACGGGTTGATCGGAGTTGATTACTTCATCAGTCCAGGTCTGACCGCCAACAGGCTTTGTCATACAACATCCCCCCAAGAATTAGCTACTATTTTCTTCCACTTAATGTCTCTTTCTAACCTGCCAAGCGCCGGCATATTGACGGTGCCCGAAGGAACGGCATCAAGTTTGATAACCGATCTCGACCGGCGTTTTGCTGCTCGCCCCGGCAGCTGAATACAGCGGTTGACGACATATCGCCGAGGGTCGCCGCTCGGATGTGCGGGGGCGGGCGCCGCCGGATCTGTCGTATTTAAACCGACGCGCAGGTAGACAGGCTCGGGACTCCCGGTTCTCGAGGTGGCCGCTGTCCGGAGATGATTCTACTGCCGGTCATGCGGGAGATAATTCATGATGTTGCCCGGCTCGTCCCCATTTTCGGGCCATCAACGGAATCGCGACATGATTATCAAAGGTGACAGTAGGTTCCGATGCCACGCCGTCTGCTTAGTCGGCGGCCTCGTCCGAATCGTTGGTCTTAAGGCCGGCTGCCAGGGCCACCTCTACTGAATCCGCGGAACCATCCGGCGCCGCTATCTCGGCTTGAACCGTTCTGGCCGATTTGTCGATCGTCTCGAGCGTCGGAAGCTTCTCGTTTGCCGCCCCCAGCTCGCCAAATTTTCTGGCCGTCACCAACACCCGCGTCTCAAAAGAGCCCACCGCCTTGTTATAAGCCTCGACCGATCGGTCCAGACCTTTACGAATGTCGGTGAAATGACCGACAAGAACGCCGAGTCTGCCGTACAGCTCTTTACCAAGGTCGCTGATTACCTGGGCGTTCTCGGCCAACTGCTCTTGGCGCCAGCCATACGCTACCGCGCGCAACAACGCGATCAGCGTCGTTGGAGTAGCG
>SDBV01012923.1_pt1 | contig 10663 bp, 14 predicted proteins | sample 2277081 | NCBI WGS metagenome assembly SDBV01 (sample SAMN10402039, study PRJNA504765) | marine sediment metagenome | isolation source: marine sediment core GS10_PC15, 223 cmbsf | place: Arctic Ocean: Southern Knipovich Ridge | collected 2010
TGTCGTTAATGTAATCATTTCTATTTCTTCATCTTTGCCTTCGTGAGAAGGTACACCCTCCTTGGGTGCCTCAACAACTTCTTCAACTTTGCCCCCATATTCCGCAGTTGGGGGTACACCGAGCGGTGCCGACGACTCTCCTTTTACACAAACCAGTCCCTGCTCTTTAATCTTGCTTAAATATATATCTCCTATCCCTCTTATTTTAATAAGTTCATCAACAGAATTGAAAGGTCTAAGATTTATTAAATCATCTGCCCGAACTTCACCAATATATATTATTTCAATTAATTCTTCTTTTGAAGCACTATTAATATCAATCTGCCCTTCTTCACATACACCAGAAGCAAATAAAATAACTATAATAAATACAAGGACAAAAACCAACAGTTTTTTCATATAATAATATCGTAAATGATTAATTTAAATTTTATTGTATTAAAAGTCAAGGTTCAAAAAATTTTTAAAGAGGATTATCTTTAATATAATATGGCTGTGAAGAAAGGAAAGAAAAAAGCAGTAGAAGAATGGGAACGCCCAGCATACTTAACCCGTTTGAAATCAGCACAACAAGCTCTTGAAGGAGGTAAGAAGGGAAAAGCAAAAGAATATCTTGACAAGGCCTTTGATCTGGCTCCAGATACATACAAAAGGGAACTGATAGTAAGAAAAATCAAACGCCTTGGATATAATACGTCGAGGTATGAAACAGAAATAAGAGCTGAAGAAAGTGGATTACCTGGTGTAATAGGAAAATTATCTCCTGCTTTCTCAATCATCTTCCTTGCCAGTGCATTAATTCTTATAACATTTAATTTAACAGGATATGCTGTGGGAGAAGCACAAAACTTCACTCGTTGGGCAGGAGTTATATGTTTTGTTTGTGGTTTGATTTTCTCCTTTATTCATGTTAAGACAAAGAAATAATTAATTTTTATTATATTTCTCGCCGTACTTTTCAGAAAAATCATCATAAATAATTTTGCCCCTGTCATCCCCTTTCTTTGCAATCCAAATAGCTGAAAAAATATTTTTCTGTAGATACCATGCGCATTTTTCTTTTTCTATTTTTGAAAGAATCCCATTCATTTTAACCTCCACCCCAATCACACTATAAACTCCTTCATGAATATGTTTAATAGAAATAAAATCAGGGAACCCTGTTCCAATTGTCATAACCCTTGAATAAGGATTATATTTTCTCTTAGCAATAACCAACTTATCGTTATCTAAGTCAACATTATTATTCCACTTATCAACAACTCTTCCTTTGCCTTCTAAATCTCCACGAACCTTTAATTCAAATCTCGCCCCCCTAGCCCGTGATGTCCGACCTTTTTTAATTTCAGATTTTTTCTTAGACGTAGAAATCTTCCCACCTTTCTCTCCCCAATCAGTTTCATACTCCTCGCTTCCCGCCTTCTCAATCATTTCCATGATTTTTTCTTTATGTTCTTTATCTACTTTATCCATATTAGAATTAATTCCAAGAACTATTTAAGTTTTATATGTCCCTCGCCTGAATCGTCCTCCGACCATTTGCTGTTGCCCGTTCAATAGCCTTTGCCAAAATCTCCTCAACTTTTCTTTCAAGAGCCACACTAACTTCATCAGCAACAGAACTCACAGAATTCTCCTTATCAAGTTCTTTCACAACTTTTCGTATGTTATTTTTAACAATAAGTGCCATGCCAGAATAAAGAAGGAGGAGTTTTTAAGATTTTGTTAGATTTGGAGAAAACAATATTTTATTTAGCTAAATTTTTATTCTTATATTTTGAATCTTCTGTAACATCTAATCCTAGGGTTTTAAGAGAATTAGCTTCTTCCACAGTTGGAACTTCTATTTCCGCTACAACAAGATCTCTATCTGTATAAACATCAATCTCAAGAGTATGACTTTGATAAGGTATGTCAAGTCTAACTTTCTCAACACGCCTATTTTCTGTTAAGGGCCAAAACATCATGAATAAATTTTCTCCAACTTCAGTTTCAACTTCATTCCGAGATAATCCTCCTTTTCCTTTAAGGGTAAAATATAGTTTTCCTGCTTTATTTCGAAGTCTAGCTTCAGTAGGCTTAAAATCAAAATCCATATCAAGCTTATCAGATAATTCTTGACCATCCGTTAAAATCAAATATCCTTGTTTTATGGCTTTGCCATTTTCAAGAACATCTTTCATTAATTCTTCAAAAGAAGAATAAATAGTTTGAATTTCTGTAGAAGCATAGTCAATTCCATCTTCTCTTAACAAAAACTTTTTTTCAATCTCTTCTCCCATAGCATTTGACAATGTCTTTTTCCTTATAAGAATTATTATACTCTACTTCACCTTCTCCAACAACTTAATAATTTTCTCCTTCCCAATCGCCAAAATCAATGCAGCCAATCTTGGACCTCGTGGCTTATTAATAATAACTCCATAAGCTCCGTCAAAAAATTCCCTGTTCTCAATTCCAACAGCTTCACAAATATTATAAAACTCATTAAACAATTCGTCTTCTGTAAAATCCTTAACAGCCAGAGATTCTTTCAATGCAATCAAAGCCTGCTTTTGTTTCTTATCTAATTTAACCATAATCTTGTCCTGAACTTTAAACTTAAAATCTTCAGGTGCATATTTATTCAACCAATTCTTTACTTTCTCTGCACGCTTTTTTGATTCAACATTTAATTCTGAAATTTTTCCTGTTTGAACAAAAGTCACAAGATGTCTAAAACCAAGTTTCTCTTTTCTACTTTTAACTTTCCCAACTTGTGAAAGCTCGTAAATTCTTCTTTCTTGCGGCGTTGCAGATTTATCAAAATATTTTTCTTCAAGCATATCATATTCATCATAAGTCTTAATAACATCAGCATCAAAACTAATTTGAAATCCTTTGTTCGGCCGTGTTCCGACAAACAAATAACGCAAAACCTCTGGCTCGTAAATTTCTTCAACCTCATTGAGAGTTAATATATTTCCAATTGAACTCCCGAATTCCTTACCTCCTTTAATTCTTATCCATTCATATATTTGATACAATGGTGCAACATAATCAAAAATTTTCACAATTTCTTTTGCTGTTGTATAACTTCCTCCAGGAACACTATGGTCAATTCCTCCTGGTTCAAAATCAACTCCTTCATACTTCCAACGAGCAGGCCAATCAACACGCCATTTCAACTTCACAAGTCCTTTCTTCCGATAATCAAAAACATCCTTGTGCCCACACACACATTCATATTCAATTTTATATTCTTTAATATTCAAAATTTTCGTAGAATCCTTTTTACATTTCTCACAATAAACTTCTAGAGGAAGCCATTTTTTTCCCAACGGCTCTTTCCGATATTTATTCAAAATTCTTTTTATCTTCGCAACATTATCCAGAGCTTTTTTTATTAAAGGAGCATATTTGCATTTTTTGTGCATTAAATTCTGCCTAATAAATTCTGGTTTAATTCCCACTTTTTCTAAGGATTTTTCAAACTCATTTTCAAAATATTGTGCATAATTCTCGCCGTCAAAAGGAGAAGGCACTTCACTTACTGGCATTCCAAGATATTCTTCAAATTTCTTTGGAACATTTGAAGGAACTTTTCTGAATCTGTCATAATCATCCCAAGAATAAATAAAACGAACTTTTTTTCCCTTGTCTCGCAACGCCCTCACAACTAAATCAGTAGTTATAACTTCACGAAAATTTCCAACATGAATCGTCCCAGAAGGAGTAATTCCAGAAGCACAAACATATTCTTTTTTCTTTTTTCGCTTGATTATGTCGTCTGCAATAGCGTCTGCCCAAAAAAACTTTTCCATGAAATTGAGTAGGATTTCTATTTTATATATTTAACTCGCAAGGTTTAAAAATAAAAAACCCTTAAATTAAGAATGAAAAAGGGGAATACAAAAAAAGATTTGTCCGTAAGTTGTGGGTGTCGCACAAAAGAATGCACAGGAGGATTTTACTTCCTAGGATTTATTGGAGCAGTAATTTATTACATCCAAACTTCAACGTCATTTTGGAACGGCGTTCTAGGAATCTTGAAAGCCATTGTATGGCCAGTATTTGTGGTCCAGAAATTATTAGGACTTTAATGCTTTCTATATCTCGAATACCCTGCAGCATCTAACTCATCATTAAGCAATTCATCAACAATTTGCTGAAAATCATCATCTCGTTTAACATGTTTATAGATGATTTTCTCAAAATTTTCCTGCAACTTCTGAACTTTCAAAAATAATTCCAAAAGTTTAGGATTCCTAACTCTATATTCGCCCAAAAGCTGTTTAACAACTAACTCAGAATCAAGGCAACATGTAATTTCCCCTTTTGTACACTCTGAAGCCATCTCCAACGCCTTTATCAACGCCTCGTATTCTGCAATATTATTCGTCACAAATTTCCCAATCAAAGAACCATGCTTCATCAAAATCTCGCCGTCTTTTCTAACAAGAACACCAATTGCTCCAGGACCAGGATTCCCTCTTGCACCACCATCAGAATTTGTAAATATCATATATGCAACACCTTAAACACCTTAAAATCCTGAAACCTCTCTGGTTTAATCTCAACATTTCTTATTTGAGAATGTTTCGGTCCTTTTTGACATAGTTCTATCATTTTATTCACACTATTAGCATCTCCTTCAAGAAAAATCTCAATTCTTCCATCTTCAAGATTCCTAATAAAACCCTTTACATTCTGCCGCTCTGCATTTTCTTTTACAAACGCTCTAAAAAACACGCCCTGCACAGTTCCAGTAATATATAATCTAACAGACTTTTTCATAAAAAAAGAAATAGAGGATTGTTATTAAATTTTTGTATGTTTGGGGATTTCCTGCATAACAAACATCCCCTTTGCAAAAACATCTCCGTCATTCACAACCTTATACATTCCAATAAATTTTTCTCCAGAAAAAATACAAATAATCTCCCCCTCTTCTCGCTTTTTTTCTTTGCCCCGATATTCCGCAATTTTGGGCCTCGCGAGAGGTTCTCGTGCCCTCTTTGGGTAGACACCGAGCGGTGCAACCAAATCATTTTTATGAATTGGCTTGCCCGTAAAAATCTTTTCTAAATTATCTTCTTTAATCTGAACAACAGGATAAACCTCAGAAACAATTTCAGCAGGAATTATAATTTTCCTTAATTCCTCTTCTTTTAATTTTTCTAAATCTTCTAGTTTAATACTATCTTTTCCTTCAAAAATTCCAGCACGCACCCTTCTCAAACTAGCCATATGTGCACCAATTCCCAAAGCCTTTCCCAAATCATGAATCAGTTTTCTAATATAAGTCCCGCCTTGAACTTCTGTATGAAATGTAATAACCTTGCCCTTCTTCTCCAATAAATCAAAACTCATAATTTCTCGTTCTCTTTCTTGCCTCTTAACTCTTGACCTAACTGGTGGCAACTGAATAATCTTCCCAAGAAATTTCTTTTTAATCATTTCTTTAATTTTTTTTAACTCAATATCTTCATGAATCCTCATTTCTCCTTCATATTCTTTGTCATGTCCAATAAAAAAACCAGTAAGCTTACAAGCACGATTTAATGCAATAGGCAAAACTCCTGTAACCATTGGATCAAGAGTTCCAAAATGTGCAGCCTTCCGAAGTTTGAGCATTCTCCGAATTTTATCAACAACATCAAAACTAGTGCATCCTGCTGGTTTATCAATATTAATAATCCCAAATTCCAAAAGTTCATTTAATTCTTTTTTCATTTAAATTCCCCCTTCAACCACGCCTTCCTCTTCCCTTCTTCAAATCTTTCAATAGCATATCTTAAAGTTGTCCTAGGAATATCTGAATAATGTTTTTTCAAAAAATCTTCCAAAACTTTTTCATCTCGTTTTCCAACTTCTCTCAACATCCAACCAACTGCCTTATGAATCAAATCATGAGAATCATTTAGCAAAATTTCTGCAATAGTAAGAGTGTCGTCAAATTTTTCTTGCCGAATAAAAGCAAGTGTAGAAATCATCGCAATCCTTTTCTCCCACAAATTCTCAGACTTAGCAAGCTCGTATAAAATATTGCCCCTTGTAGACATTTCTTTAGAAATGTCTCGGGGCCTTCTTTCAGACCTACTTGGCGTAGAGGTTCTCGTCCCTCCTTGGGATACACCCTTGGGTGCCCGTTTCTTATCCAGCAAAAAATCACCGAGCAGATTATATGCAGAAACATCAACCAAGTCCCAATTATTTATATAAGAAGTATTTTCCAAATATAAATTAATTATTTCTGTTTCTTGTCCACCTTTTCTATACTTATGAATCAACATAATTAAAGCAACAAACTGATAATCACTAATTCCGGATTTCAATAATTCTCTTATATCATTTAATGAAATCTTTTGATAATATTTTTCAGCTAATTTCCGTTGGTCTCCTGTTTTAATTCCAAGAGAAATTCTTCCCTCACCATACTGCCCTTTTCCAGTCTTGAAAAATCTATCATCATGTTCTGCTCTTTCAGAGTCTGCTAATTCCTCAAGTTCTTTTTTTAATTCATTTAACATAATTTTTTAAGAAATAAAGGGTATAAAAATCTCTGCAATTTATACAACTTCAACTTCATTATGAATAAGATCCTCAAGGGTACCTCTCGCTCTTATTAATTGAGGTTTTTTTCTAATCAAAACTTCTGCAGCTCTAGGATAAGAATTATATCCTGCAGTACTCATTGACGAACAATATGCACCAGCACCCCCAACAACAATCAAATCCCCTATATGTGCTTTTAACAATTTCCTGGGTTTTAATGCTTCAGAATCTCCTTCAGCAGGACTCAAAATATCTCCTGACTCACAACATTTTCCAGAAACTATAGATCCTACAAAATTTTTATATCCACTAGAAGTTTTTTCTCTTGGAACAACAGAAATTGGATGTTGAGCTCCATAAAGTGAAGGCCTAGTAACTTCAGTCATTCCAGAATCTGTTATTAAAAAATTATAACTTGGAGTAGATTTAGTATCCTCAACTTTTGCAATCAAACAACCAGCATTAGCGACAAGAAAAGTTCCGGGTTCAATTTCTAATTTTAATTCGTTTCCATTCTTTCTTTTAAAATCAATAAAGGATTCTTTAACAGGTTCCCCACATTCCTGCAAATCAGTAGATTTCTCATAGCTCATTCTTCCAACTTTATACCCTCCACCAAGATTTAATATCTGAACAAGATGTCCTTCATCAAGAAACCTTTCAACAATATTTAAACTCATTCCAGCAACTTTTTTCCAAATTTCAGGATCACTTCCAGAACCAATATGAGTATGAATTCTTTTTATGTTCAGTCCATATTCTTCTGCAACCTTTAAAACTTCTGGAATCTGTTCATGCCAAATACCAAAACTAGAAGAAGGCCCGCCAGTATTTGTTCTATTTATTCCACCAGAACCTAAACCTGGATTTATCCTTACAGAAACTTCTGAACTTAGTCCCAACTTCCCATACACCTTTAGCTGATGCAGTGAACATGCATTATATTCAACTCCCATATCTACAAGGGATTTCAAATTCTTTGGAACTTTCTGAGAAGTCAGTAAAATCTGTGCAGGAGATATACCAGCCATCATAGCTCTTTCAGCTTCTTCTCCAGAAGATGCATCAATATCCAACCCCTTCCTATCAAATATCTTCAAAATATTAACATTTGAATTTGCTTTCATAGCATATCTAACAATAAGTCCAAATGCATTCGGAAAAGCCAAAGCATCATCAGCTTGTTCTTCTAAAAGTTTCTCAGAATAAACATAAACCGGCGTCCCAAATTCTTCAGAAATTTCTCTTACTTGATTTTCACTCACAACAGGACTTAGAGATTCTAAACCAGAAGCATCTTCCATCTTAAACGTTTATTAATTCTTCTTTAGAACGTGGACTAATGAGGGCAGGTGCAATATCAAGTATTGTCTTTGCTCCATAAGCTCCTTGTTGATTTAACCTATGAGCAGCTCTTGCATAAGCAGTCATAATACTAGCAGTAGCTTCTGGATTGCTAACCCATGTATTTCTATGTTCAATTAAAATTTTATTCCCATTTCCTGTCTCTGAAGCAGCTATTACAACTCCATCATGTGGCATATCAGAATAATCACTTTTCATTTCTTCCTCACCAATAAAATGAACTTCTGTTCTGTACGGTTCAAAATAATTGGGCATGTTTGTTATTTCTTTTTCTATTTTTGAAAGGTCCGCTCCTTCCTCAGCAACAACATAACATTCTCTCCAGTGCATTTCTCCAGAACTTAAATCAGGATTCTCACCAGACCTTACTCTTTCCATAGTTTCAGGAATTGCATGTGTGTATTGTCTTGCATCTTTAACCCCTTCAACTTTTCTTATTGCATCAGAATGACCCATGCTTAATCCACCTGTTTCGCTTAATCCATAAAACCCATAAGCTTTTGTTCCTGGGAAAAAAGCATCTGTTAAAGTTCTTTCCATAGAAAATGTTCCTGGATCCCAGCCTATTGAAATAATTGAAGTATGCCCTCCTTCTTTTGCAGAGTTATCCATGTCTTGATAATAACCAGGCATAGGTTTTCCAGTTTCTTCATCAGAATATGGTCCTATATGTGGATGATTATCAAAACTATCTACTGTATTAAGAAATCTCGCAAAATAAGGTCCTTGTACAGGAAGGTCTTTTATTGAACCTCCGCATAAAACCGCAACATCAGGGTTTAATCCCCTCCAGCTGGCTTCATCTTTAGCATCAAAAATAGGAATATATTGAATCTCTCTTTCTACCCTTTTAGGATCTCTTGATATAATTCCTACAAGATCCATATCCGAATTTCTCTCAATTGCTCTATGAACGCCTTTTCCAATATTTCCATAACCTACAATTGCAATGTTCATTAGAATAATATAAAAAACCTCTTTAAAAGTATTGTTGTCATAGAATTTTATTTCGCCAGCGCCTTCCTTACTTGGTGCTTTTGCTGAGTCTGTTTACCTGCAGCTTTGGCTGATTTCTTTTCTTTTTGCGCAGCTGCTTTTTCCATCTTTGCCCCAGCTTCAACAACCGCAGACTTTTTCTCTTTCTCCTCAACCTTTTCTTCCTCAGTCTGCTTACTTTCCTCGCCTTCACTCGGCTTTTCTCCTTGCATACCTTCTTTCACTTTAGCCATCTTTGTCTTCTTGCCTTCCAAAAGTTCCTTAGTTTTCTGCAACATCTTATCTTCACGCGCTTTCTTAAATTTCAATTTATCTGAAAACTCAGCCAACTCAACTCGAACAATGTCGCCTTCTTTAATCGCCTTAACTTTAATTTTATGCGGAGGTTTTCTTATTCCTCTAGACCATAATGCCTCATTCAAATATTTATCAATTTTAATTTTACTCAAATCCCTATCTCTAATCTTCATATGCCGAGCCAAAAATTCCTTAATAGTTTTCACAGCTTTGTTTGTTTTCTTGTATCTTGGAACAACCCGAACTTTATCTCTAAGTGGAATTATATATTCTCTTTCAATAGTATCTTTTTTTGGTTCTGGTTTTTTACTTGCCATCTTTATTTACCACTTATCGTAATGTATAACTTCATTTAATTTTCTTAAATGTTTTTCTTCTAATTTCTCTTCTGAATTAGGATAGCCTATCGGAATAATAGTTACAGGAGTAATATTTTCTGGTAAATTTAATATTTCCCTAATTTCTTTTGCTACCTCTGGTTTTGTTAAACTAAATCCTGTAACATAAACTGCCCCTAATCCCAGAGCATGTGTAGCAAGTAATAAATTCTCTGTAGCTGTAATACCATCCTCAATCCACCTGCTAGAAGATTTTTCTGTATCTACACAAACTATAACTAAAATAGAGGAAGTTGAAATATGCTCTTTATTATTTTCTTCTTTTAACACTGCTAATTTCTTTTTCGTTTCTTCGTCCCTTACAATTATAAAATGCCACGGCTGGCAATCCATAGAAGAAGGAGCATTTATAGCACATTCTATTAATTCTTTTATTATTTCTTCACTAACTTCTTCTCCATTAAATAATCTCCTTGACCTTCTTGTTTTAATACATTCTATTGCTTCCATTTTATCCAAAGTGCGACTTCCTTTGTTTTCTTGGTGTGATGTGAAGTTTAGTTCGTCTCCAAGACCTTCTATGTCTTGTTATTGCAGACGGATGAACTCGTTTACCCATTCCATATTTTTTCAAAACAACCCAAACTGGAGCCCACTTAGTTCGCTTCCCAGCATTCGCGAGTTTTATTTTTTTATCAAAATTTTTTATTCCCATTTTAATTAATCCTCTCCAAAAATTCCTTTCCTTTCTCAGTCAATCTTCTTCCTGGCTTCTGGCTCTTAACTCCTCTTGCAGGAATAAATATCTCTGAAAAACCAGCTTTATCAGATTGTTGTAAAATAACACGAATAATCTTTCTACCAGCTTTCATAAATTTCTCAGGAGCATATCCTCTATTTTTCTTACTCCCATATCTTGTTCTCAATCTATTAACTCCCACAAATCCCCTAAGATAAACTTGCCTCAAAATACTTGCAGCTCGTTTATGCCAGAAATCCTCGTCATCTATTGGTCTTTCTTTACTTGGAGAAGACTTAACAAATGCTGCCCATTCTGGTTGCTCAAACTCAGGAACATTTTTCAAAGCCTCAGCTAATTTAAGATTATATTCTTGCGCATCTAAATCATA
>SDBV01012924.1_pt1 | contig 10662 bp, 21 predicted proteins | sample 2277081 | NCBI WGS metagenome assembly SDBV01 (sample SAMN10402039, study PRJNA504765) | marine sediment metagenome | isolation source: marine sediment core GS10_PC15, 223 cmbsf | place: Arctic Ocean: Southern Knipovich Ridge | collected 2010
GGTTTACGCTAAATCATATATGATCCAGTATCAATATAAAACAACGATAAAACAAGGTCAACAATTCAAAGCAATGATGCAAAGCCTAGAAACATCGATTAAAAACGATAGGAATTATCCCAAATATGATAATTTTAATGGGTATATTACATGCAGTTATTCCTACCCTTATTTGAATCAAAAGAATAACTATCAATCATTCAAAGAATATTATAAAGATCTAGACTATCCCATCAAATTTAGGAATATATACCCATACTTAAGCAGAACAACACGACAGAAAAACAAATTTCTTAATTTCACGAGCTTTAATAATAATATGTGGCGAGATTATCTGATAAGATCATCAATCAATCGATCACTGGGTAATATGATATACCAATTAGATTTTAATCGTGAAATAACAGACTTTTATAATCCCAAGAATCAATTAAACTTAACTAAAAGGAAACAAAGATTATATCTATCAAATCTAATAACCATAATATCCAAAGATAGTAATTTAATGAAGTTATTCAAAAGATTCTTAAACGATTTAATCAAAGATTACGATAACAGAATTTACTTATTTGAAATATATGGCATCGATGCATTAAAATCCCAGATAGTCAAATTACAACAATATTATAACAGTAATTACAATAACTATCAACTAGTAAGAACTAAAAAAGCTTTGCAGACAAAAAGATTAATTGGATCATTAAGCAGACAAATTAAACCAAGGAAAATATACCTAGACTATCTTATAATGCAGAAATTCATAGTAAATAAGTTCTTGAGTAATATTAGACCTGCTAATATCTTAATTCAATCAGTACTACATCGAAACATAGAAAAATACTTATCTAAAAGCTTAATACGTAGAATAACTATCCAAAGATCAAAGGTAGAATGTATTAAAATCTGTTGTAATAACTTAAAATCAATCAAAGTGAATTTCCTTAATGATAGACCAGTATACATTAAAGAAAAACTAGATGCTTACAGTAAATTTGACGAGTTATTAGGAACTAGCGAGAAAACAAAGATTAAATACGTAGAAAAAGATCTACAGATAGACATTATTGTATTATTCAAAGGAATTAGTAAATTTGATAGGTATTTCGATTTGAAGGATTTAAACGATAAAATTTTAAATTTCAAAATAAACGATAAATCAAAACTTATTGATTATCTGTACAAAGAAAAATCTATTTTAAACCAATTTTAACCCTTTTTTTATTTCTTTTTTATTTTTTTTCATTCTTTTATCTTATTAGTTAATCTAGTTCATTTTAATTGATTTTTAAGCTTAAAATTTGATAGTAAAATTCAATAAATTCATGCATAAAATAACCCATGATTAAATGGTTCAGGAGCTAGTTTGAATCAATCTAATTACCCATTATTGAAATATCGATCGTAAACGATTGAGTGATCTTCAAAAATAATCCTAATATTTGATTGAACTACACACCAATGGCTCTAGATTTGATGCAAAGTAAAATGTATGTTTTGGTGCACTAGTGACAAAGGTAGTATTTTTAATACTAAAATTTTATATTATCGTGAATAACCAAAATAACCCATACTTAAGGCATTTCAATGCAATTATGAGTTATATTCATGTAATTTCATGGGTTTTAATGATCAGAAAATAAAAAAGGATTGATTCAAAAATGGTAGAAAAAAACATTACTAAGAAATACTTACAAGATCGATGCACATTCAAAGACAAAACTGTAATTGTTGCAGTAGACTTTGATGGGTTATACGCTATTGTTAAGCAATTAGCACCTTCGATGCAAAAGAACATTTTTAAGATGGTAGACAAAACAATTAACCCATTATCTGAAGATCAGATTGATTCATTGTTAATCTATTTACCCAACGAGATTAAAGAAAACGTAGATTTTATCGATTTAACAAAGAAGGAAAAATTAGACCTAGTAAGGGATAATAAAGCTAGCCTATCCAAGATCATTGACAAAAAAGGTTTTAACGATCAGATAACCCTAGACAAAAAGGTTAATACACCCAACGAAGAGTATTCTAGCGCATTATTATGGGATTTAATCAAATCTAGAGCAGATCTCGAATAAGTTTAATCTTAGTTTGATCGGATCAGAAACCTCGCTAAAAAATTAATTTTTCCTTATTTTTTGATAACAAATTTTTATTTTTTACCAGCAAAAAAATTACGAGACGATAGAGTAGAGAGTATATACTCCTACTCCGCCAACTCATGTCAAACACAGAAAAAGTAAATCAATCCTTTGATCCCATTCAAAAGAAAAGAGATTTAAAGGCTTGGAAAAAATCGTATGGGTATTATCTCTTACATCCAAGAAAATTTGACTTTGGTTTAAGAGATCTTTAATTTTTTTATAAATATGAGGGATCAGAGTAGTAGACATACTCCTACTCTCCCAACTCATGTCTAATTACAAAGGATTCATTACTCAGCAGAAATATATAGAGCTGACAAGCCTACTCAGAAACATAGTAGATACACAGGGTATGGAGAACAGACTCCATCACCTCTATCAGCCTGACACAGACATGAACGATAAAATATGCGATGATCTTCTATCAAGCCAAACTAGTATAATGGCTGACATAATTATAATGATAAATCAACTAAAAGATCTCTCAAATAGAGTAGCAAAAATAAAGGAGGGATGCTAAATGTTAGAACTTGAAATATTAGACTTCGACCAGACTATAAGAGACGAAGCACAACAGAGGGTTAAATGGTTCTGTGAAGAGCTGTTTGGATACAACAAAGAAATACGAAGCGAAATAGTTGGAGCAATAGCAGACATCAACGAGGCTGGTATATAATATGAAAGAACACTACGATGGTAATACTCCAGTAGTTACGGTTAACTGCTATCAATGCGGTCATGAATTTGAGCACGTTAATATAACACTAATAGACTTACAAGAAATCATTAGGAAAAACCCTGATGCACTACTCTGTGGGAGCTGTGATCCCCAATGAAACTATACTGTCCTAAATGCGGTGCAAGACTTCAAATAGTAGGAATGGCTGGTCAAAAACCACTATACTGTAAACCATGCAATAAAGCCATGACATACGATGAAGCAAAGAAATCCCAACACGATTAAATTCATTTATTTTATTTGTCGAATGAGTAGAAGTAAACCTTCTGCTCCGATTTTCACTATCAATAGCAGGTTATAATAGAGTAGAATTAATCATGGTAGACTGGGAACTCAGGTAGCTCTTGGATGTGGGGTCGAAGCCCACCCTATTATATTTATGAATTCGAATGTTAAAACTGCCTGAAATGTAGTGAGGTCATAGGTTAGGGGATAAAACCTCGAACTCTCTAGGCTTTGCAAAGTGTGTGCCTTAAACACTGGCAGGTTAAATGACACGATATGCTGTCACTGAGAGCCTTGAGCAATAAGCTCAGAATCTCACATTAAAGGGCTTGTAGACTAAAGCTAAATTATGTCGCTCCCAAGGGAGAGGTTGAGGGAGTAGCGTCCCTCCAAGCCAGCCTAACAGGTAATTAAAATGATAGAAAAAATTAATTGGAATTATGGACCAGTAGGAATTATCGAGAAAGTTGATTCTAATAAATTCTGGAATTATATTTCTATCTACTCAGCAGACAGTGTAGAATACTGTCAGATTATAGGAGAGAGATTAAAACAATATAAAGGTAGAGAAGTAAACTACTACTCTAAAAAAGAGAAAACTAATGTACTCTCTGGAATAGTCTTTGTATTCGATGATTTCTCATTTATAGTAGAAAATAATCAATGGGAGAAATCTCAAAGATTCTGGAAGGTAGCTGTATGCCATCACGATTACAAGGAAGTAGGTTTAAAGAGAGCAAGAGAACTCGGTGTTACTCACTTCGGTAATTGTTATCATGTTTATGAATGTAAGCTATGTCATAAAGCCTACGGTCAGGATTCAAGTGGTTAAAATATACACAAGGGCTTGTAGCCATACCCTCTGAGACTCAATCATAAAACCTTTTCTATTGCATCACAGCACTGCTGTCGACAGCTTAGATACAAAGGGAGCAAAGACATAGGGTAACTGTACAGGTGGTGATGATCGATAGCTTTAATGAATAGGGCAGCGACCAGTAGAAGTACTGGCTCACCCAACGAGAAGTTATAGACAGGTCGGAAAGGAGGTTCGACTCCTCCCAAGCCCATTACGATTATAGGTTATTATTATGAATAAATCAATAGGTAAAAGAATCAAACTCGTATCAACAAAAGATCCTTATACGTCACTCAAACCTGGAGACCTAGGGACGGTGGTAGATGTACTCAGGGTAGATCTACCACCCAAACCCTTTACACAAATCTGGATTGAATGGGATAATGGATCACTTCTTGCTTTAATACAAGATACAGATTACTATGAAATCTTATAAATATCACAATTATACTCATCATAAGTGGGTAGATAACTACTTGTTTATTACCCACCATCACGATCAATTGTTAAAATTGATAGAAAGTAAAAGGAGGAAACTATTATGCAGAAAGCACAAACAGTAGAATCTGATGAATCATTAAATAAAGCAGTAAAAGAAATGCTCGAAACAAAGAAAAAGATGAAAAAGATGAAAGCACAAACAGTAGAGTTCGATATAGACAAAAAGAACCTACTAAAAGATGTGATCTCAAAACAAACTGGATCACTTAACAAAGCAATAAAAGAGCTTTTTCAGAATTCCTTCGATGCTGGAGCAACAGAAATAAAAGTAGATATAAACGTTAAAGGTTTGAGATTCAGGGATAACGGAGCAGGTATGGATCAAGAAGAGATCCGCAAATATTTCACAGTTTTTGGAGCTACAAATAAACGAGATGATAATTCAAAGACTGGAAATTTTGGAATGGGTAGAGGTCAGATATTCAACTTCGGCAGAGTATTATGGAAAACACAAAATTCTGCTATGGTTGTAGATATTAAGAAAGACCTTGAATATAAACTACTCAAAACAAATAAAGTAGTTAATGGCACAGATATAATAATAAGCTTTTACAAGAAAGCACGTTCATGGGATATTAGCGACCATATATATACTATAAAACGCGATGTTCTACCTCCACGAGAAGTAGCCATCTACATAGATGGTAAACGTTATAATCCACAGATTTCACAGTTTAAGGATTTTTCTACTAGAGATTATTTTGTATTTACCTCATCACATCATAATAGTAAAATATATAATGGTAATTTAGCTGTTATATACATAAAGAACAGTAATTATGATTACTGTGTTATGCCTTATGATAAATTAACACTAAATTTTGCACGTAATGAGCTAATACAGAATGTAGAAAGCACTACAAAGCTTATGGATTTTATCTATGACATCGAAGAGAAAATGGCTTCAACAAAAAAGATATTCGACCTTGGCGAGGCTAAAAATGTTCTTAAGATGCTCAGCGAGAAGAGATTCACAATTAGTTCTGTATATAGTAAGAGAGTAATCCCAATGGCTAACGGACAACTAATTTCTTTTAAAGAACTTATTGAGGAGCCTAATGTGGGAATTCTTTTTGGTAAGAAAAATATTTGGAGCGATGACTGTCTACGTAATGATTATAAAGTAATCTCTAACGATATTAAGAATTTATTTATTAGAATCAAAGATCTATATACACTTAAAGTAGACATAATGGACAAGGACACTAAAGAGCTTTCAAGGAAAGGCTACCATAGAGAATTAGAATTGAGTAAGCTCACGAGAAATAAAATGTTTTTCTGGGTAGCTGTTGAATTGAATGATTATATCTTTACAAAATTGATGATAACACAAGGAGAAGATCTAAGAATAATACATTTAGGATTTTCTGACTTAGCTACAGCTTGGACCAAACCCTGGGATGATAAAATCTTCCTAAATAAGACTTTTATTCAAAGTCTACAAACTAAGGAAGAGGGTATAATACGAATATGGGAAACACTATGCCATGAGTATGCTCATACTACTGAAAACACATCAGAGGATTACCACAATCATTCATTCTATTCTCAGTATGAAGAGAATATCAGTAGTTCAACAAAGCTCTTAGCACAAACACTAAAGTTTATTACTAGAAAATATATCAAAGAAAAATATGACTATTAATCATGCCAAAGACAAAAATAGTAATTAAACACGAGAAAATGCTTAAGGAATCAGATAGAGAATTTATAATGGATTTTTTTAATAGGTATTTTAAAGAGACAAAAATAATTACTGACATTTACATAGATGAAGAATCATGCCCACCTACTTAAGGAAAACGTATGAGATCACAGGTTATGCAGACACCGAGAATGGTGAAGTCTACTGCTTAAACTGTATGAAAAATTACGAACCAGACGAAGAAGCTAAAATAAATCCTGGAGAAAATTACTCTCCTATTTTTTTAGGAGATGAATGTGATGCTCCTGGACATTCATGTAATAACTGTCATGAGCATATAGACACTCAACTCATAGATTATGATGATTAAAGAAAAGGATAGAGTAATAAATTTACTCGTAGCCTTCATTAAACTCATTTGGGATGGAAGTATTATGGTTACTATTGAACAAGCTCAAAAGTTTGTTATGATAAAAGAAGAGCTTAATAAGCTTGGATTAGATTTAATAAAAAAATTGGATAAATAAAATGCCAGAACTAGAAGAAATTAGAGGAAAAACACAAGTGATATATTGTCCTCTGAGTAATCAGAACTGTAAAAAGAGATGTATATTTTATCATACTGAATACTTCTCAGGAGAATTTAAAGAATGTTTACTCAAGAAATTATTAGTAAAAATTTTAACGGATGATTAAGATGCCAGAAATAGATATAAATTCGGAAGAGTATATTATGGATTTCCTTCCAAGATTACAATTCCTGTTAGAAAAAGGGAATATCTGCACTCTAAAGACAGATGATGGTAGATGGGTACTCTGTGAAAAATGGCACTTTCCTGAACGAAGGGAAACTGATCCAGAAAATGAACACGAGATATATCCAGTCGCTAGATTCTTGTCAGATAAAGAAATAGCAGAAATAAAATTTGAAGGACAAACACCAGAAAGAGATTAAACATAACTCCATTTCGGAGTAATGCAGATATGGGGAAAGCCCTGAGAAGCAGGTGTAGAAGGCTATCAGGCTGTTGGTTTCATAAGGTTGACCAGCATAACGAGCTTAAAGAAGTTCATCAACCGTAAAAGAAAAATATGAGTAGCTACTCACCCTACTGCACAATTATGTCTATTATAATGTCAAGTGATCCAGATGAGATAATAAGAATACTCAAAAAAGCTGGAGAGCATGTCTTTAAGGTAACAAAGGAAATAATATACGCTATACATCCAGAAATGGTTTCACACTATAAAGATCACAAGGATTTTCTTAAATTTGCTAATGAACACCCTAAGGAAGTCTTCACTAACTATTACTACGTAATTGAAACTGTAAAAGAGATAGAAGAGTTATGAATTTTACGGAGTACATGGATTATCTACTTGATATAATGGTAGAGTATAAGAAATATACAACCAAAGTTCATTTCTTCTTTGCCAAATGTGTCGGAGGAGACGTATCTTCTATAATAGATGAACTTAAAGAATTAATAAAAAAACCTGCTAATAAATATGACAAACAAGATTTACGAAGCATATATTATATATTATCATTAAAGAGGAAATTAAGATGGCAAAAAAGATAGATTATAAAAAGCAAGAGAAATTTGTTAGAAGTTTAGGTAAACAGATTCAAGATGATTTAACTCTATTTACAAATGATATGAGACAAGCATTTGAATGTTTGTTTGATGTCATAGACGAGGATTACGCAAAACGACCGAGTGGCTTTGGTTTTACTCGAAAAGAAAAAATGGATAAGATTAACAAAGCAAGAGAGATTTATTCTAAGCATTTCGCTTAAAGGTAAAAATGCAGTAGTACTTTCTCCTTCTTAACACCTTAGAGTTTTTATAAGAAAATATAGTGATGACCTCAAGATCTGGTTGAGATGTATCAGAGGAAAGTCCTTCCTTTTATGTTAGGAATAACATTTATCCCTGCCCGACTTTATTGTCTCAATAAGGGATTAAGGGATGCCGAATGATCTATAAAACGCTTTGCGGTCCAGACAAGGAAAACACTAAATATTAAAAACTCAAACAAATTTTATTTTCTCTCTACTGCATTACAAACTGAGGAGGTTATAAAAAAATGGCAATAAAAATAAATGAATATCACGGTTACAAATCTCAAACTTCATTTTGGAAGGCTATGTGTGTAACAATAGGAAAATACAAGCTGTATTTCTCTTATGAAACATTAATAGCTTTCGAGACACCTAATAAATGCTATGTATTAGAGGATCACTGGTCACATACTACAAAGCAACATGTATACAGTGCAGCTGGTTATAATAGTGGTCAGAGAGTTAGCTCTAAAGTTTTAGAATTATTAGTTCATTCAGAATTATTAAAAATACCATTTGAGGAGGCTATGAATAGTGCAAACATTCACTGTGAACGAATTCATTAAGCTTGAATTAATTGATAATGAAACAAGGATTCTTGTTAATGATGAACACTTTCATCAATGCAAATACTTACTACTTTCAATCCCTTTGGGCAGTGCAAAATGGGAACGCTTTGAATCAATGGACGATATAATATATGCTACTAATAAGGGAAAAGCAGAACAACATGCTTTAGGATTAACTCCTGAGGAAGAATTCAAAGGGCATTGTTCTAATCTACAGGCCTGGGCTGAAAATGGTTATGATTATAGATTACTCGATACTAAGTTATCTATACCTATTATAAATGATGTACTTATAAGTCTGCTTAAGAAACACCATAACGAGAAAGCCTTTGTTTATCCTAAAGATTTTTGGAAACAGAAATTAAGAAGGTTTTTCTATGATGTTGTAGAATCGTTAGACAATTATATGAATAGTAGTCTTAAAAATGAGTATACTTATGGTAAATTCAGTTATCTTTCTAAAATTCTATTTAAAACAAAGGATAGATTCTTTGAACCAGAAGAGATAGCTGGTAGTGTAGTTTTAAAAGAAATGTATATGCATTTCCTTCCACAAAAGAAAAAGGCTGACATGATAAGAAGGCGGAATTACTGGGAGAGAAAAATATATCCTAAAACGCCAGTCGTTAAAGTAAAAGCGTTTGCGTATTATGTAGGCGACAAAAAATTTGTTTATGAATATAAAGCTAAGAAATATGCTCAAGCTGAAAACCTAAAATATCGTAGATTTCTTAGAAGTTTTAGAGATGCTACTGATTATCATACTAGACAAAGATTATGTATTTCAGAAATGGTAGGTTATTTACCCTATCTTTATGCTAAAGGTAAATTCACGTCAGAGAAGAATTTCTCTTTTATACAATTAAGTGATAATATATATATAAGAGATTCAGAAGGTAGATACTGGAGGACAGGATGCTAATGGGTAGACAAACAGAATATTTAAAAGGAAAGTACACAGAAAAAGAAAGTATTCTAAAATATCTTAGAAAAAGGAGAGATTACATAAATAATATGATGATAAAACGCTACGAAAAAATGCACGAAGTAAACTGTTGCGAACTCGAGGTAGTATCCACATACAATGCACTTATCTCTGATATTAAAAACGACAAGTTAGATTAAAATGACAGTAATAGAAATAGAAAAAAACGATCATTGGTGCTATAATTTTTATTTAGACAAAGCTGATCCTGATATATGGAAGAGTGCACAAAAATGTTGTAATTATTGTGGGGGAGAAATCAATAAAGTTTACTCTTATATTATAAATAATCTTAGAGAAGCTAATTTATTAGTAGAAGATTATAAGTTAATTTGTTGTTATTGTCAAGTTCTACAGAAATTTGGGTTGCTTGAATTAAAAGAGTATTTAAGTATGATAACTTATAGCGAACCAAAAGACATTCTCGCAATATCTTTTTTATCTACAAAAAAAGAAATATTAAAAGACCCAGGATGGTTAACAGGATACGTATTTTTTTTTATTCACGATTATTCAAAAATAGCAGAGGTTTATTAAAATGACTATACCAAAACACCTAAGTAATAAAGAACTAGTTGAAGAGTTATTGAAATTTACACCACAAGTCGCACAATGTGATAAATGTGATGAACTCGGTGACGAGATTCTTAGAAGACTCAATGAACCTTGGAGAGCAATCAAAGAGGAATTTGAAACAGCAAAGGATAAGAAACTATATGATAAACTCGCACAGTTTAAAAAAGAGTTCGAGGAGTTTTATGAACCTCAGAGAAAAATAAAGGAGGAAACATAATGAGTAAAAGTTTTTTAAAACAATCAATTTATATAGAAAAACATTTGGATAAAAAAGGAATAAAATATTTTACTCAAATTGTTCATTTTATAGATGTTCTGCTCAAAATTTTAGAAGCTCACGGAGTTAAACAGGAGAATTTTGCAGAAGAAATTGATAAACTGAAAAAATAAAGGAGGAAACATAATGGAAGAAGAAGAAGTAGATAACTCCTTCATCAGAATAGTAAGTAGAAATCATAAGATATTTAGCAACAGACATACAACTTTTACTACGATTCAAAAAGGAGAGTTGGTTATAACAGAACTCCCATCTATTCCAGATGGTGTAATTATATGCGATGGATGTAATAA
>SDBV01012925.1_pt1 | contig 10662 bp, 10 predicted proteins | sample 2277081 | NCBI WGS metagenome assembly SDBV01 (sample SAMN10402039, study PRJNA504765) | marine sediment metagenome | isolation source: marine sediment core GS10_PC15, 223 cmbsf | place: Arctic Ocean: Southern Knipovich Ridge | collected 2010
GTCGTTTTTTAGCCTTTTGCAGACTTCGAAGCCGCTCATCTTTGGCATCATCACATCGAGCAGGATCAGATCGGGCGGTTCTTTGGCGATCACTTCCAACGCCTCTATCCCGTCCATAGCAGAGACCGTCTCGCAATCGATAGTTTCAAGATAAGCCTGCAGTAATTCGAGATTTTGCTGATTATCGTCAACGACCAAAACTATCGGCGTCTTTTCCTGTTCGATTTCCCGTTTATCCATTAAATGTCACTCCTTATCATTTTTCCCCGCCGAATGTTTCTATGAACTCTCTAACTTCCGGCCTTATATAGATGTTTTCAATATCGACCAATTTCGTTACCGCTTCTGCGCAATACCCTGCGGTTTCGGCTGACGAGGCCTGGGTATCGATGAAGAATATCGGCTGGCCCTTGACAGTGCAAAGCCCCCCGCCGCTGCCGCCAAGAGCCTCTCTGCGGATACTTACGCCGTCAGTTTCCAGCAAACTCAACAATTCTTCTAAGATCAACTGCTTATTCATTATTGCATATATCGTATACGATTCTTATAGCTACAGCAACAACATTGTTCAAGAAATCCAGACGCAAAGACCGATATATAGGAAAACATGCAGGTGTGACGGTTCTATTATGCGATCTTAATACGGGAAATAAAAGTGGCTACTATCATAGAAAAACGCAAATCTTTGCACAGGAGTCTTCAAACTCAACGTCTCAGGAACAATGACCTCCAGTTCCAGGTAGGCCAACTGCAGGCCCTTGCCAATATCGGCACTGAGACATGTATGATCGCCCACGAGATAAACAATCTGCTGAGTCCGTTGGCGATGTACGCGGACTTAGCGATCAATGATCCCGATGATAAGGCCCTGACTGGCAAAGCTTTGCAAAAGACAGTCCAAAACTGCCGGCGAATTGGACAGCTAATGCGGAGCGTACTAACCGTAGCCAACGGCCAATCTCGAGAAAAGCAGGATACTCCGCTGACTCAACTCATTGAAGAAATATTCAACTGTCTCTGCCGTGATTTTTCCGAAGACGCAATAACCGTCAAGATCGATATTTCCGAAGCCCTCCAGGTACACGCCGTGCCGGTCGAGATTCAGCAGGTCTTGATGAACCTTATCCTCAACGCCAGAGACGCTATGCTGGGCCAGGGCGGAACGCTGACGATAAAAGCTGGACAGAGCGATGACCGGATATCGATAGAGGTCACCGATACCGGCTGCGGTATCGAGCCTAAAAACCTGGAAAAAATATTCGCCCCCTTTTTCACTACAAAATCCAAAGAAGATTCACAAACTACCGGCTCGGGATTAGGCCTTGCATTTTGTAAAAAGATAATCGATGAGCACGCAGGCACTATCACTGCCGAATCGAATCCATCCAAGGGAACCACATTCAAAATAACACTTCCCAAGTAAATGATTAGCTTGTTTTCTCTGGCAGTTTAGTTGATAATCGCAGGATATGATACCGATGAAAATTCCGATATTGTGTTACCATAGAGTTCTCGGCCCTGACGATGTTAAGCCTCTAACGCCAACAGGTTTCGTCAGCCATATTTCAATCGAGCAATTCAAAGAGCAAATGGACATACTCGCTGATAACGGCATGCAGACAATCACCTACGAGGATTTGATCGACGCATCTGCCGGCCGGAAACAATTATCCGATCGCCCTGTTATGATAGATTTTGACGACACTCGGATAGTTGCCTTTACAAATGCCTGGCCGATCATGAAGAAACGCGGATTCGTCGGCACCGTATTTGTCATTTCAGACGTCGCCGACGGCATTGATTCACACATGGGCCCATTAAAAGATTTCCCCGGAATGACCTGGGATGAGCTTAAAGAACTCTCTGATAACCGCTGGTGCATGGGCGCTCATACAAAAGCCCATTTCTGGCTCAATGAGCTATATAATGAAAAAGGCATAGAAGCAGTCGAATATGAGATACTGGCGGGCAAAGAACGCATGGCAGAAATGCTGAACATCTCTGCCCGAGTTTTTGCGTATCCGGGCGGCATGTATAACCACGAAATAGAGCAAATAGTAAAAACCAATTTCGCCGCAAACAGGATTTGGTTTCGCGATACTGACGAAATCCAGCGCCTGATAGCAAACAACCTTCATTTTGACCCGGCAAACGTTTGTGACTTTTCCTCGTTTGAATATGTCACTGAGAATACCGATATTTACCGCCTGCCCTGTGCCAATATTTCCTGTCAAACGGATCAAAAAGAATTCGAGAAATGGATTAAAACAGCTATCGAATAATTTTGGAGAAAACAAATGGATACCGCTGTTTCATTTGGGACGTTGAATTATTGCATACTCTTTGTTTACCTGGCGATAGTCTTTGGTGTCGGCATCTGTTTTTCCGGCAAACAGAAGACGACTAAGGACTACTTTTTAGGCGGCCGCAAAATGCCATGGTTTGTCGTCTCGATGAGCCTGTTCGTCTCTCTGCTCAGTGCCATCAGCTATATGGGATATCCTGCCAAAGCTTACGGAGAAAATATCGCCCTTATTTTCGTCTGTTTTAATTTTATTATCATAGCTCCATGCCTATGTTTTCTTTTCTATCCGTTTTACAGTCGCCTTGGCGTCACCACCAGTTACGAATACATTAATTACCGTTTTGGCATGACAGCCAGATTCATAGCATCCGCACTGTTCATATTGGCACGTTTGGGCTGGCTCGGCGTTGTAATATATGCGCCGGCTCTGGCACTCTCGGTTGTCTCTGGAGTCAATATCTACCTGGCTATTTTCCTGATGGGCGGACTTGCCTCGGTATATACCGTATTAGGAGGCCTTTCCGCAGTGGTCTGGACCGACGTTCTGCAGTTCATATTCCTTGTGGCTGGTGCCATCTGGGTCGCCATAAGCTTGATTTGCAAGGTTCCCGATGGCCTGGCAGGGATATTTGAAATAGCTTCTCAGACCGGCCGACTGGAAATCGTCGACTGGAAATTGGATTTCTTTAAGATGAGCGGATTGGCGGTAATGGTTTCATACTTCTTCCAGGGCCTGCAGGATTTTGGAACCGACCAGGTCAATGTACAAAGGCTGATGGCTGTCAAGGATTACCGCTCGATAGTCAAAGCAATTTGCATGAACTCTTTGTACGGTTTTTTTATTATAGGCCTGTTGCTCTTTGTCGGCCTTGGCATATTCGCTTATTTCCATCACTATCCGCAATTTCTGCGTGAAGGTATCGAAGGTGACAAAATTCTGCCCTACTATATTATGCACGCACTGCCCAACGGCGTCTCAGGGCTCGTTATTACCGCCATCTTCGCCGCGGCCATGTCGAGTATGGATTCGGGGATCAACTCATTGGCAACGGTTATTATCAACGATTTTGTAAAGCCTCTGCGGAAAAAAATACGAACCGAACGCCAGGACGTAAAACTTGCACGGATATTGACATTCGTCTTAGGTGCCCTTGCCATAGGAGCCGCCTGCTATGCCTCGACAATCGATGAGATATTTAAGGCAGCGGCAACATTCATCGGTTTGTTCTCAGGCCCTATACTTGCCCTTTTCCTGCTGGGGATACTCTCCAGACGCGCAAGCTTTCAAGGCTGGATCATCGGTGTTGCCGTTGCGGTGCCCGCGATGCTCTGGTTTCAATACAGCCTTAAGGCACACTGGATATACTACTTTCCATTCTGTTTCGGCGTAGCTTTTATCGTCGGATATATTGCAAGTGTAATAATCCGCAGGCCCAAGGCTCCATCGGAATTAACGATCTGGGGCAGGAAGAATTTAAAACAAGAAGATTACTCAAGCGATTGATAGATTAATAAATTTTTGATTAAAATGACCGCTGTTTATCAAAATATTGGTTCGATTGTTTTAATGCTGCTGCTGCTTTGCGGCTCGGCTCTTTTCTCTGGGTCTGAAACGGCCTTTTTCAATCTCTCTCAGCGCCAGTTGCGACTGATGCGAAAATCAAAACACCGACTGCAGATCATGACAGCCAATCTGCTCGAAGTTCCGGAAAAATTGCTCAGTTGTCTTTTGTTCGGAAACATGACGGTAAACGTACTTTACTTTGCCATAGCAAGCGTACTCACAGTCAAAATAGAACAGAACTTCACAGCTTCTGCCGCGGTGGCCCACGCTTTTGCGGCCTTTTTGTTACTGCTGCTGTTCGGCGAAATAATCCCCAAGTCGATCGCCTACTCGAATTCGACATCGGTCAGCCTCGTTGCCGCTCTGCCGATAGTACTGCTGCTTAGGCTGCTGACTCCCGTTTTGTCTACCTTTCGTTTTTTGTTTATAGATCCTGTTCTGCGTCTGCTTTTAGGCCCGGCAAAACTGACAAGGGCAATAACAACCGACGAATTCAAGCAGCTGATCGAACAAAGCCGAAAAAGCGGCTTCATTACTTCCGATGAAAATAAACTCATTACAGAAATCGTCGAACTTGGTATGCTCAAGGTGCGTGACTCTTTAAGGCCTCGTGTTGACATGATCAGATGTCCTGTTACCGAATCGAATCGTTCCATCTGCCGGCTAATGAACGAGAACAAGCTGACGAAAATACCGGTTTACGCAAAAAGAATCGACAACATCGTTGGGATGATCCATTTGCGTCATCTTTTACTTAACCGTGATACTTCACCGGACAAACTCGTCCAGCCGGCACATTTCGTCCCTGAGCAGAAAACGATCGAGTCACTATTGGAATCTTTCCGCACAAGCGGTACCGATACTGCCATCGCCGTCGATGAGTACGGCGGGATCGCAGGCTCGATCAGCTTAGAGGATATCGCCGAAGAATTGCTCGGTCCGATCGATAGTACCGAAAAAACCGAAGCGGTCGAACAGATAGGCCCGATGAAATATCGCCTCGCGGGTAACCTGGCCATTCATGACTGGGCCCAAAATTTCGGCATCGACATTTCCGAAAAACGGAATTCCACCATCGCAGGCCTGGTTACCGTTCTCCTTGGCCAAATGCCTAAACCAGGTGACACCGCGTCCCTGAAGAATTTGAAATTTACCGTTGAAAGTGTAAAAAAACATCGAATCGAAACAATAATATTAACTCTCGAACCGCAGACAAATAATGATCAATAGCTTGATACTAATTATCTTAGCTTGTTTGACAATAGTCATGGCCGGGCTTTTTGCCGGTGCCGAAACCGGTATATACCAGATCAGCAGAATTCGATTAAGGCTCGGTATCGAAAGAAAAAAACTTTCGTTTATCATTCTCGGCAAAGCTCTGCGAGACAGCCCTGGCCTGCTCATTTCCTTGCTGATCGGGACTAATCTGTCTCACTATTTAACTACTGGCATAGTGACATATCTTTGCCTGAGGAAATTTCAAAGCGAACATACCGCCGAGCTGCTGGCGACAGTAATAACAGTACCGGCTCTGTTTATCTTTTGCGAACTGATCCCCAAAAACTTATTCTACTACCGAGCGGATTCTCTTTTGCCTCCGATCTCGCCGATCATTTATGTATTCAACAAACTGGGCAGCTTTTGCGGCATTGTCCCCCTGCTAAAATCCGTCTCAGATATGTTTACCAGACTGACAGGTTCGGCGCCGCACCACAAAACCGCCATACCGCTGGTACATAAACCGCACATCCGGGCGATACTGCGTGAGAGCCGTGAAGAAGGCTTTCTAAGCACCGTGCAAACCGACATGATCAATCGCATAGCTGGTATCTCCAATCTCAGCATTCGTAACGTTATGACGCCTATCGCCAAGGTACGCAAGGTCCCCGTCAACTGTGATAAAGCTGCCCTGCTGAACGAACTGAAAAAATACCCTTTCACCCGACTGCTCGTTTACGCAGAGACCCCCGCCAACATCATAGGCTATATAAATATTTACGATGCCCTGCAGAATTTAGAATTGAGAATTGAGAATTTAGAAACTAAAAAGGATGTTGACAGTTTGGAAAATTGCGTCAAACCCATCCAGTCACTCACCGCCGGTACAACCGTAACAGATGCCATAAATTTTATGCAAAGCGATAATCACAAAATAATTCTCGTAACCCACCCCACCCGTGAAAAATCGCTCGGCATATTAACAATGAAGGACCTCGTCGAAGAACTGCTCGGAGAACTCACAGAATGGTAAAGCAAATGCTAAAACCAATTAACATTTTAGTTATCATGATACTTATCGTTATGAGCCTGGCCATCTTCGCCAACAGTATGACCAAGCCGCTCGGACACGATGAGCAGATGTACTGTGCCGGCGCCGCATTACTTAGCCAGGGAAAAATGATCTACCGTGATTTCTCCTACATCGCCCAACTGCCCTACCATCCATTGATATGCGCCGCGGTTTTCAAGATTTTCGACACGACACACTACCTTCTCACCACAAGACTGTTCTCGGTCGCCTGTAACATCGTCACGCTGTTTTGCATTGTTGCGATATATCGTCACCTCTTTAGAGATACGCCGACAGCGGGCTCACTGCTCGCGATAGCAGCCGGAATACTATATATTTTCAACCCCGTCGTCGCTTACTCCAACGGCTTCGCCTGGAACCACGACTTCATTGTCGCAGCCGTTGCCGCCTCTTTCTGCCTGTCTGCCACTGCCGATTTTAAACACCGTTCAGGATACTTGCGAATCGCCGCCATAGCCGCACTGCTCACGATAGCGACATGGATGCGGATGACCACAGCTGTTATTCAACTGCTCTTTTTCGTATTTATACTTATAAGATCCGCCTACTTACCCGGACAAAGGCTCAAAAACGCTTTAACCTTTGTAGTCACCACAGCGATCTTTTCGCTCTGGCCGATCTGGATAATCCTTTCCGCCCCGCAGGCCTTCGCGCTCAATCTCTTTCATATCCCCATGTTAAACGCACAATACCTCCATGAGATAGGCATGGTCTACAAAAAGCTCGACCTGATGATCTCTATTCTAAGAGTTCCCGCCAACCTGATACTACTCGGATTGGCTATTTATCTTTACATTTCCACCGCTGTCTCCAGCAGAAAGCACCATTTACCAAAACAGCTAAATTCTATCTTGGCAATACTGCTAACTGTAACCTTTATTGTCATCGCATTTATTCCCCCGACAATGTGGGTTCAATACCTTGCGCCGCCTGTACCATTGCTGCTGGTCTGCCTGGCATACCCCTTAAGCCGTCTAAACAAACTCAACACAAAAAACCATTTCACCACAGCCATATCCATGGTAACCGCTTTTACGATCCTAACCGTCTATATCTATTCTGCATCAATACAGAATATCCCAGCCGCGTTCAATCTGCAAAGATGGATTCCAATCCAGCTGCACAAAACCGCGCTCGACATCGCCGCCAACACCAAAGCGTCCAAACAGATCCTGACATTAGCCCCGCTCTACGCTCTCGAAGGCAATTGCGATATCTACCCCCAGCTTTCCGCAGGCCCATTTGTCTATCGAGTAGCAGACAACCTCACCGAACTCCAGCAAAAACTCACAACCACCGCAGGGGCAAAATCGATACAGAAATTACTCGATGCCAACCCGCCATCCGCTGTAATAGTAGGCACCGAACCGCTGCCTCTTGAAGCGACACTACTGGAAACAACCGTAATCCCCAACCCCGAAAATTGGCAAAAGAAACAGTACCCCAACGGCCTAATAGTCTACTTTAGACGTTAGTCGTCACAAATCGCTTTCGCTACCTCGTTAATTGTCCTACGAGGCAATGCGCCGGCGTTATTGGTCAGGATCGAGAATATATAATCGCCCTTGTCCGTTTTACAGATACCGGAAAACGACCTGACATTATTAATATAGCCGGTCTTACCAAGTATCTGGCCCTTATATTTCGCCTCTTTGAAATATTTGCCGATCGTTCCGTCTACACCCCCTACTGATAACGAACTCTCGAAAATTTGCCGGTTCTTACTGTGATAAACATCTAGCAGAACCTTTGTTATCGCGTTGGCGCTGAGCCTGTTGACCCTGCTCAAACCGCTGCCGTCATCGATAACGAATTGCCCATCATCTACCCCGATCTCAGCCATATACCGGCCAACCGCTTCTCTGCCCCCTACCCAATTCCCGCCGCCTATCGACTTGAGCATAGCCTCAGCCGCCAACCCAAAACTGTCCTTATTACACCGCGCCAAACAGTCTGACATAGGCGTAACAAATTCTATCAGCTTAACGTATTTACTCTTTTTCCCCGTTGCGCTTTCTATCAACTTCCCCGTAGTCTCGATCCGGGCCCGGTTCAAATTCTCAGCCAGCAGAAACCCAAAAAACACCGCGGGCCTTTCTATAGCGATTTTGAACGGCCCTTCCTTATCTTTGCATCTACCCTTAACAACCAACTCGTTCGGCTTACCTGCCTGGCGATAAGCGCCAACCCCCCTCTTGCCGCCATTGACCGCTTTGACCTTGTTAATTATCCTGACGAAATCAGTTTCAGGTTCGATCGATATAACGATTCTGCCATTAACATTTTTGGTCGTCATATCGATGCAGTTGCCGTTATAATTTATTCCGCTGACTTCGCAGGCAAACCAGCGGTTCAATTGCGCTGCAGGCCAGTTGGCTCCAACACGCTGGTCATCGAAGACCGTACTGTCGACCACAATATCACCGATAGTCTCTATCCCCCGCTCTTTGAGCTTCTCGATTATCCGGGCAAAAATCCAGCCGCTTTTCCGCCCGTATTTGCTATCGATCTTCTTATCACCCAAAAGAGGATCACCGCTACCTGTAACTATCAGCTTATCGCCGATGAGCCCAACTTCGGTTTTATATTCATGATCAGCCCCTAAGTACCTAAGCGCAGCCGCTGATGTAACTATTTTCATATTAGATGCAGGAACCATCGCCTTATTCGCGTTGTGACGATAAACAACTTCACCATCTTCAGCTTTTACAACACAGATGCCGAACTGCACCTTCGCATACGCCTTTTGACCAATAATCCCATCGATCCGCGTTGCGATCGCCCCAAGCCCAACATCGCACAAAACAACACAGACAACTAAAACCAATAACAGTTTTTGCAATACAACCTTTTTCATAAAGATACTTTTAGTCAACTACCTCCACCAAAGGTGGAGGCTTGAGGACTGGCCTCTAAAATGTAATGCTTCAGTCGTAATTTCTTCCATTTAGCCATGAGCCGTATTATAAACATAAACGGCTTCATAGCAAAGCCTATTAACCATGACCTCCGTCAAAGACGGAGGGTTTAGACATTAAACTAAATCTTTCAGCACAGCTAATGGGTGGATGTCATGTTCCATTGTTCGTCGAAAAGTAAATATTGGCGGATTTTACAAAGACATTGAAGTTGCCGTGAACAAAAGGGATGAACTTAGCCTTTTAGGAATGAACTATTTCGAAGGAATGAACTATATTGTAGATTTCCAGAACTTTTGTATTCATATCTGGGAAAAATAAAAATATTTGGGGAAAATACAAGGTGTCCGGCTTTTCAATTGATAAATGATTATTGATTATTGTTTTTTTCTCCACGTCCACTGCGACCCCTGCGGCAAATTCAATTAGCGCAAATATTGGTTGTGGGCCTTTTCTCTGGCGATGGTTGTTGATGGTCCGTGGCCTGGGTGGACTATAGTTTCGTCGGGTAAGGGGCAGAGTTTTTGTTTTATCGAGTTTATCAAATCTGACATACTGCCCTTTGGGAAATCGGTTCTGCCCACAGAATCGGCAAATAAGGTGTCGCCTACAAAGACAATATCCTCATTTTCAGCGTATAGGCAAATTCCGCCTGGTGTATGGCCCGGTGTGTGAAGGACCTGTAATTTCAAGCCAGCCAGTTCGAGAATCTGGCCCTCTTCTAAAAGCTGATCGGCAGGGTTGGTTTTGAAAGGGGTTCCGGCAAAAAGCGAAAGATTGCGGGTCGGCTTGGCGAGCATCTCGGCGTCGAGCTTGTGGATGTAGACTTTTATGTCAGGATAGCTCTCTCGCAACGGTTTCAGGCCGCAAATGTGGTCCGCGTGCCCGTGAGTGAGGATTACAGCAAGGGGCCTGAGTTTGTTTTCGGCTAAAAAATCGATAAGTTCGGCGGCTTCGAGGCCGATATCAATAATAAGGCTATCGAGAGAATCGTGGCTGGTGCGTAAAATATAGCAATTTGTTTCGTATGCACCTAAGATGAACTGGTCTATTTTCATTTGAGAGCCCTTGAAAAATATTGAGATTAACAAAAAAAAATGCAATAGTCAATGGTTCTGAGGTTTGACATACATCGGATATTTTGTTAGTGTTACGATTTTGAGAGATATATTTACAATTTGGTTTACAGTAAAGGGGGTAAACCTGCCGACTTAAGTGATATGACCAAGAAAGGTTACAACGTTTATTGATATCTCAGTGGAGAAAATATGCTTAAACTTTTACATCAAAAAGCAGCCTACGAACTTTTCACACGCTATGAAAACAACCCGATACTGACTCCCGCAGATTGGCCTTATCCGGTCAATGCGGTTTTTAATCCTGGTGCGATAAAGCTGAACGATGAGACGTTACTGCTGATGCGAGTCGAGGATATGAGAGGCTTTTCGCATCTGACCCTTGCCCGCAGTATCGATGGATTCACAAACTGGAAGATCGACCAGAAGCCGACCATGGAAGCGGACCAGAGTTCTCGTGAAGAAAAATGGGGTCTTGAAGACCCGCG
>SDBV01012926.1_pt1 | contig 10662 bp, 10 predicted proteins | sample 2277081 | NCBI WGS metagenome assembly SDBV01 (sample SAMN10402039, study PRJNA504765) | marine sediment metagenome | isolation source: marine sediment core GS10_PC15, 223 cmbsf | place: Arctic Ocean: Southern Knipovich Ridge | collected 2010
GATTGATACTGATAGCTTCTATAACTGGGGCGGAAGTTGGAATTGGTCTACTTTACATGAAGAATTTCAAAAGCATATTAAGCATCCCCGATTTTTGACAGCCACTATTAAGAAGAAAGAGGATATCTATAATTGTTTGAAAAAATTTTTAGGTATAGACTTGAGTGAACAAAAATGAGACTTACGGATTTAGAATTATATCGTTGGAAATTTCATAATGATATATACATTCATACTATAAAAAGTTGGTGTCCTGGCAATTATCCAGGATCAAGTTGGTTTCAATATTGGAAAGAGCATGGAGCCTTTATTTCTGTGTTACCTAGACAATCTGGAAAATCACAAATGATAGTAACTATGATAAATAGTTTACCTAAAGAAAATTATGTAATTATTTGTGCTTATCGACAGGCTAATGTTAGTTTTCGTCAGGCTGGTTTTGATAGAAGAAAAACATTTAATGGAAAATCCATAAAAGTAAGAGATATTCGATTAGTAGGACTTAATCACCAGATTACTAATTTATTTGTAGATGAATTTGAGTACATAGATATGAAGAACCATCTTATGCATATATTAAATTATCCTTGGAAAAGTGTTACAATGGTTTCATCGTTGTGAAGATTTTAATGATTGGCAAAGTATTTGAAAACTTAACAGTAGGAATCTTATAATGGACAATAAATTGCACGAGCATATTAAAGATATTGAAGAATTAGCAATTAAAGAAGGTCTGGATTTTTTCCCAACAATATTTGAAATTGTTAACAAAACAATTATGCTCGAAGCATGTTCTTATGGATTGATAGTAAGAGCACGGCACTGGTCTTACGGCCGAACATACCAGCAATCAAAGATTTACGGAGAGATGGGATTTTCAAAAGTTTATGAAATTGTATTCAATAATAATCCAGCTTATGCGTTCTTAATGAATACAAATGAAGATGTAGTTAATATCATGGTCAGTGCTCATGTCTACGCTCACTGTCATTTTTTTAAGAATAATATTATGTTCAAAAATTCAGACAGAAGTATGATTTATCGAGCAGCAGAACGTGCTACTAGGGTTGATAAATATATTGAGCAGTATGGTCTTGATAAGATTGAACATTTAATGGATATAGGGTTTGCTCTTGACAATCATATTGACTGGCATAAAGGATTGTTTAGAAAAAGATATCCTGGGAAAAAGGTAATCGAGGAAGTAAGAAAGCGAGATGAGTTTGAGGATCTATTAAATATTGGTAGTAAGAGTAAGGAAAGAAGTATTCGGAGAAGAGTAGTTGGTGATAAACTTCCTCCTCACCCAGAACGAGATATTTTGTGGTTTTTAACGAATTATGCTCCTTTAGATGATTGGGAAAGAGATATATTAACAATTATTAGAGAAGAGTCGTTTTACTTCTATCCTATTGTAATGACTCGGGTTTTGAATGAAGGATTCGCCAGTTTTTGGCACGCAGAACTTATGTATAAATATGATAAATTGAGTGAAGAGGAATACATAGATTTTGCTAAAGTACATTCTGGGGTTATTAACCCAGGTAGTCCGTTTGATATAAATCCTTATTATTTAGGATTCAAAATATTCACAGATATACGCGAACGATGGGATAAATTACACGAAGAAGGCAAATCAGATATAAATGGCATACAAAAGATTTTTCAAGTAGCAGCAGAAGAAGATGATGCGTCGTTTTTACGCAACTATTTGACTAAAAAACTTGCCATTGATTTAGGTCTTTTTAATTTCGGATACCGCCATAAGCGCAAACCAGGTACGAAAGATAAAGATTTAACAGAAGAACACGGTATTATAGAATTAAAAGATCGTGATTTAGATAAAATAATTGAAAATATAATTAGACCGACCATTAATTATGGAGCACCACTGATTGTTGTAGACGAAGTTGATGGTGATACATTAGTTTTGCGACATAAAGATGATTTTGGACCATTGGATAAAAAATATGCTGAAAAAACAATGGAATACATTTATGAATTATGGGGCGGTCCAATAGAGGTCAAGACCTATAATAATGAAGGATTAGAAATAACCCATTCTTTTGATGAAGGTGGGTTTGAGTAGAGGAGAGAATAATGGCTTCTTTGGTAATTATCAAAGCCTCCCCGACAGGAAAAATCGAAGTAGATGTAAAAGAGCTAACTTTGAGGTTGCAATCTCTTACGAGAGGGTGTAATATAGAAGTAGTTAGACTTGCAATTTCATCTATGTTAGATGAGATTAAAGATGCTGTTGGGGCAATGCAAGAAAGTTAGAGGTTACTGATGTATAAAATTGGTATTATTGGGCACAGTCCTGATCATTTTTCCGACAGACAAAGTGTTCAGCGGACGGTAGTGAGAACTATCGACAGGCTCGGGCTTCAATATGGAGAATCGGAAGTTGTTTTCAATATTGCTGGCGAAATTGGAATTGGCCTTTGGGCATCTAGTGAATGTTTAAACAGGATTTATAAATATCATTTATTCTTGCCATATTCTTTAGAAGACACATGTCAACATTGGTATGACGATCAAAAGAGTACATTAGATATGAATTTCAAACATGCTTATTCTCTTACAACATGTTACCCGAATACCGAATGGGCCGATAAATCATATGAACTATTGATTGATGATTCAAATTTTGTTGTATGTTTTTGGACAGGAAGAAAACAAGGAAAAGCATATGATGCGATACGGTATGCATTGCGTACGAATAAGCTGGCATTACACGGATTAGATGAATTAAAATTGATAACAAATATAGATGTAAAGAAGACAAGTGGAAAAAGAAGAAATAAAAAATAAGTTCAATAAAAGTTGCTAGAATGGAGAAGAAAGAATGAGCAGGTTTATGACGAATAAAGATGTAATAGGGTTGTTTGAGCGGGTAGACAAACTGAAGTCTAATAATCTTCCCGAAGAACAACTTGATAAAGAAATTGCGTCGATACATAACAAGATAATTAAGGGACTTTCATTTTTGGTATATAGTAATGCTAAATCTTATCGCAAGTTTCCTAATTATGAAGATCTTGTTCAAGAAGGTTTTATTGGATTGATCCGTGCTGTTAAGCGTTTTGATCGTAATTTGTTCCCTAACTTTTTTGTTTATTCTGAACGTTGGATTAGACACAGTATTAAGCGTTCGGCCAGCAGATTCGATGTTGTATATTGTCCGAACAAAAACAGAGTGGTGTATGCTGAACCTGCAGATGTTGGCGCTGAAGAAGAAACTAATGAAACACCAGAAGATGTTTTGTTTGTTAAAGAAACATGCCAGAGAGTCGAAGAAATTCTTAATGACTTTCCAGATCGAGATTGTGAGATTATTAAACGAATATTCGGATTGGGAGAGTTCAAACCCCAAACTTTGCGTGAAATAGGTCCATTTTATGGACTCACTCATGAGCGCATTAGACAAATCAAGAACAAAGTGATATTAAAATTACGCAAGAACGAAAGTCTCAACGAACTATACTAATATTAATTGGTATGATATGGATTTTTGTAGGCATTCGTGTGTCCAAAGGAGTGAGAAATTGGAAACTGTGTATAATATCGGGATTAAAATCATAAACAAAAATTTTATTACACCTAAACAGCAAACATGTTTGTCTGCTGGGGTTGATATTCATTATTGTTCGGAAGAGCCAATTACACTAAAACCATTGGAGCGTACTTTGGTACCAACTGGATTTTGCATGGAACTTCCACCAGGAACTGAAGCACAAATTAGACCTCGGAGCGGACTTGCGATAGAACATGGTATCACAGTTCTTAATTCGCCTGGGACTATAGATACTGATTTTACTAGCGAAATAAAAGTAATATTGATAAATTTAAGTAATGAATCATTTACCATTACACCTGGTATGCGTATCGCACAAATGGTAGTTGCAAAGCATGCTTTTTTTAGTTTTACCATTAAAGAAAAATTAAACGATACCGATCGTGGAACAGGTTCCTTTGGTTCCACCGGTCTCTGAACAAATAGAATGGAGACAACCTAGATGCAATTGAATGATCAATATTTCTTAAACCCTGCCCATTTAGAACTCGCCCGAGCAAGATATTTCTTAAAAAATGAAAATGGACAACCAGAAGAAGAAGACATCGATGAGGTGTTTTGTAGAACTGTTAATCATATCTATAAGAATGATCCAGAAAACAAAGAGGAAGCTCTTGAGCTTAGGCGCGAGAAGAAAATTATTGATGCAGGACGTCCATTGGCGCAGGCTGGAACAAAAACAAAAAATCTTTTAAATTGTTTTGTTATTGGTTTTGAAGATGACACGCGTGAAGCTATTTCTGAATTAAAACGCAAACACTTTAATATTCAGGCTTTAGGGGGAGGTACAGGAATAAATTTTTCTATTCTACGTCCCCATGGGTCAGTTTGTAAATCAACACAATCACGCTCTTCTGGGGCAACAGGTTTTATTACAGATTTTTCGTATCAAAGCTCTAACATAAGCCAAGGCGGCAATAGAAGTGGCGCCAATATGGGAATATTAGAAGATTGGCATCCAGATTTATTTGAATTTATTACAAAAAAGTCTAAGAGTAATTGGGAAAATATTCGAAAGTTTGCTACCGTTCACAATGAAGATGGATTTTCATATTTCCAATGGCTTCAGCCTTATCAATGGCAGATGTTTAATGTATCTGTATTTGTATCAGATAAACTAATGCAAAGTGTTGTAAATGGTGGCAAAGATCCATGGGTGTTATCATGGAATGATGAGCCATGGCATCTATGGGATTTTGAGATGCCCGTTGGTCCTGCAACTGGTGAAAAATATATGCACAAGATAACTGTTGTCGCAGCCAATGAAGATATGGCTTGGTATAAAGCATCAGCTGAAATACCTTATTTTAATAATAATGATCTTAAGCTTGTCAAGGACCCATATGATATAACAACGGGCGAATGGTTTTCGATGATATGCAAGAATGCTTGGGAGGATGGATGCCCAGGCATTGTTTTTGTTGATTCAGCCAGACGTTACCATAATGCAGAATATTTCAATCCCATTGAAGCAACCAATCCATGTGCTGAGCAAATGTTACCGCGTAATTCTGTTTGTTGTCTGGCCTCACTTATTTTGCCGACATTCTTTGTCGATGGTGAATTTTTGTGGGATGAGTTTGAGCGAGCGATTCGTCAAGCGGTCAGGGGGTTAGATAATATAATTTCAATAAATAAGACGGGTGAGAGAGATATAGATGAAAATTCTCTCAACGAACGTAGAATTGGATTGGGAACAACAGGAGTTGCTGAACTCCTAATAATAATGAAACTAAAATATTCGAGCCAGAAAGGACGGAACTTTGTAGCAAAAATATTAGAGTTTTTAAGAGACAAAGCATATGAAGCAAGTATTGAATTAGCAAAAGAACTAGGATCATTTCCAGCCTACGAATACAAAGGATTTTCGCAATCAGAATTTTTCAAGACTCTTCCAGAGAATATACAAAATCTTATCAGGCGTCACGGTATTCGTAATGTTACTATTTTAACACAAGCACCTGTTGGTTGTCAATCACCAGATACCTTGGTATTGACTGATTCTGGAATCTTAGAATTAGGGGAGATGATAGACATTAATGGTAGTCAATGGCAAAATCACAATTATAATATTACACAGGATATTGGCAGTAACAGAAAATCTACAAAAGGTTTTGTAAATGGTGTACATAAAACAAAAAAAATTAATATGTATAGTGGTTTGGATTTGGAATCAACTTATAATCATAAATACAGAGTATTAGATTTGTTAGAACAAGAGTATATGTGGAAAAGGGCAGATGATCTGAAAGTTGGTAATCTTTTAGCAGTTAAAATAGGTGGATATACAAATACAAAAAATACTGTTTTAGATAATAATATTAACTTTCATTTTAACACTAATCACATTTGTCTACCAGACCGTATGTCTGTTCCATTTGCAAGATTCTTAGGGGTTTATTTTGCCGACGGATCAAATCATAAAAAAGGTATACGAATAGCATTTAACTCTAAAGATAAAAATCGTATTAAATATTATGAAACTCTTATATCTAATATTTTTGGCTTAAATGAATTATACAAAGAGAATAATAAAAGGGGATGTACATCAATTTATATTAATTCTAGACCATTATTGGAGTTTCTTTATAAAAATAAATTAAATAAACAAAAATCTCATAAGGTTGAAATACCAATGGCTGTTAGATCTTCTAGTTATAAAGTTCTTAGTGCATTTATAGAAGGATATTATGATGGAGATGGATCAGAAACTAGTTATAACAGGTATATAGATACCGTTTCAGAAAAAATGGCAAAACAATTAGCTATTTGTCAAAGAGCATTAGGTGTTAATGTAAGAATAGAAAAACATGATAATGTTAAAGGATCCTTTGGAAATAGAACAAAATATAGAATTAAAACCATTGGGTTTGGGTCATTGGATTTTGATACTAACAAAAATAGATATGTTGGTAAAAATAGAAGGAGATGTGCTAGATTAGCCAGAGCAATCGATAAAAGTATATTTTTTGATGAAATTGTGTCAATAGAAAATTCCAAAAGTCTTACATTAGATATAGAAGTTCCGAAAACACATACATATATATCTAACTCAATTGTTTCACATAATACGACAGGAACAATGGTTGGATTTGCTACCGGTTGTGAGCCATATTTTGCTATGTGTTTCTTACGGAATAGTCGTGTCGGTAGTTTTCAAGATGGTTCTCCAGCATTTATCGCATGGTTAAGTGAGAATAAAATTAATTATGAAGACCATAATTGGAATCTTAATGTTTTGCGAGAGAAAATAGATGTTCCAGAGTGGTTCGAAGAAGCACATGAAATATCGTGGATGGATCATTTAAAGATGCAGGCTGTTTTTGCTAAATTTAATGATAGCAGTATTTCCAAAACTATTAATTTACCAAACGAAGCAACAGTTAAAGATGTTGAGGAAGCATACATTTCTGCATATAAAATGGGAATCAAAAGCACAACGGTATATCGCGATGGTTCTAAACAACAGATACTAGAACATATTGTAAAAGAATCAAATAAAGTACGTCCAGCAGAGATTATTAGAGCCCATGCTCCAAAGAGACCAAGAGAGCTTGAATGTGACATACATCACACAAGCGTTAAAGGCGACAAATGGACGATTCTTGTTGGAATAATGGACGATAGACCTTATGAGATATTTTGTGCCCCGCAGGAGTCATTTGAGATATCATCAAAATATAAGAAAGGAATAATTGTAAAGAATGGACGTGGGTCTTACCATTTTGATACAGGAGATTTTAAACTAAAGAATATTTCGTGTTATTTAAAAACTGATGAACATCGTGTTATTACTCGACTTATATCTACTTGTTTAAGACACGGAGTTCCAATGCCATTTATATCTGATCAATTAGCAAAAGTAGACGGAACTGTTGTGGATTTCAGTAAAGCAATTTTGAGAGTGCTTAAAAAATATGGAGATATAAATGCCTCATTGGATAAAAGTCTTTCTTGTACAAGTTGTGGAAGTAGCAATGTAGTGCTCAATAGTGGATGTCCAGAGTGCTTAGATTGCGGTGTAAGCAAATGTGGTTGATAATTCTAACCAAATGGTGTATAATCATAATATGACTGAAATAATTTTATGTAATTTGTCTGATGCGAATAAGATTATTAATGAAGAACGATTATATTGGGTTAACGAAGTTTTAGATGCACTCAGTGTCCCGGAAGAGACGTATGATGTATCTACAATAGATGAATATCGAGCTAATATGGATGAGCTAGGTATAGAGGTAGAATTAAGAACGAGTGGCGATGTAGACGTGTATAAGAAAGAATGGCATGAAGGTGAGACAGAAGAAAGTTCAGGATGGTTACCACCAACAAAAGAACATTTAGTGGCACAATGGAGAGAACCAACTCGTATTAGAAAGGTGGAGGGCAAAGATGTTTATTATGAATTACATCTTAATGAATGGTCAATACTAAATATGAGGAAAACTAATGAATAATTTTTATATTAAAAATAAAGAAGGTAGATATCTCCCGATAGAACTTAAAAGTGTTTTAGGTAAGGAATTAGATGGTCATTTGGTTATTGTTAGAGTAGGAACTGATAATCATCCAGCTACAGTGGATGATTTAGATATGACAGAAGAAAGTTTTGCACAAGCTGATGTACTTGATAAATTAAATAATATTAGTATGATTATCACTCCTTATCAAATTGATGTTGGTGCAGAAAAATTAGATGGGATTGAAGATAAGTACATATATTTACAAATCTCTAGTGGTAGTGATATTGGTATGTTAGAGAAGTGTGTACGAAATATGTACAAGCAAATCAAAAAGAAGTTTGATACAATTATTTTACCAACCCCGCTTAAAATTAAGGACTATAGAAAAGTAAAGGATATACTTAGGCGAAATAAAATACGAAAGGATAGACGTAGCCGAGTAAAGGGGTGAAATAAATATCATAAAGGATACAAATATAAGAGAATAGATAAAAGTCTATTTTTAAGTAAATTTAAACAAAAGGATCTAATATGATAAAAAAATGTTTTGTAATCGACACAAATGTGTTACTTCATGATCCTAGATCATTATTTACATTTGAAGACAATGAAGTGGTTATCCCATTAGTTGTTTTAGATGAGTTAGATAAAAAGAAACAAGGGCATGATGAAACAGCAAAACATGCTAGAATGGTCATTCGATCGTTAGACAAATTAAGAACACAGGGTAGCATTCATGATGGTGTTCCAACTCCAGCTGGCGGTATAATTAGAGTAGAACTTAATCATCGGGATAAATGTCCGTCTGATCTGGATCCAAATCGCGCGGATAATCGTTTAATCAGTGTTGCGCTTGGGCTAATGGAGACACTTGAAAAAGACCGTAAGATTACTCTTATAACTAAAGATATCAATCTGCGTGTGAAATGCGATGCATTAGAAGTTCCGACTGAGGATTATGTCGCTGATTCAGTTGCAGAAAATCCAGATTTAATATATGAAGGAGCTAAGGAAATTGAAGTTGATAGCAAAACAATCGATGTTTTTCATGAACAAGGATGTATTGATGCTACCAATATGAGCAATTTATATCCCAATCAGTACGTTCATTTAGTATCTAATACAAACCCAAAACATTCTGGACTCGCAAGATGTGAAAAATCTACGCTAGTTAAAATTAAAACTTTTTCAAACATTTGGGGGATTGCCTCAAGAAACAGAGAGCAAGCATTTGCTTTAGATGCATTATTTAATCCAGATATTAAGATTGTTACTATGATTGGAAAGGCTGGCAGCGGCAAGACGCTATTGGCAGCGGCGGCAGGTATATCGCAATTGCTGGATTCACACACATATAAGAAACTAATCATGACGCGTCCAATTCAACCGTTGGGACATGCTATGGGATTTTTGCCAGGCGATATCGATGATAAGATGCGACCTTGGATGGCTCCATTACAGGATAATTTAGAATTATTATTCTCTGAAAAAGGATCTGGTTACTTAGATATGCAGAGAGAATCTGGGCTGATTGAAGTAGAGGCTTTGGCGTATATTCGTGGCCGGTCAATTCCGCGTTCATTTATAATCCTAGATGAATGCCAGAGCCTCACATTACATGAAATCAAAACCGTCATTACTCGTGTCGGAGAAGGATCTAAGATTGTATTAACAGGGGATATTATGCAGATTGACAATCCATTTATCGATTCGGTAGATAATGGGCTGTCTTGTGTTGTTGAGAAATTCAAGCATCACCCATTGGCAGCACATATTACATTACATAAGGGAGAGAGATCAGAGCTGGCCAGTTTAGCTTCGGATATTCTTTAAATAATGTCTTTAAAACTTTCGATAGAAGTAGCTAATAAAATTGCCATATCTAAGGGAGGATTGTGTTTATCAACTGAATATAAAAATAAAAGGTGTAAACTTCAATGGATGTGTGGTGCAGGGCACGTGTGGAATTCGTCTTTGGAGTGCGTTAGAAATAAAAACACATGGTGTAAAAAATGTTTTGTCTTCAAGAGAAGATTAGGTATTGAAACTGCAAATAAGATTGCCAGAAAAAGAAAGGGAGAGTGTTTGTCACAAGAGTATACGAATAGTCATACAAATTTGTTATGGAAATGTAAAAAGGGACATATTTGGAGTGCGTCACTTGGAAATGTAAAAAATCAAAAACAATGGTGTCCAGAATGTAGTGGAAATAAACGACTATCTATACAAGATGCAAAAATAATCGCCAAGTCAAATGGCGGAAAGTGTTTGTCGCAGGAGTATACGAATAGTCGTACAAATTTGTTATGGAAATGTAAAAAGGGGCATATTTTTGAAAGCAGTATGGATAAGGTAAAAAATCAAAAACAATGGTGTTCAGAATGTAATATACGTAAATCCCAAACAAAACTCGCAAATATTATTGAAGAATTGTTTGGGCAACAAATTATTCAGAATTGTAAAAGGTTTCCATGGCTTAAAATGAGAAACAATAGAAGACTTGAAATAGATATATATATACCAAATATTATGTTGGCAATAGAATATGATGGAGAACAACATTTTAAACCAGTTTGTTTCGGAGGAATATCATTAGAAGATGCCAATGTAGAGTTCAAAAAG
>SDBV01012927.1_pt1 | contig 10662 bp, 14 predicted proteins | sample 2277081 | NCBI WGS metagenome assembly SDBV01 (sample SAMN10402039, study PRJNA504765) | marine sediment metagenome | isolation source: marine sediment core GS10_PC15, 223 cmbsf | place: Arctic Ocean: Southern Knipovich Ridge | collected 2010
GAGGCCGCGGTGAATCAGCACCAACGATGGGCAGCTCTTCGGCGAATGCAACAGGGCGCTGCGGGTCGTACATCGAAAGAGCAGATCGCACTGTCGCACGCCGACGCGATCAAGATTGGGATCACCGACGAGTCGGAGAAGTACTTCGGTCACCTCGCGGGCTGGCTCGGATCGGTGAAGCGGGCACTGAGCGGCGATCCTCCGTTGCGAGCTGAACCATCGGTGGATAAGCAGCACCTGGCATTCGCTCACGCTGCCGCTCTCAAGATCGGGATCAAGGATCAGTCCGAGGAATACGACGGCTACCGGATCGGCTGGCTGGGTGCCGTGATCCGGTACACGAATCCAAATGACGATCCAAAGGAAACCCCAAGATGAGCAACGAAGCAGCGGACGACAGGTACCAACAGACTCATACGCTACTCGACGCGGCTCGCACCGCCGTCGCCGGCGACGAGACCAAGAAGGCCCTACTTCTCATCATTGAGGCGGTCGAGTCGAGCACGTTCGGATGGGGAGAAGTGTCCAACCCCGACGATGATCGTGCGGCCGCACGCGCCCCCGATCTGGATGCAGCTGATAAGAACGCGTCACGCTTACCCGATCTACGCACGATCGTGATCCAGGGGAGCAACTGCGTGTCGATTCTCAACGAGCACGCGCAGAAGCATGACCTTGTACAACCGAGCTACACGTTCCTGGGCGCCGGACCTTTTCTGTGCAGGTGTTCATTCATGGATAACAGCACGTCGTCCGACAGTCGTCGCACGAAAATGGAGTCCAAGCACGACGCCGCCGAGCGCATGCTGAACGAGATCAGAGGGAACCATTGATGCGTGATCACGACGAAACCCCCACCACGCGTCTGCTCTGGGTCGACACCCAAACCACCGGGACCGAGCTCGAGCCCGACGCTCAGATCCTGGAGATCGGAGCGATCGTCACCGAAGCCGATCTAACCCCAGTGGCTGCGCTGCACACCCTATTCTCCATCGACGTCGACAAGCTGCGCATGAGCGAGCGCGGATGGCAGGTGCACACCGCCAACGGCCTGCTCGATGAGTTCCGAGAGCACGACGTAAGCTTCAGCGGATCCGTCATACGCACGAAGGAGGAGGTCCTCGGTTTCGGCACTCTCCCAGGCCACTTTGGAGGGATCTACCGGATTGATCGCTTCGACTCCTATTTCGCCGAGTTCATCAACACTCACGCACGCGGAGCGCCCTTGGCCGGCAGCCGCATCGGATTCCACCGGAGGATGATGGCCCAGGCCGGTTTCACCAGGTCGCTGTCACTGCTGCACTACCGCAACTTCGACGTGTCGACCTTCCGCGAAGCGATCCGCCTCTGGGCTCCTGGTCGCAAGCTCCCGCCCAAAAGCGATCGCCACCGGGTGTTCGACGATCTGGCGGCCAGCATCGCGATCGCTCGCATGGCTCGCGATCTCCTCGGCCGTGACGACGTCGAGAGCGAGATCAGCGACGACCCTGACGTCATGGTGAATGAGTGGCACGACCGAAGCTGTGGCGCGAGGACGATCAACGACTTCATGGGATGGACGACCGAAGAGTACGGTCGCTGGGTCGAAGCCGAGATCGTGGGTCAAGACCCATACTCAGAGTTTACGTCCACCCCACCAAGCGCATCCGGTTGGTATGCGGTGCGTTTCTCCGACACGGACCCTGATCGATTCCAGGCCGTGTATTTCGAGCTCGGTTCGGATCAGATCGCGTGGCGCACCGGCGGCGAGACACTGTATCGACCCGTGACCGATGTGGACTCATGGGGTGAGTCTCTGGGATCCGGGCTCTACGAAGTTGGGAGCGCTGTCACCGATATGGAGCGGGAGCACGACGGCATCGGAGTGTGGGCCCAACTCGGTCCAGGGGAGACCTTCACGAAGCTTGACGAGATCGAGATCGAGATCAGCACTGATCCGCAGGTCATGTTCGACGAATGGCATGACAGCGACGCTCCGTGTGCGGCTTACGACTTCATGGGGTGGACAGAACGACAGTACGAGTACTGGGCCAACGATCCAGACGCACACCCCGATGCCGATCCCGGCCCAGGTCCCGCCGGCCCCAGCCCCGGTCCCGACGGGCCCAGCCGGGCGCCCCCATTCAACCCAGCCCCAGGCATCCCCAGCTGGTACGCGGCGACGTACAAGCTCATCCGTGGCTGGTATACCGCCCTCTTCACTGAAACAGCCCCCGACCGCCTTGAGCACGTGTACTTCGATCCCGAGGATGACCACGTGGTGTGGCGTTCAGGTGGCGAAACCCGTCGTCGACCGATCTCCCACGTCGTGGTGTGGGGAGACTTTATAGGCCCGAACTGGATCAGCGACGAGACCGGTGCTTTGCTCGACGAAGGCAACGAGGTCCTCCATAAACGCGCGGTCGAGTGCTTTTCAAAGACCGTCCTGAATGATCCCGAGTACTGCACTCTTCGGGTGCGTATTGGCCCGCATGGACATACGGTCACACTTCGTCCTGGGTGGACCGAAGACGCTGGGAACTACTTTCGTACCCTGAGCAGGGGTGGGTTTCCGATCGGCGCTGTCTTGTGGGATCCAGACACCAAGACCTGGGTGGCTTTCACCAAGCTCCGCCACGGTTTGAGCCGTTTGGCCCAAGGATCCGATCCGGAGTCCCTCATGCTGACAGTTGAAGCTGCTCCTGGCCCCAACGCAATCAGCGACGAGACCCGCGCCCTGCTTGACGAAGGCGACGACGAGATCACCCACGGGCCTGGCGTCGATCCTGAAGACACCGCGGTTCTCGACGCCCCCGACGAAACCATTGGTCCCGCACCCACCAATCCCAAGCCGTTCGACGAAGACATCCCCTTCTAAGGAGCCCACATCATGGATCTGATCACCGAAGACACTCCCTACCGCACCATGCAACTCTGCGCTCGCCACAACGGCCGGATCTTGGCCCGCGTCGTCGAAGACTCCTTCGCCAACGACGACAACCGCACGCGTCTCACCACTCTAGAAGTCGTCGTGCCACGGATCGTACTGGCCGAGTTCAATACTCACAGAGCGTTTTCACGCAATAGCGCGAGCAGCCGAGCGATCCCGATAGAGAAGATGCTCAAGCGCGTGCAGGAGGACCCGTACATCCCCGAGACGTGGGGCAAGAATCAGAAGGGCATGCAGGCTGAGGAGGCGCTCGACGAAGACAGGGCCTGTCTTGCTCGGGAGGTTTGGCTTGGGGCTCGGGATGCCGCAGTCGAACACACCAAAGAGCTCCTCGAAGTCGGCGTCCACAAGCAGACGACCAACCGGCTGCTCGAGCCGTTCATGTGGCACACGATCATCGTGACAGCCACCGAGTGGTCCAACTTCCGGCATCTTCGAGCGCACGGCGACGCGCACCCAGCGATCCAGAACACCGCCCGTGCCGTCATTGCGGTTCTCGACGCCAGCGATCCTGACGAGGTGGACTGGGAAGAGTGGCACCTGCCTTTCGTCCACGAGCGCGACAAGACCGAGATCATGGACGCGGTCGGGGTCGACGTGAAGATCTCCGATCGATCGTACGCACCGGCGCAACTCTCCACAGCTCGTTGCGCCCGCGTCAGCTACCTGACCCACGACGGGATCCGCGAGTTGTCCAAAGACTTCAGCCTACACGACAGCCTACTGGGCAACGGGCACATGAGTCCGTTTGAGCACGCCGCCTTCGCTTCTGAGACCTACTCGCTCGACACAGCGAGCAACTTTGCGTTCCCGTGGGTCCAGTACCGCAAGCTGATCCCGTACGAGTCCGACGTCTACGCCGATCCAGATCGAGAGTGGAAGGCGGCCGAGTGATCACGCATCCGATCAACGTCGCTGAAGTGCTGCGCTGGATCGTCGTCGACGTGATCGGCACCTTTCGATTCCATCAGTCAAAGATGCCGTCGCTGGAGGACTTCTTTGAAGTGACGTCACACAACCTCGTGGCGCACTGGACAGACATCGACCAGCAGAGCTATTCCGTGTCCGTCCGCAGAGCGCGTGACCGCGTGAACTCAGGCGTCCTGTCGATCCGTGAGATCCTCGATCTGGCCGGCACCCCTCCGTGCCCGAAGGGAGTATTTCCCACGGCTCCCGGGATCCTGGAACGGGCTGCCGAGATCGACAACCGCGAAGGAATGCTATGGGAGCCGCGCGAGTCGCAGGATCGACTGATCGTCACGATGCGCTGGGCATTCCTGCTACTAGGCGCGCTTTACGTCGGCGACGTTCCTAAACGCGTCGACGAAGTGCCACTCGATGTCGACACCCTCCGTGCACGCCTCGCCGATCCAGATCCAGCCATCGAAAACCACCTCACTCAGTGTGCGTCCTTGGCACTCATCGTCGAGTCCGGTGTGCGACCTGACTTCCTTGAGCAGTTCACCGAGGCAATGGAACCGTGTACCGATCATGGAGGATCCGACGGATCGGGCCTCTCGATCCGTGGAGCGATCGGAGAGCTTATGACGAGCCTTAGCAAGGATCGCGGTGGCAACCGAACTAAGGACTGAGGCCGACGTCGTCGAGGCTCTGCGCCGCCGCTTCCCTCCGCCGGCCTGGGCCCTATTCACGGGCGTCGCCGACGGGACGGGCGGTCGCGCGAACCGCTGGGCCGACGCGCTCGCTATGTCGATCTGGCCGAGCCGAGGCCTAGAGCTCGTCGGATTCGAGATCAAGACCGCTCGCGGCGACTTCCTCCGCGAGATGAAAAATCCCAAGAAGGCCGAGGCCGTCGGTCGCTACTGCGATCGCTGGTGGATCGCGGCGGGCTCCAAGAAGATCTGCAAGGCCGAGGAGCTGCCGCCGGCCTGGGGACTACTCGTGCCCCACGGCGATACGATGAAGATCGTCAAGGACGCTGCCAAGCTCGACTGCGAGCCCGTCAACCGAACGTTCGTCGCTGCAATATTGCGCCGCGTGGCCGAGCAGTACGACGTCACCAAGATCCGCTCCGAGCTTCGCGTACAGATGCGAGACGAGATCCGCGCCGACGTCAAAAAGGGCTTCAAGTCTCGCCACAAACACGACCTCGACACGCTGCGCGTCTACCATAACGAGGCCAAAGCCACGATCGCAGAGCTTCAGGAGCAGCTCACCGCCGCGGCTAAACTCGACTGCGAACCGCAGACGATCGGCCGCGCGATCCAGCTGCTGAGCAATCTGTCGGGATGGAACGGAGCTCGGAGCAAGGTAGATGCGGTGCTACGGAGGATCGAGTCCGACAAAAAGGACATGGACGAGATCGCGACCACGCTTCGCGACGCCCGCGATCTTCTCGACGTCATCCACCCCGTGGGTGACCCATGACAAAACCCAACGAGGACGATAAGTGAAGACCATGGCCGAGACCAAGACCGAGACCGCGTGTCCGATCCCAGCGTGTGAGTACAGCGCCAACATGGCCGAGTTCGATGCCGCGTTGAGTCGTCCCTTGGACTTGAAAACCACGCGTTCCGATCAGAGCGAGGATGCTCACCGCGACATGGACGGGTTCGACAAGGACGAGGAACTCGCGCGACTACGACGCGCGGTCAAAGAAACCGAGACGGTTTCTCCGGAGGAAAACCCTGAGCTGTACAGGTTCATCGCAGAGGCGTTTGGCAACATCGACGAAACACTTTGCCGCCTGGGACCGCTGCCTAAGGCCTGGAAACCGCGCGAGACCTTGGGAGATGCCTCTCGGATCATCGACCTCCCTCGCGACGTCGCAATCGAAGCCATAGAGGGCTTGATCGAGCTCGTCGACAACGCGGTGAGCTGCGGGAGTGGATTTACGGTCGTCAAGGACGACACCTCCGGATCGTGGGTGCTCGAAGACCGCGCCTCCAGAGACTGGTGGCTGGAGGGTTACTCCTATGAAGCCCTGTCCGCGATCGCATCCAGGGAGACCAATAAGAAAGCGACCAAGAAGAAAGCGGCCAAGAAGAAGACCCTCAAGAGGAAAGCGACCAAGGGAAAGACCCAGAAGTGACCGATCCTCCCTGACGAGCTCGATTGGTATTTTCCATGACGATCCACTACGGACCTTTCGGCCCAGCGCGTACTCGCTGTGGCCTCTACATCGGCCTCGAAGGCATGACCAAGAACTGGCGTCGCGTCACATGCCGACGCTGCAAACACCTCAAGAAGCACTGCGGGTTTTGAACAATGCACACCTGGAAACAAGATGGCCCCCAGACGGTCGACCTCGACCCTTTTCGACTGACGGTGTCCGAGGGTGGAGGCCACAACCACGACCCCGCATGGCGCTGGTCCGTCGTAGGACCGTCGAGTCTCTCGATGGCCGGATCGGCCGAGGACGAATCTGAGGCCAAGAAGTGGGCCTTGTTCGCCTACGAGCATCTGTCCGCACTGGCGCACCTGGCCACGAAGGGCTTCACCAGGATCTGGAAAGCAAGTGACAGCGAGATGATCTACGCGCAGCGGGTGCCCTTCATGAATGATCAGGGGGACGACACAGCGTGCCCTCTGTGTGGCTCCTACCGCGCCCACGATCATTCCGTCGGCGAGATCGTCAACGGCTTGCGCGTCGCTACGGCGGCGAGCACGAACGCAGCCACGCTGATCGCCAAGCTGGCGGCCATGAAAGTCGGTCCGGAGTCATGAGCAGCGAGATCGAGTGGCTCCGGAGCTCCGACGGCACCAAGGGTGAGAGCTGGAACCCGATCACCGGCTGCTCGCCAGCGAGCTCGGGCTGCCTGCACTGCTACGCGGCGGCGCTTGCCGGGCGTCACATGTGCGACGACCACAAGGAGCTGACACGGATCGTCAAGCGCCGGAACGAGCGGGGACGCTTGGTCAAGCTCGCGGTCTTCAACGGGACGATCCACTTGCATCCCGATCGCCTCGCGGCGCCTGTGAAAATGCGCAAGGGCAAGCGGATCTTCGTCAACAGCATGTCCGATCTGTTCCACGAGAACGTTCCCTTCGAGTACATCGCGGCGGTCTACGGCATGATGGCGGTGGCCGAGCAGCACACGTTTTTGGTGCTTACCAAGCGTGCCTGGCGAGCTCCACAGTTCTTCGCGTGGCTGCACGAGACTCCTGGTCTGTATCACCGGATCAACGACGCCGTGCGCGAGTACGTTCCCGGCTGGGATGATTACGCGGTCTTCCCGACTCAGAAGCACGGGATGGTGCCCGACCGGCATTGGCCCCCTCGCAACGTGCAGCTCGGGTTCTCGGCCGAGGATCAGCCCAACTGGGACTCCCGGATCGCCGACTTCTCCGACGTCGAGGCCTACGTGCGTTGGGTCAGCATCGAGCCGCAGCTTGGGCCGATCGACATGCATCTGAACGGCTCGAGCCCCGCGGTGCAGTGGGTCGTGGTCGGCGGCGAGTCGGGCCCCGGCTCGCGCCCCTTTGACGTCGACTGGGCGACGTCGCTCGTGGCTCAGTGCGATCGCGTTTCGATTCCTGTATTCGTCAAGCAGCTCGGAACCAAGCCGATCCGCGAAGCGCAGCCCCTGCTCCTGGAGAGCTCCAAGGGCTGCGATCTCGTAGAGTGGACAGGCCCTCTCAAACACCTCCACCGTCGCGAGCTTGCCCTCGGCGGACTTTTGGGCACCGGCGAGCTACTGTAGAAAAGGGAAGTCTAAATGGAAAACGAAACATCATTGCTCACACGGTCGCTCCTATTGGGGAAGCAACGGAACTGCGGGACGCCGGATCCTCTCTCGGATCCATCAGCCGCCGCCATGCTCAACAAGTGGCTCTGCAAGGTGCCGCTGATCCCCGTACAGGTGCGCGTCGTTTGTAAATCTGAAACCCTCACCGTCGAGGTCTCGCCCGACGACGGGGCCGCACGCGAGATCGAGGGCTTCACCAGCACCAATCGATCCGGTGAGATCCATCTGAAGAGGATCTCTCTCGGCATTGTCGAACCGGGCCCGCTGCGTGATCTCGACGTCGGAGTCTTCAACACCGGTCAACTCGTACCGATGCCTCTTGGCACCTTCTCCAGAGTGAACCCACTCTTGGTCACTTTTCATCCGATCCGTGAGCCAGATGCACCGGACCCTCTTCCGGAGCTCTCGTTGACGATCTGGTGCAGCTGGTACGCAGGGGAAACTACCCTCCTCAAGACCCTCGCTCTGATCAAGAGCGCGAACATAGATGTCGAGGACGACGAGATCCGATCCCTCCTCGATCGCTACAGCCCGTATCTCTAAGCCAACCCGTCAAAACATCTCTGCCAAGGAGACACCCATGAAACACCGGATCCAGATCACCAGCCGTCTGCGCGTCACAGTTGAATACGCCTACGACGTCGAGTACGACACCGACACCGGCGAGGCCGTGATCGCCTCGCAGGGACACGCGGTGAGCCACCCCGATACTCTGCGTGTTCGTGAGCTGATGCAGCGGACTGATTTCGACGAGGTCGACAACGCCGCCCTGGTCAAGTTGATCGACGAAGAGTTCATCGTTCGTCCCAGGGACGGCGAGACCCTCATGCATCACGGACATCAACACCATCTCAGCGTGGATCTTCTCGGTCTCGACGTCGACGACGAAGGGGAGGTCGACCCGGACGGTCTCGCCACGGTATCCGGAGAGGAGATCCTGGGAGCTCTCGTCTCCGAACGTGACCGCGGGCCCGATCATCGACTGCGTGCCAAAGTGGCGCGCCGTCGTCGTAAGCGACTCAAAGAAACTCGGTGATCGCCATGGACTACGGACCTGTTCAACCTCTGTCCGATCCCGAGGAGCGCGCCAGGCTGGACGGGCTCCTCAAGAAAGGCGGACTCGTTCCTGTAAACGCGTCCGTCTTCACCCATACTCGCGTTCCGACCACTGTCGAGGTCAGGCCCCCGACGACGGACTGGTACTCGGTCGAAGGGCTCACATCGGGTCATCCTACCGGCGAGATCATGATCCAATGGATCGAGATCGACTGCCGGATCGTGATGCGCGACGTCGATCTTGGCGCCTTCAACCTCGGGCACCTCGTTCCCATTCCACTGGGCGTCTTCTCCCGATCCGATCCGTTGCTGATCACGTTCGACGTCATCGGAGAGAGACCTCACCGCTTCGATCTGACGTTGTGGTGCCACGTCCTGCCGAGGAGTCCTGTAGATCCGCAGGAGCGTTTTGCCCCGCCGTCGTCGGGCGCCATGATCAAGATGCTGCGTCTGATCAAGGAGAGCGCGATCGACGTCGAGGACGACGAGCTTAGGGCACTCCTCGATCACTACGCAGCGGTTCTGTAAGCGTCGAAGGCTCGGCTGGGCGACTAGGCCTGGCCGACCTGGGCAACGTTCATGGTGAAAGTCTCGTTCACCGTAGCCGCCGACCATTGGGCCGTGATCCGGAAGAGGTTGGCGATCGTTTCGTCCACGGCGACAAGAGCTAGCTCGTCGATGATGACTGCATCGGGGCCCGCTCCTACTGGGAGGGATAGGCGCTGCATCGATCCTTCTCCGTTGCCGACTAGTGTCGAGATCGATGAGAAGAAGCTGAAGAAGCCAGAAAGATTCAACTCGTAGGTCGTCGAGGCGGGCAAGACAGAGACAGGGATCACGATGCTCGAGACGGCTGCGCCAAGGTAGAAGCGCAACGTCAATGTCTCGCCCCCGAGGTTAGTTCCTAGGTTTCCGTGGATCCGATAGTTCAGCGGACGGGTCAGCAGCGTGTTGGCCGGAACGGTGTGTGAGATCAGTTCGATCTCGTCCGTCGTGTTCCCAACGGTGACCGTAGCGCCGAGCTGGGTTGGCAAGAGCACGCCATTGCTGTCGCCTGTGCCCGCCATGGCCACCCAACCCGTCGTTCCGCTGGCGGTCTGCTTGAGGTACAGGGTCCCGGTTAGAAGATCGATCCGTCCGTCGCCGAACGTGCCGCTCTCAACCCCTTCGGGACTTCCTCTGAGGGGACGCCAGACGGCTTGCAATCCGCGCTCGAGCCGGAAACCGATGCTTTTTCCGCTGAGGAAGTCGCCGATGAAGCTGAGGAGTCCGACCATGTCTTACCCTACCTCAGGACCTCAGGGGGGCAGCGGTGTAATCTGTAATCGGCCGACTGCTAGACTGGAGCCATGGGCCGTCTCCTCCTCCTCTTGTCACTCCTTCTTGCCGCGTGCCTCCCCACGCTCAAGATCTACACCGAGACCCCGGGCCAGGAGGAACTCCTGCAAGAAGCCGGCACAACGATCGGTGTCAAGACCAAGATCGTTGAAGCTCCAGGACGCGGCGTCGTCACCGTCGAGTTCCGCGAGAACGAAGGCAACGTCTGCGGCCAAGCCCTTGAAAAGATCATCGCGGCCGAAGGCCTACGTGATGCCCTGGAAAATGGAGTCGTCGACTGTGAGCCCAAGGCGTGGACGTGCGTCAATGCGACGTATGCATCCCACGAGCTCGGACACGTGATCGGCCTGCTCCGGCACGTCAGCGTGGAGGGAAACCTGATGGAAGAGGCCCCACCCCATGACGCGCAGCTCACCCACGATCAGAAGCTCCGCGTCCAGGCGATGACCCTCGTCTTCAACGAGATCTGCCGCTGATCGAACCGAGCGCGGCCGCGGTAGAGAAGTCTCCCTAGCTGTCTACCGTCCGATGCGGTCCTGTGGTGTTGTCGCGCTCAAGCACCGTGATCCTGTGCTCGTGTTCCTGCTCCTTGCTCGATAGTTTGTGGACACGTTGACGCAAGTCCGACGT
>SDBV01012928.1_pt1 | contig 10662 bp, 10 predicted proteins | sample 2277081 | NCBI WGS metagenome assembly SDBV01 (sample SAMN10402039, study PRJNA504765) | marine sediment metagenome | isolation source: marine sediment core GS10_PC15, 223 cmbsf | place: Arctic Ocean: Southern Knipovich Ridge | collected 2010
GTGGCCTTGGCGGCTGATTTCTCTTTTCGATACGCGAGCACGATCTCCGCCTGCGGGGTTTCGTTCGTTCCGACGACGACCCGATAGGATTCGACCCGCACGCGTTGATCCGAGGGCGACTTGAGGACGTCCGCGATGATGTACGGGAGATCCTCGACGCTGATCCGGTTCTTGCGCTCGCCGAGTTCGACGATCCGCTGCAGGACGAGCGACTTCTCCTCGGTCTCGAGAGCGATGCCGAGTGCCTTGAGGTTGTGTTCGAGTGAGGCCCTGCCGGCCAACTTGCCGAGTGCGTAGCGCCGCTGTTCGCCGAAGCGGGCCGGTAGCAGTCGGTTCGCGTACAGTTCGCCCTTCGCGTCGCCGTCCGCGTGGATGCCCGCGGTCTGGGTGTAGACGTCGCGGCCGACGATCGGCGTATTGTCGGCGACGTCCTTTCCGCTGAAGGTTCCGACCAGGCGCGACAGTGACGAGAGGCGGGCTTCCTGGACCCCGGTCTGGAATTTCGTGTGGTCGTGGATCGCGGCGACGACTTCCGCCAGCCTCGCGTTCCCCGTGCGCTCGCCGAGGCCGTTCACGCTGGTGTGAACGCCCCGGGCGCCCGCGCGAACGCTCGCCAGGACATTTGCAGCTGCGAGTCCATAATCGTTGTGGGCGTGAAACTCGAACACGAGGTCGGGCCAGGTCGATACCATCAGCTCGACGTAGCGGGCTACATCCTGCGGTGACATGATGCCCAGGGTGTCGGCGAGGTAGATCCGCTGGGTGCCGAGATCGCGCAGCAATGCCACCATCGCGAATACGTAATCGAAAGAGTCGCGCACTCCGTTCGACCAATCTTCGAGATAGGCGTTGACTACGAGACGCTTGCGCTTCGCGGCGCGAAAGGTCTGGGTAACGGCGTTGCGGTGTTCTTCGGGAGTCAGGCCCAGCTGGACACGGCAGTGGCGTTCGGATCCCTTCGTGAGGAGGTTCATGACCTTCCCGCCGGCTCCCGCGATCCAGTTGACCGATGCGCTCGCATCGCAGTAGCCGAGTATCTCGACTCGCGGCAGCATGCGCTTTTTTCGCGCCCAATCCACCACGAGGCGCGCCGCCTCGCGCTCGCCCTCCGAGACGCGGGTCGAAGCGATTTCGATGCGGTCGACCCCCACCTCGGTGAGCAGGAGCCGAGCCAGTTGGAGCTTCTCCGCGGGAAAGTAGGAGACGTCGGGAGTCTGCTCTCCATCGCGGAGGGTGGTATCCATCACTGCGATGCGATTTTCATCCATGCGCTTCAAGCGGTTCTCCCAATCGGGCCGAAAGAATCTTGCGCGAAGTCTCGCGCTGTCAACCTGCGAGGCTTTGCCGCCCAAACCCCAGACAGTCTAACCTCGCCTCGTGACCGAGCCCCGCCAATCCCTGCCGATCCAGGAAGAAGATCGTGGCCAGCGCCTCGACCGGTTTCTCGCCGAGCATCTGAGGCTCTCGCGCTCGCAGGTGCGTCGGCTGCTCGCGCGCGGCGCCGTGAGCGTCGGCGGGCGCAGCGTGAATGAGGACGCCAAGGGCTGGAGCCTTCAGCCGGGGTCCGCCGTCGAGGTGACCCCCTTTGCGAGGCCCGAGGACGAGCGGGCGCTGTCCGCTCCGGATCAGCCGCTCCGAGTGCTCGCGCGGGGAAGCGGCTGGCTCGCGCTCGACAAGCCCGCCGGAACTCCCGTGCACCCGCTCCGAACGGATGAGTCCGACACCGTGTTGAATGCGGTGATCGCCCGATTTCCCGAGGTCCACGGCGTGGGCGAGGGCGGTCTGCGAAGTGGGGTCGTCCACCGGCTCGACGTCGATACTTCGGGTGTACTGCTCGTTGCGACGGAAGAAGACGCCTGGCAGCGCTTGCGCGGGGCCTTTCGGGAGCATTTCGTCGAGAAGTCTTATCGCGCGCTCGTGATCGGCGCGCTCGAAGGAGAGGGGAGCCTCGAGGTCGGGCTGGTCACTGCCCGTCACCGGCCCGCGCGGGTGCGCGTGGTCGCCGAAGCGGAGCTCGAACGGGCGCGCGGTGTTCACATCGGTGTGCTTCGTTGGCGCTCGCTCGAGGCCTTTGGCGGCGTGACGCTCGTCGAAGTAAGGCCCAAGACCGGCTTTCTCCACCAAATTCGCGTCTCGTTGGCCCACCTGGGTTTTCCGGTCCTCGGAGACCGCAGCTACGGTCCGGCCTGCGATCCGATCCCCGTGCCTCGGCAGATGCTCCACGCCGCTCGCGCGAGTTGGGGCGAGGTTGAGGCGAGCAGTCCGGATCCCGACGACTTCCGGGCTGCGCTCGCCCAGTGCGCGGCGCTTTCCGGCCGGGCCTGACCGCGGTTGGCGTTTGCGCAGGTCGGCCCTTTCCGCGATCAGCCAGCTTTCGTGTCGCTCTCGGCCTTCAACTGCAGCTGCATCGCGAGCGCCTTCTCATCCTCGGCTTCCTGAATCAGGCCCTTCGCTTGATAGAGAATCGACAGATTGGTGTGACTCAAGGGGTCATCGGGTTCGAGCTCGATCATCTTCAGGCCCGCCTCGATCGCGCCGTCGAGGTCTCCCTTGCGCCTCAACGTCATCGACAACCCATTCCAGCCAATCGCCAGGTTGGGCTCTGCGTCCACCGCGCGTTGATAGCAATCGACGGCTTCGTCTATGCGGTCATCGGCGAAGTGTTTGAAGCCCTCTCGGCAGAGCGCGCGGGTGTCGGGCATGGTCGAATCATAATCCAATCGCGGGATTTCAGTGTTGGTCGAGTTTCTTTTCGGCTTGCCGCAGGTAGGCGTGGATCTCGTGACCGGTCTGTACGTCACCCGCTGCCTCGGCCAGCCCGATCGCTCGAGCAAAGACTTCGGCAGCTTCAATGGGGCTGTCCGATTCGAGCAGCGACCGACCCAGGTCGCGGTGAGCCGCGGTGTCCCCCGGATCGAGTTCGACGGCGCGTCTGAGAGGCTCGACGGCTTCAGCGAGTTTTCCCATTTCCATCAGGCTGCGTCCCAGTCCCGCCCAGCTCGGCTGGTCGTTTGGGTCGTTCTCGAGAAGCTTGCGAAATCGAGTCATCTGGCTTTGGAGGATTTTTGGGTCGTTGTCGGGCAATTGGAGAAGGTTACCGAAGTCGCGTCGACGCGGCTCGCCGAACGCCGGATTGTCCTTCTGGCCGGCGAATGCCTCGGAATTGCTTTGCGGCGACGGAGCCGATTCGGTCGCGTCCTGTGCCGTGATATTCGAATTCGCGGTGTGGACTTGTTTGGCCATTCGGTCAAAGGAGATTAGGATTCTGTTGGATTTCAGGAACAAACCACGACGATGTGGGGCATTCCTCCCCGCCAATCTGATCTTTTTTCGAGGTCTTCGCAATGCGTAAAACCCGGGTGTTGATCGTCGCAGCGGTAGTCGGTTTCGTCTTGCTGTGGCTTCTGGTACGCAGCGAAGGACCGTCGATCGAGGATGGCAGCATTCTGGTACTTCCGATCGAAGGCCGTTACGTCGAGTCGCAGGATCCTTCGCTGTTGGCACGGATTTTCACGGACACGGGGATGTCGTTCGCGGCGCTGCTCTCCGAAATGAACAAAGCAGAGCGCGATGACCGCCTTTCGAGGGTGGTTCTGCGCATTCGGAAGCTCGCCATCGGGTGGGGGCAGGCCCAGGAGTTGCGAGATGCGATCGGGAGGCTCCGAGAAGCGGGTCGCCGCCCGGTCGCGTATCTCGAAGTCGCCGGATTCAGCGCCAACATCGAGTACTACGTGGCGAGCGCGGCCGACGAAGTCCAGATCGCTCCCGCCGGTTTTGGCGGCGTCGTGGGTCTCGCGGGCGAGTATTTCTTTCTCGGCCAGATGTGGAAGAAATTCGGAATCGATTTTGACGTCGCCCGCGCTGGTCGATACAAGAGCGCCATCGAGACGCTGACTGGCGACGAGATGTCGGACGCCTATCGCGAGGCTGCCAACTCTCTCCTCGATTCCATCAACCACCAGTTCATTACCGGAATTGCGGAAAGCCGCGGCCTGACCTTCGCGACCGTGCGAGCCGTCATCGACCGCGCGCCGATGACGCCCCCCGAGATGGTCAAGCACCATCTCGTCGACAAGATCGCGTTCTTCGACGAGCTTCTCGCGTCTTTCGGCGGGCCGACCGTGAAGGCGAGCGAATACGCGCAGGTCGATCTCGCGAGCCTGGGATTCGATCCCGTCTCCCAGTTCGCTTTGATCTACGGAAGTGGCAATGTCGTCGTCGGCAAGGGGAGGGAGAATTCCAGGGGAAATCCCGTGATGGCATCGGACACCGTGGCGGGCGCTCTCGAAGAGGCCGCCAACGATCCCGATATCGACGCGATCATCTTTCGGATCGACAGTCCCGGTGGATCGGTACTCGCATCGGACATCATCTGGAGAGCGCTGGAGGTTGCCAAGCAGAGCAAGAAGCCGCTGATCGCGTCGTTTTCGAACGTTGCGGCGTCGGGCGGCTACTACGTCGCCGCGGGCGCGGACGCGATCCTCGCCCCACCTGGTAGCGTGACGGGTTCGATCGGAGTTTTCGCGCTCAGACCGGTGTTGGAGGGGCTTCTCGACAAGCTCGACATCGGCGTGGAAACGCTGACGCGAGGGGCACACGCGGATCTCCTGATCGTCTCGCGGCCGCTGTCACCGGAGACCGCTGCGATCATGGATCGCGAGATCGAAGCGATCTATCAGCTCTTCATCGAACGGGTTGCCAGCGGGCGCAAGCTCGATTTGCAGACGGTCGACGGGATGGCCCAGGGACGAGTCTGGACGGGAGAGCAGGCATTGGAGCGTGGCCTGATCGACGAGCTCGGCGGTCTGAGAGAGGCGGTCTTGCGCGCCAAGCAGGCGCTCGATATCGACGCGGACGCGGATGTCGCGCTGATTCCGTATCCTGAGGTCGGTTCGCTCACCGAGCAGCTGGCCGATACGCTGAGGCGAATTTCCCTGGAAGTCGTACCGGATTCGCCGCTGAGAGGTCTCGCCGAGCGGGTGCAGACCTGGCTCGAGGCGGCTCCGATCGGAGCGCCGGTACTGGTTCCACCGTTCGTGTTCGACATCCGCTAGGAGGCTGCCGCTAGCCCGCATTATTCATGAAACCCTCTGCTGCGGACACAGGGAGCACCCAATCTTCGCGGCCTTCTCCCTCCGGGCCCCTCGACGTAGCTACCGCTACGCCTTCGGGTCCCTCTGGTCCGAGGGCCACCAATCTTGGGTGCTCCCTGTGCCCTCGCGACGAGGGATCATGAATAATGCGGGCTAGATTTCGGGACAGCCGTCGCCGCAAAGCGAATCCACAGGATTGCCAGCCGGGGTCGAATCAAACAGAGAGGTTTCTTCGTGCGGCTCAAGAAAAATTTTGAGGTCGATCGACAGCCGGAATTTGCTTGCCGCATTGCGGCCCGAGACGAAACGCTCATCAGCCTGTTCGCCGGCGCAAAGACCGAGATCGTGGAGCGCGAAGACAATCGGCGAACCACCCGGACGCACTACCGCGCGCTCGGGAGGGAAGGTGTCGCGACGTTTCACTTCGACATTCTTCCCGATGGCCGTATATCCTTCGAGAAGCTTTGTGACGGAAATGTATGGCAGGAGCTCTCGGGAACCGTTTCGTTCGAGAAGCGAGGCAATGGAACCCAGGTGGCGTTGAAGATGGTCGGCCGGACGAAGGCGCTCGTTCCCGAGTTCGCGATTCGCGCGCCAATGCGAGACCAGATCGAGCAGATGGCGTCATCACTACGAGCGTGCATAGAGGCTGCCGAGGTATCTGAAGCCGATTAGGAGGCTGCCCCCAGTCTTGGGGCAGCGGCCACCGGGTTGAACGCAGGTTTTCAATGGTCACTGTGATCGCCGAAGATGGCGTCGGTCTCTACGCGGAATCCCACGGTGACGGGATTCCCGTGATCTTGTCGAACGGGCTGTGCACGACCTGCGAGAATTTTCGTCCGCAGGTGGAGGCTTTCGTTGATGCGGGCGCGCAGCTGATCCTATGGGATTATCGAGGGCACGGTCGTTCTGAATCCCCCGACGATCCCGCCGCCTACACGCTCGATCGCGCCCTGGGCGATCTCGGTCGTGTGCTCGATTGGGCGGCGCCCGGTCGGCGCGCCGTGCTGGGAGGGCTCTCCTTCGGAGGCCTGGCGTCGTTGCACTTCGCGCACAGAAGCCCCGAGCGGGTGCGGGGGCTGATTCTGATCGCTACCGGACCGGGCTTCAAGAATCCAGAGGCCGCAGCGCGATGGTCGAAGTTGAGCGAGAGGTCGGCGTCGCTGATCGAAAACGAAGGACCGTCCGCATTTGTGATGAGCCGAGCCGCTCCCAGCTTGATCGGCCTCGATCCGGATCTACCGGCCGCCCAGGTGGCGGCCCGGGCGATCGCCCGTCAGAACCCCGTCGGCCTCGTGCATTTCCAACGGCAGATTGCCGCCCATGTGCCACCGATCATCGATGAGCTCTCTGAGATCGATTGCCCTGCGCTGGTTGCCGTGGGAGAAAAGGACGACGCTTTTCTGCGCGCTGCAGATGTCATGACTGCCCGCTTGCCTCGGGTGGAGCGCGAGACGATTCCGGGCGCGGGCCACATGGTAAACATCGACGAGAGCGAGGTCTTCAACGCAATTGCCCTGCGCTTTCTCGGAAAGATCGCCGCCGAACCCCCCGAATGAGCCATTATCCGTTCGCGGTGCGGGCTTCCATTTTCTTGAGTGTCTTCAAACCACCCGGAACGTGAAACGCCTGCAGGCCTTCTTTTCGCATGAACTCGGCGAGGTGTGCGCTCTTGAGTCCGATCTCGCAGTAGAGCACGTAGGTATTGCGGCGGTCGAAGCTCGCATAGGTCTTGAGGGCCTTGGCAAGATCCAGGTGCAGCGCGCCGGGCCAATGCCAGCCCTGATATTCCGGCTTCGAGCGCAGGTCGATCACCGTGGCGCCCTCCGGAATGCGATCCACCTCGAGGTCGGGAATCTCCAGCGTTTCCAGATCCAGCTCGCGGAGCTTGAAGATTTTTCGCGTCGCCACCGCCGCCCCGACGATCGACAGGTCGATCTTGGCTTCCTCCGCCTCGATCGCCTCCAGGGTCGCTGCTGTAGAAGGGCGAGTCGGCACCATCGCGCAGTACTCACGGATGATCTTGGACAGTTCGTAGGTGCCGATGAGGCGAGCGGTGTTGATGATCTCTTCTTTGTTGGAGCCGATCAGCGGGCGCAGGATCGTTTCGTCCGTAGCCCGCGAAATCACTGCGAGATTGGGCAGCGTCTGAGAGGACACCTGGCCCACTGCTTCGCCCGTGATGATCGCCGACGCGCGGCGCTCGCGAACCATGATCTCGGCCGCGCGCACCATCAGGCGCTTCAACAGCACCTGCCAATAGCGCGGTCGGGTTCGCGCTCGAAGTTCTTCGGTCACCACCGCGAAGTCGATTGCGTGCAGACGCGGCTGGTCGCCGTAGGACCACTGATCGGCGAGCACCTTGGCGACCCGAAGGACGCCCTGCTGGTGGGTTTCGCCGCCGAGGTTGCAAAACGCGTAATCGATCCGTACGCCGCGCCTCAACAGCTGCCAGGCCGCGACCGCGGAGTCGAAGCCGCCCGATAGCAACGCGATTGCACGCCCACTCGCTCCGAGCGGGATTCCGCCGTGGCAGGCGAGGCGCTCGGCAAAGAAGTAGGCGTCGCTCCCGATCAACTCGATGTTCACCGTTTCTTCGGGGTTGGTCAGGTCGACTCCCGCCGAGCTGGCGAGCAGGCGGGTTCCCAGTTCGCGCTCGATGTCCGAGGGGAGCAGCGCGATCTTCGAGCGCTCTCCGACCCTTCGCGCTCGGATCGCAAAGCGCTTGCCGGTTATGCGGCTGCCGAACAATTCTTCGCCGGCGTCGACGATGCGTTCGATGTTGTCCGCGGGGCGCTGCTCGACCAGGGAGATCGACTGGATGCCGAAGACCCGGGTCAGGACCGATGCGCTGGCCGCGTCGGGTAGCTCGACGAAGATCCGGTTATGGGTGTCGCGAATGCGGGGCTCGAGTTCCTCTGCGAGAAGGGCGTTTCGCAGGTTCGCGACCAGCCGTTTGACGAATTGCGAGCGGGTCGCGCGAGCCTTGGTCCCGATGTCTCCCGAAAAACGGAGCAGCGCCAGTTGGGAGTTCGGGGAAGCCGCCACGCCGATCAGTTGCAAAAGCGGTAGAGGAAGCCGCCAATCAGCAGCAGAATCCACATCGCGATCTTTGGTGCGGCGGATCCGTTCGAAGGAGTGAGCTCTTCGCTTGCCTCGTTCGCCTCGGTGTGTTCCGCCTCGAGCAGGCTCGTCAATGTCATTCGCCGCGGGCTCGACCCGCTGGACAGCCGCCCTCCGCAGTGAAAGCAGCGCCGGATTCCGAGCGGAGCGGTCACGTTACATTGATGACAGTAGGCCTCGTAGGGATTTTGGGGGCCATGGGTTTGCATCGGGTGATGGTATCGAATCTGCCTCCGAATTCCGGTGCGCTCGGTCGAGCCGGCAGGCGCGCCCGCATTGCGGTCGCTTGAGCCGTGTCATTTGGGCTCGCGTCTGGGCGTAAAGCGCAGCCTTCGAAGTGCCGATCTACTCCGCGATGCGAGACACCTCACTGCTGAAACTCGCCTTCGATGGGGTTCCAGGGCGCTATCGGGTGCAACTCCTTGCGAATCCGGAGCTTTGCGATAGCGGAATCGCCCACGGTGATCCCGCGAATCCGAGCCTCATCGAATGGAGGGCGATCCGCTGGGCGCTGGCCGCCGAAGTCGGCGAGCCCGAGGGCGTTCGAACCATCATCTTCGACCTCGTGGTGGATCGGATTTCCGGGCCGGACGGCAGCGGGTTCGAGATCCGCAGGCTCGGTGCGGAACCCGGCGAAGAGGCGACGGAATGGGCCTCGGCGATCGAGCGGGCGCTCGCCCCCCGATTTTCCGCCCCGTCGATCAAGAACCTCGCCGCCGAGGGCACCCCGAGTAGCTGGTACCAGAATCTCGAAGAGTTCGAATCCGCCGCCCTCGAATCCCTCGATTCCTGATCAGCCAGGTGCGTGGCCCAGCGGGCCACGCACCGCCGCGAAAGCTTTGGCCGCAGGCCAACGCGCAGCCAGGTGCGTGGCCCAGCGGGCCACGCACCGCCGCGAAAGCTTTGGCCGCAGGCCAACGCGCAGCCAGGTGCGTGGCCCAGCGGGCCGGGCGCCGCCGCGAAAGCTTTGGCCGCAGGCCAACGCGCAGCCAGGTGCGTGGCCCAGCGGGCCGGGCGCCGCCGCTTTTCGCTGGGTGTTGCGCGGAGATTTATCGCCAGTTCATGCGGTGTGTGGCCGACGGCGGTTGGATCACGCCGCCGAAAATTGCTATCCAAATGTGTCAACTTTCAATCCGCTGGTCGCGCCTCGACCGAGCGGGGCTCGAGGAGAAGAAGCAAGTGAGTGGAAAATCGCGCTGCCGCGTCGCAGTCCTCGGCGCCACTGGCGTCGCCGGGCAGCAATTTCTCGTCTCCCTCGACCAGCACCCGTGGTTCGAGGTCGTTGCGCTCGCGGCCAGCGAGCGAAGCGCCGGCAAGCCCTATATCGATGCGATCACGGGGCCCGACGGCCATCTGGGTTGGGCGTGCGAAGAACAGCTGCCCCAGTCGTTTTCTCAGGTGCAGGTGATCGAGGCCTCGAAGTTGGACCTCGACGGGGTCGACCTGGTTTTTTCGGCGGTCGAAAGCGATGCGGCCCGAGCCCTGGAGGAAAAATTTGCGCCGAGCGTACCGGTGGTTTCGACCTCGTCGGCCTTCCGATACGAAGACGATGTTCCGATCATCGTGCCGGGCGTCAACTGCGATCACACGGCCTTGATCGAGCGTCAACGGCGAGAGCGGGGCTGGAAGGGCTTCGTGGCGCCGATTCCCAACTGCACCACGACCGGGTTGGTGGTGGCGCTCGCGCCGCTCGCTCGGACCTTTGGTCTGCGCAGCGCGATCGTCACCTCGATGCAGGCGCTCTCGGGCGCAGGGCGCAGCCCGGGGATCGCCGCGATGGACGTCCTCGACAATGTTCTGCCCTACATCCCGAAGGAAGAGGAGAAGGTGCAGACCGAAACCTCGAAGATTCTCGGCACGCTCGAAGGGGACCAGATCGTCCCGCTCGACATCCCGGTTTCGGCCACCTGCACCCGAGTCAATGTCCGGGATGGCCACACCCTGTGTGTGACCGCGAGCCTGGGCCGGCCGGCGGAGCTGGATGAGGTTGCGGACGCAATGCGGGCTTTCGGCCGGGAGTTCGTGGATCTGGGGCTCCCCTCCACCCCCCCGGAGATCATTCGGGTGACCGACCAGCCGGATCGGCCACAGCCGCGGATCGACCGTATGCTGCACGACGGCATGACGACCGTGGTTGGTCGAATCCGCAGCGATTCGGTGCTGGAGAACGGGGTGAAATGGATACTCCTGTCCCACAACACCAAGCTCGGTGCCGCAAAGGGGGCTATTTCGGTCGCGGAGTATCTGCTCCACACGGGCCTGATCTAGGATTCGGCGGCCGAGTCTCAAAATCGCGATTGGGCCGGCCGATTTCCCAGCCCTGTTCGAGACTTGCGGGCCTCGAATTATTCTCCACACTCCCGATTGGGGAGCTTTGAGAGGTTGGGTTTCCAAATCTTCCGGCGCGCTTCGATTTTGAAAGCGACCGTTGGAGGGTTTGCGCCCA
>SDBV01012929.1_pt1 | contig 10661 bp, 6 predicted proteins | sample 2277081 | NCBI WGS metagenome assembly SDBV01 (sample SAMN10402039, study PRJNA504765) | marine sediment metagenome | isolation source: marine sediment core GS10_PC15, 223 cmbsf | place: Arctic Ocean: Southern Knipovich Ridge | collected 2010
CCTATTAAGTTTATTAAAGATTAATTTTTTAAACTCATAAGAGGTAGTTAGGATGAACTGCTTGGGAGTTTTGTGGTCACCGTTCTTGCAATTCTCGTTCCTGCAAATAAAAGCTTCTACCCTCCCATTCTTCTTTGAGCGTGTACCATTCGTGGAAATCATCCAACTGCCGCAAAGGGGACATTTGATTCGAATTTGTCCTAACATTAGTTCCACTACGCCTTGTATTACTATAATTAAATCTCTATAAATAGGAATTAAGTCCCTTTTTTTCCTGCCAGCCTAATTAAGAATATGGTTAATCAATGAAAAAAGATTTTCAATTAAAAATTGAAATATTCAATTTAATTTCACAGATATTTAAAAGAAATATAAAATGCCGATAAAAATCCTTAATTTGCGGAATATTATTGTCCCAAAGGTAAGGTGAAAGATTGAGAAAAACGGGTAGAATTACTTAATTTACGAAACTAGATGAATTAATTTATAATTTATCATTCATTTGTAAAATTCACCAATAAATCAAACATTTGAATATAATTGGGTAAATTATAATTTAACCCATACTTATTGTTTATGGTACAAATTAAGATCAATATCTCAATGAACAGTTAGAACAAGAAGATTTTGATTACTATAGCATAAAGCGTAATGGAAAGAAATAATAGAAGTTATGATATATCAAGCATTTTTTTAACTAATTCTCTGAATTCTGCCACCTTTATTGGTTTTGCCACATAATCATTAAAACCAGCTTGTAAAATTCGTTCTTTATCTCCTTTCATCGCAAATGATGTTACAGCAATTATTGGTATATCTTTAAAATTTTCAATTTTACGAAGTTCAGTACATATATCAATTCCACTCATTTCTGGAAGTTGAATATCTAAAATAATTAAGTCCGGATCCCCTGATTTTATTAATTCCAATCCTGCATTCCCTCTAGTTTCGGGGTGGATTTCGATATCGGGTATTAATTTTAGAATTGCCTTAAATAATTTCATATTTTTTTCGTTATCTTCAATAACATATACATTTTTTGGCATAAAATCTCGAACTTTTAAAATTATTAGAATTTAAGATAATATTAAATATTGATTTTTATGGTATTATAATTTTATGTAAAAAATATTTTTATTAATTTTCATCATAAGGCTGGTCTTTCTAACCAAAGAAAGATTAATAATCCGAATAGAATCTTGGATTCATTTTATATGTAAAATTTATATTTTTACACTATCTTCGAAAAATTGGAATTTATTATTTTATCTATTGCACTTTAGATAAATTAATAAGTACATATTTTTTTATAATTATGTGTAAAATCATAAAATTTCAATAAATTAAGTGTTTAATGGCATGGTTATTGGATTAGCATTATTTAGTTGGGATCAAAGGCAGGGCGCTGTCTTAGATGTGAAATATCCTGAAATTTTTGAATTGTCAGATTCTTTAATAAATAAAATTTATAATACACATGCTTATTCACAAGATTTTGAAAAAGAAGAATTAATTGAGACAAATTATGAAGATCAAGTAATATTTAGCTTTTGTGATAAAAATCGGGTACCAGATGTAGGTTATGAAATCATAATTCTGATTATTCATGAAAAGGAGAAAATAAATTCTTATAATATAAAGAGATCCTTAATAAATTTCGTTAAAAAAGTATTTATGAGTTCTTTATCTGAACGTAATAAGGTTTTTGTGGAAAATGCGGTAATTTTTTTTAAAAAGAGTTCAGCAAAAAAGATTTTATTGTTAGGTCGAGCAAGTACTGGAAAGACCACAATTAAAAAGATACTTTTCGAGGGAAAGAATCCTAAGGATTTACTTTATAGTCCTCTAGCGCCTACTAGAGGTATAACCCCATCAATTTATTCATGGTTAGATTTAGATCTAGGATTATTTGATTCATCTGGGCAAGAATTAGCATTTCTATTGCAGGATGAAAATGAACAAAAAATTGCATTTGAAGATGCCGATGCAATCATTTATCTTTTTGACTTTCAAATATGGGTGACCAATTCTCAAGAAATCATTGACGAAATTCAAGGTATTTTAAATATAATTGAAAAAAAATCGTATAAATCAAACTTGATTTTATTTTTGCACAAAATTGATTTAATAAGAGAAGATAATAAAGATAAAATTCTCAGAGAAATAAAAAATACGGTAAAAAACCAATTAAAATTACCAGTTTATTTTACAAGTATTTATCCAAATTTGATATATAGTTTATATAATGCTTTTTATGAAATTTTAAGCAGTTTTTCAGAAGAAACAATTACTCTAAAAACAATTTTAGACGAAAAAATTAGTGATTTCTCAAAGATAATGTGTTTTATTACTAATCAACATAATAGCATCATAGTTCAAACGATGTCTATAGATTTTAATACCACTTTAATCAATCATTCACATAAGCTCCTTGCTCAGTTAACCCAAAACTTTGAAGACATGTCAGAACATCAGATTAACCATGTGATAATTTCAAGTCTAAATGAATTAAATATAATTATGGTTAATCTTAATCTGAAAAAATTTAATGTTAAAAATTTAATTTGTATAACTGAAGGTATAAATGTTAATAAATTAATTCTATTAGGCGGGCAAATAAGAGATAGATTAAATAGGTATCTTTATTAAAATAAAACAGATTGAAAATTAGAACAAATGAGTAAAAAAATTGTTATTGTTGGTCCCCCCGGAGCAGGTAAAACCACTCTTAAAAAGATATTTTTTGAAGGGGAAAACTCTTCAAACCTATTAAATTATGCACTAGAACCTACGCACGGACAAGATACTTTAATACTCAAATTAAAAAAGGAAATTGGTATTTTTGATTTAGCTGGACAGGAAAACGAGCGGTGGTTCGAAACTGAAGAAAAAATAATTTTTAACGATAGTAAGATTATATTAGTTGTTTTTGATGTAACCACTCAATTAGAAGAAATAATTGAATTCATAAAAAAGATAATCGATTTACGGAATTCTGAGACTCCTGATTCTTTTATATACGTATTACTTCACAAAATAGATTTGGTTGACCTTAAAACACTAAATGAAATAAAAAGAAAAATAAATAAAATTCTCTTTAAAGTGAAATTAATCAAAAATCTATTTTCTAGTGTAAAAAAAGAATATTTTCATCATACATTGTCTTATTTTATTGAAATTTTAAAAATAAGTCTTGAGGAAGAGAATACACCAGAAAAATTTGATTTTCTTTATTTAAAAGAAACTGTCAGACTACTCCATTTAGTTGATCAAGAATTAATTGCATCTAAAAAGGATTTACGGGAAAAATTAGATTTAACGGAAATAGATCTAAATAAGATAATAGATAATTTAGTTAAGAAAGGAATAATTCAATTTTCACCAATTATTGAGGAGAATGTGCTTAGTTTAACTGAGAAGGGTAAAAATAATTTTAATAAAATTATGAATAATTTTTCTCTAAACAACATTTTACCATTTAAGAATGAAGCGATAATTTCAGATGTCCCCAAAGATAAAAAAATCCCTCCTTTCTTAGGATTTTTTGTTGCTAATAAGGATGGTTTAACATTAATGACGGTAGAATTATACAATGGAATTCTTTTAAATTATCTTAAAAGTAGAATTTTAAATGAAGAAAAAATAGAAGTTAAATTTAATGTTGATTTAATTCCTATTTTCATAAGCGCTTTAGAAAAGTTTGCACAAGAATTAAATATTCAAAATTTATCTGGATTTAGTTTAAAGGGAACCAATTTAAAAATGCAAATTTTTTGTTTTGATCAGTTTACTGTCACCTTATTTTCAAATCTATCCGTTAATGTCAAAAACATAGGCTATAAAATTAATAATTATTTTAATGAACTCTTTGATAACTATAATGTTGAGTTTAATATATCCAATCAATCAGGAGATATCAGCAATCTTACGGTTATAAAAGAGGATTGTATGAATTGGTTAAAGGAATTGAATAAATTCTATGAGGACATAATTTTTAGTCTAGACTACTGTGATATTGAATGTGGGGAGAATTTTTATAATACTCTTGATGATTTTCAAAATGAAGTTAATTTTGAATTTTCACTGATTAAAGAAAAAATTAAAAAATTGAAGATTAATTTAATGAATGCCATACTCACGGAAAATTTCGAAGAAATTCAAAAATTGATCAAAATTGCTCAAGATTTAAAATCTGATTTCATTTCAAAATTCTAGCTGTTAAAATATAATATAATAAATAATTAGTGAAGTAATTTTAAGGATATAGTATATTTATACCCAAATTTAACATTATTTGTTTTTATTAAACATTATAAAAAACTTAAAAATTCTTCTATTTTTTTTTTTTCTGGAATACTTAAAGATTTTGGAATATTAAAGATAAAAGTTGATCCTACTCCTAATTTACTAGTAAAGGAAATTGTTCCACCATGTAAATTTATTAGTCTTTTAGCTATAGATAATCCAAGACCCGTTCCTGGAATAGAATTTACATATGGAGAATCAATTCTTTTGAACTCCTTAAAAACCAAATCGTAATCTTTTTGAGCAATTCCGATACCTGTATCTTTAATTTTAAATATCCACTTTTCTTTATCTTCTTGAATAATAAAGGATATTTTTCCTGTTATTGTATATTTTATAGCATTGCTTAGCAAGTTATATATTATTTCCTTGAATTTAATGGGATCTGCATATATCTCTTTTTGAGTATCTAATCCTTTAATTTTAAAATTTAATCTTTTCTTTTCGTACAATAATCTTAAATTTGACTTTATTTGTTCTATTATATTCTTTAATGAAAATTTTTGAATTCTTAATACTAATTGACCTGCTTCTATTTTTGAGATATCTAATATTTTGGTAATCAGTTCCAATAAATGATCTGCGGAATCTTTAATGTCGTTCAGAAAGTCATTTTGATCTTCTGTCAATTTCCCATAAGATCTTTCGAGTAATAAATCAGTAAATCCAATTATTGCATTTAGAGGAGTTCTCAATTCATGGGATATAGATGATAATAATTCACTTTTGAAATTTGATGCTTTTAAGATTTCATTCATGTAAAGTTTCTGCCTTGCTGATACTTCATTTAAATTTTGAGTTCTAACTTTTACTTCACTTTCTAATTCTTCTTTAAATTTATTTTTCAACTTTTCAATTTTTATCCTCTCTGAGATATCCCTTAAGATTCCAAAATATCCAATTTTTTCATTATTTGAGTTATATTTTAGATCTAAAGAAGTTTCAACATAGATTTTTTCATTATTTTTTCTTCTTAATTTAAGTTTAATATTTTTTTTAGGTAAATTTTCTAAAGTGAGTTTATAATGATTGGCGGTATTATCATCCATTAGCTTTTTATAATGAAGATTTAATAATTTATCACTTGAATACCCTAAAATTCTACAAAGAGCCTTATTGAACAAAACGAAATTACCGTTTAAGTCTATTTCATAATATCCTTCTTGAATATTTTCAAGAATATTCTTATATTTATCCTCGCTTTCCTTTACGGCTTGTCCACTTTTGTGAATTAATTTTAATGAATTCTTATTTTTCGAAAGACTCCATAGCCGAAGCTCAGGAATCATAATGGAAGTACTATTCATTTCTTTTTGAGCAGCTTCCAATTTATTTTGAATTTCTTTCTTCCCGCTTATATCATATGCAATATGTAGAAAGAATTCGGAATTGAGATCGTTCGCAGTTATAGGAACACTATATCCTTCAACATCAATCATTTTATCTTTTTTAGTTTTAAATTTATATTCAATGCGTACAGATTTTTTTATTATTTTTTTTAAGAACTTTAAAGAATCACTTTCTTTTGGTTTTTCTTTATTTAAAATTACAATATCTTTTAGTGAAAGATCTTTTTTTTTCTTCTGATTTTTATAACCTAAAATTTTTTTCAGAGTATTATTGACATTAATTAAATTACCATTAATATCATGAATAAAAATAATATCGGGGGAAAATTCAAACAAATTTTTATATTTTGATTTCAAATCAAAATCTTTATAGTTTAATTTTCTTTCCATATCGTCATTCATCAAATTTTACTTCTCTTTTATTGAATCTTTATTCTCATTTTTACTAATATATAAATAACCGAAATATGCCCCCAAAATACCTATTATTACAAAAATCCATCCCATAAAATAAAATAATGTGAAACCAAAATTCCCCATTAAAATATAAATACGATCAATTAAAAAACAAGATAAAACCAAAATAAAACTCAAAGACATAATAGCAAGCGATAAAAATGCATTTCTATAATATCGAACACTTGAATTTTTATATACCCGAATTGATTTTATCATAAATGGAATGTACACAATACACATTAATAAAAATACGAAAAAAAATGTAAAAACATCTAATCTAATATCATCCTTTTGGTAAATTACTAATGAAAAAAAAGCTGTAAAGATTCCATAGATCATTATTATAAAACTCTGAAATTTTTTAAACTCTTTTTCAAATAATTTAACTTTGAAAAAATAAGAGAAAATAGTTGCAATTGTTATAAATAAAAAACTAATTCTAAAATCAGATATTCTTAATAATATCCAAGAAGCTGGCGTCAGAGGGTCTGATACAGAGTCATCATAGAGATAATCAATATTTGAATAAAGTATTAAAACTTTAGATAACCATGAAAAAACAATTGCGATGAAATAGTTTAAACAGAGAAGAAATAATAATAAAATTAATTTATTACGGTTTTTATTATATTTAATTACTATTAATGTAAATAAACATGATATTAAAACGATAATTATCCCCTCAAAAATCATCCCTATAAAATATAGATTATTCATATACCTTTTCCTAAAGTGTATCGTCTTGAAATTTATAACTAATGAAAGTCAGAATTTTTAGTATTCGAATATTCTTACTCCCGCAGTAGAAACTATACATATTAATTTCTTAAATTTTTTTTCTTTTTATTGAATTCATTAATTTAATTCGTATTTTTCGGAATCGTGAAAAAAAATGTAGTTCCTTTATTTAATTCACTTTTAAACCAAATTTCACCATTGTGAAGTTGTATTAACCTTTTTGTTAATGTAAGCCCTAGCCCAGAACCAGAAATGGGTTTTCTAACGTAATTTTTGATTCTCTCAAATTCTCTAAAAACAACTTCATAATCCTCAACAGCGATGCCCTCACCCGTATCGGCAACTTGAAATTCCCAATGATCTGTTCTTTCTATACCCCTAAATATAAATTTTCCTTTATCAGTAAATTTAATTGCATTTTCAAAAAGATTATATAAAATTTGCTTAAATTTCAATAAATCAGCATTTATTTTTGTATATTCATCACCTCCTTCTAAATTAAAAACTAATCCTTTTTTCTTATATTTAGGTCTTAAAATAGTAATTAAATCATTAATAATTGGTAATAGTTTAAAGCTAACTTTGTTTAATTTGAATATACCCAATTCTACTTCTGAAAAATCTAATATATTCACAAGTAATTTTAACAAATCATCAGCTGAGTTTCTAATATCTTTAAGGAATTCCACTTGTTCAGTACTCAATCTTCCGAATCTTCCCTCTAAAAGTAAATCTGAAAATCCAATTATCGCATATAATGGTGTTCTAAAATCAAGAGACATTGAAGCGAAAAATGTCGATTTGGCTTCTAGTGAATTTAATAATTGATCTATAAGGAATTTTCGATTTTTTTTATAATTTATTCTATCAGAAATATCAATAAAATAGGTCTCGATTAAAATTTTTTTCTCAAACTTTAAATAAACTGAAGTTATCTCTACATCTATAAATGTATTAAATTTATTTTTAATAGTCGCTTCAAACCTATCAATTGCCATATTTTTTTCTGAACTATTCGAAATTTTCTTTCTAAATTTAATTGAGCCCTGTTCTTCAAGAAGATTATAAATATTTTGTACCATAATTTCCTCAGTCTTGTAAACAAATAAATTCTCACTTTCACTATTTGCTTTTTTAATGTTTCCATCTATATCATGTAATAAAATGGCAAATGGGGCATTTTCAAATAAAGCATTTAATTTTTCTTCACATACTCGTAAATCACTTGTTAATTCTTTCAGTCTTATATTAATGCGATGGCGCTCAATTGCATATTGAATTGAATTCTCTAAAATAATACTATTGATTTTACCCTTAACTAAATAATCTTGTGCTCCTGATTTTACAGCTTTAATTGCTAATAAAGCATCATCTCTTCCAGTTAAAATTATAATCGGTACATTTGATACTTCTTTTAACATCTTGGATATAGTTTTTTGCCCTATACTATCTGGTAATGATGAATCTAACAATATTATATCACAATTCACTTTCCCGCATACATCAATGCCTTCACTAAGAGTTTCCGCATGAATCGTGTTAAAAGAATTATTTTTTAAATCATTAATCATACCTTTAATTAATCTAACATCCCCTTTGTTATCAGCAATTATTAAAATGTTTATTTTTTCTTCCTTCATAATGTTCTCTTACCAAATGCCTAAATTTAAAGTATAACTATTCACCTTCAATTATTTTGATTTATAGTTTTCATTAAAATGGTATTCTACTTTTATTTTTTATTATAATATTTCTATATTAATAATGTACAAATTATCCTGTTAAACTCCTGTTAGGAATTGTAAAATAAAATGTGGTTCCCTTCCCTAATTTACTCTCAAACCAAATATCTCCACCGTGTAGATTTATAAGTCGTTTTGTTAAAGCTAGTCCCAAACCAGAACCAGGAACCTGCTTTGTTTTATCGTTTTCGACTCTCCCATACTCTCTAAAAACAACTTCAAAATCTTCCTGAGCGATTCCAATTCCTGTATCTTTAATTTGAAATTCCCAATGATCTTTTTTTTCTAAACATCTTAATTTAACATTACCTTTTTCTGTAAACTTTATAGCATTATCTAAAAGATTATACAATATCTGTTTGAACCTTATGGGATCTGCACTTAAATAAGCAGAATTATTTAAACCTTCAATATTAAAACTCAATCTTTTTTTTTCATACAAAGGTTTTACAGTAGATTTTATCTCAGTTAGGATCAGTGTTAAATTAACTCTTTCAAAATCTAATTTAAGCTTTCCTGCTTCAATTTTTGATAAATCCAAAACCCTATTTATAAGGATTAATAAATGATTCCCCGCAGAAAAAATGTCACTTAAAAATTCCTTTTGGTTTTCATTAGTTTCTCCATAGGAATCTTCCAATAATAATGACGAAAAGCCTAATATCGCATTTAATGGGGTTCTTAATTCATGAGATATGTTAGCAAGAAACTTTGACTTAAATTCTAATGAGGTTAATAATTGATCTAATAATAATTCTCGGTGCTTTTCGAAATTCTTACGTTCGGTTATATCTGAAAAAAAAGATTGAATAATAAATTTATTCGCGATTTTTAATATGGTTGATGTAACTTCTACATCAATAATCTTCCCTTCTTTAGTTTTAACCGAAGTTTCTATCTTATTTGATGATGATAAATTGTAAATATCTTTATTATAATGCCACCTAATTTTTTCTAAATCTTCACAGTTAAATATTTGGAAAATTTCAAGATTTAAAAGGTCTTCTTTCGTATAATTAAGTAAATTTTCAGCTTCTTCATTAATTCTTAAAACTCTTCCTTTTGGATGAACTATTATTATTGCAAGAGGAGCAGTCTCTATTAGCGCATCCAGTTCTTCAAGAGATTGTTCTAATTTTTTTAATTCTCGCTCTACAAGTTTCTTTTCTGTAATATCTCCTACTAATCCAATGAGTTTGAATTTATTTTCTTCTTCAAAAATATTCCCTCTCAGAGAAACTGGAAATTCGTGACCGTCTTTATGAAGAGCTCTATATTCTATTGATATTCGCTCCTTACTTCGAATTGCTTCATTGAACGCATTTAGAAATTTGTTAAAATCATCAGGGTGCACATGACTAGAGAATTTTAAACCAACTGCTTCTTTGGGCGTGAATCCAAATATATTATAAAACTGAGGGCTCACATATTCAAATTTATCTCCTAATTCCACTTCAATTATTGTATCTGATATATTCTCAACAAGGTTACGATAATCTTCTTCGGTTTTTTTTAATTTTTGTTCCGCAATCTTGTGCTCAGTAATATCTTGAATTGTCAGAAGATAGGCTTTTTTTCCATCCCAATCTATATTTACTGCGTGCATTATTCCAATGGCTACACTATTATTTCCTCTTACAACTTTAATTTCAGTATTCGTGTCATTTATTATTGGATATTTTAATTCGTATCCAATAATTTCAGAATGTTTCTTTCCAAAAAATTTTAAGGCCGCAGGATTTACAAAATGCATAATTTTACTCCTATCAACAACAATCATGGAATTTACGTTATATTCTATTATTTTCCTAAAACGGTTTTCTTTAATTTTCAGTTCTTCCATCTTTTCTTCTAATTTTTGGTTCAAATGATGCAATTGTTTTGTCCTTTGCTCTACTTTTTGTTCTAATTCAATATTTAATTTTTTATAATTTTTTTCAGATTCTCTTAAAGCTTGTTCAGCATGTTGGTGTTCTGTAATATTTTTAAAGCTCCATACACGCCCTACTTTCTTATCTTCTCTGAACATTGGACAAGAATATTGCTCAAACACTCTACCATCTTTAAA
>SDBV01012930.1_pt1 | contig 10661 bp, 9 predicted proteins | sample 2277081 | NCBI WGS metagenome assembly SDBV01 (sample SAMN10402039, study PRJNA504765) | marine sediment metagenome | isolation source: marine sediment core GS10_PC15, 223 cmbsf | place: Arctic Ocean: Southern Knipovich Ridge | collected 2010
CGCGCAACATCGCCTACTCGCGCTCGACCCCGAACGCGATCGCAACCAGCTTCGTGGTCGGCGGGCTGCTCGACGCGTTCGCCGCCCGCGGGGAGGAGCGCGACGCCCGCCTCGCCGTCGATGCTCGGCCGTTCTTGATCTCGCTGCTCGTCAGCGAGTCGGAGCACGGTCCGTACTTCGCCTACCTCGACTCCGGATCGGATCTAGTGCACAACGCGAACCTGTTGGTCTGCGGCGCGCTGGCGCGGCTGCACCGGCTCGAAGCCGACGAAGCTTCCCGCCGCATGACGCTTGACGCCGTGGCCACCACAATCGACTTGCAACGCAAGGACGGCCTGTGGAACTACGGCGAGGTCACGGGCTACGGGTGGGTGGACAACTTTCACACCGCCTACACGCTGGAGGGCCTGATCCGGGTCTGTGACGAGTTCGAGGTCGGCCGGGACTCGCTTGATCGCGGCCTTAAAGCCTGGCACGAGAGCTTTATCGACGCCGACGGCTGGGCGCGCTACTACCCCGATCGCCGCTTTCCGCTCGAGCCTCATTGCTGTGCCAGCGCAATCGACCTTCTCTGTATGCCGACGGCGAGCGAGATGATCTCGGGTGCCACCGAGCTCGCCGCCAAAGTAGCCGAGCGCGCGACCCAGAACCTCTGGATGCCGAGATCCAATCGATTCGCGTTCAAACGCACGCGTCGGCGGCTGAACCGCAGGGAGTTCATGCGCTGGACGAACGCGCCCATGTTCCGGGCGCTGAGCGCCCTGCTCTCCTAAGCTATTGGGCTGTCCTTCAAAACGTGATCGGTACGGATGGAACGTTTCTGGACGCGGCACTAGCGTCGCCCGTGCGTAGCGTCCGAACCCGGGCCCTAAACTCAGCTGCCCCGCGTTGCCGACACGGCGAAGAACGGGCTGAACGCGGCGCCTCCGGCGCGCTCAGCGAGCTTGGGAGCGCACCTGTGGATGAGCTCACTGGACCCGTTTGCGATCTTTCTCGCTACGAGCGCGGTTCGGTGCCGGGTCGGTGAGGACGACCCCGGTTCCGGATATGCAAACAGCCTCGGACCCCCTAGGTACTCCGAGATGATTTCAGTCCCGCCCCCGTCTCTCACGAGGCTCGCGATTTGTGGCGCGCTCACGGGGCGATGCCATCGGAAGAGGTTCGGCGCCACACGGCGTGCCCACGCCAGGTTGGCGCGGTCCAGGTTCGGAGCGGTTATCACCACCCGACCTCCAACGCGGGTGGTGGACAGGTGCCATCGAACCGCGCGACGGAGGTCGTCGAAATGCTCGACGAGTCCGTGAGAGACGACAACGTCGAATTCATCGGGGTGATTTTCAACGAAGTCCTCGATCCTCCCCTCGAAGATCCCAGTCGGGTCTGCGCCAACGCTGGCGAGAGCACGCCGTGTCTGCCGAACCCCGAGCGGCGAGAAGTCGACGCCGATAATTGACGCCCCGGTCTCGAGGGCGACATACGGAAGGTACCGCGACGAGCCACAGCCGAGCTCGAGAACAGTCTCACCGAGCTGCGGACGAGCTCGCTCGAGGACGGTCCTTAAGATCGCCCGCTCCGGCGCTGACCGAAGTGGATAGACACTGCCCTCGAGCGACTCTCTCTGTCCGGCATGTACGGAGTCCCAGAGAGCCGGGTCGCCACCTGTGAGCTCCGCACGGGGCTCGCTCAATCCGGGGCGATTGGTCGCGTCACTCGCCATACCGCTTCCACCCGACGATGCGGTGCTCTGTATCCCAACCAGCACTCGATCGCCCGCACATGAGATGCAACTCTAGACTCGACCCGTGGAAAGCCTCGATCCCGAGCAGCGCCACTCTCAGGAAGGAGTCGATGGCCGACGCGTAGTGACGCTCGTCTGGAAGGAGGCGCCGTCCAACCCGGTGATCGAGGAGCAAGCAATCGAGCGTGCCAAGGCGTTCCGTGGGGTCGGCCTGGACGCTCGAGTGGTGTTCGGACTCCGAGCCGCGGACCTGAGCTCAGCGAACGGATTCGGCTCAAACGTCTCGGCGGTAGGCGCCGGCGGAGGCGGCTCTCTGGTCCGGCTCGCCGTACGCACAATCGACTCCAGCCAGGCGACTACCGCGAGGGGAAGACCGGTGCTCATATGTCGAGGCGCGCTCGTTGCTGCGGCTGCTCTGCTGGCAAGAAGCTACTCCAACTCGAGCTGGGCGATAGTCCACGATGCGCGTGCGTGGTACGCAGCGTTCTCGCGCGATCGCGGCGATGGGCTGGCGAAGCGGTTGGGGAAGAACGCGATCGAGCGGTTCGCGTTCCGGTTCTCCGACCGCAACGTGGTCGTCTCTCAGGCCCTGCTGGGAGTGGCGATCGCGCGCGGGGCTGCGCCGTCCCTCACCAGTGTGATTCCCCCCTGGATCCGACAGGACACCACAACGTCTGCGTCGAGCGATGCGGACGTCCTCTACGTCGGCAACTCCTGGCACACGGCCTACCAGCCCGAGACGCTGGTGAGACCGTTCTTGCAGGAGCTCGCGAGGGCGCTTCCCGACACCATGCTTGGCTGGCTCGACGCGGCAGCTGATCCAGTAGGCGAGCAACTCGCTGCGAACCTCTGGCGACGGAGCGTCCCGCCCGAAGTCGTCGCCCACTACCTTCGTGGCGCATCGGTGTCGCTCCTGATTCGCGAACCATCCCTGACCAACGCTACGGCCGCACCGACGAAAGCGGCGCAGTACTTCGCCGCCGGATGCGGTGTCGTCACCACGCCATTTCCACCGGCGGTCGCTGAGCTTTGCCATGTCACCGGCAACGGACGCGTCGTCTCGGATCTCGACCCAAAGCTCTGGGCGCAAGCCGTTCGGGAACTCATGGCCAAGGGCGATCGGCGGCGGCTGGACCTGCGCGATTCGACCCTCGACTCATGGCAGAGCCTGATCCACTCGCTCTGACCGCGGGAGGTTGATCTAGCCGAGGATTGCGCGGAGTGCGGCGAGCACGTCATCCTGATCGGACTCGGTTACGTTCGGTCCGAGCGGCAGGCTCAGCGTCCGCTCCGAGATCGCGGATGCCACGGGAAAGTCCGACGCCGCGAGGTTGTAGCGATCGGCGTAGTAGGGATGCAGGTGGACGCCTCGGTAGTGGACGCCTGTTCCTATGTTCCGCCTCGCGAGCCGGTCTACGAGAGCGTCCCTGTTCACACCGGCGCCGTCCTCGAGCCCGACGGAGTACAGATGCCGCGCGTGCCGCATCAGAGCCGGGTCCAAGGCCCGAGGCAGTCTCAGTGGAAGGTCGACCAGGAGCTCGTCGTAGCGCTCCCAGAGCTCGGCGCGGCGGTCAATCCACTCATCGAGCCTAGGGAGCTGATGGAGTCCGATCGCCGCCTGAATATCGGTCATGTTGAATTTGTAGCCAGGCTCAACGACCTCGTAGTGCTTAAACCCGAGGTCCGAGAACCGCTGCCAGGCGCCAAGGCTCAAACCGTGAAGCGCGAGCCTCTCGACCCGGTGCGCGACGTCCTGGTCGGCGGTGGCCAGCGCTCCCCCCTCGGCCGTAGTGATGTTCTTTGTCACGTAAAACGAATAGGCGGTCAGGTTCCCGTGCGTTCCGACCTTCTCACCGCGCCACTCGGTGCCAATCGCGTGAGCGGCATCCTCGATCACGCGTATCCCGTGCCGATCGCGCAGATCGTTGACTCGATCCATGTCCACCGGGCGTCCCGCGAAATGCACCGGCATGAGCGCTCGGGACCGTGGCGTGATGGCCCGCTCGGCTAGCTCAAGGTCGATCAGCCCGGTGCCGGGCTCGCAGTCGACAAGTATCGGAGTCGCGCCAGTGTGCTCGACCGCGTTCGCCGAGGCAACAAAGGTCATCGCCGGAACGATCACCTCGTCACCCGGCCCGACCCCGAGCGCCCGCAGGCCCAGGATTAGTGCCGCCGTGCACGACGACAGGCAGCGGACGTTGGCGACACCGAGATAGCCCTCAAGCATCCGCTCGAATCGCTGCACCTTGGGGCCAGTGCCGATCCAGCCCGAGCGCATCGAGTCGGCGACCTCGGCGATCTCGTCTTCCCCGATGACCGGACTCCCAAAGACCAGGAACTTGTCTCGTGCGGGGCCGTCCTCCCGTTGGCCAGGCGTCACGATGCGGCATCGTAGATCGCCTCGCGAGCCCGCACATTTACGGCCGGCGAGTGATGCTCACGCGCGAAGTGGCGCGCCGAGCGGGACGCCACCTCGAGCCGCGCGGGATCGTCGTACATAGCCCTCAACGCCTCCGACCAACCGTCGAGGTCGTCCGGCTCGAGCACGATCGAGTCGGCCGGAGTGACGAACGGAAGGTCGTCGTGGGTACTCACGAGTGCCGGAACTCCCATCCATTGGGCTTCGATCAGGGTCACCGGCGCACCCCCCTCGCTGTCGCCGTTCGCGGCCGTACGGCTTGGGTAGAGGCCGATGCGCGCGGCGCCCACCCGCGCCATGAACTGCTCGAACGGGAGCCTCCCGCTCCACCGTACCTGCCCATCGATCCTTTCCTCGGTGGCGATGCGTCGATACTCGAGCTCGAGGGGGCCACCGCCGACTATCGAAAGACGAGCGTCACCGCGATCTCCGAGCGCTCGGGCGAATGCCCGGATCGCGACGTCGAATCCTTTCTTCTCGATGAACTGACCCGCTACCGAGACGACGAACTCGCTCGACTCATCCGGAAGGTCGAGCGCAGCCAGGGATACGGCGTCCGCCGGCAATCGCACGACGCTGATCTTCTCCGGCGCGCAGCCAAGGTGAACAAGTCTGTCCGCCATCTCGGGACCCTCGACGACAATCGCGCTCGCCGCGTCGAATAGGCGCCGATATGCGCGCCTCCACCTCCGACTCTCGGTGAATCGTTCCTCGGTGGCGTCATACCCATAGAAGCTGGCAATTAGCGCCGCGTCGAGCTGCCGGGCCAGAGGGAGCTGGTTTGCTGCGAGCGTGCCGTAATGGGCGTGGACAATCGACGGTTTGGAGAAGCGGAGCGGGCGAGCCAGCCAAGCGCTGCTGCGGCCCCGACTTTTCTGGATGGCCCTCCATGCCAGCCGCAGGTCGAGTCGATCCCCGGCGACGAGCCAATCCGCGCGCCGCTTCATGTCTGGCGCCTCGAGGCCCAGGAGGCGGCTCTCGTAGCGGTCGGTCGAGGCAGTGAGAACGCCGATCCAGCGGTCAGTCAAGTTCCCGAGCGTCTGGGTCGTATGCAGCACCCAGGGTGCTCGCGGCGTGGACCACATCGCCGGTTACGCCGGGGTGGCCGCGCTTTGCGCCCGGTGCGTTCCATCCCCGATCACGCCTTCAGCCAACCGCCAAGCGGGCCGAGCCCCGGGGATCGGCGGATTCTCGCGGCGCCGTGAGGGCTTCGCCTGGCGGGAGGCTACGCCAGCATTCCTGATCGGATTTGGGCGAATCGTGTTCACTGCGTCGAAACTCTGATGACGTCGTGTGGCCGCTCGAAGAAGCAGTATGCAAGATGGACCGCTTCCCCAGACCTCATGCTCACCAGTAGCCTCCGCGCCTGGCCCGGTCCCTCGATGGGCTCGGTCCGGTGGGCGGCCCTATTACCAGACAGCAAGACAAAGAAGAAATTGTGATCGCGCAGGGATCGGCGAGCGACGACCGACTCGCCGGAGCACCCGCCGATGGCTGCGTAGCGGGAGACTGGCGCCCCCAGGCACGAATCGGCTGGCGAGACGCCGACATCTTCGTGCTCGTAGCGCTGCTCCTGCTCACCGCCACGTTCGGCCGCGTCTTTTCAAAGGTCGGATGGGACGATGCCTCGCTGTTCGTCACCGAGCCAGCCTTGATCGCAACGATCGCGCTGGTGTTCGTGCGCCTCGGGCCAGGTCGCGCGTGGCGCGAGCTGCGAGCGCGGGTTCCGCTCATCCCGTTGATCGTGTTCTGGATCGTCGGTGCCATCGCCGCCAGTCGCGGGTTAGCTGCGTTCGGCATTTCCCAGACGACAGACGATATCGGGCTCGTCGAATACTCGATCGCATTGCCGCTGGTCGCGCTTGTGGCGAGCGACCGTTGGCGACTGAACGTACTCCAGCTAGCCCTGGTTTTTGGCGGAGTCAGTGCGCTGGTGGTATTCACCACGAACGACTTCGTCATCCGCGCCGGCGCGGATTTGATCATTCAGCTGCAGAACCCCGCCTCGGGTCTTTACATCTCGTTTGTGCTCGCATGGGTAGCTGCGCGCCGGGCGCACGGTCTCCATACGCCCTGGTTCCAGCTGGTTGCTGGCGGCGCGGCACTCATCATGATCGTGCTCACCGACCATCGGAGCGTCTGGCTGGCTGCGATTGTCGTACTGGGAGCAATCGCTGTCCTCGCACCGCGGAGCCGACGCAAGAGAAGTGCCATGTACGCGGCGGTCGCAATCGTTGCAGCCGCAATCATCGCATTGTCGATCGATACGGTCTGGAATCCACCATCTGGGGGAGACGTCGGCAATGAAGTCGTCGGCCTCGCGGAGCCGGAGACCGGCGAAGGCTCGAACGTGCGTTGGCGGCTCGCCTACTGGAGAGAGCTCGTGTCACGAACGCCCGAGGGCCCGGCCCTCGGGGTAGGCTTTGGGCAGCCGTCGGAGTTCCTATGGAGGGGGAGGCAGTACGACTTCCGCAGCGACACGGGGACCTTCGACGTGAGCGGACCTCACAATGTCTACGTTCACGTCTTGTACCGAATGGGAGTAGTCGGGCTGGCCGCCATGCTTGCGCTGATCGGGCTCGTTTTGTGGCGAACACTCCCGTTGCTCGCCCAGAATCGATTGCCTCCCTCCCGCCGATCGGAGCTCGTAGCGATCCTCGCCATGTTTGCGTCTGCGGCCACGATTGCGTTCTTCAACGACGCGCTGGTGAACCCGTTTCTTGGGTTGTTCTTCTGGACCCTGCTTGGTCTGTTGTGCGCCTGGACTGCGCTCGAGGTTGCAAAGTCGGGACAGAAGCACCCTCGAACGTGACCCCGAGCAGCCACTCCTCTCACGATCCGGTGCTCGCAATCGGGGCAGCCGTTTCGCGCAACGCGGGACATTGATCGTGCTCTCCGCGGACATCGGGGCCAATGCTTCGCGGATCGAGAGGCTAAGAGGCGCCACCGACCTCGGAGAGCGAATGGGAGGAAAGGACCGGTCCGCCGATTCGGCCTGGAGCGATGTCCGTCTGCAGTAACTGATCTTTGAACTCGTTTCATACAAAAAGCCACGAGCCAAGGCAACCGACTGACGTGGGTGAACAGAGCTCGCTGCGTCGCGCCGCCGCGTCCGGTGTCAAATCGATGGGGATCGCAATGGCGACCGTCACAGTCGCCCAGCTGGTCCAGTTCGCAATCCTCGCCCACCTCCTGAGCGTCAGCGACTTCGGGCTCATCGCTCTCGTCCTCGTTGTCGTGAACTTCGGTCAGACCTTCACGTCGCTAGGGCTCAGCAACGTGATCATCGCGCGCCATATCCGAGACCCGGAGACGCTCTCGAGCATTTACTGGATGAGCGTTGGGGCCGGGGCGTTCGTCGCACTCATGGCGCTCGTCGCTGCGCCCGTGCTGTCTTCCTTCTATGACGAGCCCGAGCTTCTGGGGCTCATCGCTTGGTCATCGCTGGTCTTCGCGCTCTCGGCCCCTGGCCAGCAGTTCCAGATACTGCTCCGCCGCGATCTCAACTTCCACGCAGTGGCGTCGGCCGATATTCTCGCTGTCCTTCCAGGGGCTGGGGTCGCGATCGGCGCTGCGGCGCTTGGCGCAGGGCCGGTGTCGTTCGTCTGGGGAGTAATCGTGACCAGCGGCGTGAGAACGGTCATCCTCATGGCGCGCTGTTGGGGCCGGTGGCGCCCGCTCCTTCGCTTTCGCTACTCGGAGGTCCGCGATTCGCTTGGGTTCGCCGCCTATCAGATGGGCGAGGGGCTGATGACCTTCCTAGCGACGAACGTCGATTACCTGATCATCGGCCGGCTGATTGGAACCGAGGCCCTGGGCGCATACACACTCGCCTACCAGCTTGTGATCCAGCCGGTCCGCAAGATCAACCCAATCCTTACCATCGTCGCGTTCCCGGCCTTCGCCCTCCGGCACGAGGACGACGCCGCGCTATCGAGAGGGTTCCTCGAGCTCTCTAAGCTGCTCGCGTTTCTCGCCTTCCCGGTGTTGGCGGGTATGGCTGTGCTCGCCCCGGTGCTGGTCCCCACTATCTTCGGGAGCGGCTGGGATGCAGCCGTAGCACTGCTCGTGCCGCTGTCGATAGTCGGTGGGTTCATGTCGATCGGGAATCCCATTGGCTCGATCTTCCTCGCCAAGAATCGGCCCGACCTTGGCTTCAAGCTCAACGCCGCCCGCTTCGTGCTGTTGGCCGCCGTGCTCACACCCGCGGCGGTGACCGGCAACGTCCTGGCGGTGGCATGGTCCTACGTTGGTGCCATCCTGGTGATCTTCCCGATCACGCGTTTAATCATCCAGCGACTGATCGGCCTGCGGTGGAGCGAGTACCTACGTACGCTGGCCATGCCTCTCGGGCTCGCCGCCGGTGCCGCCGTTGTTGCGCTCATCTCCGTGCTGGCGCTAGAGCGTGAGCTCGGCTCCGACGCGGCGGTACTCGTCGGCTCCGCCGCCGCCGGTGCGGTCGCGTTCACCACGCTGGCCTGGCGCTTCCAGCGCGAGTATGTTCTCGAGCTGCTGCAGATGGCGTTCGACCGCCGGACGAGCGTTCGTGCGACCGAGTAGCTGGCCACTCATTATCCTGGAGGAGCACCGCCAAGCCGTGAGGGCGAACCGGGATCGCAGCGCGAGCCCGAGCCGGCGCAAGCATCCGTGCTTCTCGGGGGGCGTGCTCTGTCAAGCTCCGATGCCGTGGGCTCCTGGCCGGCGATAGGGTGAGCGCGCTGATCCTCGGCTGTCGGCTCCGGGGCTTCCAACCACCCGGGGGCTCGACCGCGACGGGGTGGCAACCGCCCACAACGGCAAGAAGTGGTGGCCGGAGACGGTGCGTGGGATCATGGCCCAGGAGTAGCGGTCCGCCGCAGCTGCCCTGGCCGCCCCCCTCGGTCTACTTTCCTTCTCCAAGCACCGCTCCAATCGCGAAACCACTTCGATCAGCGGATGCCGTTCGATGTGGAACGAGCCCCTCAACAAATACCATATATTGGTCCATCCAAGGGACCGCTACCCGGAGCCTAGGCCGCTCCCGGAGGGATTCTCGTTCGTCGACGAGGTGCCGAGGTCGGTCGAGCGGGAGCTGCTCAGCTCGGCGTTCGACCACTGGCAGATCCCCTACGAGCGGCGGTTCCCAGGGGCCCGCAAGGATTCTCTGCTTGCGGTGACCAAGGGTGACCTGTTGGTGGGACTCGCGTATCTCGGTGCCGACAACCAGATCGGCCTTCCTAACTACGGCGAGGGCCACTACGCGGTGACTAGGCCGGAGTTCCGGGGGCGCGGGCTGTATGGCCCCTGGTTCACGCGACGCCTCGAGCGGGCAACGAGCTGGGGACTGGCAGGCCTGGTGCTGGTGACGAACAGGGAGGGAATGCCCGAACTCTTCGAACGGTGGGGCGCTCTGCGGGTCGGGACCCTCGAGCCCGTGAGCGGCACCAGGCGCAGATTGGGCCGCTTCGTGAACCAGAATCGTCGGGTGGCTCGCCGGGCGGCTGCCCTTCTGGGTGAGCATCGGCGTGACATGATTCCGTAGAGCTTGTTGCTTTCCGAGACGCCGTTATGCGCGCGGAGGCCAGGGCCGAGCAGAAGGCCGTCAAGGCCCTAGGCGACGCCTTCGGCAACACTGGCGTGCTGCATCGGAGTATCTGCGCCGCCAGCACGTAGATCGCTGGTCCACCGCCGATCGTGTCACGGGCAACGTCAAGCACACGCACACTCATGAGGTGTCGAAGAAGGTGGACGACGAGATCGGGCGGCTCATGGAGGAGCTGAGGGCTGGGTGATGTTTGGGCGCGCTTCTGCTTATGGCGTGCGCCCGACCTCACGCCGAGCCGGAGGGCGAGGCCTTGAAGCTCCGCTCCGGCCCGTAGGCCCTGCCGATGTGGGCCGATCCCCTCTCCGCGTTCCAGGTCCTGGTGCTCCCGCAGCAGCGCTATCCAGAACCGCGGCCGCTCCCGGACGGGTTCGTTTTCGCGGATCAGGTGCCCAGATCCGTCGAGCGCGAGCTGCTCTCCCTCGGACACGAGCACTGGCGGATCCCCTACGAGCGCCGTTTCCCGGGCGCACGCGAGGATTCCCTGATCGCGATCATGAAGGGCGATCTGATCGTCTCGGTGTCGTTCGTCGGCGCCGACAATCAGATCAGACTCCCCGGGTATGGCGAGGCCCAATACATGGTGATCAGGCCGGAGTTCCGCGGCCTCGGGCTAGCGAGCTCAAGGTTCACGAAGGTCCTCGAACGGGCGACGGAGTGGGGACTGGCCGGGGTGGTGCTGGTGACGAATCGGCAGGGTATTCCCGAGACGTTCGAACGCTGGGGATCACTGCGGGTCGGGACCATCGAACCGATGGGCCGCAGGCGCAGCTTCATGGCAAGGTGGGTGAACCCCCATCGGTGGCTGGCTCGCCGCGCCGCGGCCGTTCTCGAGGCGCACGGCGCCCCAATTCCCGACGAGCACGGGCGGCGTGGGCTGAGAGCCTCGAGGTTCGGCCACTAGCCTCGATCCACCGCTAAGC
>SDBV01012931.1_pt1 | contig 10661 bp, 19 predicted proteins | sample 2277081 | NCBI WGS metagenome assembly SDBV01 (sample SAMN10402039, study PRJNA504765) | marine sediment metagenome | isolation source: marine sediment core GS10_PC15, 223 cmbsf | place: Arctic Ocean: Southern Knipovich Ridge | collected 2010
TTCCTCCTAGTACGGTGATTCGCACGCCTTGTTGTAGAGATCGTCTATCGTCGTCTGCTGCTTGTCGGTTACTTGACCTGTACCCAGTAAGCGACGCTGCATGGACTCCAGGAATTCGCACTCCCAAGCACTGAAGATGTGCTCGACCTCTATGCATTCCCGAACCTTTGTTTCGTTATCCGGCGCTGCCATAAGTCCTCCTGCTCGGGCGCGGTAGCCGTCGCCGACTACCGCGCCCGGCTGACTATTCCTTCACCTCGCCATCTTCGATCAACACGGACACCTCTGCGCCTTCGCCGACGCGCTCCATCCATACTTGTGCGTCGGCGTCCTCGGCCATCTTGGCGACGAGCGCCAAGGAATCTTCATCGAGCAGGGAGCCGTCGCGGATCAACAGCACCTTCAGCTTGGGATTGACGGCCAGCCCCATAGCTACCGAGACCCGTAGGCGCTCGGCGTCGCTCGCTTGCTCGAAGGGTAGGCCCTTCATTGTCACGCCTGTCTCGTCGAAGCCGAGCCCCTCCACGGGGAATTCGGCAGCGGCCAGCCTCTCCTCGCGCTCGTCGTCGATGCGCTCGATACCACGGCCGAGCTCCTCGTGAACGCCGTGGGCTTTTTTCAGCTCCTTGTCGGCATCGTCCGCGGCGAGATTGTCGCGCACCTTCTGATTGACCTCCTCGGCATTGTCGATCCGCTCGGCGATCTCTTCGACGTTTTCGGGCTCGAAGGCTTCGGCCTTGTCGGAGGCGGTTTCATACTCCTGGTTTGCTTCGGCGTCGTTTTTCTGGAGTTCCTTCGACTGCTTTTGCAGCGCCTTGAGCTTGTCGGCGGCCTTGTCGATTTCCGCCTTATTTTTCTCCAGACTCTTGGCTATGGCCTCGATCGCTTGACGGGTGCGGAGTTGATCATCCACGAGCTCGTCGCCCTTGCTATTAGTCTCGCGCCGTTTCTCGAGCTCCTGGAGCAATTCGGTCACGCTGACCTCGCTCTCCGGGGTATCGTCGTGCCGCTTGATATGATTGGCCACGCCATCGAGCCGCGTGACCTCACGCTTGGCGTCGCGGCGGTCGTCGTAAATCTCCTGGCGCTTGGCGTCGAGATCGGAGACATCGAGGCCGACGAGATCGCGCAGGCATATCACCTGCCGCTTGGCGTCCATCCGAGAGAATAAGAGCGGATCAAAACTGAGCGTGCCGTAGAGCTTGTCCAGTACGGCTTGAGGGCTCGCCATCTTGTCGCCGTTTTCGTCCTTGACCTCGAGCGTGGTGCGTCCCGTGGCGGTAATCGTTCGCCGGATAGTCAAGCCGTCGAGCTCCGCGATGATTTCGGCTTTCTTGGCTCCCTTGCGCACGGGCTTCGGAGGGGCCGAGCCCATTCCGCCGAGCACCATCTGGATACAATCCAGGGCACTCGATTTCCCCGCGCCATTCTTGCCGCCGAGCACGATGAGGTTGCCGTCTGGCACGATCCTTATAGCCTTGATTCGCTTCACGTTTTCCGCCGTCAGTGTTATGATCTTCATCTTGTGTCTCCTAATAAAGTTCCACGGGTGATTGAGAATATCCGGCCCACTCGTCGAAGAGTGAACCGGCGTTGTAGGTTGACCATATATCCATTGCCTCGCGCCATTTCTCCGCGCCGCGGTCCATCGTAGCGTGCGAGCATTCGTATACTGCGACGGCTTCGGAGGGGTCGCGCTTCGCCTTGACGAGCGCGAGGCATAGATCCTTGTCGAGGCAGCAGAAAAAGAAACGGGTCAGGGCGCTTCCGGTCTCGACCTTGTGGGCGTGCGAATACCACGCAGCCTGTAGGTCGTAGTCGAAATTCCACTGGAGATCGCGCTGGAATTTACGCGGGCCGCATTCTTTCATTACCTTGAAGTCGAGCCCGTGCGTACCCATACGCCAGTCGATGAGCGCCTTGATTGGCAGATCATCGAATTCGGGATCAGTCGTAACTATCCCCATCTCTGGCTCGCCCTTCGCAAGAAACTGCGAGACGCGGGGGTGGGCCTTGAGCGCGTCGGAGAAAATCTGGACGCTCTCCATTTCCGATTCAAACATCACCGTTTTATCGCCGATCTCCTCGGCGTTTTCCTCGACCCATTCCGCATACTTTTTATTGGTTCGCGCCTTGCCCACGTCGGCGGTCGTCGCCACGATGTGCTCGCCCTCGAAGTCCTCCGGCCGCATTGTCAGGCAATGAACCGCGCGGCCGATTGCGAGGGCTTCGGTCATTTTGTTATCGAGGACGAGCGCGTGGGCGGCTGTACCGCCCTTGTAAATTTTCTTCAAGCGCGAGGCCGACATGGCATCTGTTTCGATATAGTCGCCGAAGGGCATACAGGGCGTGATCATAGCTGTACCGTCTGGAGCTTACGCCCGATCTGGATTGTGCGGCTGGTCCCTTTTGCTTGGCCGCTCCAGAATTCTATGCCGACGTTATCCGCTCGGAATTGATAGCCCGCGATGCGAGCCGCAACGGTAGGAAAGCCGCAACCGCAAAGAGCGTGAACGCACCAATTGGCACCCGCTCTCGTCATCTTGGTGTTCGTGTCTTTGCGGCGTATTCTGCGCCACCGGGCGACGGTCGCCCTCGCTTGATGCTCCGTCATCGTGCTTCCTCCTCAAAAAAAACGCCCTGACCGTACTCTGCCTGAGGTGGAAGCCGTAGGGCGAGAGCGTAGGTAAGGGCGTTTTTGCAAGTGATGATCATACTATCCCTACGGCTTCCGTGCAACACTCTAGTTTATTCCTCGGACACGTCCAGCGAAATATTAACTAAATGTTTATTTTTATTATTCTGGCCATGCTTGTCTATTTCTTGCATTTTGTAGCCGTTTCGCCGCACCCTTGTCGGCGGCTCCGGCGCGGTCGATCAATCGGCGCACCGCCTCCGACCGGCTCCGGAGCTTGTGCCGTTTCTTGTAGGCGTCGAGCGCCTTCATGTGGGTGACGTCAATCGAAGCGTACAGCGTCGCTCGATTCTTAAATGCTTTTCTGCCCGATCCGTCGCGGGCTCCACCTTTTGCCATCTCGTCTCTCCTCTCGTTGTGGGCTCTTGCCCGGTTTATTAAATCGTGCGGGCCGTAATCCAGATCCATACGTCATCCTCGGGCTCGATCCCGAGAGCTCCAAGAGGCCCCGCGCCTACCGAGCGCAGCTCCTGCCCATTTTGGCTCGCAATAACCCATGGGCGACTGTAGCACCAGTCTGATCGTTTCTTGATGCGGACCCATCGCCCGACGACGCCCGGCTGCTCCTGGTCGTATGCCTCGATACGCACGCGAGCTTCGGCCCTATATGATACCTTGAAAATTCGGGCGAGGGCATCCATGCACAGGCTGAGATCCTCGCAGCCTGGTATTCTAAAGGTTCGCATCGATAGGCATCCATGCAGCCCCTTCCGGCTCGTAAGCTGACCATATTTCATCGCGTGTCTCCTTGGTTGTGGGCTCGCGCCCGGTTTATTCTTTCGCGCCCGGCCAGCCCTCGTCGGCCGCGTCCTGTTTCTCGATCTCGTGCAGGCTCATCTCGGAGGATTTGACCAGCCCCCCGTCCTCGTCTATCGCGTGTACCTGGCCCTGAGCAATCCCGCGAGTAATCATCAAGCCAGCCGCCTCGCTGACAGCCTCGTCCCATGTACGGGCCTCCAGTTGGTGATCGTTGCCGGTCGCGGCGTCGTGGAGGTCGAAGCCGCAAGCGGCCAGCTTCATCTCCTCCTCCATCTCCATCGCCTCTTGGCGGATTTCGTCTGGATCGGTCATTTTATAGCCCCTTGAAAATGTCGGCGTATTTGGCCGTGGTCGTCTCGCCCGATTCGGCTCCGGTGTCGAGCTCGATCATCGGCACATCGTATCCCTCATCCTGTACGTGGAAGATCCGCACAATCGTGCCTTCCGTCCCATCGTCCAGCATGACCTCCTCGTCCACATTGAATTCGGGCTCAGTCTCGTAGTATTCGGCGGGCAGCTGATCGTCGTAGGCGGCCTGGGCGCGGTCGAAGGCGTTTCCCATCGTTGTGTCTCCTTGGATTGGGGTCGCGTTTCTCATGTATCCATAATACTACTTTTTCAAAGAGACGCAAGTGAAAAAGTAGTATTTTATCAATCGGCCTTGAGGCGGGCGAAAGCCTGCCCTGTGGTACGTGTACGGCCCCGGCGCTTGTACCGCACATTCCCGCTCTTCTGGACCGTGCCCGCGTATTCGACATCCTGCCAGCCAATGTCCCGAAACTTGACCTGGATCACGGTGCCCTCGTCAATCCGCCACCACTCGACCTCGCTCCGGCCCTCGTTAGCTTCGCGGGCGTCGGTGTAGCTCTGGTCGATTTGCCCCTTGACGACGGCGAGCCGCGCGAGCGCCTCATCCCGCGTGACGCTCTTTCCAGTCGGTAGGCAGGTATGGGCCTCGACGCGGTAGTGTCTCCGCTCCGTCATCGAGACGAGCACGGTCAGATTGCGGTCCAGGTCGTGCTCGTTGCCGGTTACGCGCAGGGCGAGCTCGCGCCGTTTTCCCTTCCGAGCCAGGTAATGCTGTCCGGCCACGACGGCCGTGACCGCCTGACCGCGGCAGGTCGATTTTACCTCCATTCCTATCGGGGGCTGGTTGTACTCGCCGAATTCGGGGGGCTTTCGTTTCTTGGCCATCGTCGTGTCTCCTTGTGCCCCTTGGGGCGGTAGAAATTAGCCAATCACGCAGATTTGGTTTTGAACGAAATACATCGAGCCGCAGACCCTATCGCCCAGCAAGTGGACGCAAGGGGCGAAGCGCCCGGAAGGCAAGGCGAGAATGAACCAGCGCTCATCGTCGGCCCCCTTGACGCTCCGCAGTTTCTTTTCCGCATTGGCGCGGGTGGCGTATGAATGGGCGTTTTGTAGCATTTCCATTGTCCGGTCTCCTTTGGTTGGTGTCGCGTGTCTCACGTTGATAGAATACTACGCTTTCAAAGATACGCAATAGAAAAAGTGGTATTATTTCAAGGGAGCTCCAGGGGAAATGCGCCCCAGCCCCCCAGGAGGTCGTAGTGGCGCAACATCAGCACAATAGCGGCTCGGGGAAATTTTGTAGAAATCGGCCTTTTCGGGCTTTGGACAGATGGCGCCGGGCCGTTTTCGCGATCCGGGGCGAAATCCGGGGCGGCAACGAATGAGCAACGACAGGGGAACGAAGGTGAAACGACAAAAAAGGCCGCCCGGCCAGATTTGGAGTCTGGCGCGGGCGGCACGTCGTTTTGCCCTATTGGGCCTTCGAGTTGAGTGGAGCCGGATTTATCGGCGTTTCATGGCGAGCCCCTCCGATTCGAGGAATAACGGCGAGATGCCAATGATACCCGATTGGCCGGCAGAGTTCAAGACCCCTCCAGAGCCTATTTGACCCCCTCTATGCTTGGAGCATGCCCACAGCAATGCTTATGCTGTGCTATCCAGATCCAGAGCCATATCCAAAGAAGAAGAAGAGGCCAGCCCTCGGCATTCGACTCGAGGACCGCTCCCCATGCCCACAGCAATGCCCCAAGCATACGGCCGGAGAGACCCGCGCTCGGTTTGCGCTCGGTTTCCTCTTGACACCACCCTCCCAACCTGCGTACTCTCAATTTGGAGAGGGGAAAGAGGATGTGGTCCACTCAGACGCCCGTGTCAACAAAAAAAAGACGGCCCAGGGGAGAGGGGGAAACACGCGGCCCCCGGATCCGGTGGCAATTTATCCATGCGGTCAAGTGGAACCGGTATGACCTCGACGCCGCTGCGGATGCTCTCGGGAAGGCCGGGCATAACGTGAGTACGGCCGAGATAATCCGCGTGCTCGAGGTTTCTTGTAGACCGCGGCAGGATCGGCCGTTAATATTCCTGAACGATCCACTTGTGATTGGACCCGGCCGAAACGGGCTGCCGCTCCGAACGGACGCAGCTAAGACCCTCCTGGAGCTCGCGAGGCGAGGATATGGATGATGACCGTATCCCTCCAGAGCCAGAAGAGCCTGCCGACGAGCCGGAACCGGTCGAGATTGCCAAGACCCTCGGGGACGAGGAAGAGGTCAGGGCCACGCTCAACAGGCTGGGAATCACCTACGATCTCCCCTTGCAGACGATGGCCGACCTCACCAAGTGCGATAGCGCCATGTATCGGCAGAGGTCGGCCGAGGAGCTCGCCAAGATTATGCGCCTGTACCCAGACAAGAATTCCAAGCCCGTCGTGGTCGAAACCACTGGCGAGGTCGTAAGAGTCTACCTGCCCGACAATGGGCGGGATACCGAGGAGTAGGCCATGGTTGGCGGTATCGTAATCGAGGCGGCAGAGCGAGACGGCAAAATATTTGTTGATTGCAGGGACCGCCAGTATAGCGATACGTGCGCCATCTGGGTGGAGAAAAACGACGATTCCGTACTCATCCGGATCGGCGATACCGTATGGTGGCAAGGCGACTGGGCAATGTGGACGCCCTGTGGCCTTGAGTTTATAGGGGTGCGACAAGGCGTAGATTTTGATATCCGCATTCCGAGAATCGGATATTCCGGCGTCGAGCTAGATCGATCCAAGGCGTGTTTGGCAAGTTAAAAAAACGAGGAGACGAGAATGGGTAATCTGGCAATCACCGCGGCGCAAGTCAACGAAGGAACGGGGCCGAATCAGCTCTTGAACGGAATCATGGGCGGCGCTGGCGGGGCCGCAGGCGAGACGGTGTACCTCGATACCGCATCGAACAAGTGGCTCCTCGAAGATGCGGACATCGACACGTCGGCCGCCATTTCCGGGATGCTCTTGAACACGGCCGCGAACGGTCAGCCCTGTACGGTGCAGACTGACGGCGGTGTGACGGTCGGAGCGGACGCCGGAATCGTGGAGGCCACTGTCTACGTGCAGTCCCCGACAGACGGAAAGATATGCCCTGCCGATGACGCGCTCATGACCACCGGCAAGTATATGAAGGTGGTCGGCGTCGGAACCGGAAACGATCAACTCAAGATTCACCCTCAATCAACCGACGAACAGATACCGGCGTAATCGGTCGGGGCGTTCCCGATCCGCGCATTTAAACACGAGGTAACAGGAGAATCGAGATGGCGGATTTGGCGATTACGCCCGGCGAAGTGGCGCAGGGCGCGGGGAAGGTCAAGATCCTCAAGTCCGCGAAGGCGGGAGTGGTGATCGACGCGGGCGAGACGGTCCACGTCGTGGGGGGCGTTGCGCTACTCGGCGACAACGTGGACGCGGCCGGAGCCTCGGTGAAGGGCATGGCGCTCAATTCCGCGGGGGTGGACCAGCCGGTTGACGTGCTCGAAGAGGGCGAGATCATCGTGGGCGCAACGGCGGCCATCGCGGTCGGCACGGTCTACCTTCAGTCCACGAACGGCGGCAAGGTCGCGCCCGCAGGCGATCCGAACATTGCCGCGGCGGATTTCGTCACGGTCGTCGGCGTTGGCCTGGCGGGCAACCGGATGGCCGTGGGCCCGCTGATCTCCGGCGCGCAGCTACCGTAGCCAACCGTCCAGGGCCGGTAATTTCGCAGCACACAGGTACAGGGGCGGCCTGCGATACGCCCCAAGCCAAATACGAGAGAAGCTAGCAAGCTGCTTTTGAAAAGGCCGGATGAAGAAGGGCGGAGGTTGCGGCCCTGGATTGAAAACGAATGCGAGGAGCAAGGTGCCCGCGAGTGATGTGCGCGACGTTCCAGGTTCGATTCCTGGCCTCGCTTCCAAATATGCGGCCGGACGGGCTAAGAGGTCACTGGGCGTTGTCTACACCCTGCCCGAATGGCCGCCAAATCGAAACCAGCCGGGGCACCGGCGCATTGCCGAGACGAGCAATACCATGCAGAGCGGATCAATCGAACGCTGCCAGATTTGTGGGGTTACGCTCGCCCGGAGAGGCAGCGACGGCTTTACCTGCGACCACTGCCTAGACAAAACAATGCGGCACTTCGGCCTCAAGAGAGCGCCGGAGGATAAGGCGCTGCGCGGCCCGAGACATAATAAGGCGGCGCGATGAAAACAGTACGCCCAGACGATTACCCGCATACGCACGTAGCCGAAGGATGCGCGGATCTCCCCACCAAGGTGATCGACATTCCCGGTATCGGACTTGTCGTAGAGTCTACGTGGGAGCTTGACGGCGACGAACTCGCGCAGATCCTCCAAACGAAACGTATCAGGCTTACGGTTGTGGGGGGCCAACCTCCGGTAAAGCTCGAGGTCGTAGGGATAGACGAATGAACCGCGACCTCCCCTACTTTTGGATTGTCGAATATAGCCCCTGCAATGATACCTACTGGCGAGCGACAAGGCTTCCCCCCTTCGAGACGAGGCGAGAGGCGCGGGACGCACGAAAGAAATTAGTCGATCGACTAAGCTCTGCCCGACTCGCCCCGAAAACTCGGATCACAAAATTCAACCGCGATCACTGGGCCCGGATCTCCGGACTGGGGGAAGCGTAGATGGTCGCCCCCGTCACGACCACCGAACCGGAAGCGCCAGAGGCCCGCGAGGTCATCGAGCTCCGGCCGCAGCCCGGCCCACAAGAGGCGTTTCTGTCTACCTCGGCTGATATCGCTTTCTATGGCGGCGCGGCTGGTGGCGGCAAGACATACGGCCTTGTGCTCGAAGCTGCGCGGCATATCGGCGTCAAGGATTTCGCCGCCGTCATCTTCCGCCGAACCTACCCCGAGATATGCGAGCCGGGCGGATTGTGGGACGAGACAGAGAAAATCTTTCCGCACCTCGGCGGCCGGCCACGCCTCGGCGATCTCCGCTGGAAGTTTCCGGCCGGGTCCGTGGTCAAGCTCGCGCAGATGCAGCACGCCAAGGATCGTTACAAGTGGCAGGGCTCGCAGATCTGCTATATCGGCTGGGACGAGCTTACCCACTTCGAGCAGGAGCAATTCTGGTATCTGTTCAGCCGCAATCGCTCGACCTGTGGGATACGCCCGTATATCCGCGCGACCACAAACCCGGATCCTGACCACTGGGTGCGGTCCCTCATCAAGTGGTGGATCGACGATTCGAGCGGGCTGCCGATCCCCGAGCGGTCTGGCGTTATTCGCTACATGGCCAGGAACGAAAACGAAATAGAGTGGGCCGATAGCGCCGAGGAGCTCGAGGAGCGCGGCCTGGCCCCTCGCTCGTTTACGTTCATAGGGGCGAAGCTCGAGGACAATCCCGCTCTGATGAATTCCGACCCGCAGTATGCGGCGAACCTTCGCACGCTTCCGCGCTTCGAGCGCGAGCGGCTACTGCGCGGCAATTGGAATGCACGCCCCGCGCCGGGCGATTACTTCCAGGGCTCATGGTTCGCGATTATCGACGCGGCCCCGGCTCCGATTGATGTCAATAGCGAGCCGATGTACACCGATTGCCGGTACTGGGACCGTGCCGCCACGGAGCCGAGCGAGACAAGCCCAAACCCTGACTGGACCGTGGGCCTCCTCCTCCGTCAGGTCCGCGACAGATGGATTATCCTCGACGTAGAGCGGTTCCGCGGTCGCCCGGCCGAGGTCGAGAGGCGCATAAAGAATACGGCCGGAAACGACGGCGAGGGCGTGACTCAGGTGCTCGAAGAGGATCCAGGTCAGGCGGGGATCGCCGAGGTGGGCTACCTCGTGAGGAGGCTGGCCGGCCACGATGTCCGTGTGGTTCGGGCAACAAAGAAGAAAGAAATCAGGGCGCGTCCTGTAAGTTCCCAAGCACAGCAGGGAAATATTGATGTTGTCAGAGCGCCGTGGAATGACGTACTATTTGCTGAGCTCGAAGCCTTCCCCACCAAGGGCGCGAAAAAGGATCAGGTCGATACATTGAGCGGCTCCTTTAATTTCCTCCACGGCGATGAAGAGGTATCTCTCGAATGGGTATGAGGCAAGCGCTTGGCGATTGGATAGCTGGCAAGGTCCGGGTGAGCATTACAGAGCTCCTCCGGCTCGGCAAGCCCGTATGGATGAATCAAAACGCGAAAGCCTACGCCAAGGAGGGCTATCAGACCAACGTGGTGGTGTTCCGCTGCGTCGATCTCGTCGCGAAGAGTCTGGCCCGCATCCCGCTCGTTGTCAAGCAAAACGGCGAGACGGCCGACGCGACGCACCCGCTTGTGCAATTACTCGCCCGGCCGAATCCTCTCACGACCAAGACGCGGCTTGTACATCGGATGGCGGCCTTCCGCCTCATAACCGGCAGTTCGTGGCTCGAGAAAATGGGCGCGGGCGACAACGACGAAACGAGCGCCAAGAATCCGCCGCGGGAATTGTGGGTCTGGCCGCCGTACAGTATGGCCCCCGTGGTCCGGAACGGTATGGGCAACGTAATGCCGGCCGGTTATCAATTCGACAACGGGCAACAGAAGATGGCGTGGGCGGTCGATCAAGTAGACGGACGCAGTTGTATGCTCCCGTGGATGACCTTCAATCCGTTGAATCCGCACATAGGTATGTCGCCGATCCAAGCGATGGCCCGCGCGGTTGACCAGCGAAACTCGGCCGATATTTGGAATCAGGCGATGCTCCAGAATAGCGCCAAGCCAGCGGGTATGTTGACGAGCGATAAGACGATCAGCGTGGACAACCGGAAGCAAATGCGCGCGACGCTCGAGGAAAAGCATGAAGGCCCATTCAACGCGGGCCGTACATTGATCGCCGGGCAGGGCGTAAAGTTCCAGCAGATGTCCCTCTCGCCTCAA
>SDBV01012932.1_pt1 | contig 10661 bp, 8 predicted proteins | sample 2277081 | NCBI WGS metagenome assembly SDBV01 (sample SAMN10402039, study PRJNA504765) | marine sediment metagenome | isolation source: marine sediment core GS10_PC15, 223 cmbsf | place: Arctic Ocean: Southern Knipovich Ridge | collected 2010
GAAAGGAGGTTTAGATAAAATGAATAGGATAGGAATCTTGGGTGGTATGTCTTATGAATCAACCCTAAAATATTATGATTTAATTCTCCAAAAATATTATGATAGGTATAATGATTATAATTACCCTGAAATAGTAATTTTTAGTTTAAATTTCCAGAAAGTAATTGATTTTGAGTTGGGTGATGATAAAGTGAAGTATATAGAGTATCTTATGACCGGTATCAAATCATTAGAAAAATCTGGAGTAAGTTTTATTATAATAGCAGCAAATTCTCCGCATGCTATATATGAAGAGTTGGAGAAATCATCAGAAGTACCAATTTTAAGTATTGTTAAAGCTACTATTAGCAAAGCTAAGCAAGAAAATATGAAGAAATTATTGCTTCTAGGAATAAAATTTACAATGCAATCCACATTTTACCAAGAGCATTCCAAAAAGTTTGGTATAGAAGTAATAACACCAACAGATGAAGAGCAGGGTGAGATTAATAGTATTATTTTTGATGAATTAGTAATCGGTTTTTTCAAACAAGAAAGTAAGCAGCGATTGCTACAAATAATTAATGAATACAAAGTAGATGGAGTAATTTTAGGATGTACAGAATTGCCATTAATATTAAATCAAAATGATACAGATATAAAATTGTTGGATACAGTTGAACTTCATACTGAAGAGACACTGAATTATTATTTATCATTGTGATAATTGTTTATAAGTTTTTTAATTTCCAAATGCTATTAATAATAATAAAATTCAAGTGGTAATTGCAAATTCTTACAAAAGTAAAATTTAAAGACCTAGCGCCTATCGTTTTAGTAATGCTATTGTTATTTGTATCTACTGCATGTGCTAATATGCTTATACCTAGTTATGTGTCAATTCAACAAGAATTCAATATCCCTAAAGCATTATTAGCAATCCCTGATGCTTTTTTTGTATTAATTAGTGCAGTTTTTGCTTTACTGTGGGGGTATTGGGCTGATCGAATTAATAGAAGCAAAGTTTTAGTAGCAGGAGCTTTTTCATGGACAATAGGAATGATATTAACCGCATTTTCATCTTCTTATCTTATGCTAGTAGTTTCTAGAATGTTAAGTGGGGCAGGATTAGGATGTGTTTTACCAGTTGGTTATTCAATAATTGCAGATGCAATACCTGCTGAAGAACGCTCAGGATGGTTCGGAACCTTAGCAATTCTTAGTTCAATATCTAATGGTATTGGACAAGGACTTTCTTCATTTTTAGGTCCAATTTTTACTTGGAGATTTCCATTTCTTTTGCTTTCAGTAATAAGTGTAATTATAATTTTCATTTTATTTTTCGTAAAAATTCCTCAACGTGGAGCAAGTGAAGATCTGCTTTTAGATTTAGTGGAATTGAACTTAGAATATAGCTATCGAATTTCTAAAGAAGAGTTAGGAACAATATTGAGAAAGAAAACAAATCGTTATTTAATAATTCAAGGATTCTTCTCAATCATCCCCGGTACGGTTCTTGTGTTTTTCATGACTTCAATGTTAATGCTGAATTATTTTAATCTAATTCCTACACAAATACAGCTTCAAACTGCTACTATTTTTGCAGGCATGATTGGTGTTGGCTATATTCTTGGTAATATTGTTTTTGCACGTCTAGGAGATGTGCTATTTCGACGAAATGACAAAAATAGAGCGAGATTAGCAACAATCTGTTTGATTCTTTCTATACCATTTGCAATTATATTACTCCTTTCATTAAAACCTATCAATGTAACTAAATTAAATATCAATTATCCAAACCCTATTCCAGTAAAAGACCTTTTTTCTTATGTTTTACGCACAATTGGAGGGATATTTATAGCTTATCCTACATATATTATTTTCTTCATTTTTGCCTTATTTGCTTCAATGTTAGGAGCTGGACCTGTTGCAAATAGGAATGCTGTAATGATAGATGTTAATATGCCAGAACATAAAGGTACTTCTGCCTCTTTTTTTAAACTTTCAGAACAAGTTGGTAAGGGTATTACTCTATTAATTTCCTATACACTTATTTCATTACTTGGGAACATTTATAACATGATTTTTTTTAGCATTTTATTTTGGATTCCTGCAGCTATTTTATGGTATTTAGCAAGTAGAAATGTAGAAAGCGATATGACTTATAAGGCAAGAATCTTATCAGAAAGAAAACAAGTTAGTTTAATTGACTACATTTTCGAATTAGAGATTCAAATTGATCGTGCAATTCAAAAAGTTCAAGATTCAAAATACTATATTCAAACTGATATAAGAAAATTTAATAAATTACTGGATGATGCACTAAAAATCTTTAAATTCTGTGAACGAGAAGGAGAGTCCCGAAGTATTACAAATATAGAGAAAAAAGCCCATATTATGTACTTAAGGGTTCTTCTACTCAAACAAGAGACAATTAGGATTTATAATGATTATAACACTCAAAAGTTGATATTTAAAGAAGCAAATAGTTTAGAAAATAGTTTAGCATCAGATTTAAGGGAAATTTACCGTCGAATAAGTGAATGGGAAAAAAGTACTTTTGGGGAGATTCAAACATACTATGAAGATGCTTATCTAAAAATTATTGAGGCTAGATTATATCGAAAAAAGCATTTAATTAAAGGATTAAGAAAAATCTCTGAAGCAGTTAAAATTTATGAACGATTGAAGTATTTATTAAACGAACGACTAGAAATAGTTGAAGAGAAGCCAGAATTATCTGAAGAAGAATCTATAGTACGCGATAAAGAACAAGAACTATTGGAAAAATGTACAAAATCTTTAAATGCAACGTTAAAATTAAAGGAAGAAATTGAATATGCTTTCAAGAAATTAAAAGAAAAAGGCATTTACGTTGAAGATTTAAGAAAAATTTCTGCTCTTACTCAAGAATATGATATTAATCTCTATAATGTTATCGTTGATACATTTAAGCACGATAGCGAGACAAAAAATGCACTTATTGAAACTTTAGAAAAAATAGACGACATCTTTAATGATTATGATAAATGGAAAGAAATAGATCTAAAAGTTTTTTAATTCAATAAAGTAAAAATAATATCAAATTATTAATTTCTCCCTGTAATAATTCATTTAACTGAGCTTTTTCTATTTCCGAAAGCTCCTCTGCTGATTTCCCTAAATGATCTAAATAATCAGCAAATTCTATATCAAAACATAAATTAATCAATAAAATTAAACAATTTCTAGTGTAGAAGACGTTAGATTGGTTTTCGAGATTGAACATTAATTTAATTAAAATTATATATTTATTTCCTTTCCCAATGTTGTAATTTGCTAAAATTTTATCAAAACAATCTTCGAATTTTAAAATAGAATTCAAATTATGTACCCTTTTTTTTAGCACCACATCTTGAGCAACCACATATTTAATCACATATATATGTATTTGTTTTCTTTTTTTTCGTATGACCTTTTAGAAAGGTAATACATCTAAGTTATAATTAAACTATTTTTAGTATGCGTTGCTAGAAAATTCCCAATTAATTCAAAGTCGGCTATTTTTATTAGATATAATATTGACGCATAATTCCTTTGCAATAATAAATAAAGCCTTTTTATCTGAAATCAAACCGTTTAATTCACTCTTTTTGTAATTAATCATTTTCCAGATTTCTTTTCTTGAAAGTCCTGTAGCTTTAATTATTCTTATAATATATTTTTCAAGAGCCATTTTTACTCAAATAAAGTATAACTTTTTTTGTCGTAATGTTAAATTACTCTTAACTATTTAAACCACATTACTGTTTAAATTTATTAAAAATATATTAATAAAATTAACAAAAAAATTGAGAGTGAATATGAAGAAATATTTTGCAAATTTATAAGCAAGTTAAAAAAAATTTAAAAATTAGCTTGTTTTATATAAGATTTATTTAATGTTCTGAATGAAAATGTCAAGAGATTGTTCCAAATCTATCAAGTCAGATATTTCCTTTATGTCTGAGCTAGCTATCTTTCCAAGAAATTCTTTTAACAATTTTTCTTTATTTTTATCTGCAGGAAATAGAAGACTGCTCTTGTAATGCTCCCAATCGAGGATATTTGTAAACACCAAAAATAGTATCTCTATATGTGAATAATCTATTAAGTGCTGTAATTTTTCTTTAGTTATCATGATCTTAGTATGATCTGTATAAAATTCTGATAAGTCATCGTAATAATTCGTTAATCTCGCTATATTTTCAAGTTGAGAGTGCAGAGCTTTTTTATTTATAGGACTGTCTTCGTCTTTGTACATGATATCAAAATATGTATTAATGAAATCTTTTAATTTTTGAAGTTTTTGTTGGAAGACACGAGTCTTTACAATTCTCTCGAACATAGGAGATTCTTTATATCTATAAAACTTTAGTTCAAATTTCACGATATCTATTATATCGAAAAACAATTCTCGAATATCAACATCTTCTGTCATTTTTTATACCTATTAATGTGTTCTTACTAATTTTTTAAGCTATTGGTAAAAAAAAGTCTACAATTCTAAATAAATAAAAAAGCATTTATATTTTTATATATTTAGAATTTCAAAAATCTAGATCTTCCTTTTATAATTGATGTTACAAGATTAAAATTTTAAAGGAAAGGTTTTTTTTGGTATAATTGGTCGTTCAGTACGCTTAGAGGTAGTAATTCTTAATTTTTCTTTTCTTTTAATTAGTCTTTTAAATGAGATGGCTTTCATATGAATTTTTATAATTCGAATTGGGCATCGTATCATAAAACTCATACTATTGCGAGGGAATCTTCTCAGTTGAATAAACTCCGAAAAAAATCTTCTAGCTTTATTTTGAGATTTTAATTTTTCAAAAGCGATAAATCGTTTAATAACTTTACTTAGATCTTTTGAATCCTGAAAACAATAATAGTTTGAAGCTTTTAACGCCCATTTTATTGATTCTAGCTGGTATTTTATTGAATTTAAATTTCTAAGGAAGGATATCGCAATTGAGAAAATCGAAATCATTAAATTCATAATAGTACTTTTTAAGACTTCAAGAGGAGTTATATGGATCTTTGGTTTAATTTTATCTCTTAAATCATCTCCGTATAAGATTGAACTATTTATTAAGACATTTCCTAGGACGATATTTCGAGGTGCAAAAACAGCCGAGAAGACTTTATTAACCTGAAATATTTTATGAAAGGTTGTATTTTCCCAATATTTCTTTTTAGTTAGAAAATGGCTTACGAATATTCCAGTTGTTTGTTGAATGACGCCTAAGATCTTGTTAGATAAATGTTTATCAAATTCTCTAAAATTATGTTTTATTTCTAAAGCCAAGAAATATTTCTCAATTTCCTTAATATGATGATTCGAAACTCTATCTTTGAAAATAATAAGTAAATCACAATCCGAAACAGCTGTGGCTTCATTTTTTTGTGCTCTCTGGCTTCCAAATAAAAGAATTGAAAGTATTTTATTGACTCCAACTTCTTTATTAATGAGAACGAGAATATCCTTAATGTAATCCTGTGATTGTTTATTAATACCTTTTAATTGAGAAGATATCTTATCTTTAATCTTACTGTTACTATCAATAATACTCGTTTCTTGCAAATTTAATCATTTAGAATGTGGTTACAATATTTTTCCTTTATATTTAAGTGTTCAAACTTTCCAAAATTTTCAAATCCGATTTGCAATTTTATAAGCTCTTTTAATAGCTTCCAAGACTGTAGCTGTTTCTCTTACATCTCCAATTTTTTCAACTTGAATATTTGTTAATTGTTTAAATTCTTTATAAAGTTCATCATTAGACACTACACCAGTGGCATAAAAAACTGTATCAACATCATTAATCATTTGATCTACATCATTAGCATCTTTATAACTTATAAAATTTTCTCCAATTTCAGTTATATTAACATTGGTAATTAGATCGATTCCTAATTTTTGACATTTTCCGAGTAATACCCATTTGGTTGATTTTCCAAGAGCTGATCCTAATCTAGGGAATTTTTCTAAAACTGTTACTTTTTTATTTCTCTTATACAACATTTTAATTGCTACTTCAGGTTCTAGTGCGTTATAAAAAGTGAGGAAATCAACAGCTTCAAGATTTAATCTGCCATATCTCGCAATATAAATTGCTAGCTCTATGCCAGTAGCCCCGCCTCCAATTATTACATTATTTATTCCTATTGGAGCATTTCCTAAAAAAACATCATTAGCCCAATAAACATTTTCTCTATCAATACCAGGAATAGGTAATTTAATTGGTTTAGAACCAGTTGCAAATAAAACTATATCTGGGTTAAAATCTCTGATAGTTTCGATATTTACTTCTGTTTTAAGAAATAAATTTATTCCAAGTTGCTGAATCCAATAATTATAATTTTCAATCATCCTTTTGAATTCATTTCTACCAGGTGGAATCCAAATAATATTTAATAGTCCTCCTATTTTATCATCTTTTTCATATATAGATACATCGTGACCTCTTAGTCTTGCTACTCTTGCCGCTTCTAAACCTGCAGGACCGGAGCCAATAATCATAATTTTTTTCTTTTCTTCAATTTGTCTTAATTCTGTTTTTGCTTCATTTCCTGCCCTTACGTTTCTTAAGCAACTAATAGGTTTCAACTTAAAAATATTATCAAAACAACCCTGATTGCATCCAATACAATACATTATGTCACGGAGATCTCCTTTTTGGGATTTTTCTGGCCAATATGGGTCTGCAATTAGCCCTCTCCCTATACAAACTGCATCAGCTTTTCTTGTTGCCAAAATTTCCTCTGCCATTATAGGATCTATTATTCTATTCGATGAAAAAACAGGGATAGATACCGCATTTCTAATATTTTCAGCTAAATATGTGTAACATCCTTCTGGAACATCCATAGTTAATTGTGGTACTCGAGTTTCATGCCAACCACCAGTTACATTAATGTAATCAACACCAGCCTCCTCAAGACTCTTAGCGATATTTGGTTTATCCTTATAAGTAACACTTCCGGGCACAAAATCATCCCCTGACATTCTATATCCCAAAGCGAAATTATCACCAATCTTAGATTTTATTAATTTTACAGTTTCGACCGGAAATCTTACTCTATTTTCGAAAGAACCACCGTATTCATCAGTTCTGATATTAGCTAAGGGTGAAAGAAATTGTCCCATTAGATAACCAGCACTTCCACATATCTCAATACTATCAAATCCTGCTTTTTTAGCTCTTATAGCTGCATGAGCGAAGGCTTGTTGCTCATTTTCTATATCTTCTAGCGCCATGGCACGTGGAGTAGATTTGTTATATCTAGTATATACTGCAGATGGACCAATCGGGGTTTTACCTATCAGTTGAGAATAAGTATATCTTCCGGAATGATATAATTGACAACAAATTTTAACAGCCTCTTTAGAATTATGAACCTTTTCCGTAAATTCTGCTAATTTTGGGATAAATTCATCATTTTCAATTGAAATCATCGTTGGTGCTCCTGAAGCATAAAGATCAACATAACAACCTCCAACAATTATTAAACCAGCGCCACCTTTTGCTCTTTCTACATAAAAGTCTATTAAACGTTTTGAAATAAAACCATTATCTGCTAAATTCAAATGCATAGCAGGCATTACGATTCGGTTAGGTATAACCATATTTTTAATTTTTAAGGGTGTGAATAGCTTAAAGAATTTCATTTCTACATCGATTTAGTTTTTAAATCCGTGATTATTTTCGGATTAATTTTATAAAGAAATCTATTTTATTAAAAATTTGTTTAAAAACTAAAAAAAAGAGGTTCTATTTCAAGTTAAAAAGAATTTATCTCAATTTTAACGAAAATAGGAATCTGGACCTCTATCTTCACGAGTTCCTTTCATAAACTGATCTGCTTGCTTCTTAAACGATTCAAAAACGTGTTCCATTTCTTTAATTTTTTCATCTAGCTTACTAAAATCCATATCTATGGAGAAATAATCCTTTAATAAAGTTACAAGAGCTTTAGAACTACGCGGATCCAGTGTCATCATAGGTAATGGTAATGTTTCAGCCAAAACACAGATTCCTGGAGCATAGTTATGTCCTCCTGCCCACGCTGGTAAAATACCATTAGCTCCAGAAATATAACCATCCTCGTATAACTTAGTATCTTCAAATTTTAGGAAGGATTGAACTAAATCCTGATCAGTCCCACAAACATAAACTAAAGGCGTGTCATGAACAACGTCAGATATCATAGCACCTGTACTTAAATACATTTTTATTTTACCACCAGTAATTTTATGCATCTCTTCACAAAACACTTTTGAAAACTCATATACTCCCTCTGAACTTTGTGGTTGATAACTAGCAGTTAAAATAAAAAAATCATTACTATTTTCTTTTTCTGCTGATTTATAATATATTTTTGCGGTAGGAATTTCCAATGAACCTTTTTCTACAACAGATTTTGGAGGGAAATCAAAACATTGTATATTCATGAATTCCTGGGCATTAATCGAATCTTTTATGGATGTGATTGCTAATTTGGCAACTAACGCTATTCCGGGCCAACCAATTAAAACAATGGGATTCTTAATTGTTTCCGTTTCTAATTCAAACTTTTTTTCGATATTTATATACATTTTTTGATATTTTATTATTTTTTTATTTACTTAGGCAATCAAATCTGATAGATTTTCTCCACAATTAGGACAAAATTTCTTAGGAGTTGTAATTAGGAACCCACAATATGGACAATAAAACCTATCTTTTATGTCTATCTCTGAGGGGGGAGAAACTTCCACATCTTCATGGATTTTATATGGTTCTTGTCTAGGTTTAGGGAATTCATCCTTATAATAACCTCCTACAGGATAAAATCCTCTTTGATATTGAGATTCTGAGTTTTTTTTTGCTTTCATAGATGAAAATAAGGTGGTTAATAAACAAATAAATAGTGGTGCAAAAATAATATCAATTATACTGAGGAATATTTGATATAAAATTAACATTCCATAATTTCTTGTTGCGGGATCATCCCAACTATTAATCTCTGCTAGAAGAGAGGGTGGACCAGCATCTAAAATAAAAATTATAATTGATTGAAATAAAAAGCTAATCGATAATATTATAGAAAGATTAATAACAAAAACTCCAATTATTTTCCAGAAAGCACCTTTACCAATTGCTCGTGCTTCTTTAATTGGACTATAAGTTTTTTTAGCATGGTCTTTATTAGAACGATCCATACTATAAGCTTTAACTTCCTCAGGATCAGAAATTTCTATTAATGATTCATTTTCTTCATTTTTTTCTTCCATATTATATGTAAATACTAAAAATATGAAAAAACTAAAAATAAAAATACCCGGTATAAATAATAAGTAAGAAGTTAGGGGCAAGAAAATTCCGATTATTAGAAGCACTATTAATATTTTTTTATTAAATAATGATTTAAAAGATTCTTTTACACTTATATCTTCTCCCATGTACTTTTTATAAGTATAACTGCTAACTGAACACATGGCTATTGTAATAACTATTGCTCGAATTATTTGGTGGAGAAAGAAAAGGGTAAGATTCAAAGTCAAAAAGGTAATCATTGATCTCATATCACTTTCAGCAGGAAGCGTATCTCCACTTAAATTTTCAATTAAATCATAATAATTAATTTCTCTTGAATTAACATACAATCTAAAATCAGTTAATATGAAAACATCTAAAATAATTATTAAAACTTGGAAAAGGGCGAGAGGTAAAATAATTTTTCCATAAATTCGAAAAAATAATTTAAATCCATCAGCAAGAATGTCGCCGAAGCGTTTATTTGCTAGATTTACTCCTTTTTGTGAATTCATATCCATACTCATTATAAAAAAAGATTTTATATAACTTTTTATATTTTTTCAATTTAAGTATCTATGTATCTAAAAAACTCATAATTTCTTCATTTAAGTATCAATGTATCTAAAAAATCAACCCTCTCGTCAAATTCCAGGTATTATTTCTTATATGAAATTTTTTTCGTCAAGGAAATTAGCCTATTCTATATTCCTTGGAACTCCAATCACCTTAGGTTTATTTTCCTTGCTTTTGCAAACTGTTTTCCATGGATACATAGATATTTTTCACTTTATTCGATTTATTACTTTGTTTTTATTGCCCTCCGGATTAGGTATTTTTTTTACTATTTCATTTTACTCTAAAAAGGCTCCAATTTTGCGAGCTCCGCCAAAAGGTTGGGCAGTTCAAATTAATACTTTTTTTAGTGTGCCAATGGAGCTCACATTTCTTTTTGGTCAAGTTTTAGCCATAGTTTTAGATAATATCACATATCAAGAAGTTTTTTTCATCCTAGGAACTATAATAACTTATATCGTAGCGTTTATGGTTTATTTTTCATTCACAACAGTAGGACGCCCAGGATATCTAATTTTAGCTCTAGTTCAACCAGTAGCAGCAATACTTCTTTATAGTATATACACTGGTCAAATGGGTATTGACTTCTTTGTAAAAGCTATGATTTTTTTTATCATTTGTGCTCTAATATTTGCAATCCCTTATAGAAAAGGATTTTTTAAAGTAAGTAATATTTATAAAGAATCAACTGGAATGGCTGGATATCCATTTATCAGGGCTTTTTTACTTTCTATGGTAACTGATGGGAATGATGATCTGATAGAAAACTATTTTGATAGAGTTGGTGTT
>SDBV01012933.1_pt1 | contig 10660 bp, 10 predicted proteins | sample 2277081 | NCBI WGS metagenome assembly SDBV01 (sample SAMN10402039, study PRJNA504765) | marine sediment metagenome | isolation source: marine sediment core GS10_PC15, 223 cmbsf | place: Arctic Ocean: Southern Knipovich Ridge | collected 2010
AGATTCGAGATCGCTCCGCCTAGACCCGAGAGTTTTCGGAACCAACTCAAGCGACAACTCCTTGAAATTTGACCACGAAAATTCAAACCACCCCTTCGAAATAGGCCCCTCGATTTGTCTGTATTATATAAAAGGCGTCTCATTGTCAAAATCATACCATAAAACGAGCTTTATTGCAATTATTAATATTAAAATATGTCGAATGGTACAATTATCAACAGGAAAATATCAAAAATCCCGGATAATCAGCGGCGCGGGTGCCATTTCAGCAGTTTTTGGAGACGGCCGATGGGAGTTGTGCCCACATGGATGGCAATCTCAGTGGCCTTTTTCAAGGCAATGTGGGGATTCCCTGGTGGCGGAACGTGCCCGTGACCGAACCAGTTGCCAAGACATGGCCGGTAAGCCTTGAACTTGGCATCATGGGTATAATAATCGCCCTGCTAATAGCCCTTCTATAGGTATATATTCAGCGTTACGGCAGGATAGGTGATGGCATGAACGAAACTAATATAGTAGATAAGATATTGGCGTCATCTATAAGAGTACCGGTCAGGTTAGGCACAGATAACCTGGGGCGAGACATACTCAGTCGTGTCATCTTTTGGGCTCGCATCTCGTTTATGCTTGTGAGCCGGAAATTCAGGACAAAGTAAACCTGCTGCGGCAGAAGCGCCTGGCGGGATGTGATAGGACCCTTCATCGTCCAGATGGGCTGGGTTGACCGGCAAATAGGGGGGGCGCAATGCCGAGGGAAAATACATCGAAGACCCCTACGGCTCTATTTGGCGATCGGATAAACTTCCTCTACACTTGGAAAAACCGGGACTCAGCAGACCCAGCCTAGAAGGATACTCCTTCCTTGATAGCAGTAAGTTCATTCTCCCGGGAGAAAAAGAGATGGCAACTAGTAAACAGGAGAGGCATAAAGACTCTTTTACGAATTTTGGTCTGGGTTGGGGGCGTTGGGAAAGTGTCTGGTCACTCAGGGGCTTTGAGAATGCCCTAATGGATTGTGTCGCCGAAACCGATTTCTTTGAAGGGTTGCTAGATAAATTGCTGAAAAACTATTTAGCACAAATCGAGTACTGCCAGGCGGGGGTTATGTTCTTGCTCCTGTCAAACCGATGCAGCCTAAAACACATCTAGAAATGTTGCAGGCAGGTTGGGAAAATGAAGTTCTAGCGAATGCTGCAAGAGCAAAAATAACGTTCACAAAAATATTGGGGGTTTGAAAATGAAAGACTTATTTTCCCTTGAGGGTAAAATCGCGTTGATAACCGGAGGCTCCAAAGGGATAGGAGCGATGATCGCCGAGGGTTTTGTAAATTTTGGGGCCAAGGTTTATATCGTATCCCGCAGCGAGGAGATCCTGAAAAAGAAACAGGAGGAGTTGGCAAGAATTGGTCCCTGCGAATATATCGTTGCTGATTTGGGTTCTGTGACCGGGGTTGAGGCCCTGGCTAAAGCTTACGCCGGACGGGAGCAGTCGCTGGATATTCTGGTCAACAACGCCGGAACCAGCAACAACTCGAAGGTAGAGGATGTTACCGAGGAAGAGTGGGACACGGTGATGGATCTCAATATCAAGATTGTCTTTTTTATGATCCAGATGTTCCTGCCGTTCCTGCGGGTAGGGGCTTCTCCGGAGACCCCAAAGAAGGTTATCAATATCGCTTCTATCGACGGCGGCCATAAGATAAACCCGTTTTATAATTATGCCTACGGAGTTAGCAAAGCCGGTGTAGTACAGTTGAGTCGGCACCTAGGTGATAGAATGGCCTGGGAAGGGATTCAATTAAACACTATCTCCCCGGGGGATTTCCCGACAGATCTGAATACGACAGCCCGGGATTATACAAACGAGCTGAAGAAAGTAATTCCGGCCAAGCGGATGGGAGAGAAAGATAATATTGCCGGGGCGGCTATATTTCTCGCCTCGCGGGCCGGAAACTACAACCTGGGTTCCAATATCATTATTGATGGAGGTGACAGTGTGCGGGGCATCCAACGGGCTTTTTATGCCAAGAATTGGCCTGATCGGATTTTTCTGGACAGGTAATAAGAAATTTCATTTCATGGAGAATTTATTTGCAAGACACCCAGAGCATGTTAAAGGAATTGGCCAAGATTGATACACCGACGGTAACCAACGCGGTGGCGACCTACCCAAAGAATGAGACCTGTTTGAAGTTGTACAATCCCTGGCGGGAAAACTGGTACAGCGATCAGAACCTCAAGTGTATGTTCCCCGATTTGGGACCTCGCGCCGGTTATGCGGTAACCTGTACTTTTGGCCTTCCCGACCCCGACTATGAGCAACACACCTTCATCGATGTTCTGAAAGCGGTGGAAGCGATGCCCAAGCCGGTGGTTTTGGTAATCAAACAAAAATTCCCGGCAGAGCTAAAAGATAAAGTCGGCTTGGCCGGAGGCCTGATGGGCAACTCTATGGCGGCCCTGGGAGTTACCGGCTTGATTTCCGACGGCCCCACCCGGGATCTTAGAGAATTGAAGAAGTTGGGCCTGCAAACAATGCTCACCGGTGCCTGTGCCGGTCATGGCGATTTTGCCGTTCACGCAATAAATGTACCCGTGTCGGTTTGCGGGATGGATGTGGCTCCCGGTGAGATCATCCACCTGGATGAGAATGGTGCCTGCAAGTTCCCGGCTGACAAGCTGGAAGCGGTTCTTCAGAATTGCAAAAAGATTCTAGCTATCGAATTGGGGAAGATTGAGGCATTAAAAAGGGCCGGGACAGCGGAAGAAGTTGCGGCGGCTCTGGCAGGTGGAAGCTACGGAAAAAGTTGAAAAAAGGATCAAAGAACATGAAAAAAATTATAACGAACAACTGGTTTCCAGAGGAGTTTATACAACGGTTCAATAATGATTTTGTCATCGACCACCCTGATAAAGAGCGGAACCGGTACAGCCCTGAAGAGCTAAAGGCTCGCATTAAAGAATATCACGGTGTTCTTCTTTATGGAGATGCAGCCCAAAAGGATTTTATTGACGCCGGGTCTTTACGACAAAACGGACTGCATTGCCGGTGAAACCATGTACGTAAACGGCGGTTTGTATATGGATTGATGCGCACTGATTATTTACCAGATTCTTTCGGCGCCGAGATCTTCGACTGCAGTATCAGGCGTTACCACTGAGAGCGTCTCAATTATTCCTTGTGCTGCAATCATGCGATCGAAGGGATCACGATGTTCACCCAGCAAGGATCCAGCCCGTAGCGCGTGGGCCGAACTAATGCACAACTCGGTAAATGAATCCACTGTAATACGTTCATTCCATTCAGAAATGACAGTTTCACCTTGGGGGTACTTTCCGATCCGGTATTTTGTAGCTACTTCCCACGCGGAAGCCGAGCTCACATACACTTTATTAGTGGGATCCCGCAATAAAGACATACAGCGTCTGGTCAATTTATCCGGTTCAGACCACCACCACAAAAGTGTACAGGTATCGAGCAGCAAATTCATTCATTTTTCCCAGGCCTGAAGTTCTTCCTCCGGTAAATCCTCGAAAAAAGACTCGGGTATTTCTTGAGGATAGCGGCCGGCTTGCCGCTCTTTCAGGTTTTCCAACGGCATTAATCGGGCGTATGGTATTCCGGCTTTTGCAAGAATTATTTCCTCTCCTCCATGCGCCCGTTCGAGCAGCCGGGATAAGTGTGTTTTGGCTTCATGAACATTAATAACTTTCATATGCTGAAATTAGTCCATATGGTAAACTAAGTCAACCATCATTGTTGGTGGTGAGATTTGAATCACAGGATGGACGTGAAATCAAGGAAATAAGAGAAAACTCAGGAAATTGCAGTCAGGAATGTAAAAGGAATAGAGCAATGATTCTGCAATAGGAAAAAAACCTATGAAGGATCTAGTTTTCAAGGGATATTTTCGTCCAAACTGATAAACCAGGGTCTTGTCTTGAGGGAAGCACAAAAACATAGCTTGCTCTTAACCCGGCACAACGAGGGAATGAAAGTGCTAAGGCCACGGGCCTTTGTGGACAGATACATTCAGCGCCTTCATTGACGGTGGTCCCCAAATGTGGTTTAGCGGTCCGGGCCCGAAAGTATTGAGGGATATCTAGCGGCGTAGAAAAGCCTGGAGCAAGCAACAGTCAGGGGCTGGGCAGAGGGTCATGGTGTGAGAGTGTCGCCACGGAGAGCTTGTAGAACTCGCTGCCATACATTGGCAAGCAGATCGCCTTGACCTTGCAGCTGACGGCGAAGTCCGTCTTCGTCGATCTCCTCGTCGTCGCAGAAGGGAATGGGAACCACCGGGACGACACCGAACATTTCGGGTTTCTGATCTGGATTCTTCATGGCGGCATCATATTACAGACTCGAATCAACTGACAAAGAATCCGGCGTGGATTCGAACGCGGCGCAGCGGTCTCACACGGGCTAGAGCACGGCAACCCGTTTACCGGTCGGTCGAGAATGATCTCAGGGGGTGATCCATTCCTCCTCGACCATGCAAATGCCCTCTATGCCTTGCTCATAGTGCACCGGATTGGTGACCTTGAAGGCCTTGAACCCTAGCTCCATAGACCAGTCGAGGTCGTCACAGGTGCAGTAGCAGCGGATCTCCGGGTGGGAAGGTCCTCCCAACAGGCGATAGACAGGCATCTCGAGCATTTTGCCCTTGAGGTCCCAGAGGGCCAAGTCGATGGCGCTCTGCGCGCAAGCCGACAAACCCAGGGAGCCATGCCGTTTGGACGCGCGCCACATCATGTCGTTGATCAGCTCGGTGGCAAAGCAGTCCCTTCCGGTAAGTAGTGGTGCGTAGAATTGGTCCACGAGCGCGGCGACCGGCTCGCCAAAACTCGTCCGACCCAAGCCCCACGAGCCGTCCTCGGCGGTAACCTTGACCCAGACCGGAGCATCACCGATACCCGGAATGTCTCGCGGCAGGCCTGGTGGAAAGTCTGGGTACTTGTTTAAGGGCAGCCCGATCGGCGCGGTCTCGCGCCAGCTCTGCCGCCGGGCCGGCGTTTTTGGCGTGACCGGCGGCAGGTCGACGTTTACAGCCTTGATGTCGACGATTTTCATAGCGTATCCTCCTCAGAGCAATTATGGGCCCTGTCCGGCAAGCTTCTCCTGTTAGGCAGGGTGCCAAAGCATGCATTTTCTACACAGACGATGCCCTCAAGCAGCGTTGACCTGAGCCTGCGCTAGTCCAGCCCGAGAAGCTCGAGGGAGTTCCGGTTTATAATACTCTCGATGGCTTCCTCTGGAATGTGCGTAAGATTCGTGCCTTCAGCCACTTCTTCCAAAGCACCAGGCAACACTTGCCTCGGTGCGCATCCCCGCCGGATCCACCAAGACCCGGGAGGCTCTCTACCCAATGCTCGGCCGCTACGATCCTACGGATCCTACCGGAGACTATATTCTACACCAGTTATAGATACGCTCGATAGCTGAGAAGTGAGCTTCAGGCGCCGAGCTCACGGATCGAGAAAAGGTTCTTCTCCCCGTATCGATTCGATGAGCGCTTCCGTACGTTCCATCGCATTGCCGTCCCCAAAGATCGCCAGCCAGACGGCGCCTTCGGCCCCTCCGATGCCGCCGGCACCTGCCGGCACCGCCCCCGTCGGACGTGGCCCGCCGCGGCGGCGCCCTTTGCCATGAGTCTCTTCGATTCCAGACGGTCAGCGAAATGACCCTGTGCATGGCCTGCCTTCGTGTAATGAAGGTTCAGCCATGATAACATTTTTATGCAACTTCCACATGATTACTTTTTACGCTATGCTGTTATCACTATGGTGCGGACACAGATTAGCTTGACGGAAGAAGAGTATCAGGCTGCCAAGGAGGAGGCTCGCAGGCTCGGGATCTCGCTGGCCGAACTGCTTCGGCGTTCATTGCGCAATACGCTCCGTGTGGACGAATCTGAGCCCTGGATGCGGTATGCCGGGATGATCGAGACGGGTGATCGCTTTGCCGGCCAACGCATTGACGAAATAGTATATGGCCGATAAAGACTGAAGCCTACGTCGATACTTCAGCGCTGATTGCCTTTACCGACCGTTCTGATACGTATCACGCGTTGTTTCGGCGATTATTCGCCAAACCGCCGGTATTAGTGACAACCATGTTGGTGGTTGCGGAAGGACATGGTTGGTTTCTAAAGCGCTACGATCGGGCGAAGGCGCTGGAGTTTCTCAACATGGTCGAGCTACTGCGGCCGTTGGCTGTAGATCCTGTTGGACTACACGAGCAAAAGGCGGCCGCGGAGCTGCTGCGCAAATTCGCAGACCAGGATTTGACGCTAGCCGATGCGGTGGGGTTGCACTTGATGAAAGCTCATCGGATCAAGAGCTGTTGGTCGACTGACTTTCATCTCTGACTGACCGGCGTGCCCTTGGTTATTCACGAGTACTAATTGCTGCCGTCGTGAAGCCATTAGCACTGTTGGCCAGCCATCCTTAACAACTGCGACGCATTTTTCGGAGGTGCGTGATGAAAGAGTTGAAGCTGGGAGTCGTAGGACTGGGATTGGGCCGGCACTTCGTGGGAGCGTGCGTCGGGGCTGACTCGGTGGGCCGTCTCGTAGTAGGCGACCCGGATCCGGAAAGGAGGGACTCGGTCCGTAAGGAGTTCCCGGGCGTGGCACGAGGGTACGGCGAAATCGAGCAGATGCTTGCAGAGGAAAAGCTGGACGCCGTCTGCATCGTTACGCCCGATCACCTGCACAGGCCCGATCGGGCGGCCGGCGTCGGGCGCCGAGCGTTGGCCGGCGAATGTCGAGAGCGGGAATACGGCGCCAACCCATCGTCACGAGAACGGCTCTAGAGCCGGCAGGAGGTAATTGTGGACTTCTACGCTAAACTGGGCGTCGAGCCTGTTATCAATGCGGCCGGGACGCTGACCAGCCTGGGCGGCTCCATAATGGACCCCGAGGTAACGGAGGCCATGGTGACGGCCAGCCGGCACTATGTCGACATGAGAGAGCTGCACGAAGCGGCCGGCCGCTACCTGGCCGAGTCGATCGGCGTGGAAGCGGCGCACATAACCTCCTGCGCCACCGCGGGAATTGCGGTTATGGCTGCCGCGTGCATGACGGGAGGTGATCGTGACAGGGTGGCCCGGCTTCCGGATACGACGGGAATGAAGAGCCGCTTCATCGTGCAAAAGACCCATCGGACGGGGTTCGCCAAGGCCCTGGAGCTGAGCGGGGGCCGTTTCGTCGAGGTCGAACCGGAAATGGAGGCCCTGCGGGCGGTGCTGGACGACTCGATCGCGGGCGTCTTCTACACTTTCGCCTGGTTCTGCAGCGGCAAAGCCCTGTCGCTGCCGCAGGTGAGCGAGTTGGCCCGTGCAAGGGCTATCCCGGTCATAGTGGACGCAGCTGCGGAGGTACCCCCGGTCGACAATCTCACGCGGTTTCTGACGATGGGAGCGGACCTGGTGACTTTCAGCGGGGGCAAAGCCATGGAGGGTCCGCAGTCCAGCGGGCTCGTATTGGGTCGCCGGGACCTGATTGCGGCCTGCGCTCTGAATGACTGCCCCAATATGGGTGTAGGTCGGGGAATGAAAGTGGCAAAAGAAGAGATCGCCGGGTTGGTTACCGCCGTCGATAGGTATCTGCGGAGGGACCATGCCGGACAGATGCAGGAGTGGGAAGAAAGGGTCGCCTACATCATTGATGAGCTCACCTCTCTCGAGCCCGTCGAGGCGTTTCGGCAAATGCCTTCTGGAATAGGGCAACAGATACCTCACGCCGCCATCCGTTGGGACGAGAAGGCTCTGGGAATAAGCATGGAGGACGTCGTCGACAGGCTGATGCGGGATAGGCCGCGTGTCGCGGTGCAGCTGCATGCCGGCAGTACGGGAGAATTCGACGAGGATCTGGGGCGGCAGATACGGGTGCACCCCCACTCATTGACGCCAGGACAGGAAAGAATCGTAGTGGAGCGGCTGAAACAGGTGATAACAGGGACTTGACTTGGCTTCGGTTTGCTCAGGATTGCTCAGGCGCCGTTCTGCCGCTCGATTGCAGGCTAGCTTCCGGCGGATCGAGTGTAGGTTAAGCCGGAATCGTCACGGGGTGCGGAGCTTTCGTCTGGCTCGACCGTGCCGGCTCGCTGTTGGCCTTCTTTCATCTGGGCGGTCCACAGTTGACGGTACAATCCCGCATGCGCCAGGAGTTCCTGGTGATTGCCTTTCTCGATGATGAGGCCATCGCTCAACACGTAGATCGTGTCGACGTTGATGATCGTGGTCAGACGGTGTGCGATCACGATAGTCGTGCGTGACGCCATGATGTTGTCCAAGGCGGCCTGAATCCTGTTCTCGCTGACAGAGTCGATAGACGACGTCGCCTCGTCGAGCAGGAGTACATGTGGGTCTTTCAGAATTGCCCGCGCTATGGAAAGCCTCTGCCTCTGACCTCCGGACAGCTTTATGCCCCTTTCGCCGATAACGGTCTCGTATCCGTCAGGCAGTTCGGTGACGAAATCGTAGATGCAGGCATCCCTGCAGGCCTGATCGATCTGCTCTTGAGTGGCGCCTTCCTTGGCGTATTTGAGGTTGTTTCTGATGGTGTCGTTGAAGAGCAGGGCGTCCTGGAACACGACGGATATCCCGTTGCGGTAGGCGTCCAAGTCCAGGTCCCTCAGATCGGTGCCGTAAAGAAGTATTCTGCCCCGGGTGGGATCGTAGTAGCGCAGCAGCAGATTGATAATGGTCGTCTTACCGGCTCCGCTGGGACCCACGAAAGCGATGGACTCGCCGTCGCGAACGGCCAGGGTTATGCCCCGCAACGCTTCCTTCTCTTTTTCCGGTTCGTAGTTGAACTTTACACTGTCGAAGGCGAGTATGTAGGGGGCGTACGAGGCCGCGATTTCCGACGCAGTAGGAACGGACGTTTTTGAAACCGACGATGCCGCGGACGTAGTGACGGCTGCTGTTTCGGCGGCAGCCGAAGCGGCGCGTATCGCCTCTCCAAGAGACGACCTCCGGGGCGCTTCTCGTCTCTCGAACATCGCCTGACCGGAATCGGAGCGTTTGTAGGCCGGCTCGAGAGCGTCCTTCTTCGACACGATTTCGTTGTGAGATTCCGTGTAGGTGTAGATACGGTCGATGGATATAAAGGAGCGCACGATGGTGGTCATGGATCCGCTGAGCATGAAGATGGGCATGAAAAAGTTGCGGATATACATCACAAAGGCAAACAACAGCCCGAGGGTAATCTCGCCGCCGGTTAACAGGCTGACGCCGTAGACAATGGTTGCCAGCGTGAATAAATTGAAGAAAAGGATGCCGATGGCCCAGAAAAGGCGCATCACGATCCCGGACCGGATGTTGTCGATGATGAAGCTGCGGCTCTTCTGCGTGTGGCGGATCGCCTCCTTGCGCTCGGCACAGAAAGCCTTCACTATGCGAATGTTCGCCAGTGTCTCCTGCAGGTACCCGAGAATGCGCCCCCACTTTTCGGACAGACGCTTTCTGAGCTTCTTGTGCTGGTTCATGTTGATGGTTACGAACACGAACATCACCAGGGTCAGACCGAGAACGACGACGGTCAACTTCCAGGAGAGGTAGAAGAGAAATCCCGCGGAGATGGCCAGCTGGAAGAAGCCGCTGGTAATCTCGAAGAGGGCCTGGGAGGCCAGGTACTCCACCGCTCGAACGTCGTTGTTCAGACGCGAGGTGATCTCCCCGGAAGCCCGCTTGGCGTAGAACTTCTGGCATTGAACCAGGAGAGAGTCGAAGAGCTTTTTTCTGATGTCGTACCCGATGTGGGCGCCCAGATACCAGCGGATGTAGGTGTTGGCCAGGCGGAACCCGGCACTGGTAATGTAAATGAAGACGATGAAGCCGAACAGCAGGTTGATGGACACCACATCTTTGGCGGGGATGACCTCGTCTATGGCATAACGAATAATCAGGGGAGGCAGCGCTACTATCGAGAACTGGGCGAAACTCATCAACAGCACTCCGAGGATGAGCAGCTTGTAGCGCTTCATGAACGCATACAGCCGCGGAAAGCGCTTGAGCATCTGCAGATAGGTGATGTTGTCTCTGCTCTTTCGCTCGCCGTTGCTCACAGTGTTCCTCACCGCCTCTGGCTTCCGCCCGCCGGTATGGAAACCGGCTCGGGCTTTGGTTTTTCGTTCTCTTTCAGTTGCTCATCCCAGAGAAGCCTGTATTCGCCACTGGCCGCCAGGAGCTCTTCGTGCGTGCCACGTTCCACTATGCGCCCGTCTTTGAGCACCAGGATCTTGTTGGCGTGAATCACCGTGGAAAGCCGGTGGGCGATCAGGATGGAGGTCGGTTCCTGCATGATTTTGTCAATCGTGGTCTGGATGGCCTTTTCGGATTCACTGTCCAGTGCGCTGGTAGCTTCGTCGAAGATCACGATGCTGGGCCTCTTCAGTATCAGGCGGCAGATGGCAATGCGCTGCTTTTCGCCCCCGGAGAAATTGCCGCCCCTTTCCTCGAGCTTGGTGTCGAGCCCCTCCGGAAGGCCGTTCACCACATCCTCCAGCAGCGACATGCGTACCGCCTGCATGATTTTCTCGTCGCTTATTTTACCGATAACGCCGTAGGCCAGGTTTTCGCGCAGGCTGGCGGCAAAAAGCTCCGTTTCCTGGAAAACCACGCCGATGCTCTGGCGCAGGAGCCGCACGCTGTAAT
>SDBV01012934.1_pt1 | contig 10660 bp, 7 predicted proteins | sample 2277081 | NCBI WGS metagenome assembly SDBV01 (sample SAMN10402039, study PRJNA504765) | marine sediment metagenome | isolation source: marine sediment core GS10_PC15, 223 cmbsf | place: Arctic Ocean: Southern Knipovich Ridge | collected 2010
CGCAGCCATCGGAGTCCTTATTTGGCTGTCTCAAAATTTATGTGTCTAATTTGTTGTCGATTTACGCCATCATAGCTCCGTCTGATAGTGGGTAAGTTCCCTGAGCCGAACCGGATAGGCACTATAATTTTTATTGCATTAAAAATAGAAGGCACTTTAGACGGCTCATCTATGAACAGGAATTTATGAGAATAATAATAGCTCTTTAGAAAGTTCAGGGGGTTGTTTTTTTTCTTCCCTGATTATAGGATCATCTAAGGAAAGATAAACACCCCCCGATTTATCAATCATTTGTTTTAGAATAAAAGATTTTCCTGCCTAACTTGGACCAGGAAGAGCACAAGCACGTTCAGTGTTTAAGCGGTCTAATAATAGCTCATTTATCAAGCGCTTCATGTAAATGATTATAATAAAGTATAGTTAAAAATGAAGCTTGAAAATTTAACTTTAATCGATAGGCAAGGTTATTACTCCAGGTGGGTGAAAACGCCCCGGAACCGGGGAAAGTTGTGTTCGTCAGAATAACGCGAATCGGGTCAAGCTCTCAAGGCTCCCCGGAATTTCCGGAAGAACGTAGAATTTGACAATCCGCAGAGCCGCATAGGATAATAGCAGGTATAAAAGCGAGGAGATCAACGACATTATAGTCCGTGACCTTAGCCGACCGTTGTTCTCCGCGCTCATTTCCTACAGAAACTCCAACGCCCACGGCTTCAACCCCCCGGAAACCAAAGCCCGCGAAGACTACGAAACATATTTCGGCGGAAAGATGGTGCATTTCTCGATCTGATCCTCTTTCTGGTAGCGCCTGAGAGCTATCTAAAAGAGAAGACAGGAATTGAGAAGCTTATTTATGATCAGAAGACGGACAAGCGGTTGATCTACTACGGTGAAAACGGTGTGAACAAAGAAATACAACTCCTTCCGGCACACTCTGGTTGGCTTTCTGTCGCATTAGCATGATTAACCTCCTGCCGTCCATCTGTCTCAGGGTAGTGGGACCTGACGTTATAAATAGGGTGGTTTACCACCAGCTTTATATTGAGTCGTTGATCCAAAGGTTTCTCTCTATTAAATAAATACCTGAAAAAGTCTCTGCTCAGTTTTGCTGCCCGGTACCTGCGCAGTTCTGCAAAAAGGGGGTGGGATCATTTGATCGGAGGTCCTACCATTCCAAAGCACAAGACTATGCAAGTCCATTTTATTTTGATCTACCTTGAGCGGAATCAGATGATCTTTCAGATTAAAACGGACCCGCGCCCGGTAAAGGGTTCGGACAAAAAGTTTGAATTTGGTTTCAGGAGTCAAAACCCTTTTAATTACAAACAAATCATTTTTATACCGGTTCCGGAATTTCTCATTTAGTACCATTTTGGCCGGTACCAGGAGGCCGTTGAAGGTAAAGAGATCCTTCACTTTCCTATACTCGATCTTAATAAACATATACTCATGAATTTCGTTTCGTTCGAGCCAGAGAAAAAACTCATCGAAGCAGGGAACGCTGCACTGCTTGTCAATAACTATGCGCTCGGCTCCGGGGTGAATAAGCTCATACTCGACCGCCGTTCCATTCGCGTCGATAAGTTCCGGTATTTTTTTTTCTGATAGTAGATCGATCTCAACGATGCCTTCTTCTGTCCTGGGAGAGAGATCCAGCGAAGGCTGTTCATTAAGATTCAACCAGATCAGATCTTCCAGGCTTTTATCCATGGGGATGTGGACCTGCTTGTCCAACACCGGCAGCGGTCCATCAGGACATTCCCTGTCCGGGTACAGTGGGGAAGAGACAGCAATTGCCCTGTCATTAAAGGCTGCTATCCAGTAAAATCCTTTCTCCCCTGCATTTATGCAGCCTTTGCTGTCTGTACATGGAAGTTTCCGATACCCACGGTACAGCTCTACCATAAAACCTCTTCCTACCGCCGGGTTCAAGGGATACCACTCAACTTCCCAGGAATACTGTCCATTTTTCAAATGGTGTTGAATTCTGATCCCCGGATCAGTAGTGGCAAAGGTATTACGAGTACGGATTGCCCGATTCACATCAGCCGCTGTTGGTGAATATGGCAGCCATATGCCGGTCATGCCTAATCCCATTTCGACCAATTCGTGGGCGTCGCTGCTGCCGATCGCTGCAACCGGACAGCCCATGGCCAGGTACCGGGCAAACAGCCTGATGAATGATATGTCCAACGCCGTTTTATAGTGATATCCGGCCTTGAGTGCTTTACGGAATAGTGAACCATTAATTACTTCTATGCCCGCTACATTAGGAATGAACCGACTGTGCCATTCGTCGTTGGCCGGGTCGGGATGGTTCAATATCTTCAGATATTCCTTGTTCTTGTAAAGAAGTTCGTATCCCTCCCTGACGGTACCGGTAATTACTTCGGGCTCAATAATCAGAAAATGACCGAGTAAAAAGGTCACCTCGCAATTGCTTAAAATCATATAGGAAGGATATTTCTTCCGCAGCCGGTTTGATTCCTGTTTTTGTTCTTTCCATTTTTTAAGATCAAAATTATGGTTATGGTCCCCGACACCAAAAATTGTGAGCTCGTGCTTAACGCCTGCAAGAATCATTTCCTCGATCGTGGCCCGGTCCCTATTATCTGAGTACCGGGTATGAAAATGAAGGTCGGCAAAGAAAAGTTTATATTTGGGCAACGCTCTGCCTTTCGACGATGGCAGGTTCCAATATCATTTTCAATGGCTTATGGCTGGGTTTTTCCAACTCCCTTAAGATCAAATCAACGGAAAAATACCCCAAATCCTCCAGTGGCTGGACTACTGCGGTAATGAAGCCTTCGTAGATGCCGGTGAAGCTGTGATCATCGAAGGAGCAGAGCGAGATATCATGCGGCACTGTTATCTTCTTTTCATTGAACACTTTGTAAATCTCCAGGGCAATCTCGCTTTCAAAACAAAATACGGCCGTAACATTTTTTTTAAGCAGCTTGTTGACTATTGCTGTGCCATGGCTGCTGATTTCGTCTATGACATATTGGAACTGATAAGTTTCCGGGAGATGGAGCCGGTTATCGTGCAGGCAGGCTTTAACACCCTGAAGCCTCTGTTTTATCGAACTGTTTTCGGGATGCTCATAGACAACAGCGATTTTCTTATGTCCCTTATTGATAAGGTATTGAACCATGAGGTAGGCCCCGCTGTAATGATCAGACATAACACAACTGCCTTCGTATTCCGGGACAAATCGATCGAGCTGAACGACATGAAAATTGCCTTTATCCAGTTTTCTAAAATTAGCTGCCAGCAACCGGTTCACCGACCGCTTTGGTTCTGTGAGCGGGACAACAATAATACCCCCTTTTTTACTGGTGTCCAGAGATTGGAGAATCTTTATCAACTCTGAAGTATTCTTTCCCGGTTTCCTGAAAATCAGGTGGAGGTCTTTGATACTCGAATCATTTACCGCCTGCCGCATGCCGAAGATAAAATCCTTTTCTATACCCTTGGCGTTGGGATAGAGAAGAGCATAAATATTAACCGGGTTATTGGTGGCCGTCTGTTTTACGAAGCTGCCGCTGCCATGAATTTTATAAATATAATTTTCCTGTTCGAGCTGCATTACGCCGTGGCGCACAGGACTGCGGCTGAATCCCAGGGTTTTCATGATTTCATCTTCAGTAGGTATTTTTTCCTCCGGTTTGTAAATGCCCTCTTCTATACATTTCAGTATATAGTTCTTAACGGCTATATATTTCTTTTCTTTGGGTTTCATTCCTTGACCGCTCCAACCATAATTCCCTTGATAAAATACTTTTGGGCAAAGACATAGATCAATATCAGGGGAATAATAGCAACCACGATTCCTGCCATTCTTGCATTATTGGCTACCGACTGGGTAGTACTGGTCAGCTCCTGAGAAACAATCAGGCTTTTAAGGGCAAGTTGGAGGGTGTACTTTTCAGATGAGTTTAAGAAAAGAACAGCCGGGAGAAGATGGTTCCATTGCGATACAAACTGGAAAATAGTAATCGTTGCCAGGCCCGGTTTGGCCAGCGGCAGGTAAATCTTGAAAAAGACGGTAATCTCAGAGGCCCCGTCCATGAAAGCAGACTCTTCCAGAGAGCGGGGAATCCCTTCAAAGAAATTTTTCATCAGCAGAATGCTGAAGGTGGTTACAACCTTAATAAGGATTATTGCCCAGAGTGTGTCCATCAGTCCCAGACGCTTGATGGTAACATACACAGGGATAATGATCATTTCAAAGGGAATCATATTAGGCAGGGTAACCAGTGCCACGATAATCGCTTTGCCAATAAACCTCTCCCTGGTTAACACGTATCCGGCCATGGAGCAAAACATAACGTGGAGAAAAGTTGCGATGACAGTTACATAAACATTGTTCAGGAAAGGCCGCAAAATCGCCACCCGCTGGAACAAGGTGATGTATCCTTCAATGCTCGGTTTTCGCGGATAGAGTTTAATCGTATTTTCATAAGACTCGAGGTCGGTAGTGAAGGAAACAGCCAGCACATTGACCAGTGGAATGATCATGATAAGGACCAGGAAGATCAGTAAGAGGTTGTTAATAATTAGAAATACTTTTCTCCCTGTTGATATCTTTCGCAATGCCATCTTAATAACTCTACATCTTGTATTTGATAATTCGCTTGACGAGCAGTGTAATTATCAGGGTGAGCAGGAATATCATCACCGCTATAGCTGAAGCGTAGCCTATTTTAAACTGTACCAGGCCTCTCTCGTATACATAGTACATAATCACATCCACCTTTTGGGCAATGACCTCATTCCGCATGACATAGATCTGATCAAAGATTCTTAAAGCTCCCATGACATTGAGCAGTAAGATCACTTTCAATGTACGCATTAGCTCCGGAATGGTGATATAATAGGCCCGTTTCAACCCGCCTGCACCATCGATCATAGCGGCTTCGTACAGCTCGGGATTGATCCCCGCAATAGCGGCCAGGAACAAGATACAGACAAATCCTGACTGCTTCCAGAGATTTACGCCAATAATGATAGGACGCGCATATGCTTCTTTGGCCATAAAATATACCGGATCAAGGCCAAAAATAGAGCGAGCGGCATTGATAATTCCCGCATTGGGTGAGAGCAGGAATATCCAGATTCCTCCCACAATAACCCAGGAGAAGAGATGCGGCAGATAGATGATGGTCTGAGAAAAGCGTTTCCAAACCTTGAACCGGACTTCATTCAGGAGAAGGGCAAGAACCATGGGAATAAATGCAGTCAGAACAACGTTACTAAAGCCCAGAATGAAGGTATTTCTGAAGACACGCCAGAAACCGGGTGTATTGATCGCTTCTATATAGTTGTTTAAACCAATAAAGCGACTTTCGCCGATAAATCTAAAATCCTGAAAACTGATTCTGAACCCGTCGATGAGCGGAAAATATGTAAATATCAGGAACAGACAAATTGTGGGTAGGATGAGGAAATAGACCAATCTTGTTTTTTTTAATTGTCTAAGGGTGGATAGTACGGTTCTCATTCTATTTATAATATGACATGCCTGCCCTGCATGAAGCAAGACAGGCATGCGTGTCTATTTCTTTCTTGGCTTCAAATCCTACTTGTAGATGCCTTCCTCTTTAAAGCGCTTCTGCATGTTTGAAACACCCTGTTCAGGGGTGATGTCACCCAGAATGATTTTGGCAGCTTCGGAGCGTACGATGGTTTCCCAGATTGAATCGTATGGGGTTGAAAACTGAGGCAGGCCGTACTTTCGTACAATTTTAGCGGCTTCCTCAAAGCCTTCCAGCTCCCCAAGGGGATTCTTCCATTTCAGGGATTTGGGCTGCGGAGCGCCGTGATCCATTGCATGGGCTTTGCCCACCTTGGTAAGTACATATTTGCCGTTCTCCATATTATAGTCATGACCCAGTATACCCAGGGTACTCAATACGTTTCCCTCATAGGTATGCCAGAACTCCACAACCTTAAAGGCGGCGTCTTTGTTTTTGGAGTATTTTGGGATACACATCAAACCGTCGCCTCCGGCACGCAGCAGCCGGCCGCCGGGACCCTTAGGTGGCGTAAGACCCCTCGCTTTGAATGGACTGTTCGGATTCTTGGCCTTGACCTGCTGGTTGAAAAGGCCAACCCAGGCGGCCCAGTAGAGGGTCATTCCAGCTTTATCGGTCATGAACAGGTCGCGGAAATTGGAAGATTTATTAGTGATAAAGTTGGGTTCCAGGATGCCTTCACTGTAGAGCTTTCTGAACCACTCGTAGACCGGAATAGCCTCTTTTGTTGCCCAGGGTGCTACCAGGTTTCCGCGGCTGTCTTTCACAAATCCGCGCATCAGCCCATAAGCGCCGAATATCGCCGTGTCGTCATAGGTGGTATAGCCTATGGCCAGGCCGTAGGTATCATCTTTGCCGTTGCCGTCAGGATCCTGGGTGGTAAAGGCTTTAAGCAGTTCGTAGTATTCGTCCAGGTTTTGTGGTTCACTGAAACCCAGTTTCTCCATCCAGTCCATTCTTACAATGGGTAGTGTCCCCTGTTCGAACTTGTTGAAAATTCCGTAGATTTCCCCGTCATCTCGTCGAATTCTGTCCCACTCCGATTGGGGAATGACGGCTGGATCGCTTAGCACGGAAGATTTCCTGATCCTTTCAGTGAGTGGCTCGAAGAGCTGTTGATCCCACAGTGTTTCGAATTGACTCGAGCCGATATAGACGATATCGAGCGGTTCTCCGGTAGCCAGCATAGCGGCCAGCTTGGTTCTGTAATCTTCCCCCGTTGTCTTAACGTTTTTAACCTTGACACCCGTCAGGCGCTCAACTTCCTGAGCGAATAGAGGATTTTCCGCAGGCTCCCGTCCCCCCTGAACACTGGTGAACCAGATCAGGGTTGGCGCTTTTTCTTTTCCCTGCTGCCCTGCAGAAAAGACAGGCATAGTGCTGAGCAGAAAGAGCAGAAGGCCCCAACAGAAAAATTTGGTAAGTACTTTCATATAAGTCCTCCTTAAAAAAATATATTTATTGTAAGGCAAAGGATGAATATTGTCAAGTCATTATAATAAAAAAAAAATGTCTATTAATATTATATTATATATAGAATAATACGGCGGATATATTGATAATATGTTTATTTATTATACTATCATGCTTGACAGGATGCTCTTTTCAGGATAAGAATTCCTAAGAGTATGGATCAAAGGCATATTATTAATAGAATCGACAAGTTCCTAACCAAAAATGCATTTTGTTACTATGCAGATCGCATTCTTCTGAAAAGCCAATGTACAAGTGATGATGATCCCATTCATTTTAAGGAATTAGAAGGCCGGAAGTGGAAAGAGGTAATGATCGGTGAAGAGTGGGGCTCTGACTGGCGTTCTGCCTGGTTTAAGTTCAACGGAAGGATTCCCCTGGATTGGAAGGACAGGACGGTTGTTGCAGTTATCGATACCGGCAGTGAGGCGTGCTGCTTCGATTCGAAAGGAATGCCTGTCTGTGGTCTTACATCTAAGGCAGAAGCGGTAGATCCAATGTACAGAAAGGCTATGATTCCCGTGGCTGAGCGGGCCAGGGGCGGGGAAGAGGTGGAGCTTCTCGTTGAAGCGGCGGCCAATAACATCATGGGTCATCAGGAAAGGGCAATACTGAAGGATTCCACTCTGGCTCTATTCCGCCGGGATATTTGGAGCCTGTATCATGATCTATTTTTCCTTTATGACCTTGCTGTTCACTTACCGGAGAGTTCCGTGAGAAGGGTTCAGATCCTGGCCGAATTGAATCGAGCCTTGAATCTTTATCGGGACGGTGGGGAGCAGGATGTTGCTCGAAGCCGGGAAGAGCTGCTGCCGGCGCTGCAGAAAACGGCAAACGCTTCGGCGCCGGAGGTAAGCGCTGTCGGCCATGCCCACATCGATCTTGCCTGGCTCTGGCCTCTGAGGGAGACGGTCCGCAAGGCGGGAAGGAGCTTTTCTTCGGCTCTTTGCTATATGAATGAATACCCAGAGTATATATTCGGCGCCAGCCAGCCCCAGCTCTATCAATTCGTAAAAGACAGGTATCCCCACCTTTACCGGAAAATAAAGAAAGCGGTGGCCGAGGGCCGCTGGGAGCTCCAGGGAGGGATGTGGGTCGAGCCTGACTGTAATCTTTCCGGCGGCGAGTCCCTGGTTAGGCAGATTCTTTACGGTAAGCGTTTTTTTAAGGAAGAGTTCGGTATAGATGTGAATAATCTATGGCTTCCCGACGTCTTCGGTTTCTCTCCGGTGCTCCCGCAGCTCATGGTAAAAAGCGGCCTGAAATATTTAATGTCTCAAAAGCTATCCTGGAACAAGACCAATGTGTTTCCTTATCATACCTTTTTATGGGAAGGACTGGACGGCTCCCAGGTCCTTGTCCATTTTTTGCCGGCCGATACGTACAATTCCACCATGCAGCCGCAGGATCTTCTTCGAGCTGAAGCCAATTTCAAGGAAAAGGATATAGCGCGAAGTTGGCTCTACCTCTTCGGTGAAGGCGACGGCGGGGGAGGGCCTGGGAGACATCACCTGGAGCTTGCCAGGAGAGCCCGTAATGCTGAGGGGCTTCCGCGTGTTACAATGGAAACTGCCCGGGATTTCTTCAGGAAAGCTGAGCAGGATATCGTTAAGGTACCCGAGTGGCGGGGGGAACTTTACCTGGAGGCCCATCGCGGGACTTTGACAACTCGAGGCAAGACCAAGTGGTACAACCGGCGGGCGGAATACCTGCTCCACGATTTGGAATTTCTCCTGCTGATAAATCAGGTGCTGCTCGGTTCAGATTATCCGCAGGATCGACAGGAGCAGCTCTGGAAACTGCTGCTCCTGAACCAGTTCCACGATATCCTGCCGGGAACGAATATTGAATGGGTTTTTCGCGATAGTTGCGATCAGTTTGCCCGGCTGTTCCGGGAGGGAGAAAAACTGATCCGGGATTCTCTGGCAAACCTGGTAAGCGGGTTATCCCTTGAAACCGGTAAGAAGAGAGGATTTTTACTCATCAATACTACCGGCTTCATCAGGAACCAGGTCCATTATCTTCCTTTGAAACATTGGAACAATTGTGATGCAGTTCAAAGTAGTGACGGAGCGCTTCTGCCGGTGCAGCAAAGCAAAAAAGGATTTTTTATTGAATGCAAGCTGCGCCCGTACAGCCTGAACAGCTTTACAGCGGTTCCGAAAGGCTCCATAAGTATACCGCCTAACATGTTGAAGGTGGATGAAAAGCTGCTGGAAAATGAGCAGATATGTGTAGAGTTTTCTGAAGAGGGAACGATCTGCAGGATCTTTGATAAATTGGAGAAAAGAGAGGTGGTGGCCGAAAATACCCGGGCAAATGTGCTGCACATCTACCGGGATACTCCGGTTGATTATGACGCCTGGGACATTGATCCGCACTATTCCGAGACACCTCCGGTTGAGAGTGATCTTATATCGACCGAGATTCATGAGAAAGGGCCGCTCTGTATTTCTCTGGTTCAGAAAAGGCTTTTAGGAAGATCTGAAATTACCCAGGAGATCCTATTGTACCGGAATAGTAAAATCATCGAGTTCCGGACGCAGATTGACTGGCGGGAGAACCAAAAAATGCTGAAGGTAGCTTTCCCCCTCAGAATTTATACCGATTCGGCTGATTTCGAAGTACAGTTCGGTAACATAAAACGTTCGAATTATAGAAACACGAGCTGGGAGGCAGCCAAGTTTGAGGTATTTGCCCATAAGTGGGCCGACCTTTCTGAGTGCGGCTACGGAGTTGCCCTGCTGAACGACTGTAAGTATGGGTATAACGTGCATAGGAATACCCTGGAACTTACCCTCCTCCGCTCACCTATGGATCCCGATCCTCACGCGGACAGGGAGATCCACCGCTTTAACTACGCCTTGCTTCCCCATAACGGCGATTTTAGAGAGGGACAGGTCATTCCGGCAGGTTATTTTCTCAACATTCCTCTGATATGCTTTGATCTTCCCCGTGGAGAAACTAAAACCTCAAGTAATCGGAAACTGGAAACTAATTCTTTCTTTTCTGTTGACCGGAAGAATGTTGTCATAGAAACTATCAAGAGGGCAGAACGAGACAAGGCGATCATTGTGAGATTATACGAAGCCTGGGGAATGAGGACTGAGGTCACCCTGAAGTCATCGTTACCGGTGCGGAACGTCGAAGAGGTGGATCTCCTTGAGGAAAAAATCCAGGTCCTGCCAGTAATAAAGGATGGCAGGGGTTCTCTCATTTCTTTCCATATCAAGCCGTATGAGATAAAAACAGTCAACCTTATTCCTGAAAAAGAAGGGCGATGAGAATACACCTTATAGCCAACTCCCACATCGATCTACTGAACACTAAGGGTAAATAATTAGTTGGGAACAGGTAGGGCGGCCTCTATTTTTCCGCTTGCCATCAACAGCGTTCTTCTTTTAGAATAGGTGTATGAAAACAAGATACCTGTTGCTGCCGGCCCTCTTTATCCTGGCATCTCAGATTGCTCTTTCCCTGGAGGTTGGGGACCCGGCGCCCCCCTTTGTTAACCCGGACTTGGGCAGACAATTTGTCTGGTCCAGGAACTATCTGGCTAAGGGCTGGGTAGTGGTAGATTTCTTTGCTACCGATTGCGAGGGCTGCAAGAAAGAGCTGCCCATTCTGGAGCAGCTTTTAAGCGATTTTTC
>SDBV01012935.1_pt1 | contig 10660 bp, 10 predicted proteins | sample 2277081 | NCBI WGS metagenome assembly SDBV01 (sample SAMN10402039, study PRJNA504765) | marine sediment metagenome | isolation source: marine sediment core GS10_PC15, 223 cmbsf | place: Arctic Ocean: Southern Knipovich Ridge | collected 2010
AGGGTATTCAGATATACCGCAAGAGTCGCTACAAGGGTCTTACCCTCTCCTGTTTTCATCTCAGCAATTTTACCGTGGTGAAGAACAAGGCCTCCTATGAGTTGAACATCAAAATGCCGCATATTAAGGGCTCTACGCGAGGTTTCCCTGACAACAGCAAATGCTTCAGGTAAAATGTTATCTATACTCTCTCCGGCTTCAAAACTTTTACGGAACTCATCTGTCTTGGCTCTGAGGCCGGCGTCGTCAAGCGAAATCATCAACGGCTCGAGAGAGTTAATCTGCTCTACAACAGGCCAGAGTTCTTTAAGCTCTCTTTCGTTCTTTGTGCCTATTATTTTTGTTAAAATCTTGAACATGACTAATTATTATAACAAAATACTGTATTTAAAAATGCAGTTGTATATACAGACATTTAGAAACTACTAAGGTAGGCACAAAGGCACAGAGTGTCAAAGGCACAAAGTGAAAAAAAGATAAAATAACTTTTTTACATTGCAAGAGTCTCATTGCTTTTAACCTTCGTGGTAACTGCTTAGGTCTCCCCCTTTGTCCCTTTGCACCTGAGTAGTTACGACATTTAGAAATCATAAAAGGTTTAGAGAGCTATATAAAAAACAGGTGGAAGTGGCTCTTGCAATGGGTATCATGGTCAATATAGAATAAAATGTCTGCGGGCGTAACTCAGTGGTAGAGTGTTAGCTTCCCAAGCTGATGGTCGCGGGTTCGAATCCCGTCGCCCGCTCCATAATTAGCTGGCAGCTTGTAGCTCATAGCTGATAGCAAAAATAAACTATGAGCTATAAACTATGAGCTATAAACTATGAGCTATAAACTATGAGCTATAAACTATGAGCTATAAAGGGTTGATACACGTATATACAGGAAAAGGGAGAGGTAAAACTACTTCTGCAATAGGTCTTGCCATGAGGGCAACAGGACATGGTAAAAAAGTTTTGATATTGCAATTTCTCAAAGGTGGTGTAAAAGATTCAGGAGAAATTGTAGCTGTAAAAAAATCCGATATAAAGGTAAAGAGATTCAAGGGCCAGATATCGCCACTTTTTAATTACAAAGTCAGGATATCAGAGTTAAAAAAATCAGTTAAAGAGGCAATAGTTTTTTCTATAAAAGAAATCAAAAGCGGTAAATATGATATTATTATTATGGATGAGTTTAATAATCTTCTTGGCAGTAATTATGCGAGTATAAGTGACGTTAAAAAAATCATAAAACAAAAGCCCCAGGGGACTGAACTTATATTCACAGGCAGGGGGGCACCTGAAGAATTGATAAAGATGGCAGACTATGTAACAGAAATGCGTATGGTCAAACATCCGTATAACAAGGGAGTGAAGGCGAGAAAAGGGATAGAGTTCTAAAATAAATTTGAGATGCAAAATTATGGAGACTTTAATTTATTTCTATTTTTTACCTTTCAATTTTTCAAGCTCTTTTTGGGCTTTTTTGTTTGTCGGATCCCACGTCAGAGCAGTCTCAAATTGATGGACAGCTCTTTTGTTCATACCGGCCTCCACGTAGATTATCCCTAACTGTATGTAATAGTTGGGATTATGGTGCTCTAATTCTATTGCCTTAAGCATGGCTTCTTCTGCATCTTTGCCTCTCTTGGGCATATTGCTTAATGCTAAAGATAAGTGGGCACAGTAGTTAGCTTCTTTGGGGTTTAACCTTGTTGCCCAGCGCAAAAATTCCACTGCACCCCAGGAATTACCTTTTTTAAACTCAGCAACTCCCCGCTCAAACTGTTTTTCTGCCTTGATTTGCTCACTGCCAGGACCCATTTCCTTTGTTTTTTTAAGAAGAACAGAATCATATTTTTCCCTTTTTGTTTCATCGTTCAGCGTATCATAAGCCTTATTAAGAAAGGTAAAGAGAGTTGTAAGCTTGTCTTTTGAGAAAGAATCAGGTAGACCATGATGCTTATCAGGATGAAAGTCTCTCGCTGCTCTTAAATATGCTTTTTTTATCTCAGAAAGTGGGGTATCTAATTTAACTTCAAGGATATCATAGTAGCTTAACCAGGCAATGTTTTCATACAACTCATCGACTTTTTTTCTAAAGAGAGAGTCTTCTTCTTTTTCTTTGCTTTCTTTCCTTTCTATCCATTCACGTATAAGATTTTCCAAACTTATATTTAATTTAATAATTTCAGTAGATGGAGAAGACTCCTTAAAACTAAACGTACCGTTTTCCCAGAGAAAAAGGCTGAAAATTATTTCTTTAATCTGATGTGTTACCTCAAGGAAAAGGTTTTTTGGAGTAATATAACCCAGTTCTACAAGAATTGCTCCTTGACGTTTGTCATCCCCTTTTAACAATTCAACAGATTTGTCATATTGCTCGAGGGTTATTTTGCCTCTACTAATGAGCATCTCTCCAAGACTGTCCGTATCTTTATTGGAGGAAGCAAAGATAACATTGCCATTTTTTATATAAATGTCTTTTTTAACACTTTTATCTTCAAAGGTAAGAACACCTGTTTTTTCTTGTTCTTTAAGATAGGTAAGTATCTGAGGAAGACTGTACTGTTTAAGTCTCCCGGTAGAAGGCAGCTCTTTCTTCATGGCGTTTCTTTAATTTTTCCCTGCTGGGTTTTTGTTTCATGTGGGGTGTTTGATTGATCAAGTCCATACAGCAATTCAGATTCGAACTTTTTAATCGTATTTAAAAGGTCGAATTTTTCGTCATTAAAATTGCGTTTTATCAAAACTATTTCATTTTCTTTAATCGAGAGTTCCTGCTTGAGTTTAAAGCTGTACACTCCAAGTGCACCAAGACAGATAGAAAGAAAGGCAATCAGTATAAGAACACTGACAGGCTTTTTGGTTAGTTCCCGGCGCTCTATCTCTCTTTCAAGCTGAGATTTATTATCGGGCATTATCTGTACCTCCTTACCTCAAAGCGGAAAAGCTCTATATCCTCATCGGGAGATATCCCTGCCTTAAGCACTGCAATTTTAATCTGTTCATCAACTGTACTGACGCCTTCCAGATCGGGAAGTAGAAGGCCGCGTCGATTTCCTTTCTTAACTATTACACCATAACGTTTAGGGTCAAGGACTTCACGACTGATAATTTTTTCCGGCGTAGACAGAATATCGACAGAATAGTTAAGTTCATCAAGCTCTGAAGAGGCAACAGGAGGGAACCTTGGATCTCGGGCAGCTGCACTAACAGCGTTCTGTATGGCCTCAGTAGCAACATTGTCAGTAGTAGATTCGAATGTCCCAATACAGCCTCGCAGTTCATTTTTTTTCTTGATAGATACAAAAACACCAGCCTTTGCACTCATTTCAGGTGTAAGCTCTACAGGGGGAGAAATTATTTCCCCGCTACCTACATATTTTTCAATAGCGTCTTTTGCAAGTTTTACAACAGGATGCATAGTAACAAAACCTAAAGTTCAAAATGCAAATTACAAATTGCCATCTAAATTACTCTATAGTTTGGGTTTTTTATCTTTCCCTCGACTTTGCTCGGGACCGTGAGCCTGCCTGCCGGCAGGCAGGCTTGTCGAACCGTAATTTTTGATTTTTATTCATTTCTCCCTGGTTAGTGCGTAGTCTAAGATAGTCAAGAGTGCGGACTTTTCGGTGGAGTTTTTAAAAATATCAATGTCGCTCTTTGCCTCTTTAAGAATAGTCCTGGCTTTTTCATAGGATTGTTCTATAGCCCTGTATTTATTTAACAAATCCAGGATACAGGCAAGGTCTGAATTTGAAATTTTTTCAGTCCTGATTATTGCTTTTATTTTCTCAGCCTCTTCGGAAGAGGACTTCCTCAGCATATATATAAGGGGAAGCGTAATTTTGCCTTCCTCTATATCTTTGCCTAGGTTTTTACCAAGTTTGTTTTCCTCTGCCATATAATCAAGAATGTCATCGACTATCTGAAAAACCTGCCCTAATTTTAAACCGAAATTAGTAAGGGCGTCTTCCTCCTGTTGTGTTGCATTGCCTATAACACCTCCGCCCGTGCACGCAGCTGACATAAGAAACGCTGTTTTGCCACTGATGATTTTCATATAATTTTCCTCAGAGATGTCGAGGACGCCTTTTTTTGTCTGCTCTTTTCTGCTCAGCTGTAATAACTCGCCTTCGCTCATTCTGGCAGTTGCTGTTGTGAAAACATCCATAATCTTCTGGTTTTTGAGCGAGTTAACGAGTCTTAATGCATTAGAATAAAGATAATCACCTACAAGAATTACAACCTGGTTTCCCCACAGAGAGTGAGCTGAAGGTTGTCCTCTTCTGGTATAGGCACCGTCCACTACGTCGTCATGAAGCAATGAAGCTGTGTGTATGGATTCAACGCTGCAGGCAAGAATGCTGGTTTTCTCACCGCTGTAGCCGAAAAGTTTTGAGGATAGTATGGCGAGAAACGGACGGATGCGTTTCCCTCCGCCCATAAGCAGATGTTCCCCGATCATCGAAATAGCCGGTGCAACGACCTTAAAAGTCTCTTTAATTTTTTTCTCTGCTAATGTAAGGTCTTTTTCGTAATGTTTCCATACTTCTTCAATTGTCATTTTGTCATAATTTTAGAGATTGTTGAAAAACCCCAACAATCTCTAATCAGAGGTCATTGTAGTATTTCAGGAATTTTTCAACGACCTCTTTAATCTTATTAGGTTTAAATCTGTGTCTTTTTTATTTAATTTGTGCAAATCTTCCGGCCTGAAAGCCCCCTTTTCCGTAATTATACCAGTTATGTATTTTTTAGGTGTTACATCAAAAGCTAAATTTTTTACTTTCACACCATTGGGTGCTATCTGGCAGCTCCCTATTCTGGTAATCTCCGTAGAATCCCTCTCCTCTATGGGGATAAATTCTCCAGATGCGATTGAGAAATCAATACTGCTTATAGGAGCAGCAACATAAAAGGGGATTCCATGTTCCTTGCACAGGACAGCTAAGGAATAGGTTCCTATCTTGTTTGCTACGTCACCGTTTGCAGCGGTTCTGTCGGTTCCAACAATAGCGAGGTTAATCTCACCTTTTTTCATTAGCGCCCCCGCGGTACTGTCTGTAATAAGGGTTACCGGAATGTCATCCTGCATCAATTCCCATGCAGTCAAACGTGCGCCCTGCAGCACCGGCCGTGTCTCATCGGCAATGACCTGAATTCTCTTGCCCTGCTCTTTTGCGGCTCTTATCGGTGCAGTAGCTGTCCCATACCCGCCGGTAGCAAGAGAGCCTGCATTGCAATGCGTAATAATGGTGTCCCCGTCTTTTATAAACTGAACGCCCCACCTGCCTATTGCTTTGTTTGTTTTTATATCTTCTGCAAGTATATTATTGGCTTCATCGAGTAAGAGTGTCTTGAGTTTTTCAATGCTTAGTTCTTTATTGGAAATAAGCAGTTTCTTCAATCTGTTTATTGCCCATTCTATATTTACCGCGGTAGGTCTTGTTGAAAGCATTGTTGAAAAAATAGGATTTAGCGCCTTATAAAATTCATCAAAGTCCTTTGCGTTTATTTTCTGTGCGCCTACTGCTATCCCCATTGCTGCTGCTATTCCTATGGCAGGTGCCCCTCTTATCCATAGTTTTTTTATTCCTTCTGCCACCATCCTGTAATCTGTGCACTCAATGTATTGCACCTCAAGCGGGAGTTTGCTCTGATTGAGCATCCGGACTTTTCCATTAACCAACTCTATTGTTTTAACCATAAGAATTCCCCCAAATTCAAATTCATGAAGTCAGTTAATTTGAGATTGCATATTAGCTTTTAAAACGTACTGCAGTCATAACCAGGAGGCTTGTCGTAAGGGCTATTAAAACAATCACTGTCCCCCATGTTATATAGTTATGTACTCTTGAATTTACATATTCTCCCATAATCTTCTTATTATTAACAAGAGACAAAGCAAAGATAAGAACAAAAGGAAGAAGCATGCCATTTAATAATGACGAAAGAATCATTAAAAGAATTAAGGGAGCACCCGGAATTAAAATCAAGAGGGCTGATACGACTATTAAAGTAGTGTAAATCCCCATGAACTGAGGAGCTTCTTTAAAGGTCTTATTCACGCCTGCCTCCCATCCCATAGCCTCGCAGATATAATATGCTGTTGCCAGCGGTACAATGATAGCTCCGAGTATGGATGCATTTGCAAGACTTACGGCAAACAGGGCTGATGCATGCTGTCCTGCAAAAGGCTCCAGTGCTAAGGCTGCTTCCTGAGCCTCATTTATCCTTATACCGTTTGGGAATAATGTTGTAGCACAGGTGACTATTATAAAGAAAGCGATAATATTGGTTATAAGACATCCGATTACCACATCGATTTTTGAGAACTTATAATTTTCTTTTTTTATTCCTTTTTCAGCAATTGATGATTGTAAATAAAACTGCATCCACGGTGTTATTGTTGTCCCTATTATTGCTATAGTCAGCATTATAAATTCAGGCTCCAATTTTATCTTTGGGATAAACGTGCTCTGCAGGACATTATTCCATTTTGGTGCTGCCATAAAACCTGAAATTACATAACCAAAATAAAGCAGGCAGGCTACAAGCAGTACCCCCTCTACCACTCTGTAACTGCCCCTTGTAACCAATAACCATATGAAAAAAGCACCAAGAGGAACCATTATGTATTTACTCAGACCGAATATCTCCATGCTTGCTGCCCAGCCTGCAAAATTTGCGGTGGTGGTACCGAAATTTGCTATTAACAGCACTATCATCATATGGAAAGTTATTTTTACACCGAAATTTTCTCTGATAAGGGCAGATAGACCTTTGCCTGTTACAACACCCATCCGCGCCACCATTTCTTGGATAACTATAAGGGCTATTGTTGTCGGGATTAAGGTCCACAAAAGCATATACCCATAACGCGCTCCTGCAACTGAGTAGGTAGTAATACCCGAGGCATCATTGTCAATGGAAGCAGTTATAATTCCTGGGCCGATTATGGATAGGAATAAAAGAATACTCTTCCAGCGGCTCATACCGTGCGCCTTTTCTTCCTTGATGAAGGGGGAAGGAGAATATCCATGATATCATCAATTGTTACTATGCCAAGAAGGACTCCGCGTTCGTCTATTACAGGTATGGCGAGTAGATTATATTTAGATATAATTTCTGCAACATAATACTGGTCTGCATCAGGAGTAACTGTCTTTAGTTTTGTTTCCATTACTTCTGGCATAAGCACATCTGGAGACGACAGGAGCATATCCTTGAGGGAAGTTACACCGATAAGCTTCTCACTTTCATCAATGATATATATGTAATAAACAGTTTCCACACTATGGGCGTCTATTTTGAATTTTTCAATTGCATCCTTTACCTTTAATTCTGGAGTATATGCAATGAATTCATTTGTCATAAGTCCACCTGCAGTATCTTCCTCATGTCCTAACAGCTCCTGAATATCCTGAGCCTCACCATTTTCTATGGATTCCAGTAGTTCTTTGGCTTTTTCCAAAGGAAGATCTCCAAGCAGGTCTGCTGCCTCGTCAGGAGGCATTCTTCCAACAATATCTGAGACAAAGTCCTTGTCAAGGCGGCTTATTATTGCCTTCTGAATATCGGGTTCAAGTTCATGTAGTGATTCAGCAGCTACATTGTGGTCCAGCCCTTCAAAAAAAGCTGCTCCTTCTTCAAGCGATATGTTACTTATAATATCTGCGATATCAGCAGGGTGAAGCGCAGAGATCATCTGACGGGGGACTGTAAGAGATATGGTTGTGAGTCTTGGCTCCAGCGGCTGTATGTAATTCCATCGAATAAGCGTATGGGGAAGGGTCTTACCAAAAATCTTGTAGAAATTTTCGCCTTTCCGCTCTATCCCCAGACGTCTTAATATGCCTCTCATGCCAGCATCAACTGCGGTAAGGCATGCATAATTGTTAATACCCTCAAGTTTTACATCATTAACCCTTATTACTTTGGCTCCGTTTGCATCTACTATTTGTTTGTCAAGGATATCTCTTACAATAAGGAGATCATCTTCAGGAAATTCATAAGTTTTTATTTTTAAAGCATAAACTCTGGAGGATATAATTCGTTTGTTGAAAATACCGATGTATTCCCACGCTAACCGGTAAAAAATCTTTTTTTTCTCTAATATAAGCGCTGATACTCTGGGTAAGGGGTCGCCTTTAATTACAATAAAATCCTTAACCCTGCCCAGGTCGTCACCTTTAGGGTCAAGCACAGGTTTTTTAAAAAGTTCGCTGACAAAAAGTTCACCAAAAAGAGGCATGTGTTCCTCCCACCACAAAAAACGTTATTGTTGACTCCTGCATAATTATGTCCACCTTTTTGTCATTCCCGCAGTTCTTAAGCGGGAATCCAGGTCTTAAGTGTTTATCTCTGGATTCCCCGATCAAGCCTGCCTGCCGGCAGGCAGGTCGGGGAATGATAAATTAACTACAGATAGGACATTGTTTTACAGGCATCAATAGTTAAAAAAAAATGATAACTTTGACTGAAAGTATACATAAGGGGATACGTTTTCGGCAACCTTTAAGTGGGAGGAAATTATGGGTAAGCTGTTTATTTCTATCTATATCTAAAGTGTCAGGATGGAGCAGGTTCAATTTTTTCAGCCTCTCTTGTTTCCTGGATTTTTTTTATTACCAAACTTGTAATAATGCCGTTGAAGGCGCCAGCCATTGTTCCAAAAAGAATAATCAAAGGGCTAATAAATATTATCGCCTCAATCCTTCTTACAAAAAACAGATATGCAAAAAAAAGCTGTACAATATTGTGGATTAGCGCTCCGATGAGGCTTAGTCCTATGGGGCTGAGAAGTCTTCCAAATAAAATTTTGGCAACCCACATTATCAGTGTGCTTGAGACCCCTCCGCTGAGGCTTAGAACAAAGGCTGGTCCAAGAAAAGTTCCTGTAATAAGACTCCCAACAAAAACCCTTATAAGAGTAACAGTCAAGCCTGCCTTTAAGCCATAAAGAAGCAGGGTTGTAAGGGTTACAATGTTGGCAAATCCAAATCTGAGCCAGGGAATAGGCGTGGGAATTAATGCCTCGATGCTGTGAATACCTATTGCATATGCAGATAAAAGAGCAATGTGGAAAATCTCTGGACGCCTCTGCTCATCCATTTCCGGAAGTTTTTCTTTAATCAAGGAACTCATAACATTTAATATGAACACAGCCCAAATTAGAGGTGCAGTGTTCAAAAAGTTCAATGTAGTTCAACATAGTTCAAATTTGAACTATTTCAAACAACGCTTAAACAATTTTGAGCTTTTTAGAAATAAATCTTACTTTGATATAGCATCGTATTCTGATAAGGGAAGTATGTAAACAGTTTTATTATCAAGACTGATTTTAACCAGAGTGCCCGAAGGAAATAATTTACCGATAAATAAAAAGCTTGCAATGATAAAAATTATTAATGATATAAAAATGAGCTTATCCGTAAAAGTTGCCATACGGATGATATTAGACGGTGTAAGATTCTTAAGTAGTGTTTTCAAAATTTATTTTTCCTTTCAGGTCTTTTGTAATGAATATTTCATTGTTGCTGTCAACGATTACTCCGCTGAGACCCATAGACTCAAGAAGTTTTATCCCTTTCTCAGCTCCAAGAACGAAAATCCCGGTAGAAAGGCCATCAGCCATAAAACCATCAGGAGCTATAACAGACACGCTTATAACATCTGATACTGAATAGCCCACCCTCGGGTCAAGGATGTGGTGGTAGCGCCTTCCTTGTTTTATGAAAAATCTCTGATAGTCTCCAGATGTTGATATGGCTTTATCTTTAAGATAAAGGCTTGCAAAAATATCTTTTCCTTTCATCTCCGATTTATTATCTGCTAGTCGTGGACTCTGAATACCGACTTTCCAAGGCTTCATGTCCGGCTTTAAGCCAAAGCCTTTTATGTCTCCTGCAATAGCGACAAGGGCTGCTTTTATGCCCTTTGCCTTTATAGCTTCAATTGCCATATCAGCGGCATAGCCCTTTAAAATTCCTCCGAGATCAAGCTTCATGCCTTTTTTTTCCAAAAATACCTCTGAGGCTGATATGTTTATCTTTATTTTTTTATAATCAACAAATCTCAGTGCATTTTTAATTTCATCTATGGAGGGTATGGAAGGCCCGGGTGTCTGTCTGGAAAACCTCCAGAGTTTTATTACAGGGCCTATAGTGGGATCAAATGCTCCATTAGTATAATCTGCAATTTCCACTGCTTTTTTAATTATCTCTAAGGTTTCTTTGTTAACCTTAACTGGACTGCTTCCAGAGGCTCTGTTGATTGCCGTAAGCTCACTTTCAGGCGAAAAGAAATTTAAGAGTTGCTCGATTTTTTTTATCCTGGCAAATCCTGCGTTTATCGCTTCTCTGGCTTTTTCCTCTGAAGGACTGACCACGGTTATTGTGCATAAGGTATCCATTACCATACGGCTTTCTTTGTATACCTTGTCTTCTTTACTGCACCCTGATAATAAAATCAGAACACAGAACACAGAGCACAGAGCAGAAAATACCTGGTAATGGAAAATGTTTTTTTTATTTTTTAGTCTAGGTTCTGAGTTTTCTCTCATGCTACTGCCTCCTTTGTAAACCCCGTTAGAAAACTTTTCTAACGGGGTAAAGGCTTTAAATAATGGGACTCGCCATGTGTTTTTACCTTGCCTTGTAAGAGACCAAGGG
>SDBV01012936.1_pt1 | contig 10659 bp, 9 predicted proteins | sample 2277081 | NCBI WGS metagenome assembly SDBV01 (sample SAMN10402039, study PRJNA504765) | marine sediment metagenome | isolation source: marine sediment core GS10_PC15, 223 cmbsf | place: Arctic Ocean: Southern Knipovich Ridge | collected 2010
TTGGGGCTCCCAAAGTAGATAAACCAGATGCACCAGAAACTCCAGCCTCTGCTACTGTTTCTAATATTCCTGGCAAATCAGTTAAAGATCTTGACCAAGAAAGTGAAGAACTAGCTAAACAGTTAAGTGGCTTAGGATTTAGTTGAAAAAATCTTGACATAAATAAATATGATACTATCTTAACATAATTTTTTATCTACTATCTGGTAATAATCAAGTATGTTATGTGAATTTTGTAAGTTAAGGTGTAAGTAAACAATCCACCAAATTTGTGGAATTGAAATTTAGGAAACTAAAATGGCTTTAAAACTTTTGCAACCAGGCGTTCAGCCTTTAGGTCAATTTGACGGTTATGATTCTGAAGTATTAACCCTTAAGGGCGGTGAGGTTGTTACCTTAGTCTCTGTACCTGTTCCTCCAGGTGACAAGGCAGCAGCAGACTCTTTTGACGGTTATGTCAACCCAGGTGGCGTACAGAAGCGTCCAGTCGTAACCAAGACTCTATCTTCTGGATCTCGCCCACTAATGTTGGCCGATGATGGTATTACTGGATATGGTACTTTGTTCGGTGCCATTGTAGGTGGAACTGTTGGACAGCAAGTAAACGGCCCAGGTGTTTACACCGGCGCAGTTCTTGGTCCTCACACTGCTACTGGTTCTGGCAAGGTAACTTGCTGGGAGAAGCCAGGTCTATACGCAGTATCTCTTGATGCATGCGATACCGCTTCTGCTACCGGTTTGCAGCCAACCAACACCACTCTAGACACTGGTGCTGCTCTAACCTACTCCGCTGCTGGTCTTCTAACTCCAGTTGGTTCTCCAGCCGCAGTTGCAAGCGCTCCAGTAGTTGGACGTTTCGTAGACTTCGAGACCAATGGCTCTTTGGTAACCACTCCAAACAGACTAGTTGCCGCTCTAAACAGCCCATCTGGTTTAGTCAGCTCTGTCGGTCCTCGTCAGTTCGCTTTCGCAACCTTCTACTTCAACCCACCAGCAGCCTAATCTAGGTAGCTGAATAGTTTAAAACCTAGCCGAGTGGCTGGGCGAGAGAAATCTCAATCCCTAACAGGAACCACTCACCCTTTAAGTTGTAACTTTTAAGCTGGTAAGACTGGCAAAAAATTCCATTAGGAGTATCTATGAATATGTTTAACGGCCACGGACAGATGAATGCATCGTCCCTTAAAGATGCGCTACAGACCTTAGTTAAGTATGCTGCTGTTCTAGAAGAGAACACCCCATCTAACATGGGTCTTGCAGGCTCTCCATCTTTGAGCGATGACAAGCGTGATGAGCTTATCTCCCGCGCAATTATGACCCAGGATGGCAAGATTGCTCTAGCTCAGGCTATGGCAAACCCAATCCGCAGAAACCTTGACTACCACGGAATTGCTCGTAGAGCACTTGTCGTTGACCCTCTTCCACAGGGTGCAATGCCAACTTACGATAGAGATATCGATGTTGCCGCTGTAGTTATCTCCAGCAACGGTACTGGTCCAGAGTCTAGAGTTTTCGGTGACAGAGTTGTCGTTCCAGAATTCGAAATCTATGCAAACCCAACCGTACGTATTGCTGAAGTCAAGCGTCGTAGATTTAACGTAATTGACAGAGCAGTTCAGAAGGCTCGTCAAGAAATGATGGCACAGGAAGATGCAAACATCTTCGCAGCCCTTGATGCAGCAGCCTCTGTTGAAAACGTCCTAACCGACATCGCAGATGCAGGTCTTCTAAAGAGAGACTTGGTTGAAATCAAGCAGCAGATTGATCGTTGGGACTTGGTAACCACCAAGTACTTCATGAACATCAACGAGTTCACTGACATCCTTAAGTGGGGTTCTGGTGGTGGACAAGGTGTTGGTGGCGGTGATTTCGATCCTGTAACCATGAGAGAAGTTCTACAGACTGGTCTTTACGCTCACATTTGGGGTACTGACATTATGGTATCTAAGATCGTTCCTCCAGGAACCATCTATGGTGCTGCTGATTCAGCGTTCGTCGGTCTTATGCCAAGTCGTCAGGACGACGAAGATCTTCCCGCAGACGAGCCAAAGCAACTAAAGCTTGGTTGGGTAGTTTCCGAAATCATCGGTATTGCTATCGTAAACCCAAGAGGCGTTGCAGCAGGTCGTAAGTCTGTCGTAATCGGCGCCTAATCAGCCTGATTGAATAAGTTAAGAAAAGCCTCTAGAGCAATCTAGAGGCTTTTTCATTTTGTGCAACTAAAATCGCCTGGCCACTTCTAGCAAATGATACTTGGTATTGTGTTCTGGATGACGCAAAATCTCCAAATAACACTCTTCCAAAGCTTGCTTGATTCGTGGCCCAGCCGGTATTCCAACTTCCAGCAAATCGTTTCCATTTAGCTGCATTTCTTTCTTAGAGAAAACGACTTCTCCAGCGTACTTGGCGAATCTCTCTTCTGCCCTCAAGCCAATAGCCTCAGACAATCTTAGAAATTGTCCGTAGGTGTAGTCCCAAGGGTCGGGAGCATGATTCTTTACAAGAGCCATAAAGCTCTTATAGGAGGAAGCATTATCCCGAGGAAGTAGCTCGCCATACCTATCTAGCAATTGCAAAAGAAATACTACTCGCTTGATTTCCTTATTAGAAAACTTTAGAGATAGCAATTCTGCTTGCGTACGATTTACACTTACATTAGCGTACATAGTAGCTAGACGAGTCTCAAAATCTCCTTCACACTTATCTACATATTGTAGAAAGTGCAAATGTGGCTTTTGATCCGTCAAGATAGGACAAGCAATTTCCAAAGCGCCCGATTGTAATAGTAGGCTCAAACCATAAAAAGGATGAGCCGACATGAGGGTCTTTCTCAATTCGTCTTGTACTCGTTCCTTAGAAACTCTCTTTAGAGTCTCAAGGCTACTTCGCATAGCTTGAAAGGTTTTATTTTCAATCTGGTAGCCAAAACGGGCTGCGAATCTAGCTGCTCGCATAATCCTCAATCCGTCTTCTCTAAATCTAGTTTCAGCATGACCTACTGCTTTAATCACCCTATTCTTAAGGTCAGAAATTCCTTCAAAAGGATCTTCCAATCTGTTAGCAATCGGGTCATAAGCAATAGCATTAATAGTCAAGTCTCTTCGAGCCAAGTCTTGCTCTAGATTCATCACAAAGAAGACTTCTTCAGGTCTACGACCGTCCAAATATTCTCCTTCAACTCTAAAGGTAGTAACTTCAAAATGGTTCTCAACTCCATGACCCATAACAACAGTTACAGTGCCATGCTGTAAGCCAGTTGGTATAGTCTTAGGAAAAAGACTCAGTACTTGATTAGGTGAAGCATCAGTAGTAATGTCCCAATCTTTGGGAGTGTGTTCTAGCAACAGGTCGCGCACACATCCTCCTACGATGTAGGCTTGGTAGCCTGCTTCGCTAAGTATGCGACACACCTCCATTGCTTGCGGGTGTACGTTAGAAGAATTAATTCGTGAGATTTCCATGCGCGTATCGTAAAACTTAAAAATAAGCTGTCAAGGCACTAGATTGCTAAATCTGTTAATAAAAGTGTAATAAGAAGACATTATACTGAGGATCTATTTACTGAACGGGCAAATAATGAAACTTGAAGAAGTCCTAGAAATATACAGTTTAATTACGAAGGGTACAGAGAATGTATCTGAGCGTAAATTATCTGGAATGTTAAGAAAATCAGGATTTGAATCCCTTCAATCTGATCAGGGTTTTACAAAATTAGCTTTTGATACTCGTCGTATTGATCAAGAAACAGAATATAATCCTCGTAGAGGTTTGCAGAATTATCAGCGCAGCGAAGCATTTATTACTGAGGCTGTAGGTCAGAAATTAGTTAATTTTGCTAAGTTAAGAAAAGTTCTAGATAATCTACGTCAAGAATATGGAAGAGAGCACGAGTGGCAAGATAGCAATGCTCGTGTACTTTTATCTACTTTAGATAAAGGTTTGAGAGTTGGTCAAAATGATGGTGACTATGCTTTATCTCAACCAGCATTGGGCAGCTTAGATTACATTGAAGAATTATTGCATGTTAGATACAGATTAACTTTTGACGATCTAACAAAAATGGGAGAATCTGATCTTAAGAGAGTTATATTATCTAAAGATGAAGAGTTAACTCGTAAAGATGTTAATGGCGCTTTAGAAATAACTAAGAGTGATGTAGGATCTCAGACATATGATACTTTAATGGAAAAACTTTTTGGTGGCGTTAGAGCAACTAAAGATAATCCAGAAGTAGAGAGAACTGTTACCATCACTATTAAAGATAAATTCGTGGAGAAATAAAATGAGTAGTGAAAGCGAATTTGCATATTCGTTAAAATACAATACGCATTTTATTGTCAAAAATATTACTGGAACTTCAAGTTCTCAGTTACATTTGGCGGGCTATAATCCATCTATTCCACCACCATATCAATCAGGTCAATTTTATTTATCTCCGCAAAAAACTGTTAAAATTTTCAATTATCCAATTCTTGCAGGACAGACCAGAGATTTATTACAAATACCAGGGGTGCAAGAGTCTGATATTAGGGCTTCTTTGCTTAAGGGAGAAATACGTCATAAATTTTTATGTGGCGATATTGAATTAGTATCTAGTAACATTGATTTATTACAATTTAGTGATAAAGAAAGGGCTTTTTTAATTCAATTTGGATTTATGGAAGGAGTTTCAATAGGAGTAGATGAGTTAGCGCAAGACACCGTAGATTTTATTATTAGTCAAGGTGGAGCGGGCTCTGGATATTATTGGAGAGAAAAAATTCCTCTTATTGGAATGAAAAATGGAGTTAATAGGACTTTTTATACTCCTGATAAGTTTTTAAATGGTTCTTATTTAGGTAACACTTTTCATTTAACGGTGGAACATAACGGAAAAGAATTGTATGAAAATATAGATTATACCATTGCTGAATCATCTGGTCCTGGTACCGGCTATGATACTATTAATATTTTTTCTCTAACCCCTAATAGTCATAGTTTGCTTTATGCTACTTATGCCATAAAAGCATAATAATAATGTAGCATAGATACTAACTGCTTATAAAATAAGGAACATAAATGGCTTACCCTAGACAAAACGCACTTGATCAAGCATTAGATATTGCTGGTTCTTTAACTCAAACTCAAACAATGACTGAGAGCGATGAGCCTAGTGGTTTTGGCGCTCCTATTGCTGGACAAACTGGAACAACAGCTACAATTACTGCTTTTGCTAGCGGAGTTCTAACTTTAGGCGGACTTACTGGCATGACAGTTGGAGATGTTGGTAATTTTATCACTATCTCGGGGGCAGCTACTGCTGGTAATAATGGTACATTTTTGATTATTAATTTCAATTCTGCATCTTCTGTAGATGTATCTAATGCAACTGGTAGCTTTCCAGATGCTAACAGCGGCTCCCTTACTTGGACTGAAAGAGGGCCGTATACATTACAAGATGACCTAAATTATGTTCGTACAGATCGTAAGCTAATCAAGGGAACTACCAATTGGTACGATCCTATTCCAACTTATCAAAGACCAACTGCTGTCGGTACACTTGTTTCAGCAAATTTAAGTACTATTGCTGGAAAAACTACAGATGCAGTAGCTTATAACGTTAATAGGGCTTTTTTCGGGCAAACTCTTAATACTGGTGACGGTTATACAATCATTAGTTCAGTTGGAAATTTAAAGCATGCAGATGCAGTTAATCAAACCGGTGTTCCTTGTTTTGATTTAGCTCCATTCGTAGGCGATTGGACTTCTGCTTATGTTCACATTGTAGATGGATATGCCGATGGATATGCCGGACAAGAATTACTAGTTAAATCTGGTCCGCATGCAGGAGAAAGAATATTTGGTGTTACTTTTGATGGATATTCAACCTCTCCTAACTCTGTAACAATTAAATTCTTTTCTGCACCTTTAAACTTGAATTATGTTGTTAGCGCTACCCCATATGTTTGGGAAGCTAGTCAGCCAAAAACAATAAATGTTCTTTATGGATATAACGAAAGACTAGATCAATTAGATCAAAATGCATTTAGAACTGTTCCTGCTTTAGGTATTCTTACTGATGCCTCTATGCAAGGAGAAATTAATAATATTCTTAATACTGTTGGTATCACTGGAACTACCACTAATTTAAGTGGATTATTAACCAACATTAGTACATATTATCCTTTTTATAATTTACCAAATGCAACTCCAACTGTAGTAGATGCATTAAATACTTTGAATAATCAAATTGGAAATAGAACATATACTGGATCTTATTTAACTAGTGGTCAAACTATAACTGCTTCTTTACAAGCACTTTCAAATGCTATTAATGCTTCTACCATTAGTCGTACTATTGAAAGATTATCATCAACAATTAATGCTAATACTGCTCATACTTTACCGGGCGGATTAACTTATACTTTAGATGGAACTAACAATGGTCAACATTTATGGGTTTTTACTAGAGGTGTATTAAGAGATCCAGGCCCAGTTTCTGGCGGTAATGATTACTCTGAAACTTCTACTACCAGCATTACTTTCTATGGAAAACAAAAAGCAGGTGACCACATTAACTATATTGTAAAGACGTAATATATAGTAGAAGAACATGTTCACTCACGCTGATTTTATTCAAAAAGAAGTAGACGCACCAATTAATCACTGGTGCGCCAGTGGTCACTGTGCTGTATTATTTTTTAGAAGATCAGGCCCTGGCTCGGCTGAAGAGCCAACTAAGTTCTTTGAAGTGAATGGACATGGCATCAGCGGAATTTATTGTGAACCTTGTTTAATAATAGCCCGCTGGTTATCTCAACAAACAAAAAACAGTAAGAGGTAAGAAATGTCATATTTAGAAGAAATTCAAAAACTACGTAAAAGAGTGTCTGATGCAGTAGAAAAAGGAGTAGTTAATAACAACGGTAAAGATTTTTTAGAGGCAACATTAATTCAAATAATGAATGACGCTGAAAAAAATAGACAAAATTGCGTTCAACAAGCCGAAAATTTAAGACGACAGGCTTCTATTATGGACGGTCAAGCAGGTGCCTTTGCTTCAGTTTCTAGTATTGTGTATAGTGTTATTAATGGTTTTGTAGTTTTAGCAGAAAAAGAGGAAGAAGAAAGAAAACTAGCTGAACAAGAAAAAGGTGCAGGGGAATCTGACGTTACTCCGGTAGTTGAAGGGGAGCCAGAAGTCAAGAGAAAAAATAAGAAAAAATAATGAAGGGCGCAGTGAATGTCACCATTGAGGAAGAGCGACGTATTTCGATCAGAAGTAATTACTGCACCCGAACTTCTATCTGACGGTTATGGTGTTAACAGTATTTATTTATCTACTGTTGTATCTACTACTTCCTCAGGTGTTGTTACTGTTTCTTTACCTTCTGACGATGTAAGTCTTTTATATAGCCCTGACTATCAGGTAGATTCCGGAGATATTGTCTGGATTTTTGGCACCAGTCCCAGTGGTGTTTCTGATGGCTATTATACAATTAATCAAGTACTTTCAGATACTTCTTTTTCTGTTAATCAGCCTATCACAGATTCTACTGGCGGATCTATTCAATTTAGATTTCCGTCGGGCGCTTCTTTAGTTGGTTTTGATAGTAGTGGTAGCTGTGTTATTACTCATAATACAGTCCAAGGCGCTTTAAAAGATCTTGATGCGGCACTTTGTGGTGCAGGGGGATTAACTCCTTTTCAACATGCCGAACTTCGCCAGCTTATTCATTTAGCAGATGGAGTGGGCGGTCCCTTTGAAGGCTTTGCCACAGGTGCATATAGAAAAGTTTCTCCTCCAGGAGCACTTTTCCCTACATCAATTGTTTGGTTTACAGACAGTACTCAAACTAAAAAAATAATTCAAAAAACCGTTACATATACTGGTTTTAATCAACCATCTACTATTCAATGGGTTGTTTATAACACAGATGGAATGTCGATTTTAGCGACAGTTACTGATACAGTTTATTACTCCGGTATTTTTGAAATTAATAGAGTAAGAAATATCGTTGATAGTACGGAAGTTGGAACTCTAGACGCGCAAGCTCATAAAATTATTCGTCAACTTATCCATTTGGCAGATGGAGTGGGCGGACCATTTGAAGGTTTTGCGTCCGGGGCTTATCGAGAAGTCACTTATCCACCTGGCAATCCTTTTGAAAGTAAAGTTGTATGGTATACAGATAATACTAAGACTTCAAAAATAGTTGAACATAGCGTGATTAGAAACTTTATTAATATGCCAACTTCTATCATTTGGAAGGTATATGATGTGGATGGTGTTACGGTGTTAAGTACGGTGACGGATAATATCACCTACGTAAACAACATCTTTGAAACCTTTAGAACAAGGACTATAATCTAATGTCAGGAATATCACCAGCAGCAGTACTCTACAGTTCAGATGGTTATGAGTTAAATGTTACATTAAACAATTCAATTCCAACTGGAACTAGAGGTATTCTTACTTTGGGTTCCGACGGTACCAATGCACGCCCTCTTTCGGTTAGCTCCGCAGGTGTTGTATCTATACAAGGTGTAGCTGGTGGTACTGCCATCCCAGTTTCTGGTAGCATCACAGCTACTAACGCGGCTGTCAGCACTACAGGTGCGGCTGCCCCTGGTTCTGCATCTTTATCTGGCGCATTAGTAGTCTCAGCTACTCCAACATATACCGCCGGAAATATGAACGCCCTCAATATTACTACTGCGGGTCGTTTATTAATTGACGGTAGCCAGGTCACTCAGCCAGTATCTGGTACTGTAACTGCTAATGCGGGCACAGGCAACTTTAACGTTATTGGTACAGGTACCGCAGGTACTGCTGCAACAGGTGTTGTAACTATTCAGGGTATTTCTGGTATGACTGCCGTTAACGTAGCAGGCGCCAACACACCTTCAGATGCTTTTGCTAACCCAACTACTGCTATAAGCTCTCAAGCTTTTGAGATGGTTTTCAACGGCACTACTTGGGACCGTTTACGTGCTGCTGCTACTGGTACTGGTACAGGTGCTGGTTTAGGTATTATGCGTGTGTTACCACATGATGGTACCAACGGCGCTGCTATCAAAGCTGCATCTACTGCTGCCGTTGCTACTGACCCAGCATTAGTAGTTGCTATTTCTCCAAATAACCCAATTGCTGTAAGCACTGATGGTTATGCAACAACTGCTGCTCCTACATATGGTAACAATACTTCTCAGCCACTATCTTTAGATACCTCTGGTAACTTACGTGTTAACGTAACTACTGGTAGCATTACTGCAAGCAGCGCTTCAACCGGTACTGATGGTTCTGCCGCCCTTACTTCAGACACACAAGTTGGTGGTAAAGTAACTACTGCTGCTCCAACCTATACAACTGGTAACTTAAATGCGTTATCACTTACTACTTTAGGTGGTTTGCGTATTGACGGTGTATATGCTGCAGCTACTGCTAACGCAACTGCCGCTGATGTTGCTAACGTAGGTGGTTATGTAACTACTGCTGCCCCAACCTATACAACTGGTCAGTTAAACCCATTATCCTTAACTACTGCTGGCGCTCTAAGAGTTGACGCTTCTGCTACAACTCAGCCAGTGTCCGGTACCGTTACTGCTAACGCAGGTACAGGTAACTTCACTGTAGTACAGCCTACCGCAGCCTCTTTGAATGCAACTGTTGTTCAAACTACTGCTGCTAACTTAAACGCTACTGTAATTGGTACAACTGCTGCGGGCTCTGGTGCTGCTACTGGATTAGTTACTGTACAAGGTAATGCTGGTGGTACCCCAATTCCAGTATCTGGAACTGTAACCGCAAATGCTGGTACAGGCAACTTTACTGTAGTACAGTCTACTGCTGCTAACTTAAGAGCACAAACTGCCGCTGAATCAGCTCCTGCTGCTGCAATTCCTTCTTTTGTAGACTTTGTTGGTGCTAACGTTGTTTCTGCTGCACCAACTTATACTGCTGGTAACTTGCAAGGTTTAACTATGACCACTGCTGGTCGTCTTATTGTTGATGGCAGCCAAGTTACTCAACCAGTATCTGGTACAGTTGGTGTTTCTGGTACTGTAGCTGCTACACAGTCTGGTAACTGGACTGTTTTTGCAGATGGTTATGGATTTGCAACCACTGCTGCTCCAACTTATACAACTGGTACATTCAATCCACTTTCTCTAGACCTTGCAGGTAACTTAAAAGTAAACGTTGCTACAGGTACAATTACTGCAAGCAGTGCTTCAACCGGTACTGATAACGCTGCAGCCCTTACTTCAGATACACAAGTCGGTGGTAAGGTAGTAAGCGCAACACCAACATATACTGCTGGTAACTTAAATGCACTTACCTTAACAACTGCTGGTAGATTAATTATCGATGGTAGCCAGGTTACTCAGCCAGTATCTGGTACTGTAACTGCTAACGCAGGTACAGGTAACTTTAACGTTATCGGTACTGGTGCTGCTGGTACTGCTGCAACAGGCGTAGTAACTGTACAAGGTATTGCTAGCATGACCCCAATTCAGGTCAGCCAAGCTACTGCGGCTAACTTGAATGCTACCGTAGTCGGTACAGGTACAGGTGGTGCAGTTTCTGTTGCACAGGCTACTGCTGCCAACTTGAACGCCACAGTAGTTCAAGCTACTGCTGCGAACTTAAATGCAACTGTAGTTGGTTCTGGTACAGCC
>SDBV01012937.1_pt1 | contig 10659 bp, 9 predicted proteins | sample 2277081 | NCBI WGS metagenome assembly SDBV01 (sample SAMN10402039, study PRJNA504765) | marine sediment metagenome | isolation source: marine sediment core GS10_PC15, 223 cmbsf | place: Arctic Ocean: Southern Knipovich Ridge | collected 2010
CAACGAGTTCCTGCGCCAGCTGCTTGACTCGAAGCGCGACCGGTTCGTCGTGCTCGTCCTCGACAACGCGAGCTACCACGTGACGAAGGCGACGCTCGACCTGCTCACCGAGCACGAGGACCAGGTCTTCATCCTGTGGCTTCCGAAGTACAGCCCGGAGCTCAACGCGATCGAGGGGCTCTGGGGATACCTCAAGAAGAGCGCGCTCAACAACTACTTCTTCGGGGACGTCGAGAGTCTGGAGAAAGCGATACTCGGTGCGTTCGACGAGCTCAACCGTCATCCCGATACCGCCCTCTCCTTGGCGTACGACCATTCTCAGAACTTACGTCGGAGCGCTTAGCATCGGCGCAACCCAGAAGGCGCAATCTCGGAGGGATTCCAGTTCAGCGGAAGCTACGAGTTGGTGACGCGGTTCGTGCGGCTCTCGGCCTTCTCTCGTCGGAACGGACGTGCCGCTCTCCGGCATCTGGCTCTCGCACCGGGTTCACCTTCAGGGCATGCGCAGCTCCGCAGAGAGTGGATAGATGGTTCCTCACAAGCCGGCGAAGGCTCGCAGGTCCGCCACGCGGTCCCCGAATCAGCGAAAGGCGGGACGACGCCGCACACAGTCGAATAGGCCCTTCGTCAGCCCAGTCGCCAACCCCAAAGCCCGGCACGCCGCCAGGAAGGGAACGAGGACGGCGACCGCCGGGTCGCGGAGCAGACACCGTGCCGTCAGTGGAATGGTCGAGAGGAGAAATGCGGCGGCAACAATGCTTGGCCCCAGAAGACCCCAAGGTCCAAGGGCCACTGCGGCAAGACTCGGGACAAAGGCCACAGTCAGGAGCATCTGCATCTTCTGGCTGAACGGAGTGTCGCTGGTGCCCCGGACCACATTTCGGTTCTTCGTCATGAGGAGTACGCCCCAGTAGCCGTTCTTGAACTTTTTGCGAACGTAGCTGGTCACCGTAGAAGTGTGCGTATGCCAGACTTTCGCCTTGGGCGCAAACACGAGCCTATGGCCCGAATTTGCCAAACGACACGAGAATTCCCGGTCTTCTACCGAGGCTGTCGGAAAGCTTGAATCATAGCCTCCTGCATCCAGGAATATCTCGCGACGGAAGGCCGCCGCGTGCGTATCCACCAGATCGATGCTCTCCTTCTTGGACAACTTGGCGTACTTCTCCTCATACTCCATCTGGACAAACCGGGCGACCCATTGCCTCTGCCGGGTAGCATAGGTGCCCTTGGCGCCGACTACCTCGGGATCGTCGAAAGGTTCGAGCATCCGCTCGATCCAGTCCGCTTCGGGGGCGCAGTCGTCATCAGTGAACAACACGATCTCTCCGTTAGCTTGCCGACATCCATTGTTCCGTGCGGCCGCGGGGCCGCCCTGCCTTTGCCTGACCAGACGCACATCGGGGTACCGCTTCACGAGTTCCGCTGTGTTGTCAGTAGACCCATCATCGACCACAATGATCTCGCAAGACCGGCCCGTTCTCTGCGCTAGAAGCGCCTCCAGACACGTCCCGAGCCTCACCTCCCCGTTATGAATGGGGACAACTATGGAGACTTCAGGCTTCACGAGATTCGCTTGTCGGCGCCTCACAGGCGCTTGGCCTGCGGTTGAGACTTCCACGAAGCAGATGCTTCCAGAACACCTTCATGGACTTCCACATGCGCGGGCCGTCTTCAACGGGATGACTCAACAGCCGGCCGAGACGATACAGAACGTAACCTGCGCGAAGGTAGAACTCCCGTCGAGCCCGGTCGCAGAAGTCGACCAATTCAGAGCTGCTCAGTTCAGGAAGACTGACCACGCAGTTGTGCAGCCCTTCCTCCGTATTCCACTTTGTGTAATCCTCCGTCATCAGATAGTCGTTGGACCTGGCCCATTCGTAAGCTTCCGTGCCCGGATAGACCATTATGGGGAAGAACTGCGCCGTGTCAGGGCTCAGTTCCTTGGCGTAATTGAGCGTGGCTTCGAGCGTCTCCCTGGTTTCGCCCGGATTGCCGGCCATGAAGCAACCATGGACAAGGACGCCCGCGCGCTTGGCGTCCTTGACGAACTGCTTCGCCCTCTGGACCTTCAGGTTCTTGTGCATGGCATCGAGCACTCGCTGGTCGCCGCTTTCGAATCCCACGCAGAGCAAACGGCAGTTGCATGCCTTCAGGGCCTTGAGCGTTACCAGGTCCACGTCGGCGCGACTGTTGGCGATCCAGAAGATCCTTAGGTCCGCTTCTCGGTACGCCTCGCTGAAAGCCTTCACCCGCTTCCTGTCCACGGTGAAAGTGTCGTCCTCAATAAAGACCTCGCGCACCTGTGGAAGCTCGCGCTCCACGTACTTGAACTCCTCGACCAGGTTGCCCACGGATCTCTTGCGATACCCGCGTCCGTGCATGACCTGGGGGTAGACGCAATAGGAGCACTGGTACGGACAGCCCCGGCCTGAGAAGATGGCCACCTGGGGATACTGGCAGATGGTGTAGAAGTAGTCCCGAACGTCCAGATGGTCGTGGTAGACTTTGGAGGCGAACGGGAGCTCGTCCAGGTTCCGAATGAAGGGACGGTCGCGGTTGTGCACTACTCTGTCGCCGTCGCGGAACGACAGACCCTCAATGCCCTCCAGCGCAGACCGAGGGAGACGCCCCTTGACCTCGCGGAGCTTTCGCGCCAGGTCGAGAATCGTGTACTCGTACTCTCTTCGTGCGACGGCGTCCACCCGCCCACTCAGCCCGAGCGTCTCTTCAGGCAACGCGCTCGTGTGAGTCCCGACGAGGACCGTGTAGGCGCCGGTCATCTCTCGAAGCTGCTCGGCGACATTCACATCACTGACGATGCTTGGCGTGGACGTGTCCACTACCAGCATACGAGGCTTGTAGGCCCTGGCCTCGACGCGGACATCCTCGAAGGTCTTCCCCGCCGCGGGCGCGTCGATGATACGGACATCGAACCCCTCCTGCTCCAGCACACCTGCCGCGTAGCAGAGCCACATGGGATAGTAGAGCGTGCCACCCTTCGTGATGGCTGGCGAACGCTGTTCGCGGCTGAAACGGCCGTGCTCCCCTTTGAAGGGCGGATTCAAGAACAGGACTCTCACGGCAACCTGTTGCTGCACCATGTGGCAAGTCTACTCGGCAGGCACTCAGGCGTCAAGCGCGCCTCGCGGCGAGCGGGGGATTGCAGGCCGCGAATGCCAACAGGTCCGCCCGTAGGCTCGTGATCAGGGCGAACGCCAGCGTTGCCGAACGAGCCGCCACGACCGGACGACGAAGCAGCATCTTCCTGCTCGCGCGCCCAGTCGTTGCCGCAATCACGTTCCGCCCCCTTCTGGCGCGGGGCTAGAATGCTCCAGGGATCTGCGCTACGGCGCCAGCGGGTTGGGGGTGACGAACACGTCGGCAGCGCCGATGGTATCGCCGGGGACCAGGTTCGGGGCCTCGGAGGAGAGCCGTCGCTGACGGACCCCCGGGCAATCTCTTCCGCTGGCAAGTATCTGCGGGAGAAACTGCCGTGCGGACGTGAGGAAGGAATGAGGAACTTCTGACTGGTCCACGTGTGGCCATCTCATCGGACACTTGGGACGGGCAAGATACGCCGCAACGCATGATAGTGGATGCTGTCTCGCCGGATGGCAACTCCCATGCGCGCTCTTTCAAGCATCTCAGTAGTGAAGTATTCGTATTTCTCCTTGAAATACGGATGTTCCAGAATCTGCTTGCTCATGTCTGCGTAGTGTGGGTGCGGCATATAGACCAAGTCGGGCTCGTAATTCTCGAAGAGGAGATCCGCGGAGAAACCGCTATGTGCGAAGTCCGTCTCATTCAGCCCGGACAGGTCAACGATCGTCTTTCTCGGATTCATAGCTGCCGGCCGTCCGACCTCGGTGGTGGCGATGACGAGGCTGTCCGGGAGGGATGAGAATCTATCGAGCCGATACCAGTAGTGCGCCCACCGAGCCTTGTAGTCTTCGAGGAGGTAGTAGCGGGAGTAGTCGCCGCGGTAGAGCCCTGCAGCCACCTCCCTGGCTGGAGAGAACAACGAGGACAGCAAGGCCACACACACAAAGACCGAGGCGAGTTTCGGGAGCCATGCGGGTATTCTCTGGAGGTGGCCCGCGCAGGATCGTGTGAGTCTCTCTATGAGCCCTGCGCCGGACTGACTAGCGAGGAGTGCAATCGCGGGGAAGGTTGGGTAGTAGAAACGCTGGTGGTAGTACATGATCTGGTGCACGAAGAAGAGATAGTAGAGAATGAATGCGCAGGCGCCTACTCCTAGGCCTATTTCGGTCGCGGGACCGTTCTTCCACCATCGTCTGAAGTTGACTATTGCCCCCGTAGCGATCAAGAACAGCAGGTACCTCAAGGACAGGGCATAGCGATAGAGCTGTACGAAAGGAACTGTCCTGTACTGCTGATGTATGGACTCGCCGTAGCGTTCCAGGCCCTTCATGTAGAATGGCAGCGGGAGGGGGGAGCCGAAGTACACGCCCGCAAGCAAGACCTGCACTCCTGTTAGAAGAACAGCTATGAGAAGAGCTGCTGCCCCAAGATACTTCGCCTTCTTGTCACCAGAAAGCAAGATGATGGCGACAGGCACTGCGATGGTGAACGCCATCAGGTCAGGCCTGGCCGAAAATGCCAATCCGCCCAACACCCCCATCAATGTTGCACTAGACCACTTCGGGCTTCTAGCGTGCCACTTGGAAATGATGATGAATGTAGACAAGTACGCGAGGGCGAACGTCGTGTCCATGCCGCTGACGAAGTGCTTTCCCCATTCATCAACGGACATGGCTAGGGTGCAAAGCACAAACAGAACTGCAGTGCGCCTTGCGAGAGGGCTACCTTCGACAAAGCCGTACAACAGAAACGCAAGCGCCGCAAGGAAGAAGACGCCGCATACAAGACTAGAGATGGCAGCTGCCAGAGTCGCGTTCTCTCCCAGTAACAGGCGAACAACCAGTACGCACGCCAAGTACAGATTCGACGTGAGTCCGTAGGTCGGCTCACCCCCCGGGTTCCAGCTCAGCTTCCCGCGCTCGAGGAGATTGTCAGCATAGCGGATGAACATGTAGGCGTCGTCCCAGACCCCGTCGTCGCAGTCGCTGGGAAGGAACTCCGAGAGAATGCCGAGGACAATGCATCCGACGCACACTATGGTGGGCAGCCGGAGCCACCTATGAAGCGCCTGATCTTTCTTCTGTTCTGTCATCGTACCGAGAACCGCCTTGGCCGGCCTGACCGCGCGGCCCCTCAACTGATCATAGTACTGATGCCAAGCATAGCCAAGCACCAAAGAAGAAATGGTCTATCCTCGGGAACGACGCCAGCTCCAATGGTAGTCTGACTTCCCTGTCCGTACTCCGGGCAGGCCACTCGTGGTGCGCGGACGACTCGATGCCGTCTAGGCTCTATGCCGACTCGAGCGGCAGCGCAGATCGTTCTTCTGTAGCGCGCTACACTGCAAAGCCTAGACTGCATTCTCTCCCCCAGCCCACAACCCTCGCCGATTCAACGCCCTTGCACTAGGTCCCTTAGGTATCTATGACAGACTCACACCAGGGCTCAAGCTAGGAACCGCACGTCACCGGCAGGGCTCGGCTTTCCCTTTCGTCAGACCTCCTTCTGGCTGTCTGTTTCGCTCGAGCCATCCGAGGCCCCACGTGCCTGCGTAGCTTCCGTAGAGCCATGGGTGGTCACACGCGGCCGGTCCCCGTTGGTTGCCAGGCGCCACGGAGGCCATACCAGTAGCCCCAGGGCTGGTACCGCGACTAGGAATTCTTGGAGCGTCACACTGCCACTGGTTTCGAACGACCAGAAGAGCATGGCAAGATAGAAGATCCACAGCATCCGTGAATCTAGCCGACGAAGGTCCGAACGGACACGCTGATAGTAGTTGTCAAGCCAGCCAATCGACACGCCGAATAGGAGTCCTACGAGAACGACGCCGAGCATTCCGAAATTCAGGAAAGCTTCCCCCGTGAACCAGATCCGGGGCCCTCCAGCAACGTCCGCGTCGTGTCCGAGGAATGTCAAAGTGTAGCGCCCAATTATGTACGTAGACTTGAACCTGCAAAGCGCGGACGGGACCAGGCTGATCACGGCCGCGACATAGGTCTTTCCATATGCCCAAACCATCTCATCGCGAGAGTCTGCTACCGCGACTAGCCGTATCAGTTCGCGCTGTTCAACCGCAACATTCATGGCAAGTGGGAAGAATGCATCGAACGCGGACATCTTTGAGCCCTCTTCACGAGGTGTCTTTCCGTTCGCAGTCCGCTTTGGGCCCTCTTCATGAGGTGTCTTTCCGTTCGCAGTCCGCTCCCCATCGCCAATTTCCGGCGGGCAGAACCCACGGGCTGCCGTAGCAGGCGCCTTTGCACGTATGTTCCACATCAAGACCGCGATGAAAAGAAGCAGAACTCCGGACAACACACACCATCTCGTCCGAATCCTACCCGCGAAAACCAATGCGCCGACAGCAAAGAGAAATGGCAGCAGTATTGGTCCGCGTTTCATCGTCAAGCATAGCATGCCCAAGCCCAGCAGGCTCAAGAGCCCTCCGGCCACTCGCTCCCGTCTTGTCGGCAGGAAGAACCCGACTGTCACCGCCAAGGTAATCCGAACGGCCATTGACAGAGTGTGTTGTCCGAACGAGTAGAAAGGTCGCACCTTGGGAAAGATGGTCACGCCCGTGTAGTGTTTGTATAGGAAGGGCTTATCTGAAAGCGCCGGTATGATGCCAGTCCCGATGAACGTAATCAGAAGGCCCACGCCGCCGAGCACTACAAGGAGCGATCCGACCGCCAAGGCCCGTCTTGCCGTGATGTAGAGCATCTTCTTGTCAGAGTGACCGGGCGGGGCCGCTCCCCGCGCCCTAGGCCGAAGGGCAACTAGTGTTCCCACGCACATCGCCACGAAGCCAATGCTGTTTACCGTCAATGCTTTGCCTATCGCTTGAGGTATGTCAGTTCCTGCCAGTTCTTCAGCGCCAACGCCGCGAATCGACACAGGAAGGAACAGATGCCCAAGAAGTGTTGTCAACGCATAGAAGCCAAGCAGAAAGGACTTTGGGGTGAGTTCGAACCGGAACCGAGCAATGAGCACTACGAGCACGCATTGGAGTAGTGCCACTACGATCGACAGTGTCAAGACTAGCCTAGCGTCAGACCATAGACTCATATCAGCCTAGATCCTCCCAGGCGATAGTCCAGTGGCCCTCGCACGAACACGGCACAGCGATTCTTCAAGCCGCCTAGTCATGGCGATTCTCCAAATCAAGGTACATGCCTTCGGCCAGTCTCTCAACGTTGTCCGGCTGCATCACGCTCGGGTTCTGGTGTGGGACATCAAATACGCCGGGATAGCTTCCCCAGTAGATCGCAGCGATGAACTTCAAGAGCTTCTCTCGGTCGAACACTTCGTTTCCCATTGCCTGTTGCACCACGTCCGACAAAGACGTCATGTCCGTCACGCGATAGGTCAATCCAGAATCATTGTAGAAGACGTTTCCAAGCACGACCACGGGGCGCTCATACAGCAAAGCCTCCCAGCCCACTGTGCTGGTGATGACTATGTTGAGAGCTGCGCGCCTGATCAGTGCGTGGCTATCGGCCGCCGGGGTGATCAGGCGAACATTGGGCAGCTCCTTGATGCGCTTGTAGTAGCCTCCCGGCCGTCGGCCTATGCTGCTGCTGTGCTCCTTGACGTACAGTCTGCAGCTCACCGGGATGCTCTTCGCTACGTTTTCTATCACCGCCAACTGATCTGCGAAATACGCACCCCACAAGAGAGTAGTGGCTTCAGGCTGGAAGTGCAACGGGAAGAACACGAACCGTTCATGTTTCTGGGGAATCTCAAACACGTTCAGAATGCGGTGCCAGCACGACAGAAACATGGGCCGCAGCCCCCTGTCGTACATGCTCCACAGCGGATGAGGCGTAACGTAGTCCGTTCCCCGACCCCATCCTTCGAAATAGTGCCGCCGTATCCGCCTCGCGAATTCCTCCAAGAAGAGAGCCCTGGGGCCCAGCTTCTTCCACGGGACCTTCATGTACGCGGGGCGTTCGCTCGTTCTGCGGAAAGCTTCAAGGAACTCCCTTGCCTGTCTGAGTCCGATATCCGGGACGTCGTGCGATAGCAGCCACTTGTACCGGGCAACCACTTTCTCCCAATGGTCGGCGTCGCTCCGGCATACGACGAAGCGGCCGGTCGGCAGTCGCGTCGAATACAGCCCCAAGTTGGGACGCTGTCTTTTATCCATTACCCTCAAGCGTGTCAAGTCGAACATCGCCTGCACGCCGGGGCCTACGAATGCGTCTATTCTTGACTCGTTCAGGAACGATTCCCAGAAGCGGAAGTGGCCCACCAACATCTTCATCACATACTCGTGCGTGTAGCGGCGCGGGTGCACCGAACGCACGAAGTACTTGTCCGCGTAGATGATTCGCGAAAGGTGCGGAGTACCGTACTCTTGCTCCAACCTGCCGAGACCGCTTTCGCTGGTATCGAACTCGTCCCAGTGTTCGGAAAGGTACTCCCCCAGATTCAAGACGGGGTATCCCGCGCGGCGCAGGAGCTTCTTCCAGCGTCGCCCCAAGCTGACACCTGCGATTTCGAGTCCGTACTTCCTTTCGAGGACGCGCGCCACCTGCAGAAAGAGCGGCGTCTCGTCCATGAAGAAATCGAAGCCGATCCGCATTTTCTTCATATCGCTCTCGAGCTTCCCCTATCCTACAGCATGTGGACGCCATCCGCCAGCAGGACGGCCACGTCTCCCGGTTCCCCGGCTCAGGTCAGGGCCGTCGCCGACACACCTTGAACGCGGTCGGAATGCGGCAGGTCCGTCATTCGCTTCCTCCTACAAGATCCCACGAGAGGGGCGTACCCCGAGGAATATCGCAGGACGCCCGACGCTCGAGCACCTGGCTCAGATAGCGCGTGTGCAGCCCGTGCCCGGGCCGGATTGATCGCACGTTCTCTTCCGTGAATGCTTCCCCCTTCTTCATGTCTTTCACCACAAACAGCGAGCGGCGGAACAAGCGGCTGGCAGCCTCCCGCTCGGTAGTCTCGTAGCGCACCTCACCCAGCGCCTTCTCAGCCGTTCGGATCGCGTCGACCATCGACTTGAACTCTTGGGGCTCCAGCGAGAACGCAGTGTCCGGGCCGGGCGTTTCTCGGGACAAGGTGAGATGCTTTTCCACGATGCAGGCCCCGAGCGCCACGGCCGCCACCGGGACCACAGTGCTCAGGGTGTGGTCGGAAAGCCCCGCTGGCACGCCGAATACTTCCGACAGGTGCGGGATCGCCCGTAGGTTCATTTCTTCCGGCCGAGCGGGATAGGCGCTGGTGCACTTGAGCAAAGCGATCTCTTCAGCCCCTGCCTCGCGCAGCGTTCGTACCGCCTCGTCGACCTCGCCGAGGGTGGCCATCCCCGTGGACATGATGATGGGCTTGCCAGTCTTGGCCACGCGCCGGAGCAAGGGGAGGTCGACCACCTCAAAAGAAGCGACCTTGTAGGCGGGAACGGCCATCTCCTCCAAGAAATCAACCGCAGTGTCGTCGTAGGCTGTGGAGAAGAGCTGTATTTCTAGATCGTCCGCGATCTTCTTGAGCTTCGGCTGCCAATCCCAGGGCGTGTATGCTTCTCCCAAGAGGCCGTAGAGGCTACGGCCTTGCCACGGCGTGCCATTCCCAATGCGAAAAACGTCATCGTCGGAGTTGATTGTGATTGTGTCAGGGGTGTAAGTCTGGAGTTTGACAGCATCTGCGCCCGCTTCTTTTGCAGCTTCCAGGATCTGGATTGCTTGATCGTAGGCTCGGTTGTGATTCGCGGACATCTCCGCAACAACGTAGACTGCATGGTCGGGGCCGATGCCTCTGCCGCCAACTATGATAGATCGGATCATCGATTCTCCCTTTCAGCAGATTACGGAGGCTCCAAGAGGCCCGTGTAGTCGCACGAATGAGTGCCGCTGCGCGGAAACGTACCAACGGGCGAGTGTAGGGCTTGCACAACACGATCCAGACCTCTCCTGGTCTTTCGATGCTATCGACCGTTCCCATGTTCCTGTGCTCTTTCTTTCTTCTCGAGGCGCGCCAGTACTCTAGCAAGTCGCTTCTCAATAGCTGGCCTTTTTGCTTCCCATTCTTCGCGCAGAATGCCCAGAGACACAACGTCAACAGGCTGATCGCCCTTGACGACGTGCTTGCGGAGAAGCCCTTCCTGAACGAATCCAAAGCTCTTGTGAGCCTTCACTACCGATTCGTTGAAAGCGAGAACTTCACAGCACAACTTGTTGAAGCGCAGTTCCCCGAAAACGTACTGCAAGATAAAGTGTTCAATCGCCGCCTTCGCCGTGCCATAGGCAATGCCGGTGAGTTCCTTAGTCCTGCTGGCTCCGGCTGAGGAAGTAGTGTTTATGATACTGCCGCTCCTCTGCTTCATCATCGGCACCACGGCGAACAGGGTAGTGTAGGTCAACGCTGCCGCGTTGCCGGCGCCACGGTTCTCCACGAAACGCTTATAGAGACTCAGCCAGAACCCCAGCCAGTCCTTTAAACGAACCTGCATGACCTCTCCTTAGCCCTCAAACCTAACCAGACAGTGCGCCGCGTGAAAAGGTCGCAGCAAAGCGGCCCAGCGGTTTGCGTGCATCCGCGCATCAGGCGGTT
>SDBV01012938.1_pt1 | contig 10658 bp, 8 predicted proteins | sample 2277081 | NCBI WGS metagenome assembly SDBV01 (sample SAMN10402039, study PRJNA504765) | marine sediment metagenome | isolation source: marine sediment core GS10_PC15, 223 cmbsf | place: Arctic Ocean: Southern Knipovich Ridge | collected 2010
GGCGACGGCAAAACAGCAGCTCGAAACATCGATAAATACTTATCAGATAAGTAACCTGCTTATTTTCTGGTTTCTTTCCCTGTTATCTGTGCCTTTTCTTTCGGCAGAAAGTAGCTGTGCGCCAAAGGTCCCGGCTCCCAGGACTGTTCGAGTTTGCTTGGCCTTGGCCTGGTGACAGGGATAACGAATACTTCCTTGCCGGCAGAATCTTTCTCAATCCGACCGCCGGACTTAATAACTGTCTGACGTGCCAATCCTTCACATACCTTAATCAGTGTGGGAAAGTCATATGGCGAGTGACTGAATTTGCCGTTGGGGTCAATTGCGGATGTGAATTTGGCAGGCAGTTTGTCAAAACCAATCGAAGTAAACAGTATTCCCGCTGCGTTCGATGGATTGCAGTCCGAATCCTGTCCGCAACGGGTAGCTATGATAATAGTCTGGTCAAGGTCACCTCGACCATAAAGCAATCCCATCACGATGTAAGTACCGTTCATCTTGGCGTCGATATTAAAATTAGGTCTGATTCTGTATAATGCCCCGCTGGAAGTCCGCAGGTATTTGGGATTTTTGTTGTACTTGTCCTCTATCAACTGCCATGTCTTTTGCCAATTGTCCGGATTTTTCTTATACCACTTCAGGACATCGCTTATAGCTTCATGATACTGACTGCCTTTTGGAATACATTTAAGCCCCGCGCGGACCATTTTCTCCGGGTCGCTCTCAAAAAACGCCTCAGTATACATCCCGCCGACAAACTGACCGCCGTAAAGCCCGTCACCATAATTGATAAGCCTGCCGAACTTCTCGCCAAGGGCGATTACCATGTTCGGCTGCCCTGGCGAAATCAGCCCCGCGTAATCCCCGTCAATCTGATAATCGATAGAATCCGGGTGCGGGTTATACCTGGGGTGCGAGCAGTCCGGCGGCGCGATACCTCGTCGCAGATTCGCCCGCCCCGCCCCGTTGGCATACCAAAGGCCATACTTACTGTTGGCAAAATCAATCCCTGCCTGACGTTGCGAAACATCCAGGCCGTATTGTTCAAGGCTGCGCAGAAACGTCATCTCGACATAAATATCGTCCTGTTTGAACTGGTTGACCATCTCCGGCTTCCATTCCGGCATTGCCCAGGCCGGCGCTATTTGGCCCCGGAACCTAAACTCGGTCTTAGCACCCCAGCCCACACCTGCCATCTGACCGACCCACCCAGCCTTCATCCGATTCACGTAATCTTCAACCGTTATCCGCCTGAATTTCGGCTTCGCCTCGAAGATCGAACCAGCTTCACTCTGACAACCTGCAAGACCTGCAACTGCTATAGCCAAAACCACGAACAAATTCTTTGCCACTTGAATCTCCTGCATTACTTTTTCTTTTTATCTTTTGCTGTGATTTGAGCACGTTCAGCTTTCGTATAGGTACTGTTCACAGGCTCGATAATGTCCCAGCACTGTTGCAGCTTGCCCGGTTTAGGCTTGCGAACCGGTATGACAAACACTTCATTGCCGCCGGCATCCTTTTCAATACGTCCGCCCTCTCTTACAACTACCTGCCTTGCTAATTTCTCGCAAACCTTTGTCAGTGAATCGAAATTGTATACAGTACCATCGAACTTAGTCTCGGTATCAAGGGCGGATGTGAATCTATCGGGTATCTTATCAAGCCCCATCGTAGTAAACAACACGCCGGCGGCGGTAGATGGATTGCAATCCGAATCCTGACCGCAACGCATAGCTATTACAATTGTTTTATCAATGTCACGCTCCCCATAGAGCATCCCTATCACCGCATACGCCCCGTTTATCTTTGCGTCTATATTAAAATCCTGACGCCTTGCACTTGAACTGGAGAACCTGCGGTACGCCGCACGCATATATTTTTCGTTAATTAACTCGCGGGTCTTTTTCCAGTCGTTGGGATATTTTTTATGCCATTTCAATACGTCACTTATCGCCTCGTAATACTGGCTGCCTTTGGGAACACATTTAAGTCCCGCCCGGACAATTCTTTCCATGTCAGTCTCAAAAAACGCCTCGCTGTACATCGCGCCGACGAACCTGCCGGCGTATAAGCCGTCGCCATAGTTCTTAAGCCTGCCAAACTTTTCACCTAACTCAATTACCATACCAGGCAAACCCGGCGAAATCAGACCAGAGAAATCAGCTTCGATTTGATAGTCAATATTGTCAGCGCACTTATTGAATCGAGGATGACCGCTGTCAGGAGGAGCCAGACCGCGCCTCAACATCTTACGAACTGCCGCACTGGCGCTCCAGCACCGAAAAGTCGTATTGGCAAAATCAATACCAACCTGGCGAATAGAAACATCCAGACCGTGCTTTTCGAGAGTCCAAAGAGAAGACATCTCTAAATACATATCGTCCTGACGAAACTGGTTGATCAATTCCGGCTTCCACACCGGCACCTTGTCCTCAGGTACGATTTTACTTCTAAAGTTAAATTCCGTAGGAAAGCCCCAGCCAACACCTGCCATCTGGCCGACCCAGCCGGCCTTCATCTTATTTACATAATCGGCAGCCGCTATACACCTGTATTCCGGTTTTGCCTCGAAGACCGAGCCTCCATTACCCTGACAGCCGCAAACAGCGACCAGAACCACTACCACAATAGCTGCAAACCCGATTACCGCCGAGTTTTTACGTGTTTTATTCATAGACTACCCTTACTTTTGCATACTGTCACTGTTCAAGGCCGGGCTTTGTACCATATTTTTTTGGATTTGTCAAAAACAGGTTGCCGAGGCCTCAAAGCCTGCCAATTGCTATATTTGTAACACTTTAGCTAATTGAAGCAATGCTTATAAAAACTTATGTAAATGCTAATCAAGTAGTAATTCCGGCGAGAATGGGCCACGAACAAGCTCGCCTGTCGTGAGCACACCTGTACTGAGCTTGTCGAAGTAGTCGAACGGTCGCAGCCGGAATTACTACGCTCGACTCCGAGACACCACTTGGCTAAAGTATTACCTATATTTTAAGTTGTGGGTTTACAAGGATATAGGTCAACAGGTATAATACTTCCCGATTGTAGCAGAACAATGAAATTCAGATATTTGGGGTTACACCATAATGTACGGATACAAAATGCGACTTGTGATAATTGTCGTAACGATATTGTTATTAGCTTCGCTGGCGACTGCTGCCGAGACATGGCGCCTGGGGTCCGACCAGAACTGGAAACAGGTCGGCGACCAGAGTCAGGACAAATACCTGATGGCAGTAGCCCGGATAAAGCAACTGGCCAACACCGGCCAAACCGAGGCCCTTAAAACAGCAGCCGAAAAACTCAAAATTGACTTCCCCCAAATCGCAGGCCCTGACCTTGACGCCTTTATCGAAGCAGAAATCCTCTTTAGCAAAGGTAAATTCTCAAAGGCCGTAAGACGCTGCGACAAGTTCCTGACAGAGTATCCCGAAAGCAAACTCTACGATGCTGTTATAGACAGGGAGTTTGCAATCGCAACAGCTTTTTTGGGAGGCCAAAAGATTCGTGTCATCAAAATCTTTAAAATAAGAGGTTATGCCGAAGGCGCTAAAATTATGGAAAAAATCAGCGACCGCGCCGGTCTTGCACCTGTCAGCTTAAAAGCGTCTTTGGCCATTGTCAAAAGCTATGAGGAAAGAAAAAAGTTTGACGAGGCCTATCATAAATGGTCGGAAATCCAGTCCCGATGGCCCACAGGCCGGACAGGCAGGGATGCGCTGCTCGGTATGGCCAGATGCAAACACGCCGCCTACAGAGGCCAAAAGTATGATTCATCCGATATTATCAGCGCAAGAAGCTACTACCAGAACTACAGACTCCGCTACCCCGAACACGCTGCGAAAATCGAAATTGATAAAATTCTCGAACAAATTGAAGAACAAATGGCATACAAACAATTCGAAATCGGCAAATACTATCAACGGACAGAAAACCCGCAAGCAGCCAATCTGTATTACCAGATGGTTACCGACAACTGGCCCGGTACCATAGCGGCTAAAAACGCAAACCAGATGGCAAAAAACCAAACGCAAGGTAATAAAAAGGATGCGAAATGAAAAGACAAAGCCAACACAAACCACGATGGCTTAAAAGCATACCGGCAGTTACGATTTGTGCAGCCTTATGTGCTTGCGTGTATTTGACAGGGTGCGCCGAATTGGCTGGTTATTCCAGCGAATCGCTGTTTCCACAGGACGTAGGCAGTGTATACGTGGAGATGTTTGACAACAACAGTTTTCGTCGCGGCACCGAATACGAGTTGACCGATGCCCTGGCAAAAAACATAGAGTCCGTAACATCATACAAGATAATTTCAAGCAGGGACCGGGCCGACACCGTACTGAGCGGCCAAATTACCTCAATTGACACAGCAATTTTAAGTGCCGAGCGGGAGACCGGCCGGGCACTTGAAAAAGAGGTGAGATTGCACGTTGTGGTTGACTGGAAGAATCTAAAGACAGGAGAACTGCTGATAGACAACGAATCGGTCAGCGCGTCAGCAAGCTATTCAGAGTGGCAAAATCAAAGCTTCGAATATGCTTCGAGCCTGGCGGCAAACAATTTGGCACGGAAAATCGTAGAACTGATGGAAAAAGAATGGTAACAATCACGATTGAAGTATATTTTGCCGAAATCCGCGTTTTGGGATTTCGGCACCAACGGAATATTAAATTATGACTGATAACAAAAAACGTCCATATAGCCGCCCTGACCAGAAAGGCCGCTCTGACCAGAAAGGCCGCTCTGACCAGAAAGGCCGCTCTGACCAGAAAGGCCGGCCGGGCAAGAAACAGCCCCGCCCAACCTATAATCGCGGTCCGCTAAGCTGGCTGTTAATTCTGGCGGTGGTATTTACCGTGATGATGTTGCTGCAGCAGTGGCAGGCTGTCGATGAAATCAGGTGGGACGAGTTCGTCAGCCATGTCGAAAACAACCACATCGAAAGTGTTACCATAAGGGACATGGAAATCTCCGGTAAATTCAACGAATCCGGCATTGCCAGCCGCCAGAGCAAAAAAAATAAGTCTTCCTTTGTGGTCTATTTCAATCCCGAAGTCCACGCCCAAAAACTCGAAACTCTCCTGGCCCAATACAATGTAAAGAACAACGTTGCGCCGCCAAGGACATGGATACTGCATTTGATAACTACACTGATGCCGATAATCTTCCTGGTGGGAATTTTCTACTTTTTTTTCGTTCGCAACCTTCGCGGCGGAGCAGGCGGAATGCTGATGTCGTTCGGCAGAAGCAAACACAAACTGCACAGCAAGGACAATATCAAGGTCACCTTCAAGGACGTTGCCGGCGTCGAAGAGGCCCAGGAAGAAGTGGCCGAAGTAATCGAGTTTTTGAAAAGCCCAAAGAAGTTCCAGCGATTGGGCGGCAGAATACCTCGCGGAGTCTTGCTTGTAGGACCGCCGGGCTGCGGCAAAACACTGCTGGCAAAAGCCATTGCGGGCGAAGCCGATGTCCCCTTTTATAGTATCTCCGGAAGTGATTTTGTGGAGATGTTTGTCGGCGTCGGGGCCTCACGTGTGAGGGACCTTTTCAAGCAGGCCAAGGAAAGTTCGCCCTGTATTATTTTTCTCGATGAAATTGACGCGATTGGTCGAAAACGAGGAGCCGGCTTCGTCGGCGGCGGAAACGACGAACGCGAGCAAACGCTAAATGCTATCCTGGTCGAAATGGACGGTTTCGATACCAACGACCAGGTCATAGTATTCGCAGCGACAAATCGCGGTGACATCCTGGACCCTGCACTGACAAGACCCGGCAGGTTCGACAGGCAGGTTGTGGTTCCGCTGCCGGACTTAAAAGGTCGCGTTGATATCTTAAAAGTCCACGCAAGAAAAGTGAAAATGTCCCCCGATGCCAATCTGGAAAGACTGGCCAGAGGAACTCCGATGTTCAGCGGAGCCGAGCTCGCCGCTATCCTCAACGAAGCCGCCCTTGCCGCAACTATGACACATAAGGACAGTATCGAGACAGAAGACCTCGAAGAAGCCAGGGACAAGGTACGATGGGGAAGAGCCAAAAAGAGCAGGGTCATCGACCAGAAGGAAAAGGAAATCACCGCTTACCACGAGGCCGGCCACACATTGATTCAATCGATGCTCGAAGATGCCGACCCACTGCATAAAGTAAGTATTATCCCTCGCGGGCCGATGGGCGGAGCGACTTTCGCACTGCCGGAAAGAGACAGAACCCTGTTTACCAGGAAATACTGTATGGCACTTCTGCAGGTCTGTTTCGGCGGAAGAATCGCAGAAGAATTGTTCTGCGACGATATCTCAAGCGGGGCACAATCCGACATTCAGCAGGCCACCAAAATCGCAAAGCAGATGGTCCTGCACTGGGGTATGAGCCCACGTCTTGGGCTTATCAGTTACGGGCCCGACTCCGGCTTCGATGACCGAATGTACCTGATGCCCGGCGAAAAGGATTATTCCGAATGTACCGCCGAAGCGGTCGATAACGAAATAAAAAAGATTATTGACCAGGCTTACAAAATGGCAAAAGAATTAATCCAGGCAAACAAAGACAGCCTTGAGCGAATAGCAAACGCACTACTGAAATACGAGACCCTTGACGCTAAGGATGTGGAATTAATCCTGGAAGGCCGTGATTTAGACAAGCCCACAGTAACCGATTTGTTAGCTGCCGAGCAGAAAAAAAACGAGCAATCAAACCCCTCAGCAGAGGAAAAAGATAAGCAGCCCGAAAGCTGAGAATATTTACTCAAACTGACCGAAAAACTTCGATTATTTGTTTTAACATTTGGTTAATGAAGAAATTATGACGAAAGTAAAATAACATAAAATGTAACACTTTAGCTAATTGAAGTAATGCTTATAAAAACTTATGTAACTGCTAATCAAGTAGTAATTCCGGCGAGAATGGGCCCCGAACAAGCTCGTCGGAGCCGGAATTACTACGCTCGACTCCGAGACACCACTCGGCTAAAGTATTACCATAAAATCAATATCAGCCGCAGAGCCTGCCCTGAGCGAAGTCGAACGGGCTGAATCCGTAATTTTGATATTTAATTTTTGATATTTCAAACTGACCATCTGCTGCGACGGGCGCCAGCACGGCGAGTCGGTCAGTTTGAGTATTTATATCGGTTAACTCTGAGATGTCTATGCGCAAAAATGTCGTTGTGATATTATGGTTGGTTTTAATGACCGCTCCTTTTGCGGCCGGCAGCAACGAAACAGCATCGGCCTCGAAAATTTCCACCGAGGTTGTCACTATCTCCCTCGAACAGCAGTATCCCCGCGTTCGGCCGGACAGCAACTCAGTTCTGGCGGTTCACGTCGAACTCAAAAAAGACTGGCATTTTTACGCATCGTCCAAAACTGCGCCGGGGGGTATGAACCTGAAACTAAAACCCGCCGCAAAAAAGCATATAAATTTCGGCACCGCCGTATTTCCAGAGCCAAAGACTTATTTCGATAAAATCACAAATACCACCCTCGATGTTTTCAGTGACAAATTCACCGCGTATCTGCCGTTCAGCATCGAAGCATTTGACGTTCAAGATAATGGCGTCACTGTCGACGTTAATATCGCTATTGAAGGCGCTGTATGTTCGGACATTCAATGTCGTATGCCGGATTTCGGGCAATTGACAACAAAAATTCGAATCAACAACAACGCCGCGATGAGTCAGCCCGGATGTACTGTCCCGCAGCCAACAGCGAAGGCGGCATCGACATTTGGCGACCATAATTATTCGCTTTTATTTGCTCTTGGTCTGGCGCTTTTGGCGGGCCTGTCACTGAACATTATGCCGTGCGTATGGCCGGTACTGCCGCTTATTGTCATGCGGCTCGTAGAGCAGTCAAAACAAAGCAGGGCCAAAGCTACAGCCCTGGGCCTTGCTTTCTGTCTTGGGATACTGATGTTCTTCGCCTGCCTTGCGACGGCGAATATCATTCTGCAAATCTTTTATGGCACGGTTCTGCAATGGGGCGACCAGTTCCGCAACCCAGCCTTCGTTGCCGCGATGGCACTATTGCTGATAGTTTTGGCGCTGTTTATGTTCGATGTTTTCACCATTACCCTCCCGTCGTCGATAGCGGGTAAAAGCTCTGCCGGAACCGGTTTCACCGGCGCCGTCGGAATGGGCTTTTTAGCGGCGGTTTTGAGTACCCCGTGCCGCTTTGCGATTCTGGCCACAGCCTTTGCCTGGGCGCAGGCTCAGCCGTTGGTAACCGCCACGCTTGCGATAATGGTCATAGGCGTTGGCATGGCGATGCCCTATGCGATACTTACTTCGATGCCGGGCCTGTTAAAACGCACCCCCCGCCCCGGCCGATGGATGGAATTATTCAAACAGGCTGTCGGTTTTATACTGTTGATTATCGCGATAAAGCTCATAGCCGCGCTTCCGCAGGCCAGCAGAATGAGCGTACTGTATTTTGCGGTGGTACTCGCCTTTACCATTTGGATGTGGGGCAGATGGGTAGATTACAATACTAAAGCAGTTCGCAAATGGCTCATACGAATCATCGCCGTTGTCCTGGCAGTTGCCGCCGGGCGACTGTTTTTGTCGGCACCGGCTCCGAAGCTTATCGACTGGCAGAAATACGACGCCGAACTGATACGAACTTCTATCGCCGAACAAAGACCCGTCCTGATCAAGTTTACCGCCGACTGGTGCCTGTCCTGTCAAGCCGTGGAAACAACCGTCTACTCCCGGCAGGATATCGGCGAATTGATTAAACGAAAAAATGTTTTAGCGATTAAGGCAGATACCACAGCCAAAGATTACCCAGCCACAATTGCGCTGAAAGAAGTTTATCGTGAACCAGGCGTGCCTGTTAGTATCCTTTTTGTACCGAACAAAGCTGAACCCGCCAGATGGCGGAGTATATTCTTTGCGGACGAATTAAAGTCGCTTTTGGAAACCCTTGCCGACAGGTAGTCGTTATGGCCAAGAGAAAAGCAAAGATAAAAGTCGACAAGGCCGAGGCCGCCAAAAGGGTCAAAAAGATTCTGCCCACATTGAAAAAAACATATCCCAACGCAAAAACCTCGCTCAATTACACAAATCCGCTTGAGCTGCTTATCGCCACAATTCTTTCTGCCCAATGCACCGATGTCCGGGTCAATATCGTTACCAAAGACCTGTTCAAAAAATACAAATCAGTTGAGGACTGGGCAAGGGCCGAAAAAAAATACATCGAATCGGACATAAAAAGCACGGGCTTTTACCGGAACAAAGCGATTAGTATCCAGGGAGCATGCAAAAAAATAATCGAGCAGTTTGACGGCCAGGTGCCCGAAACGATGAAAGAGCTCTTAAAGCTGCCCGGAGTGGGCAGAAAGACGGCTAATGTCGTATTGGGTAACGCCTTCGGCATCCCGGCCATAGCCTGCGATACCCACGTTATTCGCCTTTCACGCAGGCTTGCCCTTAGCGAAAACACCGATGCCGTAAAGCTGGAATTCGATTTGGTCGAAATAGTACCAAAGCAAGACTGGACGCTGTTTAGCCATCTGTTGATTTTTCACGGGCGAAATATTTGCAAGGCGCCTAAGCCGGACTGCCCGAACTGCCCCATTGCCGAACATTGTCCTGCTGCAAACAGACCCGATTTATGGTAGAATCTGTTTGGAGCAAAAAATTCAAAGGAGATAGTTTCGATGACAGATAAAAGTAATAGTCCCGTCAAGGACCTTTGGCGGATATTCAAGATAATGTCTGAATTTGTAGAGGGATTCGAGGAGCTTGCCACGGTCGGTCCTGCCGTTTCTGTTTTCGGCTCGGCCCGTGTCAAGCCCGGCGACCGTTACTACGAACTTGCCTACAAAACCGCCTGGGATCTTTCAAAGGCCGGCTTTGCCGTAATAACCGGCGGCGGCGGCGGGGTTATGGAAGCCGCCAACAAAGGCGCTGCCGAAGCCGGCGGAAAAAGCATCGGAGTTAATATTGAACTTCCACACGAACAGGTACCTAATGACTACCAGAATATGTCACTGCATTTCAAATATTTCTTCTGTCGCAAGGTGATGTTCCTCAAATATGCTCATGGTTTTATAGTCTTGCCAGGCGGCTACGGGACGATGGACGAGCTTTTCGAGGCCCTGACTTTGATTCAAACATTAAAACAGGCATCTTTCCCCGTGGTGTTGATGGGCAGCGAGTACTGGGCCGGCCTGCTCGACTGGGTAAAGGAAAAAGTGATGAGCGAATCCAACCATATCTCCCCTGAAGATTTGAACATATTCACCGTCGTTGATGAGCCCAAAGACGCGACCAAAATCATCACCAACTTCAGGAAAGCCAAAGGTCGAAGCGGACTCGAACTACCCTCCGGAATGAAAAAAACCTGAACGGCTTTTGGCCACGAAAATACACAAAAGGCATAAAAACCTGAAAAACCGAATCCTAACCTTCATATTCGTATTTCTAAGCTTCCCAGCCAAGGTTATTCCGAGAGTTACACATGCCCGATACATCCGGAGGTAGTACAAAAAGCACCGACGACTGTCTCCGAGGTGCAGCTTTTATTCACCCTTTTAACCCGGCTAAAGCCCAATCGGCAACTTCCCGAGCCACCTCTTTTCGCTCTGCTTCCGGTACAGAATCAATATCAAACAAATCCGTATATTTTTTATAATAAGATAATGCGTCGAAACGG
>SDBV01012939.1_pt1 | contig 10658 bp, 6 predicted proteins | sample 2277081 | NCBI WGS metagenome assembly SDBV01 (sample SAMN10402039, study PRJNA504765) | marine sediment metagenome | isolation source: marine sediment core GS10_PC15, 223 cmbsf | place: Arctic Ocean: Southern Knipovich Ridge | collected 2010
CATAGGCTGCCAAAGTCAATTTCCTGGCTTGATTCTGTAAATCTTAATCTAAAATTCAAATGAATTTTTGGCTGAAAATCTTATGTCAATATGACGGTTAAAACTAGCGCGAAAATCGGTGTTAAACGTGTATGGGCATTTGATGAAACCGGTAAATCAAGAGGCAGCTTGCAGGCTTGAAAAGACCATTTTTGAAACAAATGGAGACCAAATGGAGACCAAAAAGAAAAAAGAGGTTACGGTATGAGCCGTAACCCCTTGATATTATTGGTGCGCCCGGCCCGATTCGAACGGGCGGCCTACGGATTCGTAGTCCGGTACTCTATCCACTGAGCTACGGGCGCGATGGATTTTTTAAACGCTTCGATTCATAAGTCAAAACAGTACCTCCTGTCAATGGGAAGTTCAATTAGATATTGAATCACTATCAAATTTCAAATAAAGCATGAATATGATAAATAGTCATGCGCCATTCATGGATCTGGCCATCGAACAAGCCGAAAAAGCGAGCCGATTGGGGGAAATTCCCATTGGGGCGATTTTGGTGGATAAACAGGATAACATTCTATCAACTGCCCACAATCAAACCGTCGGCATGTCTGATCCGTCCGCCCATGCGGAAATTATGGCATTGAGGGCGGCCGGAAACAAAGTGGGCAACTACCGGTTGTTGAACACCACACTTTATGTTACGATTGAACCTTGCGTTATGTGCATGGGCGCTATTGTCCACGCCCGGGTATTTCGGGTGGTTTTCGGCGCCAGAGACCCTAAATGGGGCGCGGTCGGGTCTCTTTACAATTTTGCTGAAGACGACCGCCTGAACCATCGGGTGGAGGTGGTTTCAGGCATTTGTGAAACCGTTTGTGCGCAGATGATGCAAAATTTTTTTCAACAAAAAAGAAAATCGACTCTATAAAGGATACGGATTGTCTTTTTAAAAGCCAAAGCAGGATGTGATTAATAACATTTTGCAGTTTTTAACAATCTTCACTTTTTATTACGATTTAAAATGCTCAGTTTTGAAAGGAGCGACTTGTGGCAAACATTGTTATTGCAGGCACCCAGTGGGGTGATGAAGGTAAAGGAAAAATTGTTGATCTGTTGGCGGAAAATGCCGATGTGATCGTTCGATTTCAGGGGGGCAACAATGCCGGCCATACCATGGTGATCAAAGACCGGAAATTTATTTGTCATTTAATTCCCTCAGGTATTTTGCAGGGGAAATTGTGCATGATTGGAAACGGCCTGGTGGTGGATCCGGAAGTTTTATTGCAGGAGATGGATACCCTGTCCAAGGCCGGCATCAACGTGGGACCGAAAATTCTTAAGATCAGTGACAAGGCCCACCTGATCATGCCGTACCACAAAAAAATCGACGAGGCCCGGGAAAATAAAAAAGGGGACGATAAGATCGGCACCACGGGTCGCGGTATTGGGCCCACCTATGAAGACAAGGCCTCCCGTCGAGGCATTCGATTTGTAGAGCTTTTAGATAACGACCTTTTCGAGGAGATGCTGACAAACGCTGTGGAAGAGAAAAATTTCTACCTTCAGCAGTTTTTCAACCAAAAAAAGCTGGATCTTAACAAAATTACAACCCAGTACCGCCGATATGCCGAACAATTGCGCCCATATGTGACCGATGTTTCCGTTGAACTGGACCAGGCCGTCAAGAATGGCAAACAAATTCTTTTTGAGGGTGCCCAGGGTGCTCATCTGGACATCGACCACGGCACGTACCCTTTTGTCACATCGTCCAACACCATCTCCGGAAACGCCTGTTGCGGGGCCGGTATCGGGCCCACCCGTATCACGGGCGTGTTGGGCATTGCTAAGGCGTACACCACACGCGTCGGCAGAGGCCCCTTCCCTACAGAGCTTTTTGACGCAGTGGGTGAGATTATTCAAAAAACAGGCGCTGAATTCGGCGCCACCACCGGACGCAAGCGCCGATGTGGATGGCTCGACACCGTTGTTCTCAGAAATGCCGTCCGCCTGAACGGTTTAAGCGGCCTGGTCATCACCAAGCTCGACGTTCTTAGCGGCCTTGATACATTAAACATTTGCAACGCCTACGAACACGAAGGTGCCCGGGTAACGGATTTTCCGTCAAACCGCCGGATTCTGGCGGCCTGCCGACCCGTGTATGAAACCCTACCAGGATGGAAAGAAGATATCTCCCTGGCCAAAAACCGCCGGGACTTGCCGAAAAATGCCCTCAAGTATCTTGATCGTATCGAAGAACTGACCGAAACTCACATTGATATTATTTCCGTAGGGCCGGAGCGAAACCAAACTATTGTAATAAACAACCCCTTTATATGACAAGCGCCACCCGCAACACGGCACTTTTTATTTGACAAACAAATGCCTTCATCATAGATTCTTTTCGCGTCGGGAAGTGGCTCAGCCTGGTAGAGCACAGCGTTCGGGACGCTGGGGTCGCTGGTTCAAATCCAGTCTTCCCGACCATAATAAAATCAAATAGTTACGTGCTATTTGATTTTTTTATTTTGGGGTATTTTTGGTCAAAGATTTTTGCCAAAAAAATGGCCGCGTGATTTGCGGTCTATCTCTGAGGGCCTGTGTCATACATCATGAAATATATGAATTTTTGTGATTTTTTGTATATTCTCAATTTACATGGAAACAGCTGATACTTGGTTTCCAGACAATATTTTAGTGTATATCACAGCCTTTGAATTGATCTTGAATTGGCCACATTTTGTGGTTTGTATAATTTTCTGAAAGTGTGGCTAACATTATGAATCATGCTTGAACCTGACCTGATTTTTTAAACATACCTCGACTTTTTTAATTCAATCTTTTTCATGTTTCACAATAGTCTCACTATTCTTAAGTTCGAGAGTATTATTCAACCATAATGCAAAATTCCTAACTGCAAAGTACTCTGAATCATCCCCATTTCTTAAAATTGGAGACCCTTTTAATGGATGAAAAACCAAGCTACGAAGCATTAAAAAAAAGAGTCCGAGAATTAGAGCAAGCAGAATTTGATTTTAAACGAGTTGAGGGGGCACTACGGGCAAGTGAGCTCAAATATCGTGCTTTAGTGGAACATATTCCTGCCGTTATTTACACGGCAGCTATCGACGCGGAAAGTTCCACACTCTATATAAGTCCACAAATCTTTAAAATGATTGGGTTTAAGCCTGATGAATGGAAAGAAGGACACGATGTGTGGTTCAAACAAATACATCCGGATGACCGCGAACGAGTGATATCGGAGATTGGATTCAGTCATAAAAATGAGATACCTTTCTCATCTGAGTATCGAATGAAAAAGCGCGATGGTCATACCATCTGGATAAGAGACCAAGCGACATTTATAAAGGATAACAAAGGCAACCCCCTCTTCATTCAAGGACTGATGTTGGATATCACCGAGCACAAGAAGACAGAGGAGGCACTGCGGGAGAGCGAAAACAGATTCAGAACCGTTGCTGATAAATCTCCCAATATGATCTTCATAAATAAAAAAGGTCGCGTAATTTACGTAAACGACTACTGTAAAGTGATGATGGGATACCGTGAAGAAGATTTTTATTCTTCAGAATTCACCTTCCTGTCATTGATGACCCCTGAATCGATGAAACAAGCGGAGTTCTCCTTAAAGAAACATATGGAGGGGCTGGAGGTGCCGCCACTCGAATACACCCTCATCAAAAAAGACGGCAAACTAATCAATACGTTGATCAGCACCAAACTTATAGATTACAAAGAAGAAAAAGCCATCCTGGGCATCGTGACCGACATCACCGATCAAAAACGAATAGAGAGACAAATCGCCGCCTCACTCAATGAAAAAGAGGTCCTTTTACGTGAAATTCACCATCGTGTAAAAAACAACATGCAGATTATTATCAGTCTGATGGGGATGCATTCAAGTAGAACCAAAGACACGCAAGTTAGACAAACCTTAGATGAATGTAAAGATCGAATTATGGCGATGTCGTTGGTTCATGAAGCGCTCTATAAGACAGAAGACCTGGCCCGAATCGATTTCGAAATTTATCTCAAGAAGCTCTGCAGCAACCTGAATCAATCGCATGGCGCTTCAGGAAAAGGGATCGTAATAACAGTAGAAAAATGCAACGTGACGCTAAATATGGATCAAAGCATTGCGGTAGGAATAGTTAGCTCTGAATTGATAGCAAACGCACTAAAGCATGCCTTCCCCTTGGGCAAAGGAGGGCGGGTGTCGATCAGTCTACTTTCCCACAATGTCGAGGAGGTCAAACTGATCATCAAAGATGACGGGATAGGTCTGCCACGGAAAATCAACATCTTAACCGCGTCTTCACTGGGTCTACTTTTGGCGGTAGCTACAGTTACGCGGCAATTGGGTGGCAGTATTAAAGTCGAGCGAAACGGTGGCACCCGGTTCATAATACTTTTCAAAAAGAATGCGCTATAGTTCATTGGAACAACTTACCTCAAGTCTTTAATGCCAAAAAGCTGTTGCGATATCATCTTAAAAAAAATATGATATTCAAATTGGCCCTAAGTTGCGATATTCTCATTAAAATCATTGTGTCCCCTCTCCTTCTCGTTCAGTTTGTTAACCCTTTTATTCATCAAAAGTGAAAAAAAATCATAAATTTAGTTTTTCTTTTAGGATTTTTATGATTGCCTTTCGAACCTGATTTTCTCCAGGGGCGGCATTGATGATTGAAAATCTTTTCGGGTCGACCCGGGCAAGTGCCAGATATCCGGCCCGTACTTTTTCATGAAATGAAATTGCTTCCTCTTCAAAACGTGTTTCGGCGGCGGATCTTATTGTTTGGATTAGCCCTTTTTATTCGCCAAAACTTCCATTTTTCTGGACCCTGGTTTGACACAAATAAAAAAATGAGATAGGTTGCGTGCATTAGTTTAATATATGTAATAATTATTTAATATTCAATAGGTTACATATTTTAAACAAATCAAGAATTGGTTGATATTTGATTTTTTAAAAGATCAAAGATATTGAAAAGTTCCAAATTTTTCCATGGTTGGCCGACAGGTGGGTTGCGGCCATAGGTATGTTGATGATCGGCTGGTTTATACGTGGCCAGGGTTGACAACCGATCACCGACTAGAGGATTGAACCTTTAATGGAGATATATATAATCAAATCAGATATGTTTTCAAATGTTCAACTCTAATATCAAACGCAACCTGTATCTACTCTTTGCATTTATCAAGGACTTCCTTCCAAATCTTCTTCAAGAGAGATTTTCAGTTATGAAATATCTTTGGTTCGTCATGGTATCCCTTGCTGGTACGCTATTCATGATCACTCCGAGCGTGGCGGCCGATAGAAAGGACGTTTCCGTTTTTGACCCGGTATGGAAGTATGCCACGCTCTATGAAAACGAGGACAATTACTTCATACAGAAATTTGCCCTCTCCGGTCGCCTGCAGGCCGACTCCGCATGGTTCGATGCCGATCAAGGTGAATTCAAAGACAACTTTCTCTGGCGACGTTTCCGTTTTGGTTTCAAGTCCGATTTATTCCGGGAATGGGTGCTGCATATTGAAAGTGATTTTGATCTCGATGAGCCGCTCGGCACCAGCCTCACCCGTCTGACCGATGCGTATATTGGCTGGACTCAGATAAAAAACCTGGACCTCAAGGTGCTAAAACAGTCGGCCGGCTTTACTCTGGATGGCGCTACCTCGTCCAAGAAACTGCTGACGTTGCAGCGCAATAACCTCACCAACAATCTCTGGTTCACCAGCGAATACTTCACCGGGATCACAGCCAAGGGAAAGATTGATGAGAGCTGGTATTACAAAGTCGGCCTCTTCTCATCGGATGGCAACGACGAACTGAGCCGTTTCGAAGCGAGCTATTTTACCTTGCTCTCCTTGGGTTATGGCTTTACTAAATCGCCAAAGCTGGAGCACGGCTTAATTCGTGTTGATTATGTTTACAATGATGAGGATATCAACGCCAATACTCGGGATTTTTCACAGATACTGTCACTGGTCACCCAGTGGGAAACCGGGCCATGGGGGCTATGGACGGACCTGTCCGCGGGCAAAGGCTACGCCGATCAGAGCAACATTTGGGGCGTGGTGTTGATGCCGTTTTACGATTTCAATCCGTACATCCAGGTGGTCATGCGCTACACGTATCTTAACAGCGAAGATGATAACGGATTGCGACTGCCGCGATACGAAAGCAAGATCATCGGCAGTAGAGGCAATGAGTACAACGAGATATACACCGGCTTAAACGTCTACTTCTACGATCATAAGTTCAAGTGGCAGACCGGTCTGGAGTACGCCTCCATGAGAGATGGCGCCGATGACGAAGGTGAGTACAAGGGCTGGGGGGTAAACACCGGTTTGCGTTTATACTGGTGATTCTAACAACAGACATAATGATGATTACGCACCAGTTGGAGGAAGGCTCAAATACGCTCGCCACAATTAAGCAATGATCTGATTTTTGAATTATTTGCTCAGACACGATTTCATTAGCCCCGATGTTCTCACACACAAACTTCGGATCAAAGTCCCCGATGCACTGCCCCGTGCTATCGATCCGGAAGATATCAAACTATATTTTACCGAGAATTGCTGATCTTAAATGGAGGTATTTGATATTAATGGTACTATGTGTTATCGACATGGAACTGACTAATATCTACAATTAATTACACTGAAATCTTTTCGGAGTTGACAAGCGATTTTTTTAATAAGCCACCCATAATGAACCGTATCTGTGAAATGTTATGGTATGTGGCTGGCGAGTTGCAAAAAAAAGATGGGGTTTCAAAACTATGGGCTTAATTAATGCAATTAACTGTCGTAAGAGGGAGAGAGGAAAAACTGCTTTTGGGAAGTGCATTATGAGAGATGAAGGCCCTATGAACAAGACCGCCTCAACTGAAGGATCAAACAGACTCTAACAAAGGCAAATCTATGAATCTCAACAGAAAGACATTGACAATTCTGGCAATCGTTTTCATTGTTCTGATAAGTTTAATCCATGCCTATCCGGTTGTTGCCCAAAATGCACCTTTATGGTAGCGTGACCCCTGAGCCGACGTCAGAATGCGTCGAGATGGGGAAACGCGGCATGAAAGAACACAATTTAGGTTGGCTAATGGGCGCGAACAACGCTAGTGCGGGGCAGTCCTCACCGAAGTCCCTTCCCGATTTCCAGCGCATGTTCCCGAACGAAGAGGCTTGTCGCGGTTACCTCACCACAGCACGCTTCCCTATCGGCTTCGTGTGTCCTTACTGCGGCTGGACCGGGAAGCCGTACTGCTTCCGAAATCAGCCTGATATGCTTCGTTGCCGAAGCTGCAAGCGAGACACCCAATTGAAATCCGGCACCATCATGCAGAAGAGTAAGGTGCCGCTCTGCACATGGTTCTGGGGTGCCTTCCTCGTTACGTCCCTGACTCCCGGCATGTCTGCACTCCAGTTCCAGAAAATGATCGGGATCAAGCGGTACGAGACGGCGTTCAATATGCTACACAAACTTCGTGCTGCGATGGTACGGCCAGAGCGTGATTCCATTGGCGGCGAGTGGCCGGTCGAGGTGGACGAAACGTACGTCGGTGGCGCGACACAGGGAGAGGGGCGCGGGCAGCACCACAAGACACTTGTAAGCGGCATTGTTGAGGTGCGTCCACGAAGAAAGGCTCCCGGTCCCGACCCGAATCTACCATCCGGTCAGCGTCCGCAACACCGTGGAGGACACGGACGTAGCTTCATCGCAGGCCGGTTGCGTCTCCAAGTCATCCCGAACCGTAAGCAAGAAACGCTGGAACCGTTCGTCCTAACCAACGTGCAACCGAGAACGGAGATACGGACGGACGGGTGGACCGGCTACGACAATTTGCAGAAGCTGGGATACCAGCATAAGGCATTGCCGGTGCGGGGTGATCATGCCAAGGCTGACCAGCACCTCCCCATGATGCACATTGTATTCGGGAACCTTGATGCGTGGCTTCTTGGAACCTACCACGGGGTCAGTCCTAAGCACTTGCAGGGCTATCTCAACGAGTTCGTGTTCCGATTCAATCGCCGGTTCTGGCCAATGGTGGCTTTCAACAGCGTGTTGAAGATCGCCGCACGGGTGAAGGCACCGACCTATATGGGGTTATACAAGGGAACGTGGGGACACCCGGGGAGGTGGGGCAAATGAATTAGAGCATCATTTTGGGCAACAACCGGATAGGCATGGTTTAATCTACCTTATGTCTAATATAACGCTGCTGGAGGATTATGTCCGGTTGGAAAAGGAGCTCTTCAGAGAAGATATGAAACGGATCGTTAATATTGTCCAGGCCGATATCGACGATCTGGAATATATCACCACTGACTGGGCCCAATGGGATGATACCTATGAATTCGTTGTTGAAAAGAATAAGAGGTTCACCGATTCGAACATTACCGACACAACATTTGCGGAACTGAGGTTGAATTTCTTATTCATCTTTGACACAACCGGGCAGCTTGTGTTTGGTGGTGGATTTGATCTACGGGCAGGGCATGCAAAACCACCCTCCGCCAGTTTTCTAGATCGCCTCAGGCAGGAAGACATTTTGCCGTTGAAATCCGATATAAAGGGAGGCGTTTCGGGAATACTTCTTATCCCGGAGGGACCTGTTATGTTCTCCTTGAGATCTATCCTCACGGGCAATGCCAAGGGACCTGCGCGCGGTTCTCTGCTGATGGGCCGCTTTTTTGATGATAAAGAAGTGAAGCGGCTTTCTGAAACTCTACGCCTTCCCCTCACTGTCTGGCGGTTTAAAGACCCCTCACTGTCCACAAATCAGCTGGATATAAAGTCTGATCTTCTCGTGAAAGATATAGTAATGTCGGAAGCGGGCCCCAGGGCTATACAAGGGAGTGTCCTTATCAGGGATGTCAGAGACAATCCCGGCCTTGTCATAACTACTGAGATGTCCAGGGACATCTACATTCGGGGTGAAAACACCCTTCGTTACTTCATGGTTCGTCTTGTGATAGTTGGATTCATCCTCGCCCTGTTGATGCAATTTCTCCTCTGGAAATACGTTGTCTCACCCTTGAGCCGGTTGAATAGTCGTGTCCGGGAGATAGCCGATAGCCCTGAACTGAAGGAGCGCGTGGAGGAGACCGGAAGAGATGAAATCGCTTCTCTCTCGGGTTCAATCAACGAAATGCTGACAGCATTGGAAAAGGCAGAAGCGACAACAAAAGAATCGGAAGAAAAATTCCGAACCATCTTTGAAACGTCGAATGATGCCTTCATGCTGCTGGATGAAAAAGGATTTATCGATTGTAACGATACCACTCTAAGGACATTCGCCTGTGAAAGCCGCGATGAATTTATCGGAAGACATCTGAGTGAATATTCTCCTCCGACACAGCCTGACGGACGGGACTCGAAAAAAACGGCTGATGAGAAAATCACCACTGCCTTTCGTGAGGGTCGGAATTTCTTTGAATGGATGCACCGACGGGCCACAGGTGAGGATTTTTCAGCCGAAGTATTGTTAACGCCTTTGAAACTGGAAGGAAAATATGTACTTCAGGCAACAGTGCGCGACATTACCGAGCGCAAGCATATTGAGGAGAAGCTTAGACTCGATGCGGCTGTTTTCAAGAACACTGCTGAAGGTATTATGGTCACGGATGTTGACAGTGTGATCCAGTCAGTGAATCCGGCATTTGTGGATATCACTGGTTTCAGCGTGGAAGAGGCCATAAGGCAGAATCCAAGAATGCTGAAGTCCGATAAGCATGATAAAGAGTTCTATCAGGAATTATGGTCCACACTTATTGATACCGGAAAGTGGAAAGGCGAGATATGGAACAAGCGCAAGGACGGTGAGCTTTATCTGCAGGAGACCACGATCAATGCCATAAAAAATGAAAAGAGGGAAGTAGTTCAATACGCCGCTATCTTCAGCGACATTACAGAGCGCAAAAAGGCCGAAGACATGCTGCGTTATCTGTCTTCTATGGACGGCCTTACAGGGATCGCAAACCGCCGTACCTTTGATGAGACCCTGGACAAGGAATGGCGGCGTGCGCTGCGAAGCAGAAACCATATTTCACTTCTCATCATGGACATTGATTATTTTAAGAAATACAATGACAGCTACGGCCATCAGGCTGGTGACAGATGCCTTCAGAAGGTCGCGAATACATTTAAGGAGCCTTTGAAGAGGCCCGGAGACCTTGTTGCACGTTATGGCGGAGAGGAGTTTTCTGTCATATTGCCTGTGACTGAAGAAGAAGGGGCGTCGGGTATTGCTGAAACCATGCGAAAAAATATTGAGTCGCTCAGAATTCTTCATGAGAAGTCCGAAGCTGGTGAATTTGTTACGATAAGCGTCGGGATTGCCACGGTTATACCCCAACAGGATATGACACATGCGAGTTTAATAGAAATGGCTGATAAAGCTTTATACAAAGCCAAGGAGAGTGGGCGTAATTGTGTAAAAAGAGTCTAAGTCGGATTCGCAAAACAATTAATCAGACTAAAAATCCATCAAAATTTGGTCTGAATTTTGATGATGTACGAAACCGCTCCGCGGTAGTTTTCTTTCCCGTTTTTTCTCATTTCAAAACACTTATCATACCCAAAACGATCACAATGAATCAAATATAAGGAATCGCTTCGCTCTATTTTTTAT
>SDBV01012940.1_pt1 | contig 10657 bp, 9 predicted proteins | sample 2277081 | NCBI WGS metagenome assembly SDBV01 (sample SAMN10402039, study PRJNA504765) | marine sediment metagenome | isolation source: marine sediment core GS10_PC15, 223 cmbsf | place: Arctic Ocean: Southern Knipovich Ridge | collected 2010
CAAAGCGGGCAGGCCGGATCCTGCTGGGAGAGACGGTCGGCCAAACAGGGCACACCGGCGGGGCGTCCGGGATGGTGTCCCTGTTGAAAGCCACGATGGCCGTCGATAAACTACAGATGCCCGCCACCGGCCAACTGCGGCAGCCCGCTGCCTACCTCGAGAGGCATCAGGATCTGCTGGATGTGCCGAGGCAACTCGCCTCAATCAGCTCCCACCACCCGCAAAGAAACCTGATCGCGGGCGTCCACTGCGGCGGCCCCGAAGTAACCTACCATGTCTTGATTGAGCGAAGCACCAAGTCCATCGCACCAGCCAATTCCCTTCCGACCGAAAGCGATAGCATGAAACACGCCAACCCAGCGGACAGTGATATGCAGAACAATATCATTCGTTTCGACGCCACGGTTCAGCGCAAAGAGAAAATGCGCCAGAGTGCATCGGCCGTCTCCATGCGGGCGGCCGAAAAGGTGGCCGGCGGAAACGGCGACACTTTTTACGAGACCGCTCTGCCTCCGCAGGCTCCGGCGGCGCCGGTCGCGCCGGCACCGCAACCCGCGCAGATCGTCTCGCCTCCTGCGCCGGCCCCGGCCCCGGCCGGCGTGGATCGCAAGGAGTTGGCAACGTTCCTGGTGAACTTCGTAGTGGAACAGACGGGCTACCCGCCCGAGATCATGGAGTTGGAGGCCGATCTGGAGGCCGACCTGGGGATCGACAGCATCAAGAAGGCGCAGCTTTTCGGCGAGCTGGGAGAGTACTTCGACGTACAGCCGTCGGACGATCTCTCGCTGGACGGTTTTCCCACGCTGCAGCACGTGCTCGATTTCCTGGTGGAAAACGCTCCGCAGGCGGCCAGTGCGCAGTGAGCTTGCCGGCTGATCTGGCCGGAGCGGGCTGCTGGCCTACCGCCAACTCGATGAGGCGTTTGCGCGGAGGGAAATGGTTCAAGACACGCTCCAGGACAGTCGAATCGGCAGTAACTTGAAGAAGCTGATGGATCTCTCCGGCAATTGGATCGACAAGGTGCACCGGCGGAAGCCACCCAAGCGACTGATCCTCGACATGGGCAGCTCACTCAGCGAGACCTGCGGCCGGCAAGAAGGCTCGGCCTACAACGGTCGCGGTATTGCGGAGCAGTGGATCAAGGAAGGCAAGAACGCCATCAAATGGACCAAACTCTCTTGTCGCACATTCAAGGACAACCAGACGCGGATGGCAGTCCGGCGTGGCCGACGGGCTCGTATACCTCTACTACTTCCTCCCCGGCGGCAACGAATACGGCAATGAGTACGGCAACGAGTTCGTCGATCGCGAAATCGCCAACGGGAACCACGCGCCGAGGAAGATCTGGCCGACTCGGGCGTGTCAGTTCCCGGAGCTACTGCCTGCTCCCGGGAATTCCCTGCACTTGTCCGGTTAGCGCCTTGGCGAGCGCCGTCTGCGGGGCTTCGGTAACGTCGCTGAGGCGGCCCTGCTCGGCGATCCGTCCGCTCTGTAAGACGGCCAGGCTGTCGCACAAACGCCCGACTTCCAGGGCGTCGTGCGTCACCAGGACCAGGGCGAAGCCAAGTTCGGATCTCAAGCGGACCAGCTCGCGGATGACCGCCTGTTTCGTCACCAGGTCCAGCCCCCCGAAAGGCTCGTCCAGCAGCACCAAGCTGGGTTGCACTGCCAGCGCCCGGGCCAGCGCAACACGCTGTTGCTGACCGCCGGATAATGTTCCCGGCAACCGGCGCCACAGATCTTCGATCCCACACAGCTCGAGCGCTTCGGTTGCCCGGGCGCGAAGCTGCTTGCGCGGCAGACGGAGTCCCGACAGTCCCAGGCGGACGTTTCCTTGCACCGAGAGGTTCGGCCAGAGCGCAAGATCCTGGAACAGCATCGCCACACCTCGCCGGTCAGCGGCGATCAACAGGCGGCCATTCTGGGTGGCGGGAACGCCGGCAATCAGCACCTCACCTTTCTCGGGCACCTCCAACCCGGCGATGATCCGCAGCAGCGTTGACTTGCCGCTGCCCGAGCTTCCCAGCAGCGCCAGCGACTGCCCCCGGGCAAGCTCCAATTCGGCGCCGTCCAGCACAAGGTGGCCACTCAGCCGGCACACCAGGCCGCGGCAACTGATCAGGGCTCCCACGACGTTCTCCTTCGTAACCAGCGGGGAAGCTGCCAAGCCACGGCCGCCAACTTGAGCACGCCCAGCAGATAGAGCAGCAAGGCGAGGGCCATCAACCCCAGCACGCCCAGCAGGTAGAGCAGGCAGAGCGAGGCAACCAGGCCCTCCGGGCTGTTGGCCATCACCGTGAAAATGGCCAGCGGCAACGACTGCCGTCCCGGGGGATGAAGCAGGTGGACCGTGGTCACGTCGGCGGCCGCCAATACCACGACCAACAACACCGAGACGAGGATGGCGGGCATCAGCACGGGAACGATCACGCGCAGCAACAGCCAAAGGCGGGAAACGCCGTGCACTTCAGCCGCATCGGTCCAAGAGGGAGAAAGGCTTCCCACCGCACGCATCATGGCCACCACAGCTACCGGCAGGAAGCGAAGGCCCAACACCAAGGCCACGGTCAACTGGCTGCGAGTGAGCCAGTCGAGTGCCGGCGGCGCCTTGGCCGCCAGGTGAACCACGCCGATTGCCCCCAGTGCCGGCGGCAGGGCCAAAAGCATCAGAAACAGACCCAACGCTGCGGAGCGAAGTCGCCAGTCGCGCCCCGCCGCCAGGGCCACGGCCAGCGCAAGCACCACCGCCAGGGCACCGGCCCCGGTCGTGTACACCAGGCTGGGACCGGCGGTGGCCCATACTTTCTGCGCCGCCCGCCCGAACATAGGGTCACGGATTGCCGGCAGACATAGTCCCAACGCCGCGGCGCCCGTACCCAGCGCGATCACTCCGATCAGGCTGATCTGGGTGAGCAGGCCCAGCGCCGGATGGGGATAGGGCAAGGCGGGTCGGGTCTGCTGGGCGAGCACCGCAGCGGCAAGCCGGCGCAGCCCCACCAACAGCACCGGCACCGCCAGCGAGAGGGCCAGCCCCGCCATCACCAGGCACTGGCGGGCCGCCAAGACCTTGTCGCCCAGCGAGGCGAAGCTGGTCCTGATTTCCATGGCCGCCGAGTGACAACGGAAGATCAGCGGCGCCCCGGGATCGGTAAGGCTGAGAATTCCGGCCAGCAGGGCCGTCACCACGGCCACAGGGGCGCAGCTCCCAGCGGAGAGCGTCCATACGGTCTTTTCGCCGCCGGCCAGGCGTGCCGCGTCGATCTGCGAGGCGGTCAGATTGCGGCAGGCCGCCCACGTGGCAAACAACACCAGCGGCACCGCTTGCAGCCCCAGCACCAGCACCGCCCCAGGCCGCCCATTCGGTGAGGCATTCAGATGTCCCACCGATGGGAAGGCCGCCAGCAGAAAGGCCGGCAGCCGTCCGCCGCCCAGCAGGTTCCGCCAACCGATCGCCAGCAGGAACGAAGGCAACAACAGCGGCAACGCCTGGACCGCGATCAGCGGCACCCGGCCCGGAAAACGGTAGAGTGCCGAAAGCAACCCCAACGGGAAACCGACGGCCAGGGAGACCACCCCAACGGCGACCGCCAGGGACAGGCTATTGGCGACCGCCGCTGCGAACGCCTCCGTCCACAGAGGGTTCTTGGCCGGCTCTCCTAGCGCAGCGGCCAGAAGCGGAACTGCCGGAGCGATCGCCAGCGCCAACACGCCCCAGACGACCGCCCAGCGCCAGACCGTTGTCCTGCTGCGTCGGGCCACAAGCATCACTTGTTCTGGTCAACCCACTTCTTCAAAAAACCACTCAGCAGCGATTCCTGCATGGCCGCCAACTCGGCGTAATTGACCTGCATCGCCTTGAGTTCGGCCACCGGCTTGAAGGGAAAGCCCTGGGGCAGCTTGGCATCTTTGCGCAAGGGCATCTGGGCCGCTTCGCCGCGGGCCAGGGCCTCTTCCGTTTCGCAGCGCAGCAGGTAATCCACAAACCGTTTCCCCTGGGCCGAGTTAGGACCGCCGGAGATCAGCACCACGGCGTTGGGAATCACCAGTGTCCCGTCGCCGTCGGCCTCCGCGTAGACGAAATCGACCGGTTTGCCGTCCTCCATGGCCACGTGCACGTCATCCGTATCGGTCAGGCCGATCTCAAACTCGCCGTCGGCCACGCAGCGCCGAACTTCCCCGTTGGACGAGAGAATCGTCACCTCGTTCGCCACCAGAGACTGGAAGAACTCCGTCGCCTTCTGCTCACCCCACACCTTGAACAAGGCCGCGGCGTGCATCGACGTGGTTCCGAACATCGGGTTGGCAATACATGCCTTGCCCTTAAAGCGCGGATCGGCCAGATCGACGATCGAACTGGGCTTCCGGTCTTCCGAGACCAGGTCTTTGTTGTAGATAATCACACGGGCGCGTGCGGAAAAACAAGTCCAGTGTCCTTCCGGGTCGGACAATTCAACCGGCAAACCTTCGGCGGCGGGAGACCTATAGGCGGCCGAAACGCCTTTTCCCTTCAGATCGGCGGCCCGGGTCGGATCGCCGCTCCAAAACACGTCGGCCCGGGGACGCTCCTTTTCCTCGATCAACCGATTGTGCAGGCCCGTGCCCTTGGTCTCTTCCATGTCCGGGACCAACTCGACCTTGATCCCGGTATCCTTCTCAAACTCCCGGCAGATCGCCTCGGAGAAGACCTGATCGACCGACGTGTAGACCACCACGGTCCCGCCGGAACCGGGAGTCGCCGAATCCCCACAACCGGCCAACAAGACGAGAAGCGAAACACCTACCGCCAATTCCAACTTTCCGTGATACATCGCAGCAAACCCTCCGCTGCCGGTTACCGCTTGTTTGAGCCGCGAATAGTCGATACAGAAAACTCCCCACACCCGCTCTCATTCGGCCTGAGAAAACCGCAGCAGGATGCGTGGCGAGACGCTGTGGTGCCAGTATAGTTCGTCATCCAGGACGGCAATCGCACATAAAGTGGCTCGGCTCGGATCGATCACGGCGTCGTCGCCGTGGCCGGTGTTAAACTTGCGGCTCATTTCCAGCGTCCAGAACTTGCCGTCGTGTACGGCTCTGCCCCGAACATCGGCCAGACTCTCGGTGGGCTTGCGCGGCCGATAAGAGTCGACCACCTTGCCTTGGAACCGTGAAGGGCGGGGGCTTTGGACGTAGGAGGAAGTTCCCTCGTCCATCAGCCGAGCGATGTAGACTGTAGCGTGTCCGCCCAGGGAATACTCGCGGGCATTGGGAGTCGGCTCCCGGCTGATAATGTGCCGCTTGTCGTCCACCCAGCCGACCGGGTTCCCGCGCCCCGCCTTCCAGTGCCACACGTCGGCAGTGTAGTCGGCATCCTCGGGCAACATGTTCACGTGAAAGTTCCCCCGGAGTGGAAACTCCAGCGCGAACTGATCGTCCGGTTTGGACGGACGCCGGTAAACTCGTTCGGCGGCGTTCCATACATAAGGGTCGCGCATGTCGCTCTTGGTCGCGTCGGGCCAACGAGCCATCACGTAAACTTTCTCGTCGGTATGCAACGCCCGGAGGACCACTGTCTTCGGATTGCCTCCGCCGAACGCCTCGCGTACGACCACTTTAAGCGGCCGGGCGGTTCGCCAAACCTCGTCCACCACACCGTCCACCTGCGGTGGCACGGTCGTGTGCCGCGACTGCCAGACCAGCCCGGCGGCGGGCTGGTTGCCCGCCTTCTTGGCGGCGATCGGCGGCGCGGAGACCGAAAGGCCGTCGAACGAGGTGACCGCATCGGCCTTGGTCCACAAGCCAATCTTGCCCGCGCGGCGGAACGTGCCGTCGGTGACTTTCAGGTAAAGCTTTTCGTTGAAATAGCAGTCTATCCGATCACCCCGGTGGACAATCCGAATCGAGTGCCAACGACCGGCAGGTGCGACAACCTTGGCCGAGCCGAGTTGAGTCCGCCGTCCCCCCACCACCTTGTAGACCCGGAAGTTGTTTTCCAGCGGGTTCATCCGGGCGATGTAATAGTTGTCGGCGTCCCGATACCGCCACACCGGTCCTCCCCCTTGGTCGATTCGGCCCCGCAGCGCCTTCAACGCCACGGTCACGTCGACGTCGGTGTAGCTGCCTTCGTTCGCCACGCAAACGTTGAACAGCGGGTTCGGGCCGTCCGACGACGTTTGGGCAAGGACCTTGGGACCGTTCGGGGCCGACTTGTCGAGCAACACTTCCCACACGCTGCCGGGTCCCCGGCCGGTCTTGGCGGCAGAGAAGCCTGCCGGCAGCGCGCCGACCTCCGCCTGCTCAAAATCCTCCGACACAACTTTGGGTGGGTCTGTCGAGTCCGCCGCAACCAGCAGCAAACTCGCCAATGCCAGACCAACACCAGCATGTCTCATGGCCTGTCCTCTTTCTCTTTGCCGGCTCTTTACCGGTGGACCCTCCTGCCCTGCAACCATTGGGAGGTGAAGCGCCACGCCGGTGTATTATATTGCCAATTATGTCAGCTACTAGTGGCAATCAAGCGAAGCGGGCTCATTCCTGCCGAACAGCCCCCCCCCCGGAGAGTGGTTTGCCGGGATGGCCACCAGCAGAGCTGGCGTCTTCCGCCTCAGGACCCGGCGAGGCGTCTGGTCCGTCTGCACGCGGCTCGCCTCTCGCAGCAGCAAGGCGACGACCGCCGCCGGTCTTCGGGCGTGGTCAGTTGCAGCCCGAGAAAAGTCATCAAAACGGGGCTGCCGCTGCGATCGTCGCGGAAACTGCGGCCGGCCGAGCCGATTAGCGTCCAGCGATCGCTCAACTCATACTTCAGCCCGCCGCCAAAGAACGCGAAATCGGGATCACTGCCCGCCTCCCAGGCCACCCCGCCGACCTCGAACAGCAGTATCAGCCTTTCGCTCTTCTGCCACTCCGCGGCGACTCCGTAGATCCAATTATGTTCGCCCGAACCGTCCAGGACCACGTTGTAGCCGATCTCTCCGTAGACCAGGAGCCTTTCGTCGAAGAAATGCCGGCCGGCTTCCAACGGCAACAGCATCTCGGTGCGGCCGCCGCCCAATCCGAGGCGTGCATTGCCGGTGGGAGTCAGCACTTGGGGATAGATCGACACCATGAAGCCCTGCTCGTCCTCCTCGAAGAACCGGTACTTCCAGCCGAGCAACAGATCGCCGGCGCCCCAGCGGCCTTGGTCGCCTTCCGCATCGAGGAACAACACGGGAAACTCGATTTTCCACTGGTCGTTTTCCAACCACCCGTAGTTGATGTCGATCAGTGGTGTTTCCATCAAGAATTCGTCTCTGGTCTTCTCGATGTTATGGGAGATATTGATCTCCCAACCGCCGCGGCCGGGCGTCTCAGGGTCATCCGTCACCAGCGGTGGGCCACCGAACGCCCCGGGAATCAGACACGAGCAGACAATTACAGCGCTCAAAGCCCCCGTAAGCCGCACGACCGGTGCAATCATCAGAGGCCTCCATCTCGCCCCAACGCATAGCCGAGATCCCGCTTCACAAGCGTGCCCATTGATTCTTCGACAACCAGCGGAATACTTCTCCATATTACTCAAACTGTAAGTCAATGAACACTCATGGTTGAAGAACTCGGACGCGTTGGCCTCCCGCCTGGGAGGGAACCACGTTGTCCTCATTCCAATTTGCTCGCAGGGGACGTTTGCTCGGACGAACGACGCGCCCGAGAATGGGTGGCTTTACGGCACGTCTGACGAACGTGCGAGTTTTTCAGCCAAACCAACGGCAAAGACCCGCGAGCCAGCAGTGCCCGCCGCGACTACCCGTCCAGCTTCCAACCCTTGCGGTACTCCCGGCCCAGCAGGTCGTTGGCCTTGCTGTTGTTTCTCACGCGACCGGCGCGGCCGTCGTATTCGATCCTCTCGCCGACGCGGAAGGCCACCAACCCCAGCAGCAACTGTTCGATCATCGTGCCGCTATAGTCGAAGTTGCTGGATGTCTTTAGGTCTCCCTTGCAGGCGTTGACCCACTGCGCCTGGAAGCCGCCCATCGGCGGGATCCGCTCTTCCGCCGGACGCGGCTTGTAGTGCGCCATGCCCGCGGCTTTGTCCCGAGGGAAGAACTCGTGCCTGCCGAAGTCCGCGACCATGCACGCCTTATCGCCTTCGAACAGCACCCCGTGGCCGGGCTTGGTGGGAACCCCGCCGGCCAGGCTATCCGGCTTGTGGGCGCCCTGGTACCACGTCACCTTGATCCCCGGCCGCCAGTCGTTGGCCGGGTGCTCGAACGTCATGGTCAGCGCACTGGGCGCGACGTCGCTGTTGACCGGGTCGCCGTGTGCCTGGGCCGAAGTCGGCAGACCGGCATCGATGGCGTTCCAAGCCAGGTCCATGGTGTGGCTGCCCATGTCGCCCACCTGCCAACTCCCGAAGTCCCAGTACATGTTCCACTTCAGGCACCCGCCGATATAGCCCGGGTTGTAGGGGTGCATCGGAGACGGGCCTATCCACAGATCGTAGTGCAGGTGGGGAGGCGGATCGCCGGCGGCGGGCAGGTAGGCCGTTTTGCCGTGGCGCCGGTTACCCCACACGTGCGCGTGCTTCAGCGTGCCGACCGCCCCGTCGAGAACCGCCTCGCGGACGCGGTCGAAGTTCGGGCTGGAGCGGCGCTGCATGCCGACCTGCGTGGCCACCTTGTCCTTGTTCTTCAAGTAGTTTGCGCGGACCACGCGGGCTTCCTCGACGCAGTTGGCCAACGGCTTCTCGCAGTAAACGTGCATGCCGCGATTCAGCGCCCAATTGGAGATGAAGGCGTGCGTGTGGTCGGTCGTGCTGCAGACGACCGCGTCGATGTCCTTCTGTTCGAGGCACTTCCGCCAGTCGACGTAGTGTTTGGCATCGGGGAATACCTTGGCGGTCTCCACGAGGGTCTTCTCGTTGACGTCGCACAAAGCGACGACGTTGTCGCCTTTGACGGCCCCGAAGTGCGCCCGGCCCCTTCCGCCCACACCTATCAGGGCCACGTTGAGCTTGTTGCTCGGTGCGGCGGCACCGCCAAGCAGGCCGCTGGGTAAGATCGTGATCCCGGTCCCGGCAACCGCCGCGGACTTGAGGAACTGCCGTCTGGCGATGGCCTGAGTGGACGCGGGTGTGTTGGCGATTGCATTGGGCAAGGTGGTCATGGTCGATGGGTCCTCGTGTGAGTGGTTTCTGGAGATCGGCGGCCAGACGCCATGCAGTTTCTCCCCTACCTTGCAGGGAGGTCCCGGGGGAGGATCTCAAACTGGGTCCATGGTAACAGAAAGACGTTCCACAATCCATTTCTCCAAGACTGGGCAGAGTTCACGCCGGCCGCAAGTCGGTCTTTCTCGTCTCGGCGGCGCACCGCTGAGTGTGGCGGCTTCCACCAGTGAGTCAAGATACGTTTCTTTCCCGGCACGCAGAATCTGCCGCATTTGAGTTCGGTCGGCTTGACCCGAAATCCACGCCCCTCCGCCAGGCGCATCGCGCGCGTCCCCGCGTCTCTGTCGGAAATCGGTCGTAATTTCGGATTCCCAAACGTGTGAGCACTTGGGACACCCGCCATGGACCAAGCTGCCTTGCGTCGACCCGTCTAGTGCCGACCCGCATGCTGGTGGTGCGGCGGGCCGGGAAGGGGAACTCTCCTGGCCGTCCGATTTGGGAGGCGCCTAACGCACCACCTTTGAGGTCTTCATCAAGCAACTACGTTGCCATTGGAACTTGACGGTGCATCACGGTGCGTGTTTATTTATTCTTCTTTTCTCTTTTCAGTTTTCGTTTTTCCTTTGCAGTAAGCTGGGCCTTTTTCTGTTGTTCCCTTTTGCCTTTATCTTTACTTCCCTTGTCACCCATATTTGTTTCTCCGTGATTGAAAACGAATGTTCCCCTCAGCTCGGTCAGACCAGCTTGACGTTTTCGGCTCTTGGCCCTTTCGGTCCACGTCCTTCGGTGTATGACACTCGTTGTCCCTCTTGGAGTTCTTCGTAGCTCACCCCTTCCAGGTCTGACGAGTGAAAAAACATGTCCTTGTCGCTCCCGGTGTCGATAAACCCGAAGCCCTTGTCCGTGAGTCGCTTGATGGTGCCTTCTGCCATTTGTCCAATTCCTCCAAAAAAGTGCCCTGCAGCGTTGCCCGAAAACACCGTGTTCCGGCTGCTCCACTGCAACCACGGCATTCTATCGGGTGGATTGGCTGCAATCAACCCACATGAGTCGCCTCGCTTCGGCATCCAATTTGCGCCACACCCTTGAAAACAGGGGGTTTTCCGCGTTTCATGCCAAACTGACAGGGCGTCCCAATGGGTCAATACCGTTGAATTAGGGCCGAACCTGGCGTCAACACAGTGGCACCGGCGTCTCGCCGGTGTGCCGGAACTCGCGGCAGCGCATCAACTTGTGCACCACCGGCGAGACGCCGGTGTCACTACCCTACCGCCCAATCACTCCTTAATTCAACGGTATTGGTCCCAATGGGTGAGGGCCAAAAACCAGGATTTGCGCACTCCAGTTCGACCGCCGCTGGAAGCTCAAATTCCTCGGCAGCAAGCTCACCACCGACGCTGGGCTGCTGGCCTACCGGAACGTGTCAACCAGTTTGAGACAACTGCTGTTTGCAATTAGTGTCGCGCGGGAGCTGTAACATTCGGGGTTCCGGCCGGTCGGCCGGGGGGTTGATCCAGACTTCGGCGGGCAAGGCGA
>SDBV01012941.1_pt1 | contig 10657 bp, 19 predicted proteins | sample 2277081 | NCBI WGS metagenome assembly SDBV01 (sample SAMN10402039, study PRJNA504765) | marine sediment metagenome | isolation source: marine sediment core GS10_PC15, 223 cmbsf | place: Arctic Ocean: Southern Knipovich Ridge | collected 2010
CTTTCGGTGCTTTCTTCTTTGATGTTTTCTTTTTCGGTGCAGTAGTAACACCCGCAAAAGAGGCATCTAAACCATCAAGTAAAGCATTCTCTTTTTGTACTTCTGACAAATCAGGTAGAATATCTATAGGACTCAATCTTTTCATCCCAAAGTCTCTCGGAATAAGAGATAGATACTCATTCAGTGCGTCCTCAAAATCAGGGTCATTCCAGTTCTGGACAGCCACCATATCAGACAAATCAGATAAGAGAACTCTTGCTCTATCAATCTGTTCAGGTATAATGATACCTTGTGTTGTCTTGAACTGTGCAGAACTCGTATCAAAAGTAATTTTTCCACCTGTGGCACTCATAATCTGGTGAGCATTTACCTGTACAAGATACTTGACCAAAGTACCAACAACAGGATTCTTGTACTTGATCTGCTTGTCTGCTATTGCTTTGAGATTAGCATTAGCAACGGTTTTTGTCGCTACAGAACCAGAACCTTCAACAGTAAGATTCTCTCTATATCCTTTTTTCTCTTTCTCTCTGATCTTTTTATCCATAAAAGATCTACCTACTCCACTCCATGTTTTGCTCTGGGAGGTTTTACCCTGTCTGCCCCACTCAGACATAACATCACCATCATCATATAAAGTGACATTCCAGTACTTATTGTTGTTATTACCAAGATTGGTAAGACTGAACTTTTTTTCGTCAACTACATTTCCCATTTTTTATCTCCACATTTAATTTTCCCCATCATGAGGTATAATAATAACATCTTCAATATCACCATCAAGTATTGCTACCCATTTTTTTACTTCTGGGTGACAACCTTTTCCCATTTCAAGATTCTCATATACTTCAAATGAAGCTAATCCAGAAACAGGATATTCCAACTGAGTAGGTTGCCAACCTATTACTTCATCTTCCAAATCCACAACATGATAAACACCTACAAAGGATATATCTTTACTATCCTCAGTCATATTCTTATTATAATCATCTACATAGCCTTGTGTTATATCATTAGGACCATCTATATGAGCCTGTACTACATCTACAAAATCAGTAGTCCAAGTACCATCCGTAAAACAAATTATCAATTCCCATTGTTCCATATTATATCACTCCTATATTTTTTCACTCTGGCGGAATTATTTATAGATCCTCTGACTTATAAGGTGATGTCGTTGTATTACACTTAGGACATCTATTATCACAAACACAATCCCACTCATCTTGCCATGAAGTATGACAATTACTACACTGGTAATAATTAGTATAATTCAACTCCACTTTTTTAATAGGAGTCTTTTTTCCTTCCACTGGAAAAATAATTTCCTGATAACGATCACTATCAGGGTCTACTCTGCAAGAAAGACTCTCTGCATCCCAATTACCATCGACATCATAATCTCTAATCTCTACCTCTACATCATTTGGTTTTTGCAGGATATCAACAGTACCATTGATTATTGTTATAATAACTTTCAACATTTTTTTCTCCTGTTAATATTTACAGACCTCTAAAAACTGTTTTCTTTCACCTGCATAATCACGGCGATATTTCTTTTTATTCCTGATTTTCTTCATTAAAGCAATGTATCTCTTTTTCTTCCACGACCCCATTGCTTCAACATCACCATGAAGCAAGATAACTGGACTCCTTTTTCTGTTCTTTGCATGACCATTACAACCATTGCATTTTTTGCAATTAGTTTTAGCTCCAGCCTCTTTGCTTGCGGGACAAACAAACTCACTCTTAAATAACTCATTATTCAAAGACTCTCTAATCCTGAAAGTTCTCCATCCCATCAATTGTGCCTGTAGATACTCTTTATTATAGCCTTCAATACTATCTACACTTGCCATACAAATATTCTGGAGTCTCTGGTCACAGTTTTTCCATTGGTGAGTATATCCGGTAAAACCCTTTGCAACTTTAGCAATTGTATTCCATACATCAAAAGGTACGGCAGCAGGGTCGCCATATGTACCAAAACGAACATAAGCATCTTCAAAAGATTTAATATCTTCATCTTCCCATTTGCGATAATTGCCACGATGAAAAGCATCAAATACCGCTCTCGGACCATGAGCCAAATTGACATAACAGGTAGAGTTTTCTCGGTGCTTGCAATCGCCGCAAGTACTGAAATCTTCACCTAACCTACGAGCAAGTATCGGTGCGATATCTTGACGTAAAATATATGTTTGTACCATTTCACCTGTTTTGATATTCTCTGATTTCTTGCTAAGACCTGTAGCAATCACCATGATACGCTCGCCATCAAATAAGGATTCACCTTGCCATAAGATGATACCAATAGCTTTTTTCTTCTTCGTCTCAAACATTTTTTGCTCCAAAAAAATAGTTTCACTTCGATTAACATTCTATCATAGTGCAACTTTTTCACTCTGGCGGAATTAAAAAAACCCACCTAACCATAAAGGTTAAGTGGGTCTTCATTAAAATGATGTGAAACAATGTATTAGCCTTGTGCTATCTTGACATCACTTTCAGTGATAACATTGCTTGTTGCTGGTTGAACCGTCTTACGATTATTGGCATCAACCGACTTGATTGTACCAAAATCGTCAAGTGTTCCGCCGTTGATCATCTTGAGCATGAAAAGACTCATAAGATTATCTTGCAAAGCACCATTGCTGGATTCGCCGTTAGCACCATTGCCAGTATTGCCACCGATAACGGTTGACGGTACAGCGATCTTTGAGAAATGCTCAGCCTGACCGATCTTAATTTGAACCTCAGCGTCGATCAAAGCAGTTTCAAGCTCGGTAATAGCTCCAGCAAGACGAATCTTTTCCTGCTCAGCCTTTGCCAATTCGATTGTTGCCTCTGCATCAATCTTTGCGATATCAAGATTAATCTGTGCTTCTTTCTTTGTAATCTCAGCAACGGAAAGAGCCATTTCAGCCTCAGTCTCTTTTTCGAGTTTTGCCTGAATAGCAACATTATACTTCAACTCAGCTTCAATAACCGCAGTTGCCATAAGGACATTTGCTGCTGCTTCTGCCTCAGCCTTTTCGCGTTTTCCCTTTTCCTCGATCATCAAACGCTCTTATACTTCTTTACTACGTTCAGCCTTTGCCTGTTCAGCACCAAGAAAAGCTTCTTTCTTTGCCGCAAACTGCTTTCGTGTCTCAACGTCGTAATCAGTACCAGTAACACTAAACTGGACAAGTGTCAGATGGAACTTATCAATAAGAGGACTCGGAGTGTCGATAACAGGCTGTCCATCGATCAACTTAATCGAGGTCTTGAACACCGTAATCTCATCGCCCGTAGTATCAGTCGTATCTTTCTTGACAACTTCCTCAAGATTCATTGCGTAAACACCATCACGCAACTGCTTTTCGACCAATTGACGGAATTCACTCTTACGAGCCGACTGATTTTCCGATGCCGACATAAGCGGAGCCGTTGACTTCATACAGTCAATCATATACGACTTGATCGAAGCCTTGATATTATCTTCAATCCCACCAAACTGTTGATGGAAAACCAACAACTCTTCTTTCGTACTCGGAGTCTGCATTCGGATGTACGTACTGATATCAGCAGTACCACCATCATTAAATGTCACTGAAACCGACTCCTTATCCTGATCTCCATCGCCTACTTCGTCGTTATAACGAAACTCGATATTCTTAGGATACGACCATACTTGGGCGAACCCTTTCCAATAAAGACCACCCGTTTTGTTGACGATTGTTGCTTCACCCCAAACAGGTTGCATAACGATGTTTTCTTGGGGGCTTTTGACACCACACAAGGAAACAGCCACAACTACACCAACTACCAAACCTACCACGATTAACGCGATTGTAATAATACTTCTTGGACTCATAACTTTATCTCCGTAAAAAACAATTTTTTCTTCAATTAACTTACAACATGTTTCACATTTACTATTTTTTCACATCACACATCATTTCAATATTTCATCTATTCTTCCCCCTTTCGATTCTTCTTGAGATACATATCAATAGATTTTGTATCTGTTTGAACCCTCTTGATTTTTTCTTCATTATCATCTGCTCTCTGATCAAGAGCATCATCTGCCTGTTCAGCATCACTTATCAATTCATCTGTTTTTTTGGGTTCATCAGTCTCCTCACAAGTGATATCATGGGTGAGTTTATCTACCGCTTTACTATTATGAAATTTGGCGAAAAGCAGAACCCCCACAACCACCAAAACTAAAAATATTGCTAAATGTATCATTTTGAACTCCTATTGTTTAAGTCATCATTTCTACTAAGTAACACGCTTCACACGTTTCTTTATTCAATATTTTATTCACTCTGGCGGAATTAGAAGTGGGCATCATAATGAAAGAACATCATTAGTGACACCCACTTAGAAGGGCATATCTTTAACCACTACACGCCGCTATAATACCGCCGATTATAGCTACAATAATTATGATGAGGAAAATACCGAGAACCACTGCTGTAGGTCCCCATAACGGTGCAAAAACTGCCCACCAGGACCAACCCATTACAACAGTATTACCAACACCTAACTTTAGTGCTAAAAATACTAAAAACATTATCCCAAAAAATCCACAACCACCACTGCCTACTTGTACTTTATCAGCCATTTTTTATTCCTCAATACAATATAATTTTCACGATAGCATATTATATCATATTTCTTATTCTTTGTCAAGTCCTTTTTTAAATTTTTATGTAGCCATTATGAATTCCTCTATGACAATTAGAGCATACTAATATACATCCTTTTAATTCTCTTTTAACTTTTTCCCAACTCCAGTGATTTATACACTTAAAATTAGGATCTTTTTTTGATGAATCAAGATGATGAACATCTAAAGAACAAGGATATCTATCAAAAGAACAAATTTTACATTTCCCATCTAAATAAGAAATAATTTTTTGTCTTTTTTCTCTCTTATAAGATAAAGATTGTTCATCTTTACATTTACGACATAATCCTTTTCTCTTCAAATAGAATAAAGATGGATCAGTTTCTCCACATCTTTTACACTTATAAGGTCTAAAATAAGTACTTTTTAATTCATACTTTTTTAATAATTTTGACACATATGATTGACTATATCCTATTATGTCAGCAATTTGATAAGTACTGAGATTTTGATCAACTAACTCTTTTAATTTCTCTTTCATTATATTCTCCTAAATTAATATCATATAATACTAATTCAAGAGAATGAATCATTTATCCTTCTTTTATTTTCTCCAAAAATGATTCTTTTTTCTTTTTTTCTTTGGCTTTTTTATTGCCATCTTTCCACCATTTTCCAATCCTCTGGAAAAGAGTCAATCCGGTGCAACCCTCGTTCCACCAACGCTTTAGAGAAAATCTATCTTTCTTAACTTTCTCCTCATGTCTCCTTATAGATTTTGAGACACTATCTGGTACATCAATATCTAATAATGAGAATGGATTAACTGGCTCAGTAGAAGTTTTATTCATTTCCAGAATAGTATCTGCTTTTGATAGAAATTCATGTGTACTCATTCCACTCTTTTTGAATCTCTTTCTCAGCTTAAACATAGCACTATCTTGCTTTCTGGTGGTAGAACGTTTGAAAGATACTTTTGTGGATTCATTTATTACAGCCACAAAAGCCATGAGCATAAGCACCGCTCCAATCAGTGCTAAAGGACCCCATAATGGTGCAGAAATTAACCACCAACTCCATCCCATAACAATAGTGTTACCAACACCAAGTTTCAATGCTAAAAAAAGTAAAAATAGTAACGTAAAAAATCCAATTCCACCACTATTTGTATATTGTTTATCACTCATTTTTTCCTTTCCGGGATTAAAACATCCCACAATTTTCTAAATCTTTTGGCTCAATATATCCACCACAATTCAGACACATAATAGAACATTCTGTCTCTGTAGATACACTTCTGAAATCAAACACTTTTCTCTCATTACAACGACACTCAGTCATAGAATTATCAAATTCATGAACGAGATATTCCATAGTCTTTGTCCATTTTCTAATATTCTTATGAACTATCCCAATTCTCTTTTTTAAATCGTTACTCATCTTTTTCCTTTCAAATTAGATAGAGGGGTGGGAGCAACCACCCGCTCTATCAATCGAAGTAAAATTTCTATTTAACTTGAGCCGCTACCTGCTCAGTTCTCATTCCTAACTTCTTCTTTGCTTCTACCTGTTTTTGTTCCTCTTTTTGCTTCTTATCCTCAATGCGACTGGCCAACATTACCTTTTTGAAACCAAAAGCATGAAAAAGAGGGTTACTATTATGGTTTCTGTCATGAGTCAAATTATAATAATTTTCATAGAATTCTGGACCATGAATATGAGTACCTGCTGTATTGAAATCATGAGCCATTTCATGAGCCAAAACACCAAATAACTGGAGAATACAACCCTCATTAGTTAAGTTAATATTCTTAATCCAATTCGCATCCAATGCTATAAAAGATGAACCATTTGTCCATGCCAGTGCTACAGTGCTAACACCTAAACAGATTTGGCGATTTTCCCAAACTCCATTACACTTGTTATTCAAAACCTCAAGAATCCGTTTTTGACTGGCAGTACATTTGTTCAACGGTAACAACTGATAAGATTCATTGAACTGGTCACGTAAAGTGCCAAGTCCCTCTTGTGATACACAATCATTATCATCAAAACGAATGTAAGAGACTTTCTTTTTACTTAAAGTCTTTTTAACCTCGTCCTTTTCCCAAAAATGAATATTCTGTTCATACTGGTTTTTAGTGCTATCATGTCGTAATTGTTCTTTCATAATCCAATCTAAAAAACAATCTTTTTCATCGGTATAACACAATTCATCAAGCATTCCTTGAGAGAAACAAAGAGCCTGTCCCGTCTGTGTTGCTTTATCTGCAATCATATTACCCTCTGGAGCGAAAGTCCAAGGTGCGGCACTTTTGGATATCATATTCCAACTATACCACTTGCCATTAGCTATTCTAAAAATTCTCTTTCCTGACAATTCATCGAACTTGACAGCACCATCACGCAAATCTCTTAAAAGAGAATATCTTTCTTCGGTGCTTAAAGCCTTGTACTTTTTTTGAATTATTCTCAGTTTGTTCTTTTGAACAACTTGACGAATAATCTTGAAAATTGGACAATCTTGCTGTATATCATTCCGTGCAAAATTAATCTTTAACTGTCGTTTCGATACAACAGTGCCACCAACACCTGCTTGTGATCTTGCTATAGCCTTGACATAAATGCCAAGATTATATATCTTCAATTGAGAGGAATCATTAAACTGATAATAAGCATCATCATCCTCAAAATCCCAATTCAGTGTTTCAGGGTCTACTGAAATCTGTTTGTCGTTAAACATAACAGGGACAGAGACATAACGCACCTGCTCCGCAACTTCCTCACGCAACGCTTCAATAGACCGACATTGCCAATCTCCAATGGGGTTTTCATACAACTCAATATCAATGACACAACCCTCTGCCTCTGGAAGTCCTTTTGTAAGATTATATGTCAATCCCATTTCATTGATGTCAACTTCCATCCGGAATTGAGAGGTTCTCCATATATTTCTACCAAAAGCAAACATCTGTCCACGACCCATCCTGAACTGCTTCCACGTCGTATTTTCATTCGCTTCATGAGGTTGACCAAAAGTTTCAAAATGCAGAGCAATTTCTTTCTCTGTTCTGATACCAATACCTTTATCCTCAATATGGAGAAATGCTTTGGGACGTTCCCCCTCAACAACTACTTCTCCCTCACACATACTAATGATAATTTCAGGAGTACCTGCCTCAATACTATTCATTGTACCCTCTGTAATAGCTTTTTTGAGGGTTCCCGCTTGTCTCTTAATAACATCATATAACAACTTATCATGTGCCTTAAGAGTACTCTGCTTTGTTACTACTTTTTTTACTGACATACTACTGCTCCCTAATTTTACTTCGATTAACTTTACTTCGATACCTTATCAATCTTTATTTTTTTCACTCTGGCGGAATAAAAAAAGCGGAGCATCCTAAGACGCTCCGCTCCAGAGGGTAGTGTCAGAATCACCAAATACGGTGACTCCAACTTAACCCATCTTTCTTTAAAATCACATAATGTGATCTTGTTATTCTACTTGCTCTCATGAATCTGGACTCATCATCCTCAACATAACTCCAGAAATTAATTCTAAACCTAGTCTCTCCAACAGGTTTATAATCAACTTGATACTCACCTGTAGCTAAAGGAAATTTTTCTTTCAGATACTCATCTATTGTTATTTTTTTTTCAACAGGTTCTGTTTTCGGTGCTGTGACATCCGTAGCATCAGTTACATTCATTACTATTCCTCTCTTTTATAATTTCCACAAATTCCACACATTTTAACTTCTTTTGCTTTTATCCATTGTTCATACCAAAGATTTTTTATACGATAATCTTGTGTAAAATCACAAAAATGAATATCTGGATCTCCTATTGTTTTTCTGAATATACAGCTTCCACAACACTTCTGTTCTGTATAATCATCTGGCAGAGCAACATTTTCTTCTTCTTCATTCATATCATATAACTTATAATTTTTTTCACTCTGGCGGAATGCTCAAGAGAGGATTCGAACCTCCACCCCAATTAATGGGACAACGACCTCAACGTTGCGCGTCTGCCATTCCGCCACTTGAGCTTAAATACCCAGAAGAGGAGTCGAACCTCCAACAAATAGTGTTTGAAACTACCGCCTCTGCCGTTGGGCTACCTGGGCATAAAAATTCTTCTCAATGTAATCTTTTACATTATGAGGTTCTATGTGAAAATATCTTTTATCTCTAGCTCTTTCAATAGAAGAATTATCCCAATCTGGAAGAAGATCCTCATGCTCCACAAAACTCTTTTTTAATTCTGGAGACTGAATAATTATCCCAGACCAGGTATACTTCCAATGCCAGAGATCTCCTCTGATATGGATCTTCCTAGAGCCTTTTACAATACTACCAACTTTTTTCTTCTTTTCTCTCATTATACCCCGACTCGGATTCGAACCGAGACTGTACAGATTTTAAATCTGCTGACTCTGCCAGTTGGCCCACCGGGGCTTTACCTTCTTTTGATGATATCCATAATACCTTCAGCCAGAGTCTTTTTTGGCTTAGACTCTGAAGGATAAACTCTGTCACCCATCTCTTCCATAGTAATATCTAATCTTTCCATTACTACAGTTAATGTCATAATATGAGTACAGTTATCTGGATCTACATTATTATCCAACCATTCATTCAGATCTTCAATTGAAGCTTCTCTAGCCCAATCACAAGTTCCTCTAATACTCATTTCTTTTCCTCTCTTATACTATCTCTATACTCAATCAGTGCTTTATAAATTCTTAACTGGATACCAGGGTCAAATTCTAAAACACCACTCTTCACTACATCATTCATTACTTCCCTGGATCTCTGAAAAATATCACCATCAGTGCTATCTTTTACCAGAGTTGTAGCTGCTGCAGTTGTTAAACCATTAACATAATCTTGTTGTTGTTTGTTCAACGAGTCTCTCTTTCTAATCTTGTATACCACCTTTTATAATCACGTTCACCAGCACTAAACCCATGCTTTACTGCTGCATCATTCAAACAATGAGCTAGAGAATCAATCGCTTTAACACGTTCTTTTCTGGAAGAGAACTGAGTATGTAACCCTTCTAAATCAGAAGCATAAACAGTGCTAAGTTGAGCCATAGTAAAACTATCTATCGCCTCTTCATTCCTCTTTTGAATAGTACCTCCACATACCCAGAATAATCCTATTCCGATTACAACGACACCAAAATAGAGAATTCCACTAGCAACTCCAGGTACAAAAAGCCCCACATTACCAGCAATACAAAATGCTGCTATTACCAATAATGCTAACATTCCAATTACACCAATTACTCTGTTAGTCATTCTTTTTTCCCTTCAAAAAAATTATCATTTACACCATATAAACAAATACTTTTTTCACTCTGGCGGATTAACAGGTGCGGAGGGATTCGAACTCTCAACCTTTGGTTTTGGAGACCAACGCTCTACCAATTGAGCTACGCACCTAACAAATACCCCTACCAGGACTCGAACCTGGATCTTAGCTTTCGTAGAGCTATGTTCTTCCATTTATACTATAAGGGCAAAAAATATAATTAAAGGTTTTAGTTCAATTGTGTCGAATATATAATAGATACAATTAAACTAAAAGGAGGCTATTATGCCAATCTGTAAAAAATGTGAAACAGAATTCCCAAATCGTTACGCGATTAATGGAAAAATAAGAAATTTACAAAAAAGAAAATACTGCATTAAATGTTCCCCATTTGGAGTGCATAATACTAGACAAATACATAGAGGATCAGATATAACTAGAATATGTGCCAGATGTAAGATAGAAAAGAATAAATCACAATTCTATAAAAGAGGGAAAACTGGCAGTGCCTCTTATTGTAAACAATGTTCTAAAGAAGTCAGTCAAATAGCCAGAATTAAAAGAAAAAGTGCTATTTTTCAACACGCTGGATCAAAGTGCCAAATATGTGGCTATGATAAATGTACCGATGCATTGGATTTTCATCACAAAGATCCATCTAAAAAAGATTTCCAAATTAGTGCGATGGGTAATAGAAGCATTAAAATAA
>SDBV01012942.1_pt1 | contig 10657 bp, 8 predicted proteins | sample 2277081 | NCBI WGS metagenome assembly SDBV01 (sample SAMN10402039, study PRJNA504765) | marine sediment metagenome | isolation source: marine sediment core GS10_PC15, 223 cmbsf | place: Arctic Ocean: Southern Knipovich Ridge | collected 2010
ACTAATAACCTTCTTATCTTCAAATGTACGCAATACGCAGCTTGCTGCACATGCATAGCTCCCTTTTCCTTTTTTATGTATTGGACGATCACCGCTAACAAGAGCTAATAATAATTCATAGGTATTAGTACCATCAACTTTTTCAAACAAATCTGCAAATTGAGTAGTCATGCGCGGATTAATTTCGATAATAAATAGTTGATCAGTCTGTGGGTTATACATAAATTCGATATTAAAAAAGGTATTGTTCAAATCAATACGTGTAATAAACTTCTTTGCTATCTTACTCATACGATCTTGCACTGTTTGAGACAAATGAGAAGGATATTCAAATCGCTTAAAACTTACCGTCCCAGGAAACATTATTGAATCAACAATGCCAAGCACTTCAACATCACCGTGATAGACATATCCTTCAAGTGTTGTTTGTATTCCTTGCAAAAATTCTTCAACAAGCACCTGTTGCTGCCCAAGTTCATAAGAAGAATAGTGTTGTAAAAACCAATTAAATTGCGCTAGAAATTGCTCTGGCAATACTGAATATGGCAGATAAGAACGCAATTCTTCTAGATTATGTGCACAGTTGGTCAAAATAGAAAAGAAAGATTTTACCGGTTTGATAAATACGGGAAATGCAAATGAATACTTTGGTTGTTCAAATGCATCGGCATTAACCAACCAAAAATTGGGTGCCGCTTGGGGAACGCATACTGCCTGAGCTTGCCGTGCATAATATTTATGATGACAAAGTAAAATTTTTTGGGGATCTGGTCCCAATAAGTTCAATTTATTGGCCACAATACTCGCAAAAATGCTACCCGGATAATCTTCAGTACTGATAACCGCATCAATCTTTTTTTCTTTACATTGCCGCACTATATCATCAATAACCGCTTCAGGATCAAATGTTTCTGACAACCACCCTATCCCTTTACACATAATACGATGCAAAGAGCGATTATCATAGTTATGAAAAAAAATGGTATAGCGATCGTCTAACTGCAATAACGATAATTCACGTCGATCAATATGAGTAGCACAAATGACTAAGACACGCTTCATTATTATTTATTTGCCGTTATCCTTTTTACCTATTACCAACTTAACAAATACATAATACCAATTCGCTTTCAACTAATGCTATGCATACTCAGTGATATTAAAGAAATTGTATGATTACTTGTGATAAATGTACGAAACATATATCGACCCATGAATTCAAAAAGTCAAAAAGCAAGAAGAGCAAATCGCTACTCAACAGTAACTGATTTTGCTAAATTACGTGGTTTATCTATTGAACAGTTAAGTTCCTTTGCAATTTGGTATATAAAGAATTGCATTAACCCAGTCATCGCTAAAGGACCTAATAACGGCTTAACATTCGGGATAACAAATGCTAAATCTGCTACATCACACAACTCTCTCTGGCCTTCAAAAGCAAAAGCAACAATGTGCCCCCCGCGAGCTTTAGCCTCCTGAGCATTAATCACTAATTTTTGATAAATAATGGGATCTTGATGAGAAAATAAAAATATCGGCGTTTCATTATCAATTAACGCCAATGGGCCATGTTTTAGCTCTCCTGCTGGATAGCACTGCGCAAAAATATATGAAATCTCTTTTAATTTCAATGCTGCCTCTAATGCAAATGGATAACTAATATGACGCCCTAAAAAAATACTTTTTCTATAACACGCATACTTTTTGGCAAGTGATTGCATAATAGGGATTTTGTAATTTTCAATACTATTTTCAAGTATTTCGGCCACCACTAATATATCTTCTTCTGCTTGCTCCATTTGCTGCAATGTTATAATTCCTTTTTCCAATGCCATGCGATGCGCTAACCAATACAAGGTCGTAATCTGAGCAGTAAATGACTTAGTAGACGCAACAGCAACCTCTGGACCTGCTTGTGTTAATAAAAAACCTTCAGCTTCTCGTACCATGGTACTAGAAGCAACATTAGTTAAAGCAACGGTAGGTAATTTCATAGAATTAATCAACCGAAGTGCTTCAAGAGTATCGGCCGTTTCACCCGATTGTGACACTGCTATATACAAACTATGTTGTTCAGGGAAAAAAGACATATAACGAAATTCTGAAGCTAAAAAGACCCGAGTAGGCATCATGCAAATTTGTTCAAAGAAAAACTGAGCAATACGAGCAGCATGCCAAGATGTACCACATCCAACAAGATTAAGCCTCTCTAATTCTTGTACTTGCTTATTTGATAATCCCAGGTAATCCCAAATACCGCTGCTTAACGATTGTAAAAAGGTTAATGTTGTATGCATAACATTCTTTTGCTCATAAATTTCTTTGAGCATGTAATGATCATGCCCCTGCTTTTCATGCGCCTCCCAATCAATCGTTATATCTTGAACATGCATAGGTAACAATGTACCTGAAAAATCATATAGCTCTATCTTGTTTTTTTTGATTATCGCAAAACTTTCATTGGGTAAAATTACCACTTTTTTTGTTTTGCCCGCAAATGCAAGCATATCTGAAGCAACAAACATCTCATCATCACCAATACCAATGCATAATGGTGATCGTTTGCGTACCGCTATCATAAGGTCGGGATAATCCTGCATAATGCCGATAAAGGCATAGGCACCTTCCAATTGCTTTACTAAATTAACAATAACTGCTTTAAATGTTTTATGTGAAAGTAACAATGCTTCAAAAAGATGGGCAATAACTTCTGTATCTGTATCAGAGTGAAATATATGCTCAGACGCTTGTAATTGCTTCTTGAGCGCATGATGATTCTCGATAACACCATTATGAATAATAGAAAGTGTTTTTTGACAATCAAATTGAGGATGTGCATTTTCTAACGATGCAGATCCATGCGTAGACCATCGTGTATGACCAATACCAATAAATCCATCAATTGGCAATGAATCGAACTGTTTTATCAAGTTACCTAATTGCCCTTCAGATTTGGCATACAATAAACGATTATTATCAGGACTCAAGCAAGCAAATCCGGCAGAATCATATCCTCGATATTCAAGTCTACTCAATCCTTCCAAAACAAAACAACGGCTCAGATTCTTCCCTATATACCCAACAACACTACACATACTCTGGCACCTTTTTGTTCTAATGCATACACAATAAACTTATCTATACATAATGTGCTGCTTATAAATCGAATATATTTACTTTGTGTCTTGAAAATAGACAAGAATAAACAGACCACATTAATTGTAACAAGAATAAGAATTAACGTTTTACAAATTGGAACTTACGACGTGCACCTCGTTGACCGTATTTCTTACGCTCTTTTTGGCGTGAATCAACAGTCAAGAGATGATGTTGCCGCAGCACTGGTCGAATTGTCTCGTCAGTTTGTAATAATGCCCGTGCAATACCAAGCTTTACTGCATCAGCCTGTGCTTCAACGCCCCCACCATGCACGTTTGCTTCTACGTTATAGTTTGAGCCAACTGGCACTACTTTAAATGGCAGAGCGGCGCTGAGCCGGGCAACTTCAGTATCAAAATAATCTTTAAAGTTTTTACCATTTACTACAATATTGCCTTTGCCTTTTCTTAACCATACACGCGCAACAGCAGTTTTACGACGCCCAGTGCCCTGAGCAATAGGTGCCTGCTTGGCAGGAGATGTTTTTTTTGTATCAACAGTTTTTTTTGCCATAATATATCAAAAATCCTTGTTTGACTATTAGAATAAGCCCTAATAACTATTATAACTAGCATAGCTCATGTAGCTGAAAAGTCAAAGGTAGCACTAATAATGGAGCCGATGATCGGATTTGAACCGATGACCTACTGATTACGAATCAATCGCTCTACCAACTGAGCTACATCGGCCTTCTGCGCATAAAATATAGCATATTTAAGTGGAATACAATAGACCTATACGGGCATAAATGCCTATGGGCTACCTTCTTCAAATGCTTCTTGACATGGTAGGCACCGTGTAGCATTAGGATAGGATTTTAATCGTTTTTCTGAGATTGGCTGCTGACAATCAACACAGATACCGTACGCACCCTCGTCAATCATCTCCAATGCCCTAACAATCCTATTATATTCTTCAAGTCTCGCATCTTGGAAAGAGCTTCTAAATAGCTCCATTGTAGCAGAAAGCGCCTGATCACCAATATCTTGAACTTGATCGTCAGAAAACTTTTCCTGATAGAGCTGAATTAATTCTTTCTCCAGTTCTTGCTTGCGTTCTAATAATTGCTTTTTTATTGCCTCTAGATTTTTGGGCTGTTTTGATTGTCCTTGCATTTTATTATCCTCATTCACTCTTCTTTTTCCGCTTATCTTTAAAAAATTGTTTCAATAAATGTATTGTTTCCTCTGCGCACACGCCTTCTATTACACGAACGGCACTCTTTTTGTATACCCGAAGAGATAGCTCTTTGTCAAGGCGATAACCAAAAAGAGGAGAATGCGCACCAAAAACAACACCGTGCAACCTGCTCAATTCAATTAAGCTCATGCACATGCTGCATGGCTCCAATGTTACGTATATCCAACATCCTTCTAATCGCCAATCACCTATTTTTTTCCCCGCCCGCTCAAGTGCTATCGCTTCTGCATGCGCAAGCTGCGTATCCCTTTTTTCCACTAAATTGTGGCCACGAGCTATAATATTCCCCAGGGCATCTACCACAATAGCTCCAATAGGCACCTCATCTTTATCAAATGCTTTTTGAGCTTGCGCCAATGCTTTTTGCATAAAAAAATGATCTTTTTCTTCACCAAATGGGCTTGCCATTTTTCTATTTTTTATCATTTAATAAGCTATTCGTTCAAGGTAAATTATGATATACTATTAGCACTATTATATTATAGTGTAACTATAACAGGATTATAAGCGTCTCTCAATTACAAGAATGTATAGAATTTAAAAATGTATTGCTAGGAGAAAGTATATGGCAAAGAATCCAACGGACAAGAATAACAAATATGAAGCAGCTGCCATTCGTGTTCTTAAGGGCCTTGATGCTGTTAGAAAGCGCCCTGCTATGTATATTGGTAATACTGGACCACAAGGATTACACCATTTGGTATATGAAGTTGTAGATAATTCGGTTGATGAAGCATTAGCAGGTCATTGTGATACTATTGACATTATATTGCATAATGATGGATCGTGCTCTGTTGAAGATAACGGTCGTGGTATCCCTACCGATATTCATCCAACTGAAAAAATATCTGCAGCTGAAGTTGTTTTAACTAAGCTGCATGCCGGTGGTAAATTTGATAAAGATTCTTACAAATTTTCTGGCGGATTGCACGGTGTTGGTATATCGGTGGTTAACGCTCTTTCTGATCGTTTAGATCTAACTATTTATAAGAACGGCACTATTCACACGCAATCATATGAACGAGGCAAACCACTTGCCCCGCTCGCGGCGATAGGTACAACAAAAAAACAGGGTACACTTGTTCGCTTCTGGCCTGATCCTAAAATTTTTACAGAAACAACTACCTTTAGCTTTGATACACTCTCTGCTCGCTTACGAGAACTTGCCTTTTTAAATAAAAGTTTGAAAATTACTGTTATTGATGAAATTAATAATAAGAATAATATCTTTTTCTTTGAAGGTGGCATTGTTTCTTTTGTTCAACATATTAATAAGAAAAAGAATCCTCTCTTTCCTGAAATTATCAACTTTGAACAGAGCGATGAAAATTATATTCTTGAGCTTGCCCTGCAATACAATGATGGCTATGGAGATCAACTTTACGCATTTGTTAACAATATCAATACAATAGAAGGAGGAACGCATGTTGCAGGATTAAGATCAGCATTAACAAAAGTATGCAATAAAAAAGCAGCCGGTCTTAATATACTTAAAAGTGGTGAAAGTTTTTCAAGTGAAGATGTTCGTGAAGGCTTGGTCTGCGTTCTTAGTATCAAAGTACCAGAACCACAATTTGAAGGGCAAACAAAAACTAAACTTGGCAATAGTGAAGTAAAAGGAATTGTTGATTCATGGATATTTGCTTTTCTTGATACCTTCTTTGAAGAAAATCCAGCTATCGCTAAAAAAATATTGCAAAAAGCTGAAATAGCAAAACATGCGCGTGAAGCAGCGAAAAAAGCACGCGATTTGACACGACGCAAAACAGCATTAGAATCTGCCATACTTCCTGGTAAACTTGCAGATTGTTCTAATGAAAATCCCGCAGAAACAGAACTGTTTATTGTTGAGGGAGATTCTGCAGGTGGTTCTGCAAAACAAGGAAGAGACAGAAATAATCAGGCTATTCTTCCGCTTAAAGGTAAAATTTTAAATGTCGAAAAAGCACGACTGGATAGGATTCTTTCTAATGAAGAAATTAAAGCTCTTATCTCTGCCATTGGTTGTGGTATCGGCAAAGAAGAATTTGATGTAAATAAAGCGCGCTATCATAAAATAATTTTAATGACGGATGCGGATGTAGATGGCGCTCACATAAGAACATTATTATTAACATTCTTTTTCCGTTATATGCGGCCTCTTATAGAGCGTGGCTATCTATATGTTGCACAACCGCCACTTTACAAGGCGAAAATAGGGAAAAAAGAACAGTACCTCAAAGATGATAAAGCATTCCAACAATTTCTCTTTGATTGGGCTCAAGAACAAATAAGTTTGTTTATTAATAATAAAGAGATTGATACAACCACATGGAACACATTGCTTGGCAACATATCTAACTATGTTGAACAACTTCAAACCATAAGCATTCGCTTTAAAATTCATCATGAGTATTGTCATGCACTCGTTAATTGTTTGCGAGCAACAGGTTGGACAAAAAAAGACGAAATCGATCAATTACTTGAAAATTTAAAGCAATACTTTAAACAATATGTTATAACGATCGAACAAAAAACTGAACAAAATAAAGAAAAAGAAGAAGGCGAACAACCTACCACACCATGGGTAATCTTTAAAATACTGAACAGGCAATGGGGCGTGCCGCTCGGCTTTTTCAGTTCATCTGACATTAAACAGCTGCTCACCCTTTTAAAACCGATTGAACAGGTGGAAGATAATCAGTGGACATTGCAAGTTATTGGTAAAGAAAGAAGTGTCAGTGGTAAAGGAGCGCTACGGTTAGTAAATGCTATTTCACACATTAGTAAGCCATATATGAGTATTCAACGGTATAAAGGTCTTGGTGAAATGAATCCGGAGCAATTATGGGAAACATCAATGGATGCAGAAACCCGTGAACTTTTGAAAGTTACTATTGAAGATGCATTAAAAGCAGATGCTTGGTTTGCTAGCCTCATGGGTGAGGATGTAGCAGGAAGAAAGAACTTTATTGAAGAGTACGGTCATTTTGTTAAAAACTTAGATATTTAACAGGAAAAATCTATGCAAAAAACAACATTATTTTTTAGTGCACTTTTCTTAATCAGCCAAAATGTACATGCTGGCCGAAAATATAATGAAAAAACTATTGTACAACAAGTAAGAGGATCTACCATACAAGCTTTATCTATTTTAGATAAGCATTATCCTTTGAAACAAAATGACAAAGAATTTGTTGAAAAATTAATAAGGCAACAAAGCTTATACAATGAGCAAGAAAATAATGTAGAAATTGCAACAGAGTTCGATAATGAGCTTTTAGCTGCTTTACAACGAGCCGAAGATATTGTATCTGCTATACATGATTATTATCCTGAAGAAAACGATAATGAACCTGAAAAGCAAGATATGTACTATTCTGATTATGAAGAAGAAAACGTAGAATATTACAATTCTTCAGTCGCAAAAGATATTCGTAGCAAAACACGTATCAAATATCTTAAACAAAAATCTAGGCGCTACAAACAAAAACATAGTAAAAACTCATAGCAATAAGATAAACAGATGAATCAGTCCATCTTAAATCAAGTTCATACATTCATTGAACAACACAGCTTAATTCCTACACAATCAGTAATTGTTCTTGGTTTATCTGGTGGACCTGATTCTGTTTTTTTATTCCATGTACTTGCTGAATTGCATCAACACCATACTATCAAACTTATTGCTGCCCATTTGGATCATGAATGGCGTGCTCAATCAGCACAAGATGTAGAATTTTGCCGTGATATGGCACACAAACTGAACATCCATTTTGTTACTGCTAAAATTTCAGAGTTAATAAATGCAGCAGCAAAATTTAATGGCTCAAAAGAAGAATTTGGCCGCAACATGAGACGGATTTTTTTAGAAAAGATACGCAAAGAGCATAATGCTGATCTTATTGCTCTCGCACATCATGCACAAGATCAACAAGAAACATTTTTTATTAGACTTATTCGTGGCAGTAGTCTCACCGGATTGACCGCTATGAAACCTAAGTATGGTGTTTATATTCGGCCATTGCTCGAGATCAATAAGGTAGATATCTTAACATATTTGGATAATCACCCTATACCATACCTCGTTGACCCAACTAACATTGAACCTGAATTTTTACGAAACAGAATCCGTACTACAGTACTGCCAGCATTACAAGCATGCGATTCTCGATTTGATAAAAATTTTTTGAACACATTGCATCGATTACAAGAAACTGAAACATTTTTAGAGCAACTTACGGCAGAAACATTCGATACTATTGCAACATATGAGCAAGAAAAGCATTTTATAAACCTCAAGGAGTTATTGAATGTACATCATGTTGTATTATATCGCATTTTAATTCATTGGCTTTTATTAGAAAAAGTACCATTCACTCCAACTCAAGGCTTTTTGGATGAAATCATTCGATTTTTCAAGCAACCTGGTAGCAAGGAACATAAAATTCATGAAGCATGGATTCTAGTAAAAAAGAAAGAATCAGTGCATATACAGCGTATTTAGGAAATCCCGCCCATCATGCTATTGACAAACATTAAAAAGTTTTCTAACTTATTAATAAGTTATTTTTAAGTTAAGCGAAAGCTTTCTAATAGTAAATATAAATGGAGATGTCCCATGAATAAAAGTTTCAATAAACTACTCATCACAATTTTAATTAGCTCTGCAACTAGCATAATACAAGCAATGGAACAGCCTGCACAGCAACAGCAACCTGAAATGGTTACAATAATCACTTCAGATTGCCCAAACGGATTTAAGGTAGAACGCTATCTCCTGATAGAACAATCAGAAACAATCAGAAATATTCTATCAGATATTCCTCCTGAAAGACAAAATGATGTAATACCACTCCCTCCGCAGATTAGTAAATCTGCATTTGATACTGTTTATCAATGCATGAAAATCGATCATGAGCAAAGAGACAATGATCAAAGAGACAATGTTCGTAGAGTTGATGTCATACAAGCTATTTCTGATAAAATTGCTATTAATCCAGCAAAAATCAAAGATGTACTATATGCTGCAAGTTATCTTGGGTCACAAGAAGCAGTTTTGAAAGCATTAGCTCGCCAGTATGCTATTTATGCTCACGATAATCGCGTGGTACTTGATGATCTTATTAGAGACAACATGCCCAAAGGAGAGCTTTTACCCAAAATTGCTCAACAATATTACTTGCACTATAGAGAAAAATTACAACATCCTTTAATTGCAGACGATTCCTGGGGTGTATCCGTACGAGATTTGCTAAAAAATAATCAAATACCAACGATTATTAATCCTGCTGTACATAAGCTTTCTTTATCTGGATATCCCGTCAAAATCAATAATATTGACGGCTTGCTGGATATCCCGGATATACATCAAGTTAAATATCTTTATTTATCAGATTGCTTGATACAAACTCGTCAATTAAATATTTTGAATGAATTAGTTAATCTCCGAGAGCTTTATTTAGATAACAATAAAATTAACACTATCGAAGCAGAAATATTTAAGAAATTAACTCGGCTCGAAACTTTAGAACTGACGAACAACAAGATAACAACTATTCAAAAAGGAAGTTGGGAAGGATTAAACAATCTTAAATTCCTTGCTTTGAATAATAATCAAATAACAAGGAGCGATTCTGGAGCCTGGAGCACATTAACTCAACTCGAAATGCTCAATCTGGATAATAATAGGCTGAACAAACAAGAAGTAAAGAAAATCCGTCAAGAATTACAACCTCGCGTAAAAATATCTACAAAAGGGCAAAAACTATTATTAGGACTCTCTAGTATTATTCTTGGAACGAAAGAATCCCGGTAGCAACATATTAAAAAGAAATAATAGCAACCCAATCTAATAAAATTGATAAAGGATAATCATGAATAAAAGTTTCAATAAACTACTCATTATAATTGCAATCAGTTTTGCAAGCAGCACAACACAGGCAACAGATCTACTAGGTAAGATTAGAATAAATACTCCAGATTGCCCAGGCGGATTTAAGGTATATCGTGATCCTCTAATGCAATCCAAGATAATTAAAACAGTACTATCAAAACCAGCAGCAAAACACGACCTTTTCTTTGAAGCGCAAACTAATGCTATTCAATTTTCTGATATTAATCGACAAACATTCAATACTGTCTATCAATGCATGGAAAGTGTTCTTCTAGAAGAAGGGTATTTTGGCGGACGTAGAATTGACAGTGTACGAGCTATTCTTAATAAAATAAATAACAATGAAATAGCTATTAATCCAGCATCAATAAAAGAAGCACTCTATGCTGCAAACTTTCTTGATACGCCAGCAGTTTTCCAAGC
>SDBV01012943.1_pt1 | contig 10657 bp, 8 predicted proteins | sample 2277081 | NCBI WGS metagenome assembly SDBV01 (sample SAMN10402039, study PRJNA504765) | marine sediment metagenome | isolation source: marine sediment core GS10_PC15, 223 cmbsf | place: Arctic Ocean: Southern Knipovich Ridge | collected 2010
GTCCACAAGTTTGGTGCACATTTCCTTGGTGGATAAATAAAGTGTGTTTCTCCTATTTTACATTTTTCTTTTTCCATTATTTCTTCTTACCTCCCTTTTTCTTCTTGGTCTTTGGTTTCAATATGCCCGGTGTTAATTTCAACACACTCCTTGGTTTTTTTCTTCTAGCTGCTGCCCCTACCAAAGATATTTCCTTTACTTCTCCAGGAGTTGTAATCCTAAGTAATTTCTTTTGAACCATTACTCCAGGTTCTTTTCCTGGTCTAAACATAACTTTTTGTAATGCCGAAGGCTTTCCTCCTGACTTTTTAGCAGGTTTCATTGATTTAACAATCCTATATGATGCTGCCGCCTCTTTCTGAACCATACTCATTGCCCTAGCAGATGCTCCTTCTTTTGTAGCATATGAATGTGGAAGGAAAACCCTTTCCCATTTTCCTTTTCTTCTAATCATAATTCCATATCCCTTTTTAATTGGTTCTTTCTTTTCTAATCTTTTCATGAATCTTGCTTTTCTTGGAGGCAAAGTTGGTTTAATCTTTAGCCTTGGTGTTGGTTCTGGTGGTCTTAATCTTGGTCTTGGTCTTTGGATTTCCCTTGGCACTTGTACTATTCTTGGCACTTGTACTTGTACTGGCCTTAATCTTTGAATCACCCTTGGAACTTGAGCAACCCTTGGTTCTTGTATTACTCTTTCAACAGCCCTTGTTCTCTCAATTGGTCTTAATGCCTCTATTGGCTTCAAGACCTCTATTGGCTTTAAGACATCTATTGGTTTAAGGATATCACGTGGCCTTACAATTGAAATTGGTTTGATAATTGGTTTTACAGCAACATCTTCAAGTGGTTTAATATAAGAAAGCTCTATAATTCCTTCTCTTGCTTCGGGGGCAATATCTATTTTAATCATTCCTGGAGTTATGGCTCCAACATCGGTTGTTCTTTCATACAATCCGGTTCCAGCATATGCACTAGGCATTACTTTAGGCACACTCACTACTGAAGGCAATACTTTTGTTTTTACAATAGAGGGTTTTGGTGCCTTTAATTTTGTTGGGGGAATCAATGTTAAAGGTTCTTCCAATTTTGCTACTTGTTTTGTAATCAATGGTGCTTCCCCTGGGAACGTTACTTCAAAAGGGGTTTTCTTTGTAGGCCTTTTAATTTCAGGTAATTTTGGAATCCTAAATAATTCTGCTTCCCCTTTACCAGCACCAATCATTTTAACCCTTTTTACCCTTGTGAATGTTTGTGCTACCCCGGCCTTCTCAGCGTAACCAATTGATGGAGCAACGGCTATTTTTTCTACCACTTCTACACGTACTCTTGGTCCCCCCGGGGATATCTTTTCAAGTAATTCTTGAGCCTCAAACTTTCTTCCTTTCGAAAAGAGATCTTTTAAATCCGATTTCGATGGCATTTTGGCATAGTCTTCGATAACTCCAGACTCCATTACCCTTCCTTTTTTAAATTCAACTTTTCTAAAGGTCGGTTTATAAGTCCTAAAAAAGTCTTCATCAATTTTCATAACTTTAACATCACCAACATCTGCTACCAATCTATCTGTTAAACGATATACTCTGCCTTCTGGAATTGTTTCTGATTTTCTACCCCTTTCGTAAATTTTTAATTCTGCATACCTAGAATTTTTTGGTATCTTTGCTATTGATAATTCAACATTAATCGGTTTCCCCCCTTTGCCCAACTGATAATTAAAGTTAATAATTCTATCTTCCCCCTTAACCTTTAAAGAACTAGTTACAGTAAAAGATTCTTGTTTAAGGATGAACTCTTTACTAACCTTTGGAAGCTTAACTTTTTTAGGAAGATCCCCCAATGTTCCAACCATAAGATCAAGTTCCTTTGTTGGAGGGTATTGAACAACAGACCGAGTTTTACTCATCCCCTCTACAAACTTTATTGCCTCTAATTTTGTTTTGAAAATCTTTAGATTAAATAAATCATTCGCTAATGTTCCAGCCTCTACTGAACCTATTACTTCTTTTGAAATACCTTCCCCTCCAAAAGCCAGTTCTCTTGTTGGAACTAATTCTTCCCTTTCACCTTTTAGTTTGAAGATATCCTTTTCTTCTTCAAACTTTAGTTTTTTACCTTCTTGAATATCTTTCATTAACTTTTCATATTGTTTTTGAGATAATTTCCTGCCCCCAAATCTAAATTTTTCCCTAGGAACAAATTTCCTAACACCAGTACCAATTTTCCATAAGCCACCACCAACTAAAAATGCTGCGGGGATTAGCCCTTTAGTAACCGCGCCACTCTTGATATCTACTATAACTTGGGGGGTAATCTCTGCATAAAATTCTTCTTTAGTTTTTATATCTTCCAACTCATAACCCTCTTCTAATTCTTCTTTTGCTTTTTTAACCTCTTTCTGGTATTCTTTCCATTGTTTATCTACGATTATCTTAGCTTCCTTTTCTGGATGAGCAAATTCTTCCCTAGCCAAGGCAGTTTCTGATACTAATAAAGCCGGAAGTGCTCCTGGAACTACTGCGGCAACAGGATATGCTCCAAACTCAGTAGCAGTCTCTACAAATTTTCCAACTTGTTCAGGAGTATAAGGAGTCACGACCCCTTCCATTTTAGTTTTAAATTCCTCTCTAGTAATATCCCCTTCCTGTAAATCTTCTATTAATTTTTTATACTCTTCTTCCTTACCGATTACAACTTTTGAGGGTTGAAATTCTGGGGGTAGCTTTGAAACGGTTTTACCATAAATATCTTCCCATCCTTCCCCCGCTGCTCCTGATACCAACTCAATCCCCTTAGCAAAAGATCCTGCTGCTTGCCCAAGAGTTAAATATGTATCATCAACCCCTGGAATCAAAGGGAGAGGAATCTTTTTTTCTAATATAGGAGTTACTTTTTCAAATATTTCAGCACCAACTTCTTTTACTTTTTCAAATCCTTTCTCCCCCCATTCTTGCATCCACTGCCCAGCTCTTCTACCGTACCTTGCACCAACAGGTAAATCTCTAGTTAAAATTCTCTGTGCTTCTTTACGAGTAAATGACACACCCCCTCTCTTTAAACTTTCTGCTGCTAATATTCGTGCTTCATAAGTAGTGTATCCTAAATTCTGATAGATTTGTACTTCCAATTGATAGGGTTTAGTTATCTTTTCAAAAAGTTCTTTTTGTGCTGGTGTCTCATATGTGGGAGCTGCAATGACGTATATTCCCCCTCTCTTTTGTGCTGGTGTCTCTCGTGTTAGTATCTCATCTGTGGGAGGTCTAATGACTTGTATCCCCCCTCTCTCTTGTGTTGGTGTCTTATATGTTGGGGCTGCAATGACTTGTATCCCCCCACTCGGAGCAACAAGTTTTTGAAAATCGCCTGTTGAAAAACTAGGATATAATGGAAGAGGTTTGGCTGGTTCCACATATCGTTCAGGAGGCAACCCATATTGTTCGGGTGAAGGATACCCTTGTATTTCTGCTGCCCTTCTTATATCTCTCTGAACGTCCGGTTGTATTAATATACTTTGGATTTCTCTTTGATACGAGGGGTCAGAAGTAATCATCTCATTAAGTTCATATTGTGTTAACCCTCTTTTAACTGATTCCGGGATTGCCGCACTGTATTTAGAATGTACTTCCCATACATCCGGAGTGTGAAATCCTAGTGGAGTCTTTGTAGAAACTACTGGCGCTCCAACTGAAACTGCTGGCGCCCCAACATATACGGCTGAAGTAACTCCTGGAAGTTTTTGGGCTGCGATAACTTTTTGTAACTCCTTATAAGATTCAAATCCTTGTTTTTGTGCAAATCTTTGTTTAGATTCTTTTATAGCATATTTCCTCCCCACTTTCTTAGTTTCAAACTGTGCTTTCTTTTTAGTTAATCCAGAAAAATGATCTTTAATTAATTCTTGTTGTGAACCTGCTAACGCTGAAGAGTAAACCCTCTTTTGTGCTTCTAGCTCGTCAATCTGTTCAAAATAAGAACCTAAATCCCATCCTCCCTTACTTGCTCTTTTCAATGAAGCTTGAACTTTTTCTAATTGCGATTTAACTCCCGCCAAACTTCCAGAAATAGATTCTTTAGCAGTTTGTAATGCTTTAGCTCTTGCTTGAGGCGTTGCTAAAGTTGGGGCTTTTCTAGCAACCTGTTGCTCAAATGCTTTTTCCTGTTTTGTAATTTGTGCTAATTGCTGTTGACCTGCTTGCCTCTTCCTTTGAGCAAGAGCCTTTCTTTGAGCGAAAGAAGCTAAACCCCTTTGTTTAGTTAATAATTGTGTTTTAGAAATCTTCTCCCTAGCCGCGATAGCGGCTGCTTGCTGTTTAGCACTTTCTATTGCCTGTCTTTGTTGGGCTACTATTTCCTGCTGTGTTGCCATAACTATCTAAACCTCTTTCTTTGTGTGTATCTTGGTAATCTTGTTTTCTTTAATACTGGTTTCTTACCTAGGGCGATAACCGGCGCTGATAACAAGATTGGGGCTTGCATTGGTGATATCTCCCCCTTTTTAGGTTTCTTTGGTCTGCTTGCCATATAAGCTTCATAATCGCTTACACTTTGTAGATACATATCAATATTTGAAATATCTTTAGTTAACTTTGCTTTCTTTCTTTCAATACCTGATTTATATCTTTTCATTTCTTGACGATGCACCCTACTTAAACCAGGTGCTCGAGAGTGCAATTCTCTGGCTGTTGGCTCGGTGAATTTTACTTTTTGTAATTCACTTAGCATTTGTACGGCTTCTTGTCTCTTTTGTTCCATTTTTATTTAACCTCCTTTTTAGATTTAATTAGTTTAAGATCTTTAGGAAGTTTTATAGATAATAAATTTTCTGGTGTCAATCCTAATTTTTTTAATTTTCTAGCTTTTAAATTCAGTGAAAACTGGAAGTTAGCCTTGTTCCTAGTCAAATTTGATAAATCTCCGAGCTTCATTTTAGTTATTACTCGTAATTCTAACGAAACGATGTTATATAAATCTTTGTATTATATTACAAAAATCCAAATTCCTTCTCCAATAAAAATAAAAGGGGATGGGGGGCTTTAACCCCCCATCTTAGAAATAAATTAACTAAAAAGGCCAACCCTTAGTCTTATTCTTCTTATACTCCTCCATTGCTTTTGCAACGGGCACATCATATAAATCCTCCAAATCATTAAACATCAATGCCACATCCTTGAAGTTTTTCAAATTCACCACAATGGTGTGGTTATCTGGTGCATAACCGTCACGCATCTTTTGGGTGATTTTTATTGTCGTCTTTCTTCCACGCCTTTTGATAATCATCAAATCAGCTGTCATCTTATGTTGACATGAAGTATATCAATGCTGCTGCTACGATTAACCCAATTACAATAATTATTTTCTTATCCATTGGTTTCTTTTTCATTCCCCCAGCTATTGCTTGCATTGCTGCTTTAATTAAGAATTCATCAGAATCTGTAGAATCCCCTCTTTTCCTAATTTCATCATAGTCAAGGTTACTTACTGGCCTCCTATCTATCCCTTTAATAATCTGGCAAGTATATTTGCCCATTCTCCAAAAACTTCTAGGATCTACTTGATATGGCCTATTTTGAATAATAATCATATTACTACTATATATTGGATATAGTTTTGGTGGTTCAATTTCTCCTTTTATATTAAGGAACCACACTAAAATTTGATTACGTTTCTTTCTGGAACCCTTAAAAACTCGTTTCCATTTTGCTGGCCACTTAAAATTCCCTTTCTTTTTAAGAACTTTCTTTGTATCTTTTATATATTTCCCAAATTTAATCCTATATAAAACCCGATTTAAGATTTGATCAACACTAAAAGTATGTTCTGGCTTTGCCTTAAAAAGATTTCTATAAACTAAATTTATTTTTTGAGCCTGGCTAAGTTTAGAAACATCTCTAAGATACTCCTTTGCCAAATCTTTTATCTCAGATATCTCCTCTACCTTTGGATCTACTACGTTGGATTTTCTTGTCCTTTTGCTGAAAACATTTTCCATTTGCCTTTACTAGTTTGTGGAAGGGTTTTAATACTTGAAGCAGATTCTCTTGAAGCATATCTCTTTGATGTAATGAACAACTCTGTAAACCATCCTTCTTTACTCATTGAAGAATCAGTTACTATTCCTGCTTGGTTAAGAAAAAAGTTAGCAAATTTTGGATGCCCAAAACTTCTAGCTAATAATGCAATTCTCATATTATCTCTTACGCTTATCCCAAGATCCCCAAGTTCATCTTTATTCAAATTACTTACCTTGGTTGACCTTGGTTTATTCAGAACTGTATCAAACAATTGATAAATTCCACCAAGTGGTTTTGGTTCAGACCCACCTAAATCAAGACCTTCTCCAGGATACTCTGAATCATCTTCCGGAAGTTCCCCTTCCTGAATTTCATCATCGTAATACTCTTCCTCAAAAGTTTCATTTTGATTTCCTTCCATCTCTTTACCCCCTTTCACCTATATTTGAATTTTTTATTCACCATTTTAATTATCTACATCTTCTAACCACTCATACCCGGAGACGAGCACGATAAACGTACCAAAAGCCATAATCACAATAGATATCGCACGTGTATACAAGTCTGCTAAATCACCTAACCCTACGATCATTAAATACACCCCACTAACTACAAAAAGTATTCCAGAGATAAATCCCATCGGATAACTTTTAAGATATAAGGCCAATACAAAAAGGCCTAGTGAACAAAGCAGCAATAAGATAGTAATCATCATATTCGGTTCTCTTCCAGTTGTTGTAATGCTTAACGTGCCTTCTTCATTTCCACTGTAAGTGGTATTATCACAATAAACATTATAATCATAATCTCCCAACAAGTCTGTAGACACAAAAGTGTAGTTATAAATTGTATCATTTTTTGTCATCGGCGAGTTCAATACAATTACATGTAAATCTGGGTCACTTATCGTTATGTTACAGAGATAATCACTTGGGCATGGAAAACCCCTAACAGTACAAGTCTCCACTATATTGATATCTCCATATTGCTTCCCAAAATATGTTGGGTCTATAGCCGATACTAAAGTTAACAAAAACATCCCAAAGATTATTATTATTATTTTTTTCATTTTAAGTAACCACCCTAATTTCATTTCCATCATCTGGTGGATTTATAATATCACAGGTTGTTGGTGTCCAGGCAAAACGGTCTGCAGTAATGTTGGCTGCAACACGAAAATAACCAGTTCCACTTACAACAATAGTATAACCCCCGGCGTAGACATTAGAAGTTATATTACAATAATCGGCACAATTATAATCGTGGTCTCCAGAGACGTATGTACAAGTATCTGATGGAGCAGAAGGAACACCTTCATATTTATACGCTTTACTATCAGTATGGTCAGCAACATAAAAATAACCTCCTGCGATTGCTATCCCTCTTGGTGCAGCATTGTCTGAGTCTAATTCCCATGTTTCTGCAGCAGTCCCATTGTACCAATATTTATGGACAGTTAAATCTGCATTTTCAAGAACCCAAATATAAGTCCCATCATGAACTACCCCTCCTGCAATATAATCTATCGTAAAATTATCTTGATAATCTCCTGCCATATTATATCTATCAATAAAAATATCATTATTTATATTCCAAATTGAAGTTCCGTCAGTAGTTGGTCCTCTCGGATTTCCATTAATTCCTTGTGCTATCGTGCCAAACGAATCAATCGCTACCCCAGCTAATGTGTACCATATAATTTCCTCAGCAACATCTCCTCCATAAAAAAGATGTGTTTCATTATTTCCTATTTCAAAAGAGTATGATTGAGATGAAAAACCAGTTCCAGTATCTGTGAAATTAGGGAAAAAATATTTAGAGGTTACTCCACCTGTATAACTATCTTGTAACCACGCAAAATCTCCAACAATAGTAATTCCAGTAGCACCACCTGCTACATCAAAAGACTCTATAAAATCTCCCTCTGCGTCTATCCATTGAAATGTTGTTGATTTTTCCTGACCAGGATTAAAGTGTCCTGCGTTAATTAAGAGAACCGTATAGAAACTTTCTTGATTCCCATCCCCATACATCTTAACGGCATAATCTAAATTTGGATCCCAATCTAATCTTAGAAACTCTGTCCAGTCTTGAAATCTAAGATGAGAATCATATTCAATTACTTCTCCGTTATCAATCTCTTCACCTGTTGTTTCATTTATTGTGAAATTAGTATAAACATGGCTCATGTTTTTGAATATTAAATCATAATGTCCACTTAAATTATATCGAGTGTTATTTATTTCAATAGAATCACCATAAGGTTGAGTCTTCCCATCTGAATCTGGAATATCTAAATCTGTAATCTTCCAAGTAAAGCCTAAATCAAAAGGGATATTTCTTCCAATATTTTTTGCATAAATAGTTATTGATAAATTCTTATCATCTAATCCTAAATGATATTTAACACCTAATCGTAAATCATACTTTCCATAACTTATATCTTTCCAAAGTGTCGCATTGACATAAGTTAGATTATCTGTTTCTATATTTCTATTAAAATTGTTTAGTTCATCTGCACACTTTATTTTATTCCATTCTCCCCCATCATAATAACCTATGCAAAAAATATTTTTAGACCAATAATCTTGGAAATGATTGGTAAATTGTATTCCAGAACTCTTATTAAAGAAATAGTCGTCCTGGGTATTCCACGCATGAACCACCTTTCCATCATCAAGGAGTTCATAACCAATTAATCTATTATCTTCTGGGTCAAATGAAGCACCCTGTGCCATAACAAAAAAGGTAATTGTCCCCAGAATTAAAATTAAAGAAGCCAAGGATAACGGCAAAATTTTAGCTTGTGAATTTTTATTTTTCATTTTATATTACTCAGGTCATAATCATATGTGTACCATTAAACCAAATTACTCCACTTCCTATCGTAAGATTATTATTCCCAATATCCACATTTTTATCTGCACCAGTATAAGGAACCATTGTGTTTTCTATAGTTGCATTATTATTCGATATTTCAGTATCTACTTCTGTGCTAGTGTAATAACTTGAAAAGTTAGCCACCCAGGTGTCTGAAGACCAAGTAGTATTATAGGCTGTATAGTTTGCTTCCCAATAAGGATCAACTTCTACAGATAGTCCTCCTGGATTAGTTGAATTAACATAAAGGATATAATTGTTTACACTAGCATTTATCTCACCTGTATAGTTTATAATATAATTATTTACACTATCATTGTTATCAGATATTTCAGTGTCTACTTCTGTACTAGTGTAATAGCTTGAGAAGTTAGCCACCCATGTATCTGAAGACCAAGTAGTATTATAAGCGGTATAGTTTGCTTCCCAATAAGGATCTACTTCTACAGATAGTCCTCCTGGATTAGTTGAATTAACATAAAGTATGTAGTTGTTTACTGTTGCATTGTTTTCAGCGATATAATTATTTATTGTATCATTATCTGGCATCACACTTAAACAATTACCTCCTTCTATGCAGACATCAACTGTTGAATTAATTGTATCATTCGCTAGAATATTGCCATCAACATGAAGTTCTCTTTGAGGGATTGCTGTATTTACTCCAACTCTTTCATCCACTAAATCAATTTCAAGTATAACATTAGAATTAGAATTATCACTAAACATAAAATCTGTAATGTCTGCAGATGGGTTAAAAGCAAATGGAACTTCTCCAGCTTCTCCAAATCCATAAGAATTTGTCAAATCTAAAACGAACTCAAAATAATAACTGAGCAATGCAGTAGAATTAGTAAAATAAATTGCAGGATAAGTGGGGGATATTAATTTCATTAATCCTGCCCCAGAATTATCACTAAATATTATTTGTCCTGTTTCTCCTCCCTGAGTATTTGTAAAATTTACCTCTCCGACAACATTTAAAGTATTTTGAGGGGTTATTGTATTTACCCCAACCCTATCATTGTTAGAATCAACGAAAAAAGTATCAGTATCCACAGTCAAATTTTTCGTAATAGTGACTTTACTAGTATCAAGTATTATATCCCCAAGTGAATGAGTCGAAAAATACAAGTTTTTTCCAGTGTTTTGATTGTCAATCAAAAAATCCCCTGCAAATACACCACTAGTCCAAGTTTCATCTGAATTTGTAGAAACAATGTAAGTACCAGTTGGAGAACCAGATGGATTCAAAAATGTCATGTAAGAATAATCTGCTGTTTCGCTAGTGATAATATTTATAAGATTCCCCAATGTTTGAGAAATAATATTCCCCGTAAAATTTCCATCACCAACAACACTTAAAGTACTTTGGGGAGTAATAGTTCCAATCCCAACCCTATCATTATTTGAATCAACAAAAAACACAGGACTATCAACTGAAAAGTTGTTTGCCCCCAAGACCAAATTTTGTGAAGCGCCTGTATAAGGCACAAAACCACTACCACCGCTATTAGTTGAGTTAACATAAAGAATGTAGTTATTTACTGAATCATTATTATTTGATATTTCAGTATCTACTTCTGTAGAAGTGTAATAGCTTGAAAAGTTAGCAACCCATGTGTCTGAAGACCAAGTATCATTATATGCTGTATAGTTTGCTTCCCAATAAGGATCTAATTCTGCAGAGATACCACCTGGATTAGTTGAATTAACATATAAAATATAATTGTTTACAGAATTATTAATTTCACCAGTATAATTTACAA
>SDBV01012944.1_pt1 | contig 10656 bp, 11 predicted proteins | sample 2277081 | NCBI WGS metagenome assembly SDBV01 (sample SAMN10402039, study PRJNA504765) | marine sediment metagenome | isolation source: marine sediment core GS10_PC15, 223 cmbsf | place: Arctic Ocean: Southern Knipovich Ridge | collected 2010
TCTTGTTATATTTTTTGTAAGCTTTTGTTGCAAAATCCATTGCAATTTCAGATTCTGTTTTCAATAGCAAGGTGGGAACATCTTTTGCTATAACAGTTTTCTTTTTTTTAGATTTCTTTGTAGGTTTAGTTTTCTTCTTCACCATCTTTTATATTTATGTTAAGTTTGAAGAGTTTTTAAATGTTAATTTTTATTCCATTGGTTTTCCACTCATTCTGCTTCCTTGTGCTCCTCCACGCTGTCCTCCAAGTTCTGTTGGTAATTGAGAAAAACCTCCTCCGAAAGTTTCATAATTTATTTGAGGAAGCCATTGTCCTTCAAGTCCACCCATATACCCTTGTTGTAATCCTTGTGATTGATTCCAGTATGGAGCCATGTCCATTGAATAAATTGGTGAACCAAGTGCTTCCATTGTTTCTTTAACTGGGGGAGTTTTGAAATGTTGCCACCAGTTGCCTGCTTCAATAATCTTTGTTGCATCAAAACCTTCTTTTCCCAATTTATCAAAAATTTCTTTTATGGGGACATTTCCCATGCCCATTGGAAGTTCAGTATGTTCAAATCCAAAATTGTCAGAGAGATGAACATGTTTCACTAAAGGGGCTACTGCTTCTGTTTCTTTTACAATGTCTTTAGATTCATAACCATACTTTCTTAACATATTAATATGTCCTACATCCCATGTTACACCTAAAACTTTTTCTGCAGCTTGTTGTGCTTCATTTTTAGATAAACCTTTTTCTATCGCTTTTTCAACAAATTTTTCTCTTGATTTTTCAACAAGGTCCTTTAATTCTTTACCTGTTGCAAACGCTGCGCCAGCAGGAGGGTTTTCAATACTGATTATTGGTGATTTATCTTTGAATTTTTTGTAAGAATCAAATGCCACATTTGCAAATGTTTGAATTGTTTTTTCTTTTGCGAAATCATTTAATGGCTTGAAAATTTGAGGGGAAACAGAATCAAGTACTTCAACTCCTTCTTCAAGAATTTCTGTTCTTAATCTAGCACTTTCAAAAATATCGTGATCTTTTTCTGCTTTTTTTATTTGCTCTACTTTTGGTTTTATATTTTCTGCAAAATTATTTAATGAATTTTTTTCTGCTTCATTGGTGCATTGTTTAATAGCTGTTTCAAAAAGAACGGTTAAATTTCTATATGAATCATTTAAGAATCTTGTTCCTGTTTTAAAGTGGGATTCTGCTTGTTTTTCTTCATTTGTTAATTCTTTTCCTGCTTTTCTTTCTGCTTGTGCAGTCTTTGCTAAAATTTTAGAATCTCTCATGGCTCTTTCTCCTTGGTCTGCATAATAATCTAAATTCCTTATGCTCTCTTTCCACTGGTTTTGATTTATTGCATTTAATTCTGTTTTAATATTTGGTTTTTCATCTTGGCCAGGGAATTTTCTTTCTTTTAAAGGAATTCTTGAGATAGAACCTGTTTCTTCATTTATTGCAAGAGTTTCTTCAATTTCTTTTCCTTTTTCTTTTATTTCTCCTGGAAGCATTGCAGAAGAATGGAAAGTTACTGGTATGTTCCCATCTGGATTTATCTCATGGCTTCTTTCAACTGCTGAAAACATTTGTCTTTCTGCTGCTGTTCTATTTGCCTCTGTAAATCCGTCTTTTGTCAATCCAGATGCTTCTACAATTGGAGCGTGAACTGAGATATCTACACCTGTTAATTTGCTTAATCTATTTACTTCTTTTAATTGTTGTTTTGGAATTGATTCAAAAATCTCTCCTGGAGCTCCCCCAAGACTAACCCCAGATATTTCTATGTGCTTTACACCTGTTGAAAGTTTTGATGAAACTTCTTGTAAAACATTTGCAGATCTTGGGTCTGTTGTTAGTCCGAGACTTCCGGCATTAATTCTATATCCTGTGAATACGTCGCCATAACTTGGTTTAAGAGATGAATATCCTCCTTGATAAATATCACTAACACTATACTCTCCTTTTCCCATTTTTTATAAAATTAAACATTATTTATTAATTTATCTAAAATCTAACTTCTCTATATTTTTCTTCTTGTGTTTCAAATGGTTCTTTTCTTTTTTGTTCAATTATGTTTGTTTCAATTCTACTTGTGTCTTCTGTTTCTTGCATACCAATTTCTTTTGGAGATGTTAAAATTTCTTCCCTGAATCTTTCTGATCCTATTGGTCTTAATATTGGGGGTCTAAATTCACTTTCATACTTTCTTTCATCTAAATTATCTGTGTCAATTGCTCCGGTATATTTTGGTTGATTTTGTGCGTTATTTCCTGTAGTATAATCAATTCCTGTTTCTTTTGTTGGGGAGAAGGAGGTCATGGCAATACTTGTTTCCAAGGGTTCTTGTACTGTTTCTACTTTTGTGAGAACTGGTGCCGAAGTTTGGGTAGGTTGTAAAAAATCATGGAATTCGCTGTTTTCTATAACTTCTTCTGTTTCTTCGATATCTTTTTCTAAATCAGATTCTTCAATTTTCTTTTTTTCTTTTTTAATTTCTTTTATTTCTCTTTTTATCTCTCTTATCTTTCTCTTTTTAGAACCCTTCTCTTTTTTAACTTTAGTCATTATTAAGTATAACTTGGCATACCATGAGCTTTTTTGTATATATCAAAAATATCGAAAGAGGTTTCTGTAGCCTCTTGTGCTGCAAAAGGTCTTATACTCTCTGATTCAACAAAATCATCTGGTTTAACTATAACTAGTTTTTTCTTTTCTTGTTTTTTTGCTTCTTTTTTATCATATTTTCCTATTAAAGCAAAGAAAGGATTTGATTCATCTTTTGATTTTATTTTTTTCTCTTCTCCGTCTTTTTCTTCTAAAAAGAAATTAATTTCTTCTTGTAATTGATCTAAGCTTTCTGTAGTTGTTCCTTCAATTAATGTTAAAACATCATTTACATCTGATTTCGCAAGTTCTTCTTCGAATTTTTCTAATTCATCTTCATTGAGTGCATAAGCTCTGAAAGTTACTTTGGCTTTACCTCCAAAGGTATAATGTGGTTGTTGGCTTACTCTTTGTGGAATTCCTCGAAAATTAAAATCTACCAGAACACAATTGTAATAGTTTCTTCTTGGTTTTAATCTTTCGAGTTCTTTTGGTAAATCTCCATCCATAGCTGCTTGTTTTACATTGATTTTTCTTTTGCCGAGTAAAGTTAATTCAAGTAAAATTGTATTAAATGTTTTTACTAATGCTGGTTCTCTTCCTCCTTCTTTTGACTCCAATTGTTGTGCTGCTATTAAATAAGGTTTTGCCCATCTCGAATAAAGTTTTAAACTATTCACTTGACTTTTCAAATAATTTTTTTCAAGTTCATATCGCTTACTTAATTCTTTTTCTGATTGTTCAACCCAAGAATTAAACTCTAAAATTCTTGGTTTCAAAATTCTTTTTACTCTATCATTTAAATCAATTTTATCAACATCTTTTGCATTTTTTGCAATCAAGAAGGCATCAATTAATGTTTGAAATCCTGCTTGGCCTAAAGCCATTGCTTTGATGCTTGAATTTCCTTTTGAAATGTCTACTTTATCCATCCAAATTTGTTTTAATGCTAAAATAGAAGAATCTTTTTCATCTTCATTCTTAGATTTAAGTCCTTTATAATGTTCTAATCTTATTCTGAATTCTTTTAAGTCATAAATAATATTTAGAACACTTCGCAAAACAGTATTTACATCTCCTAAAATTTTTGTTGCTTGTTGTTGCATAATTGTTGCTCTTTGTCCAAGTTCTGCAAAATGTCCTGAGCCAGGAGTTGAGGTAAAATTGTCAATAAGTTTTTCTGGAGCTAACCCAAAACTATCCATTAAATCAAGTATGTAAAAATAAACTGGCTCTAAAGTTTCAGAATTTGAATCATAAACTAGTGTATTAGATGCTTCTGGGACAGAACTAATAGTGCCTTTTTCTTTTTTTGCCGCCCTTTTTTTATAATACGGGCTTATTTCTTCTATTATTTCTGCTATAGTTTTTATTTCTGCCACAGAATTTTAAAGATAGGATGTTTAAAAAATGTTTCTAATACAACTAAATTTAAAAATGGTTCATGCTTTTATTGGTTATGGGTTTATTTGGTTTGAAAAAAAGGGATAGGGTGCTTGATTTAACTGAAAAATATAAAAAGCAATTAGATGAAGCGACTAAATCAAAATCAAATTTGGAGACTTCTCCCCAGCAAATTGAATCTTCTTCTCAAGGATTTAATTTTTTAGGAGGGATGGCCTCTGCTGCTAAAACTCCAGAAGATGTACAAGAAACCGATCTTGGTATTAATGAAGCAGATGAAAGAAAAAAGAGATTGGCAAAAAGATTGATAGATATGACTAATAAAATTGAGGATTTGTCAAATCAGATTTACCATTTACAGCAGAGAATTGAAGTTTTAGAGAGAAAATCAGGGATGAGAATTGAATAATTATTCTAACTCTTCTAGAGGGGAAGATTTGTTTTTTCTTCCGACTTTTTCTATAAGAACCCTATCTGATTCTATCCCTCCAGCATCATCATAAAAATCTTGTATTAATATTAATCTTTTTGGCGATTCTTTGTTTAATTTAATGGTTATGCAATGTCTAGAATCTTGCATACGTTCATACCATATTTCTGAAAATTTTCCCATCTTCTTCCATTCCTTTGATTTTTTTAAAGGCAAAGATCCCCACATCTTTTTTTCACATTGAACTATTCCTTCTACTTGTTTATAATGATATGCTCCAGTAAGAAGCATTGTTAATCGCCTAAAAAAAGGAGGTCTTTCTTCAATGCTATCAAAATATTTTTTAGGAACTAATTTAAGATAATAGTCTATATTATTTATTCTAAAAGTTCTTTCAGTTATTTCTAACTTGTCTATACTTTTCATAATGTATAATTTGTTAGTTCATTTAAAAGAATTATTGTTCTAACACATAACTTTTATTAATGCTTTTTACCTTGAGGATTATATGAAAGAGTTGGGAAAAAAAGCTCGTGCGTATGCTTTGAAGAATGCGATAGCTTATAATGGAAAAGCAAATCAAGGCGCTGTGATTTCTGCATTATTTAATGAAGGATTGAAGAAGAACGAAGTTGGGAAATATGCGAAAGAAATTTCTAAAGTAATTAGAGAGGTCAATAAATTATTATTAGCTGACCAAAAAAAAGAATTTGAGGAAGCTAAGAAAATTGTTAGTGAGAGAAAAGTTAGGGAAGGTTTGCCTGATTTGCCTGGTGCAAAAAAAGGAAAAGTTATAATGAGGTTTGCTCCGAGTGCTTCTGGCCCATTGCATGTAGGACACGCTGCGACAGCTTGTATCTCATTTTTATTTGTTAAAAAATATGGAGGAAAGTTTTATGTGAGAATTGAAGATACAAATCCAGAAAATATTTACAAGCCTGCATATAAAATGATTGCTAATGAAAGCAAATGGCTTTTTGATAATAAAGCTAAAATTGTAATCCAATCAGAGAGAATGGATTTATATTATAAATATGCTGAGAAATTGATTAAAAAAGGAAATGCTTATGTTTGTATTTGTTCTGGAGATGAATTTAGAGAATTTGTTTCTGAAAAAAAGAATTGTCCATGTAGAAAATTAAATGCTATGGAAAACTTTGGGAGGTGGGAAAAGATGTTAAGTGTAAAGGGATTTCAAGAAGGAGAAGCTGTTTTGAGATTTAAGTCTAACATGAAACATAAGAATCCTGCGATGCGGGATTTTCCTTTAGCAAGAATAAATCTTGCAGAACATCCAAAACAAAAAAATAAATATCGAGTTTGGCCGTTGATGAATCTGGCGGTTGCAGTAGATGATATTGAAATGAAAATGACTCATATTATTAGAGCGAAAGACCATAGAGATAATGCAGAAAGACAGAAGATGATTTACAAAGCTTTAGGAGTTGAGAAAAAATTTCCTTGGACATCTTTTTTAGGGAGAATTAAATTTAAGTATATGGATTTGTCGACGAGTAAAATGCGGCAAGAGATTAGTGCAGGTGAGTATAAAGGATGGGATGATAAAAGATTGCCAACAATTGCGTCATTAAAAAAACAAGGATATAAACCAGAAGTATTTTGGAAATTTGCAGAGAGAGTTGGATTATCCGAGAATGATAAGGTTATGGATAAAGAGGAATATTTTAGATTGTTAGATAGTTTCAAGTAAAGAAACATTTTTAAATAAGATTTGATTTAGAGGAGTAGTTAAATATGAAAAGAGGTTATATGATACAAAACAAAAAAGGATTGTCTGCAATTATAACTACATTGTTAGTTGTTGTTTTAGTTTTAGTTGCAGTAGGTATTGTTTGGGGCGTTGTAAGTGGATTACTTAAAAGTGGAGCTGAAGATATTGAGCTTAGTGCTAAATGTTTGAGTATTGAAGTTACTGCTGTTTCTGCTGATTGTTCGGCACCTGCAGCATGTAGTGTTGTAGTCGAAAGAACTGGTTCAAGCACAGATGAAATAGCTGGAATAAAAGTAGTGATTAAAGATTCTAGTACAGGCGCAGGTACTGCTGTTGAAGATGTAGTGGGAAATATTGAAACACTGGAAACAGAAACAATTATTATTGATGCAAGTGCTTTAACAACACAAGATTCAGTAGAAGTTACAGCGTACTTTACAGATACATCTGGCGATGAACAACTTTGTTCACAAAAAAGTTCATTTACTTTTTAATTTTTTTAATGACGTATACTTCGTCATTTTTTCTTACTTGGGGTAATTGTATTCCTATTTCATCACCTTTTTTAGCTTTTTGAATTGATTTCTTTTTTATTTCAATATGTGTAATTTTTTCTTTTTTTATTCCAGTTGTGTTGCCTACAATAATAATTTCATCGCCAACTTTTAATTCTGAAACAAGTTTAATTGTTGCTACTTTAATTTTTGAGAAATAATGCATTACTTTTCCGACAAAATGTTTTTTTTCTGTTGCTTCGCTATTTTCAGTATTTGTGAAATCATCTGATGTTGGAGTTCTTAGATAAAAACCTGATGAGAATTTTCTGTTATAAACTTTTTTTAATTCTTCAATTCCTTGTTTTATTTCTTGAGCTGAAAGTTTTTTGCCTAAAGCTTTTTTGTAAACTCTAACAACTGTGTCAACATAACGAGCATCTCTACTTCTTCCTTCTATTTTGAAACTTTTAATCCCTGCTTTTTTCATTTTTTCTATAAATGGAAGTGCACACAAATCTTTTGCTGAAAGAATTCGTTTATTATCTATTTTAAGTTGATTTTCTTCTTCATCTGTAATAGTGTATGATCTTCTACAAGGTTGCATGCATGCTCCTCTATTTGCAGATTTGTTGAATAAGAATTGTGATGTGAAGCATCTTCCTGAGACTGCTACACACATTGCTCCGTGAGCAAAGCATTCAATGTCAATTATTTTTGAAATCTTTTTTATTTGTTTTAAGTTTAATTCTCTTGCTAAAATTACTCTTTTTGCTCCAAGTTTTTTGTAGAATTTTGCTGATTCAACATTTGAAACAGATGCTTGAGTTGAAATGAAGAAAGGAATCTCATATTTTCTGCACAAATTAACAACTGCTAAATCCCAGCAGATAATTGCATCTACTTTTCCTTTTACTTTTTTTATTACTTTTTCTAATTTTTTTATTTCTTCATTATAGATTATTGTATTGAGAGTGAGGTATCTTTGGATGTTTTTTGGCTTGCAGATTTTTTCTATCTTATCCAAGTCTTTTATTGTAAAATTCTTTGCTGATGCTCGCATTGAAAATTCTTTTAATCCAAAATAAACTGCAGTTGCACCAGCATTTATCGCTGCTACTAACATTGGAAAATCCCCTGCAGGTGCGAGTAATTCGTATTTATTTTTCATTTTAATTTTTCATCAAATAATTTGACCGCAGAATTAATCATATTTTCTGCTGAATTTCCCCAAGGACAATATTCTAAAAATTTTTCTGGAGTGATGAATTTTCTTTTTGGAATTTTACCTTTATCTGGATCTGGTGTTTGCGGAAGAACCTTTTTTATTTTTGCGATGAATCTTAATTGATGTTTCTCAATTTTATCACCATCCAAAAATTTAGAAATTTGATATCCTAAAGGAAGAATTTTTCCTAATTCTAAGTCTGCTTCTTCTAATACTTCCCTAATTAATGTTTGTTTATGAGTTTCACCTTTTTCCGGAGTTCCTCCCGGTAAACACCAATGCCCAGAAGTATTGATAATTACTATTTTGCCTTCATTGTCAAAACAAATTCCATAAGATTGCGTTACGTTTGTTAATTTATTAAAATTAATTTTTTCTATCCATGTAAATGAGACTTTTCTCCCTTTCCAATTTGTTATATCTTTCGTCATACAGGTACCTTAGGGGTTATCTTTAAAAAGTCTTTCTTATTGACTTTTTTATGATAGCTAATAAAATCTGGGGTTACCCCCATCACTATTAGAAAAGATTTTAATAGCTTGACTTCTAAAGTAAATTATGGTGATTGTAGTACATTGGTAGTACGTGTGGTTGTGGTCCGCAAGAAGAGAGTTCGATCCTCTCCTTTCACCCTTTTGGAGAAAAGAGAATGAAAAAGAGAATTTTATGTATATGTGCTATGGGGTCAAATAGAAGTAAATATCTTGCTTCTTATTTAAGGAATAAGGGATATAAAACAAGATTTGGAGGAATTGGAGGAAGGCTTGGAGGAAATCCAGATAATCCTTTTACTCAAGAAGATATAAATTGGGCAGACATTATTATTGTTGTTAGAAAAAGACATGCTTCTTTGTTAAAGAAAAAATATAAAATAAGAAATAAAAAAATAATTGTTTTAGATGTAACTGACTCAAGAAAGATTATTGGTGAGAAATATCCTAAGTTTAATAATTTAGATTATGATACTTTTCAAAAAAGGTGGACAAGACCTCAATTAAGAAAAGCAATTAAATTATATTTGCCTTTATCTATAAAATGAAAACTAATTTGGTCAAAGGGTTCAATGATTATACTGGAGAAAATGCTTTGAAAAGAGCTGAAATAAAAAAAATTCTAGTTGAGACTTTTGAGAAATATGGGTTTGAGCCAGTTGAGACTCCTGTGATTGAATATGAAGAATTCATGAAAGGACAAAATACAAATGATGAAGCTGTTTCAGATATTTTTAAGTTACAGGATAAAGGTAAAAGAAATCTTGCTTTGAGGTATGAATTCACATTTCAATTGAAAAGAATCGTGAAGAATAAGAAACTTCCATATAGAATATATCAAATTGGACCTGTATTTAGGGATGAGCCTGTTTCAGCAAACAGATTCAGGCAGTTTGTTCAAAGTGATATTGATGTTGTTGGTTCAACAATTAAGGATGAAGCTGAAATTTTAGCTCTAGTGAAAGAAGTTTTGGATAAATTAGGAATAGATTTTGTTATTTATGTGAATAACAGGAAATTATTAAATGAGATTTTGGATAAAGAAAAAATAAAAAACAAAGAGCAAGTAATGAGGGAAATTGATAAACTTGATAAATTGCCTGAAAAACAAATTAAAGCAAATCTAAAAAAACTAAAAGCAGAAAAGATTCTTTCTATTTTGAAAAAGCCTAAGGATTTTTTTAAGAAATATAATTCATTCAAGGAGATTCAAGAACTCGAGAAATATTGTAAATTTTACAAAGTTAAAGTTATTTTTCAACCAACTTTATCAAGAGGTTTAAGTTATTACAATGGAAGTGTTTTTGAGATTAAAACTTCTAAGATGAAAGAAAGTATTTGTGCTGGAGGAGCTTATCAAATTAATAATTTACAGGCAACAGGAATTTCTTTTGGTTTAGAGAGAATTGAAAAGCTGGCTGATGTTGTTTTAAGAAAAGAAGATACTATGGTTGTGAGTCTTAATCAAGACAGAGAAGCAATAAAACTCGCACAAAAACTCAGAAAGCAGGGAAGAAATTGTATGATTTATTATGGCAAGCCATCAAAAGCTTTAGAATGTGCAAATTCCAAGAAAATAAAAGAAGTTATTTTTGTGGGTAAAGAGGAAGTTACAAGTGGAAAGTTTAAGGTTAAGAATATGGGAAGTGGTGGGGAGAGGCTTGTAGGAATTTAAGAAGAATTTGGTCATGCAGAGGAATGGATAGAAATTGTTAAAAGGATTAATTTACTTTGAATTAGATGGAGAATTCAAAATATAAAAAATATACCAATCGAGTGGAAGAATTAATCAAAGAATTTAATGATGAAATTTTTTCAAAGAGGGAAGCTTCTGAACTCTATTTAGGGGGATTGAGATATGATTACCCCGAAGAAATTTATGATAAATTATCTGCTTGGCTAATGAAGGTTGAGAATATTTTGATTCTTATTTTTTCTGAAGGAAGTATCCAAATTAAAAGATTTAGAAATTTAAGAGATGATATTAAATCTACCCTTTTATATCAAAGACTTAATAATATCAAAGGACTTCTTGAAGCATGTCTGAGTGATTTAAATGGAGGGTTTTTGCAAGGACAAGAATTTATTATAGCTAATGAAATTTTTGATTCTGTTTTAGAAGAAGCAGATTTCTTTATAAAACAAAAAAATAAAGATATCGCAGCAATTTTACTGAGAATTGTTCTAGAAGATTTTATAAAAAGAATCAGTAAAAGAGAAGGTATAATTATAGAAGGTAAAAAGATTTCTGTTATAAATGATGAATTAAAAGGGATG
>SDBV01012945.1_pt1 | contig 10656 bp, 16 predicted proteins | sample 2277081 | NCBI WGS metagenome assembly SDBV01 (sample SAMN10402039, study PRJNA504765) | marine sediment metagenome | isolation source: marine sediment core GS10_PC15, 223 cmbsf | place: Arctic Ocean: Southern Knipovich Ridge | collected 2010
TTCTCCTTTTAAAAGAGTTTTTTTTGATTTTTATAAAATGTATAGTGTGATAATTATTAAATCTTCATTTTTGAAAGATTGAATACTCCTAAATCTCCTTAGAAATATAATTGATGGAATTACAGAAAAAGAGTATAAACCATTTAAAATTAGTCCGATTAAATCAGGGAAAAAAGAAAAAATTGACCACATATCGTTAAATGGAATTGATCCTCCTTTAAATATAAAAATTTGGCCTGTGGATATAAATTTAGAAGGTGAAAATGGTCAAATATATATTATATATATCCCCCCAAAAAATACCCATTTCTGCATTTTGCACAAAAAAATGCCATCTTTTATAGCTACAGAGAGAAAAAGTTATGAAGAAGTAATAACTTATAAACTCAAGAATTTACAATATTTTTTAATAACAATTTTTTTGTTGTCGCTGTTGTTATTCTCTATATAATTTATTAAAATTATAACTTAATATTATTTTCTACCATTCCAAGAGATTTTCTTGCTCGATTTTGCCATTATTAGTAAGATATATCGCAAAAGCTTTGAGTTCTTTAACATATGTTTCAAAATAAGATTTAATTTAACTTATCTGACTTTCAGGAAACTTTCTAAAAGAGATGGTCATATTAGGCGGAATTTTGGAATTTTGGATTCTTATTGTATGATCACTCCTGATGGTAGATTTTTTCAAGATACCAATCATCAGCATTACTATAGCCAACCAATTTTGGATGTTGGAATAATTAAAGCATTCCAGCAAATTATTAATCTAAAAAATAAATATCGCGAAAGAGATGCGGAATATTTCAAATTCTTTCTAAATTCTCAAATATCTTCTACACTAAAAGATTCATTTAAAAGCTGAAAAATTCTTTTCAGTATCTATTGATGAACTCATTGGTTCATTTTTTCCTTTTCATACAATTTCTTAATTGATGATAGCATCTAAAAACCATTTAGGAAAACCTTTTGTTCTTATATTTTTGAAACTTCCATCAATTATATATAATTTTGCATAATCTTTTTTACTTCTAACAGCTCTTCCATATATCTGAACCATATCTGTAATAGCTTCATTAAAATACCAATTCCATTCTTTTTGTTTATTTAATAGATAATTAACTCTCGGATCTTTAACATTAGGATAAGGTATCTTTAATATTATCTGGAATCTGCATAGATCATCTTTCAGATCTACGCCATCTTTTATTGAAGGTGAAATAAGAATCTGTTTATTTGAGTCAATCCATGCTTCTAATATATCACCTTCGATATTTTTTTTATCATGGAGAAATGTATTAAATCCTTTTAGATCATTATGAAGTTTTGTTGCTCTTTGATAACTCTGAGTATGAATAACGCCTTTTTCTTCCTTATGACATCCAATTATCTGCTTAATATTCTGTACATTTCCTTTCCAATTACGATTCTCATAATCTTTTGTCATTTTTCCTCCCATATAAGAAGTAATTATCTGACGATTTTGAAGAGGAAAACGCATAGGAATGGAATGAAAATAATATTTTTTGTCCTCTAATCCTATTCTTTTTAACCATGATTTAATATTTTTTCTAAATGGAATTGTTGCACTACTTAAAATAATTTTATTTGCTTGAGACCATACATTTCTCTGTAAAAACCTATCAACCAGAATTGGTTTAAACCGTCTTCTTTTAAAACCAGATGTATCAACAACCCATTTTCTCCCTTCATCTAATTCATTAAGCATATAAGAAATCCTCTTTGTTAAATTATCTAATTTATCCCGTTCTCTTTCATTTTTACAGAAAAGTCTCCAGTTTTTCGAAATAATAAAAAATTTTTCTCTAAAGAAAGGTACGTAATCTTCAACTCTATTACTTGTTGGAAGTTCCTTCTCTATTTCTTTCCACATCTGATATTTCGAATCTGTGATCTCTACTAAATCTACTCCAGATAAATTAGGTAATATTTTTGGAGATAAAGTAAATCCCGCAAACATTCCAGCAACTTGGGATTCTAATGAATGACATTCGTCAACAATTAATAAATTACGCGGAGGAAATCCTTGAATATAAGAATTTGCTATTAACATCGAAAAAGTAAGGATTGCAATATCTGCTTCTAATGCTTGTTCTTTTTGTCGCCAATAAGTACAATTCTCTTCATTTGGACAATATCTTGTAATATTTTTCCCATTTTCATCTGTATCCTTCAAACCATCTCGAATCGGACATACATCACATTCCTCGTTTGTTTCCCTGCAAATATAATTCCTCCTTCCTAATAGGGCAATAGTATCCCCTATTCCTCCATCAATCGCTAACTTATCTGGACAAAAATCTTTTGATATTTGATTTACAAGTTTAACTTGAGGAGTTGTATAAAAAGCAGGTTTAAAATATCTTGCAAGAGCAATATTTACAGGTGATTTACCAAATCCCGTAGGAGCATCAAGAATTATTAAATCTTTATCACTTTCTAACAAATCAACAATATCATATAACGTCTCTTTTTGATCTTTCCTAAATTTTTCAAAAGGAAAACAATCTTCAATATTCTTGTTATTAACTTCTATCGCACTCCCTCCCGTATTATTCTTAAATTATTTAACTCCTCTTTTTTTCCATACATTATATTCATACTCTCATTTATTTTAGTCTTTATGTTGAATTTAATCGAAAATATTTAAGTTTATAGAACTTTTCTCCATTTGGTCCTCGATTATATTCTAACAACCCCCTATCTGCTAAAAAATTTAACCTTTTTCTTACTTTTTGGTCATAAGTAGATATTGTCTTATCCCATTCTGGTACATTTAATTCACTTAAAAACATTTTTAGTGACATTGGTTTATTCTCTTTATAAAATAATAAATAATAGATATGTCTTTTGTTAATATTCTCTACTATTTGGGAAAATAAAGGTATACTACTGTCATGTAGTCAATACCGAATGTTTTCATCGCTCGATAGATTACTAGAAAACCTAACAGACAAAAAAAGACACTTAAAACAAATCCCAAAAAATAAAAATATGAACCCAAGACAGGAATAAAAGAAGTCAAAGGAGTAGTATAAATCGAAAAAGGGATTTGAGACCAAAAATTCGGTTTCACGCGATAAAAAGGAATGTAGGAGTGTAGTTAGATGCTAAAAAGAACGGCAATTCCACAAACTCCTACTAAAAAGATCTTTTGATATGATAATTGACCATATTTCTTCTTTAATCGATCACGACGATACCACATTTGAAAAATTAAGTTCAATGCCATGAAAGCCATTAAAAAGACCCCTAGAACTGGTAGCCAAGGTCTTAAATACCCCCACAACCCTGTTGATGGTATTAAAATAGGTAATAGATCGAAAAAGAGTTGTATTGATAAACTTAGTAAGAAAGTTATTATCATTTCTGCTCTATTTTTATAGCATTCTAAGGAACAAAAGGGAGAATATCTTTTATGTTCTATTTTGCATATTACACATTTTCTTATTTTTATTGTTTTTATGATATTAGAATTATTTTTAATGTTTTTATACCGATCTTTATCACGACAAGATTTAGAACAAAAATCAGAAAAAATTGTTAATCTTCCTTTTTTATTATGTTCCATTCCACATTCAATACATATTGATATTTTATACCACCTCCAAAATAAAAGTAACTATTTCAATTGGGTTATTACTCATTCTTTTAATTCCTCTTTTATTTTTATATTCAGTTTTTTATTTTATCTCTTATTCGAATCGAACTAAGACTAATACAAAAAAAAAAAAATTATTTAAAATGACATTTTAATCCAGCCTTTTTCTAACATTTTATTAAGTAATTCTTTAAGCTCTTCTTCAGTTATGACTAACGCATATCTGCTATACATCCATTTTGGTTCATCATCATCCAAATTTATCCAATAATAACAAAATCTAATAGTTTCCTTTCTATCTTCCAATCTGATTTTTTGCACCATATTTCTGTAAATAACACCTGTCGTATTCTTGTCTATATCTTGGCTATCCACATAAACCTCATCAATTAATTTTCCAGAAACTTCTTTTCCATCTGGATATTTAAATGTAGGCTGTTTTCTCTCTTTAAACGGCTTTAAATTTTTATATCTACTCACTCTTATCACCTCCTTTTATTTCCTCAATTTCTTTTTTTAATATTAAATGGAAATTTAATTCCATTCTTTTTACTCCTTATTTTTCTTCGTTTACATTTTGAAATTTCTAATTGTTTAATAGGAAATTTATATGCTTTACAATAAGCATTTACTCGGTGAATACAAACATCACACTTATTTTCATAACTTTCAATAATATCATTCATTTCTTACTCCTCTTTTCTATATCTGCAGTTTTCAGTTCCAAAAACGTTTTTATTTGATTTATAGTTAATAATTTATAGATTTCAGGAAATTCCATTTTACAAAGCTCTAATTTATCATAATTACTCATTCTAGAATTTATTATAATAACCTGTAAATTTTCTGTACATCTGGTTTCATGTAGATTACGTTCTTTATTATACTTGAAAATTAAACTACAGAACCGACAATGCCATTTCCTTTTAGTCCCATATGTCTTTTTTTTGTTGGGATTCAATTTACAATATATTTGGTGTTTATAGAATCCTCTTGGGTGAAATAATCCATTACAGAATTCACACTTTTTAAAATTACCGTTTATATCATCATAATTAATAATTTCATTCCTTTTTGCCTTTTCTTTAATATATATTTCCATAATAGATTCTTTAGGCATTTTTTAAACCTTCTTTAATTTATCTAACTTATCTTTTAGCTTAATATTTTCTCTTTTTAATCGATCTATTGTAATTTTACTATAATAATTATTATTCAAATGGAATAACTGAATTTTTTGGATGTTTTCATATAATTGGATTCTTAAAGATTCTTGTTCACTCATTTTATATCAACTCAATAATAAATTGAAAATATTGAGCTGGTTGGCATAATGCAGGGAGAGTAGAGGGTGAAATCCAACCAAAAGACAAAATCCAGGTACCAACCAGCTCTTTTGATTTAAGGATTAGCATAATTTTATTTTGAATTAATTTCTATTATATTACTAAATTTATTCTTTTTACAATCATCACAGATGGCATCTGTTATAATTACATCTCCAGTTGATAAATCGAGAGAAATAATTACTTTTATTTTATCTGTGAGTATTTGAGCATTACACCGATCGCAGAGAATATCTGAATTTGGAATAGGGATCTCCTCTTCGATTACGGGTTTTCCATTAATAAAACTTCCTAATTTATATGATCTTCCCTTAAAGACTTCATCTTCTCTTGATATACTACTAATAAATTCCATATTTTCATTCACCTCATAATTTTGGTTTTTTAATATTCTCCATATTTTACATTTCCGTTTTTACTATTTTCCATTCTTCTAATAATTCATAAATATCTTCTTCAAATGTTTCTTGTTGTAATGGACCTAAATGTTCAAGGAAATTTTCCTTTTTTAATACTTCCATTACTTTATTCGTAATTTCTTTTATATTTAGCATTTTTTAAGCCTCTTATTTCAAATTACTAACATTTATCAAGATAATAATCACTAACAAGCTGAAAAATATTATTGACTACCACTAAAGCTCTCGGAATGTATAAAAAGAATACCAGCCAATCTAACCATAATAAATTATTAATATTATGAATAAAATATAGCCAAGCAGGTAAAAAAGGTTCAATAAAAGATAATATAAACCTCACTTTCGGATTTTTCATTAGTGGGTTCTTTTCAATAGCTCTTTTTTTCCTAATAGCATATTCCGTTGAGCTGATATCTAAAAGTATAAAAATTGTAAGTGTAATATATAATTTCATACATTTTCAACTCCTTGTAATTGAGGTTAAAAAAAAAATACCGATATATTCTCCCATATATATCGGCAGTAAAACTTCCCTTTCCCTAAAACCGAAACGGTTTCTTTTGTAGATTCTATGATATGTTGTTCTATATGTATGATATCCATTGCTGTAATATCAAATGCTGCGTAGTCATTTAGCTTGTAAGTCCCAATTGGAATCATTTCTGTAATGATTACTTTACCATCTACATCAGTTACATATATTCCCATTGAAACGAAGTCGGTTCCATTATTCCAGAATAATTCAATTTCCATTCCTACGACTGGGGCGTTATCACCACTCCATAAGAACTCAGCTTCTAATGATTTCGCAGGTAAGTCAACTTCTGTGATTGTATTAGGTATAATGTCAACTTCTATATTCCAAGCATTTCCTATAATGATTTTATATGGATAAGACTCTTCGTCGTTGAGATTGTAAATAACTATGTTACCATTTGCTATATCACTCAAATCATAATATAAATAGAGAACACCTAAATTGGCAATATCTCTCCATCCTGCTGCCACAGTATAGAATTCAATCACCCAATCAATATCAGTCAAGTCAATTGAGTAATCTGTGCCAAAAATGGTGTTTAAGTGATCAACATCTATTATAGTCTTAACAGCATCAATTAATACTTCTGCGGTATATAATTGTGTCAATTGGTCTAATGTAAAGTTATTTAATGCATCAAAGCTTCCTACTTCACATACTATAAATTCACCCATCACTAAGCCCGATATGGTTGCTACTCCGATTGAATCGGTAGTAGTAGTTTCAATAAGGCTCCATGTGGTTCCATCATAGTACCAAACTTCTACGTTAATATCTGGAACATGAGTTAAAACTTCTGCCCAGAGGGAATTAATTTCAATTACTTTATTTTCCAAAACTACACCTTCTGATATGGATTCGCTGAAAATAAATTCACTAAGAATTCCATGCCAGAGAAGTGTAAATATATGTTCTTCCTCATCGTTAAAGCTGTGTTGTATGATTCCAGAAGCATCTGTAACGTATGGAACACCATCTACGAAATATTCTATGCCTGAATAGTCAATTGTACCAAAGTCAATGTCTGGGGTATCATAAGATAGAACAATTTCCATAGATGTATCCTTCTTTTTGGTTTTTTTGGGTTTTTTCTCCTTATCTCCACCAAATACATTGGGAGTAATAGAGAGAAGGAGTATTGCTAAGAGAAATATAGAAACTATTTTTAATTTCATATATTTTTTCATTTTTAAACCTCGTTGGCATATCCTTAAATAGAATATGTTTTCAATTGTTTGGAATGAATTTCTTTTTTTGATTTGATATCGCAAATTAATTGTTTGATCTTAATTTTTTGATTTACAAACGATTCAATAATTATCTTATAAGATTTCTTCAAATCATTAGTAGAATTTGAAATTAAAATGGTATAGTTATCAATCAATTTGTCTAAATTTTTAATCTTATTACTCAAATTTGTCATATCTTTCATTTCACCATCCAAAAAATAAATTTGGATTATTAATTTAATATTATTTTGAAAATTTATAAATATTTGTGTTCATTAGTGTTTTATATTAATTAACATCATCAAAAATTAAAATTGATGAATCTAAAAATTTTTAAGGAGTAATCTAAGATTAAATTTTAGAAAGAATAATCAAAACATCAATTTTTTCAATGTTTGTTCAAATTACTATTTTAGATTAATATAAAATATTAGAAAAATTTGAAATCTCTACAACCACATTTATTTTGAAAAATTTCAAAATGATTTGAGAAAAAAAATATTTATTGATTTTCTTGCTTCCATTTATAGAAAAATTGTTTAAACTTCTGTGACTTAGTATTTACGGTTTTAGTGTGATATTTTGCCTTATAATCAACAATACAGTCTTTCAATAAATTTTCCTCATCAACTTCATCTTCAATTACTTCGTCTAATTTATTTTTTTCAATAGCTTCTTCAATATCTTCAGTTTCGTCTTCTTCGTCTTCGTCATCTTCGTCATCCAATTCCTCAATATCTTCTTCGTCGTCTTCTAATTCTTCGTCTTCATCTTCTTCAATTTCAATTTCCTCTTCATCTTCTTCGTCTTCGATTTCCTCTGCTTTTGGCTTTCTACCTGGTTTTTTCTTATTTTTCTCTTCTGGATTGTCTTCATAATATTTAAAATAGAGAAAAGTTCCTGTAATCTTGTCTTTCCAAATTGCGTGACTTTTTGGATTAGCTTTTTCAAATGCTTCCATTTGAGAAATTAAATTATTGTCTACTTTATGTTTTTCGCCATGTAAATCAGGAATTGTTGTGCCAACTTTTACATTTTCTAAGGTTATTTGGACTTGCTTTTTTACTAAATCCTTTCCTTTTTTTGCCATAATACTATACCTCCTATTAAATTTTTTAATTTTTAATAAGTTAATTAACAGCTTTTTATTTTAAATTAATTTAATAAATAGATTACAATGATCATTTATAAATTTATGTGTTCATATGGCGTTTAAGCCAATTTCTATCGAAATATGATAAAAATGAGTATGTAAAATTAATAGAAAATTACCCTTAGAATAATTTTTATTACATTTATATATTCTTTTGATAATAATTGAGATTTAAAGCTCTACATTAATAATTTAACAATTAGCACGAAATTAAAATGTTAATTTCATAGAGTTTGATCTCCAAATAATTAATATTAAATGACCATCAAAATTTTTAATGCTTACATTCATGAGTATAGAGTCCACATTTAAGAAATTCAAAAACAGGTCTTAAATAATAAAAATAAAGAGTAGAAAGCTTGAACTTATAAAACTCTTAAAAAATATTGTTTGATCGTCGACCAGGTTCGATAAAAATTTGGAATAAATTAAAGATTATTAAAAAGAATATCAAAAACATCAATTTTTTCAATATTGTACCAATTATTTTTATTTTTTTTAATATTAAATATTAGAAATTCAAAGAATCGATAAAACCTATTGTTTTTTGAATAAAATTAGATTTTTTTGAATAAGGAATAAATTAGGTTCAAAATATTGATGCTAACACTAATTTTGATTAATTTAATTGAGTGGATTTATTGACAAGTTATATAGAGATTGGAGTAATTGATATATTGATGATTTGAAATTTTTGGAAATTTCAATTTAATATGGAATTTCGAATTTTTCACTTCAACTCTCTATTCCATCAAATACATTTATTATTGTTTAGTACCACATTTAGAACAGAATACTTTTTCCTTATTTATTTTGGCTCCACATTCTCGACAATATATGATTTCAGGAGTTTCTATTTCTTTAACTATTGGCTTCTCTTCTGGCTTTGTTATCGCGTCTTTTGGATGTTTTTTTCCTCTGTAAATTACATAGCTTATAATACCAACAACCAAACCAATCAATAATACGATACCAATTATTATTGGTAATATATTTATTATAACTTGTTTATCTTCATCAGGAATATATGGATCTTCGTCATTGTCTTCGTCAGGAATAACTTCTTGTTCTACTTCCATAGTAAAATAACTACTAAAATCATATATAGAATTATCATAGTAATTCGAAATTCTAATTTGATAATAAGAATCATCTACATATTCATCAGTATAAATGTACCAAGAATAACTTCCATCATTATCTGTCCAACCAAACGATTCTAAAAATACTCCATTTTTATATAATTCTATTGTAATATAATCCATATCTCCAGTGGAAGTCCAAGTTATAGTGTTATATCCCGATTTAAAAGTACTTGTGCTTACTGGTGAAGAAATAGTAATTGTTTTTTCTATTTCTGGTATTTCACACTCTATAGTAAAATAATCACTATAATCATATATAGTATTATCATAGTGATCTATAACTAAAATTTGATAGTCCGAATCATCTATATATTCATCATCGTAAATATACCAACTATAACTTCCATCATTATCTGTTCCTGATGATATCATATCTAAATATATTCCATTTTTATATAGTTGTATCTGTACAGTATCAACAATTCCAGTGGAAGTCCAAGTTATAGTATTATATCCAGACTGAAACACATATACAAAATCAATACTCGGTGAAGTAATAGTAATAGATCTAACCTCAATAATATCAATATTTAATTGAAGATGCCTATGTGAAAATATACGATCATTTTTAAAAACAATTCCAAAATAATCGTCATATGGAACATAAAAATGATATAATCCATATCCAATAACATCTCCAATATTTTCCACCACAACTTCATCCGAATTTACTATATAAAAGTCAAGATCTGCATCTCCTTCAGAAATTTCATATTCTATTATTACAATTTCTCCTACATTTAAATTTGAACTAACTACAAATTTTTCACCAGCACCGATTGTTACATTATAATCAGGATTATCTATTGCATTTGATATTGAAATTAACCCAGTTATAACAAGTAAAAAGATTATTGTTCCAAATATCATTTTTTTACTTTTCATTTTTTTCTCCTTTTTTATTTAAATTTCTTTAACCTTGTTTTTTCTTTAATTTCTGACAAAGCTTTGTAGTATGTGTTTTTTCTCTCTCTTCTTTTGTGTCTTCCCAATGTTTCTCAAGCTCTTTTCCTAATGATACCATAAATTTATTTTTCTTTTTTGACAATTTCCTTTTAAACTAAATTACATCCAATATTAATTAAATAATTACTCACATAAATATTTTTAGATTTTATTAAGGATATAATTAACTAAGTTTAAGAGAATATAAAAATGTTAAGGTAGAATTATAGAAAATAATAAAAAAATTAAAAATACG